>Ga0116143_10002479_pt1 | contig 20021 bp, 14 predicted proteins | sample AD_UKC034_MetaG_FD_89745 | JGI IMG/M metagenome (GOLD analysis project Ga0116143, IMG submission 89745) | Active sludge microbial communities of municipal wastewater-treating anaerobic digesters from USA - AD_UKC034_MetaG | ecosystem: Engineered > Bioreactor > Anaerobic > Digestate | place: USA...
AAAAGAAGCATGTAGCTGATCAGCTTGTAGGCGGCTGAAAAATAACCCGCCGAGGTCTCCCCCTCCAGCCAGGTGAGGAGGACCACTGTGACGGACCAGAAAAGAGCGTTGCAGAAAGCGATCGAAAGGAAAAGCGGCACCTGCCGCAGCAGATAAGCGGTCATCCCGCGCTCAAGGCGCCAGACGGGTCTGGCCACCCTGCTGCCGGCCAGATGGTAGAGCAGAGCGGCAGCGGCCACCTTGCTCAGGGCCAGCGCCGCGACCACGGCCATGATGCCCCGGCCGCCGAGCAGCAGGCTCAGACCGAGCAGAATGAGCAGGCCGTTTTCAACCATCGTGCCCAGGCTGATGTACTGCATCTTTTCAGCGGCCGTGAGCATGGCGCGGCTCCAGTAAGCGACGCTGGTGAAGGGCAGAAGAAGCGCCAGGACGACGACGATGCGCAGGGTCCCGGGATCGGGACGGACCAGCCAGGCCGCACCGGCCATCAACAATCCGCCCGCCACCGAGCTCGCCAGACCGATGATAAGCATATGACCGAAATAGCCGGCCGCCGTGGCGGGATTCTGCGCCGCGTCCCGCGTCAGCACCGAAGAGAGGCCGAGGCTGGAGACCAGCTCAAAAAAGCCCATCAGGGCAAGCGCGAAGGAGATCGCCCCGAAAAGACCGGCGCCGAGAAAACGGGCGAGCAGGATCCAGAACAGCGCTGATCCGAGCCGGGCGACGACATCCGCCAGTGAGCGCCAGACCGTATTTTTAATTAACGTTTGCAGCATCTGCCTTCTCTTCACCGGAAACTGCGCCGGATTTCGCAGCAACCATCAACAGGCCATTGCCATCGCGGTTGATACTGAAATAGTCAATGGCTATAAGCAGGAGCACAAAGGGGTGCACCAGTACCAGATAAAAGGGGAACAACAGCAGAAAGTAGGGACTGAACTGTACCGCCGTCACCAGGTCGTAAGCCAGCCGTCCGCAGGGGCCGTAGCTGAGCTCGCTCTGAAGCACCTGGAAACCGCACTGACGCAGCCGCGACTCGAGCAGCTGCGGGGTATAATAGCGGACATGGCCGTGCGGAAGCTCGTCGCCCGCCGCTCTGGTCATCGCCGCGATCCTGCGCTCAAGCGATTTCAGCACCCGCCGTTCCGAGAGCGGCACATAAATGAGCAGAAAACCACGGTCATTCAGATGGGCATGGAAGCGCCTCAGCAGAGCGAGATCATCGGGGATGTGCTCGAGCACGCTGCAGCAGAGGATGAGATCCGCAGGCCGGCCCAGATCATCCCGGGTGATGTCGCCGGCGCGGACCTGCACCTGCTCCATACCGGTGCGCTGAAAGAAATCGGCCAGGTCAGCGGCCTGTCCAGCATCCTGCTCGATCGCCTCGATGCGCAGCGCGGGCGCCTTTCTGGCGAGAGCATAGCTGTGCTGTCCCATACCGCAGCCGGCATCGAGGGCCGCGCCCATCCCCTCGTCAGCAGCGATGAGACGGCGCATCGCCCTGGCGATATACCATTCGCGCAGGGTAGTCAAAAAGATGATGCCGTACCCCGCCCGGCGCAGCCAGGTGCTGCGGCCGATCAGGCGGGAGATCTCCCTGGAATTCATGTCAGATTCTCTTCCCGGCAAGTTCTTCGGCCTGATCCCGCCAGTTTTTATCCAGATGGATCAAGGCCTCGGTGATGGCCGCAACGGTCCAGAAAAGATACATCAGGGTCAGAGACGACTTGTAGCCGTCCGCCAGGCTGGCGAGGAGAAAACAGACGACGCTGACGAAAAGACCCACCGCCACCTCGCGCAAAAACTTAACCCTGCTCTTCATCGCCTTCAGGGTGCGGACCAGAACGGCGGCGAGCAGCCAGATAAAGGCGGCGAAACCGAGCAGCCCGATCTCGGCCAGGATGAGCAGATAGTTGTTGTGTACTACCGCGATCTTGGTGAAGGGGTCGTCGATGTGCCAGTACTCGCGGATATAGCTGTCATAATTGTTGACGCCCACGCCGAGCACCGGATGATCGTTGATAATCTCCAGGGCGACGCGCGCCGTGGTCAGGCGCGATTTGGCCGAACCATGGTCATCGCCGGTAAGACGGTTGTAGACGGTTTCGCCGTAAAAGAACGCCAGACCGGCCACCAGCAGGAGGGCCATCCCGATCCGTTTCAGGGTGCGCAGGGTGACAAGATTGCGCACAAGCACGAAGACCATCCCCGCCATCATCGCGATCAGAAAGGCGCCCCAGACGCTGCGCGACTGGGTGAGGATGAGGGCGACCAGACCGCCCATGGCGGCGAGAAGAGAGAGCACGAACATCTTGCGCTCCCGGGTGGTCAGCATCAGGATTGAGGCGATGGGCAGAATGAAGCCGAGATAGCGGGCAAAGCCGTTCACATTTCCGACCGTGCCGCCCGGACGCAGTACCATGCGCGCTTCCCGCTGATAGGCGACGAAATTGCTCAACTCGTCGGTTCCGACCAGTCCCAGCGCCGATCCGGAGTAGTACTGCGCCACCATGATCCCGGCCTCCATCACCAGGCCGAAGAGCAGGGCGGTGATCACCAGCCCCACATCCCGGGTGTCCCGGATGTTGTTGGCCAGATAGAGAAAAAAGATCAGCATTTTGACGTACATGGCGATGTCAAAGAGGCTGAGCGTGATATTCCGCGCCCCGAGCATGGAAAAACTGCTCATGACAATCAGCGCCAGGGTCGGCAGGCTGATCGCCGGGAACCACTGGATGCGCTCCCGGTTGCGCTCGTGCACCGCTGTCACCAGCCACTGGATCAGCAGGATGAACAGGAGGATCTCCGTCGTCCCGATGGCGAGGCCGCTGTGGCCGGAGATGCTGCGCTGGTAAAAGAACTTGTAGTCGAGGCCCAGGGGGATCAGGAAAAGCATCCACCACATGACAAATCGGCGTAGATCCCTGACAATCGCCAGCACGAAGGGCATGAGCAGGCCGATAAAGGCATACATCGACCAGCCTTCGCGCAGGCCCCAGATGAACCATGCGGCGCTGGAGACCCCGATCGCGATCGCCGCCAGAATGAGCAGATTGATGATCTGCTGTAGTTTGGATCGCTCTTCATTCACACTGTAGGTATTCATACCCGTAACTACACCTTCCTGATTATGCGCCGGTCCGGATTCCCTAAATGAGACGGCTGTAAAAGCCGTCCGGGATGGTGATCTTTTGCCGGTTCAGTGCGACCCCGAGCAGGTTGGCCTGGGCGACCGAAAGCTTGCGCTTCGCATTCTGGGCCACTTCCCAGCGGGTCTGCCCCGCGCGCACGACCAGGATCACGCCGTCGGAGAGGGCCGAAAGCGAAAGGGCATCGACATAGTTGAGCACAGCCGGGGCATCGATGATGACGTAGCGGAACTCCTCGCGCCAGACTTTGACCAGGTCGCGCAGCGCCTCGGCTCCGACGATATCGGCCGGTTTGCCCTTGGCCACGCCCGCGGTGATGATGTGCAGGTCGCCCTGACGGAGGCACCTGGTCATCTTGCGCCAATCCCGTTTCTCTTCGATGATCTCCGCCAGCCCCTCTTCCTGCTCGACTCCGAAAAAGCGGTGCAGGGCGGGATTATAGAGATTGGCATCGACCAGGAGGATGCCGCCCTGCTTGATCGCCTGGATCAGGGCCTCGGCGGCTTCGCGCTGGATATAGTCGGTGAACTGGGATTGAAAGATCTCCTCACTGCGCAGCTGCTCCTGCCCGCCGGTTTCCGGCGTCACGCCGGTCCCATCGGCCGCCAGGACCTGCTCCGGATCACCCGTCACCACCATCTCCGTCCCGGCAATAAAGCTGTTCGCAGCCGCCTCGGCCTCCACCTTTTCGGTCAGCTGCTTCTCCATACCGCTGGAGAGCAGAAAGGCGAGCAGGGTGGCGATCGTCGAGGACCCCTCGCCCGAGATCGAGCTGGCGACGGTGAGGACGCGCATCTGGCTGCGCTGTCCGGCGATACGGATATATTCGCGCAAATCGTAAAAATCGGAGAGGACCTCTTCCGGCAGCGAGTAGGGAAGGATGCCGGTGCGTCCGGACTGTTCCCCGGCCGGCCAGGGCGGTGCGGCAATGCCCTCTTTGGCGTCAATTTTTTCCAGTTCATCAAAGATCGCACTCATGGGACACCTCATCGTTTGTATTAAAAAATTAATAATTTACTAAAAAATCGAAAGTTCACCCAGATCGAGGCCGTCAAATCCCGCTGCAAATTCAAGCTCCACCGCGGGCTGAAGGCGGGGCCGCTTCCGGGCGGGGGCCGCGTCGACATCGCCGGCGGCAGGGGCGGAACAGATCCCGGCAGCTCTCTCTACAATGTCCGCTGCAGCTGCAGCCGCGCTGGCGGTGACTGGCATGTCGCTCTCCCCTTCCGCCTTGGCGGCCGGTTCCTCTTCCGCATCACAAATGGCCGCCGGCTTCTCCTCCGGATCGCATCCGGCGGCCGGGGTGGTATCCGCCGTCATCACCTTGTCCTCCTGCACCAGATCGAGGATGAGCGCTGCATCAATCTGCTTGACCTTCTGCGCGGCCGCCGCCATCAGGGCGTTGTCACAAACCTGATTGATGAGGCGGGGTATACCATCGCTGACCTCGAAAATGACCTGCAGGGCCGCAGCAGTAAAAATCTCCTGCTTGCGGGCCCCCGCCACCTTGAGCCGGTGCCGGATGTAGGCTGCGGTATCGGGCTCGTTGAGCCGGTGCAGGGTCGCCTTCAGGCTGATACGCTGCTTCAGCTGCACCAGGGCCGGATCGTTGAGATAGCGATCCAGCTGCGGCTGGCCGCTGAGGATGACCTGCAGCAGCTTCTGGCTTGCGGTCTCCAGATTGGAGAGCTGGCGGATCTCCTCGAGCACTTCCGGCTTGAGATTTTGCGCCTCGTCGATGATCAGGAGCGTAAACCGGCCCTGTTCGTACTCGCGAATCAGGAAAGTGTAGAGCTCAATGAGTAGATCGCCGAGGTCCTCTCCCTTCGGTGTAAAGCCGAAATCGCGGCAGATATAGCGGAGCAGCTCGCGTGAATTCATCGTTGTATTGAAAACCCAGGCGAACCGCACCTTGTCGTTGAAGCCCTTGAGGAGGGTGCGGATGAGCATGCTCTTGCCGAGGCCGGGCTCGCCGATGATGGCATTGATGCCGCGCCGGCTGGCGACCGAGGTCATGATGCGATCGAGCGCCTCCTGATGCACCGCGCTCTTGTAGAGAAACCGCGGGTCCGGAGTGGTCGCAAAGGGTTCTTCACGCAGATGGAAATGTCTTAAATACATGGTATCCTCATCAGATCTTCGGGATCAGTCATGGTTATGTGATGCAAGCTCTCTCTTGTTGCCGGCGAGCGGGGCCGGTTTTTCGGCGCCGAACAATTCATCGACCGGGACACCGAAAATCTCCGCCGCTTTGCGCTTGAACTCCTGAGTGGCTTCAACGCGATTGTTCTCCACCATGGACAAATAGGTCGCGCTGCATCCGAGCAGGAATGCCAACTCATATTGCTTGAGTTCAGCTTCCCAGCGTTTGATTTTCAACATATTTTTCATTTCCGGATCTCCATTATCTTGGTCAACAGCTTCCGTTGCTTCACTCTCCAGCATTCATATTGCTGTCATGACACTGCTGTCTACTCTTCCGCGCCCGGCTTTTTTTCAGTGCCCGGCTGATTCTGTCTGCCGAGAGGCCCCTGAAAATCGCCGATGGTGGCCAGAATCGGCAGACCCAGGCAGTTATGGACGTCTTCGGCACTGTTGACCGAATGGTCGAAATACTCCATGAAGAACGCCACACCCAATGCAACCACGAGCCCGAGGAGCAGACCCAGGGCGATCCACAGGGGACGATTCGGGCTGACCGGACGCTGCGGGACCGACGCTGCCTCAAGGACTTTCACCTGGACCAGGTGCTCCTGGCGGTTGGCCGCGAGGCGGGCCTGCTCGCGCTGACGGAGCAGCATCGAATAGACCGACTTGAGATCGTCGATGCCAATGGTCAGCTTGCCCAGATCGTACTCCTTGCGCGAAAGATCGGTGACGTTGTAGGCAACTTGCGCCATACTCCCGGTCAGGGCCCGTTCCTCCGCCTGTTTGGCCTTGATATCGATCTCTTCCCCCTGGACCAGTTCCTGAACCGCCTGATCGATCTTCTTCTTGTTCTCATCGATCTGGGCCAGGACGGAGGCCATTTCGGGATGATTGGGGGTGTATTTTTGTTCGAGACTGCTCTTCCTGATCTCCAGGCCGAGCAGGGTTTTGCTCAGTTCGTTGATGTAAAGATAGCGCCCGCCCGAATTGCCGCTCTCGGTGTTGGGGATGACGATCTCGCCACCCTCGGCGAGCTGCTCGCGGATCACCTTGAGCCGGGCCTCCTTGGAAAGACGCTCGGTGCGCACCTCGGTCAGCCGCTTGTCGTAATCAGCCAGGGTCTCAAAGAGAATGGAGGACTGCCGGTCCACGGAAAGCACCCGTTCGCGCGTCTTGTATTCCATCCCCTTCTTCTCCAGATCATCGATCTGGGCGCCTACCTGCTCGATCTGCTTGTCAAAGTATTCGGCTTCACGCTCGTCGCGCTCCAGCCCGGGCCGCTGCTTGATATACTGCTCGACCACCTGGCCGACAATGCTGGCGGCGAGGGCGGGATTGCGGCTTTCATAACTCACCCGCAGGACGTTGGAGTCCTTTTCCCGCTCGACCTCGAGTTCAGTGCCCAGCAGCTCGATGGCGCGATCCCGGTCCGAAGCGGTCGGCTCCGCGGGCGAACCCTTGCTGCGGTCCAGTCCCAGCGTCGCCACCACCGGCTCAAGAATGCTGCGCATCGTCATGATGATGGGCTCGGAGCTCAGGCGCTCGTAGTAGGACTTGTCATGGATCTGGATGAGGCTCAACAGATGCTCTTTCTCGATGTCCAGCTGATAGTTGATCATCAGCCGGGCGTTGGCGCGGTAGGTCGGCGGCACCAGAAACGCCGCAACCGTGATCACCCCAACGATGGCGAGAAAGAGGAACAGAACTACTCGCCGTCGCTTGTGCAGTACGCCCATGAAACTCTGCGGCGACATGGGGCTGTCATACTTGCTGTACTGAATCATGGCACTCTCCTCGTGCTAAACGAATGATGGCTCACCGCAGTCCGCGGTACCAGTAGAAATAGCGCGTCCAGGAATCGAACGGCGGCAAAACGACGTCATATATTTGCGAGACAAAGGCATTGACATCGGCGATAAAAGTGCGCGGCACAAAGATGATATCATTGCCCATCACCGGCAGGTCGTTTTCAATGCCACCCTGCATCGAGGTGTAGGAGAGATTGATGCGGGTGGCTTCGGCGCGCTGTTCGCGATCCAGACGGATGAGGATGACACTGCCCATCTTGGCGCTCTTTTTCGGGCCGCCGGCTGCCGCGATGGCGCGCAGCATGGTCATGCCCTTGGCTACATCCATGCTCCCCGGCCGGTCCACCTCGCCGGCCACATAACACTTCTGGCCGCCGAATTCCCGGACGATGACAGTGACGTCGGGGTGAACCAGAAGCTGGCCATAGGCCTGGGTCACCACAGCATCGAGCTCGGCCGGCGACAACCCGAGGGCATCCAGCTCGCCGACGCCCTGCAGGGAGATGCGGCCATCGGGACGGATGGAGACCGTCTCGTTGTATTCAGGGCTGCCAAGAAACTTGACGTCGATGACGTCGCCGAAACCAAGGCGATAGACCATGTCGGGGACGAAGGCGCGGGCCGGTTCCGCACTGGCCCGGGGATTCTCCACCTGCGCAGAGGCCGCCTCAGCCTGCACCGTCACATGCTCTTTCGCCTTGCTGGTGTTCTTGACCACCTTGGCGCGTTTTGCTTCTTTCTCCCGCCCGGCCGCAGCCTCTTTGGCCGGGGCGGAAGCGACGATCACCTTGTTGCTGCTGACGGGGTCCACCTTGGTATGGGGACGCACGCTGCAGCCTGATATCATCACCGTGAGGAGCATGGCCACACTGGCGGCGGCCCATCTGCGGCGAAACCATTTAACTTTCATTTCATCCTCGCACAATTAGAGATTGAACTTCTGCTGTCAGTTGCTCATCGTCAGGATGCGGCCGGGGACGGCCGGGCGTTTGCCGATGATATGCTCAGGATCAGGTTTGACCAGAACTACATACATCCGGCCCGCGTTCGTCCCGCCGCTGCCACCCAGTTCCACAGAGCCGGCGGCATACGCCTTTTCATAGACTTTCAGCGGGGCCAGATCGCTGGTGCTGATCGAAAGCCCGGTCTCCTTCCAGCCGGAGAGCCAGGCGGGAAGCGAAGCGGCCTGCGCATCGAACGCCACATAGACGGTCGAAGGCTGGGGCAAAGTGAAAGAGACAAACCGGTCACTGCTGATCTGGCGGTCGTCGTTGGCGCTCTTGAGCCAGAGCAGATTCTGCAGTACGGCCGGGATATCGAGCAGCGTATAGGTGCGGTCGATATAATAGGTCTCGCCTGTATGGAGCCAGCTCCATTCGTACCTCGCCGGCGCCAGCAGTTCGACCGTATAGTCCGTCCCCGGATGATAGCCGCGCACATTGTTGGCGCCCATCCGGTTGGGGACCGCAGCCCGGTCGAGAATATTACGGGCGATCAGGGTGTAGACCCGGTTCGCTTCATGCCGGCCGGTGGCCAGCTTGACCGACTCCCGGTCTGTCGCGAGACGGGCGGAGAGAACCGGCACCCCCTGCAGGATCTGGTAATTCCGCAGCGATTCCGCAGAGGCCTCCTCGACCGGTTCGGAGAACCAGGCGATGAGAGTGTCCGGCGCGGCGACCGTGACCCGGCTCAGATAGGGCGGCTCGACGTCGGCCAGGCTCTTGAAGCGGCCGTTGGCGGCGCCGGCGCTGCTGTTCTCCGCATCATCGATGGCGTAGACCTGATAATAGTACTCGGTCCCCTCCTTGAGGTTGATATCACTGTAGCGGGTCTCGGTCAGCACAGCCAGTTCCACGCCGTCGCGCAGCAGGCGATACCGGGCGGCCTCATCACCATCGGAGGCCGGCACAGGCGGCTGCCAGACCAGGGTCATGCTCTGGTGCGTCGCGCTCTCGATGCCCAGCTCCCGCGGCACTTGCGGCGGTACGGTATCGCGGTTGGTGGCTTCGCCGATGTAGAGGACCCAGTCACCGCTGAAAGGCGGCGTCAGGGTGCGCGCACCGCCAAGCTGCACCACAAAGGGGGCGCTGTACTCGCCGGTGACGGGATTGAGCCATCTGGCCGGCAGGCTGCCGAGGTGACCCGAGAGATTGATGGTCACCGCTCCGCCTGTGCTGTGATAGGCGAAATAATTCTTGCCGGGGATGGCCATGAGATTCCCCGAGCTGATGAGCTCGTGTTTGGGATCCATCTCCGACCAGGGGATCTCCCCCATAAAGTCGTTGCAGTACTGCGCCCACTTTTGCTCCTCGGGCAGGGCATCGGGATCATAGCCGCCCTTGTCCGGGGCATAGGTGGGGAAAAAACCGGTCGTGTAATAACCGCCGTTGGAGATGATCTCCCACATGGCCACCCGGCTGGGCCCGTTGGGTCCCTCATCCTCTTCTTCAGGATAGAAGTAGCGCGGCTCGCCGTTGACGACCGGCTTGTTGTAGACGCGATCGCGGCGGATATCACGAACATTGTAGGGAGTCTGCTGCATCACCGCACCGCACCAGGCCAGCGGCGCAAAGGGAGCGCTGGTGCCCCGGCCAGAAGGATGCAGGGTGATGATATGATCGTAGGGATCCAGCTGGTAGATCAACTGCCCCCAGTGCTCGTATTCTTCAATCGGACGGCCATAGTCGGCAATGATCTCTTCATACTCGCCGGTGATCACCCAGATCACATTCTTGGCGGCAAAACGGGAGACCAGATAACGGGTGAACTTGTCAAACTGGGCCTCGCTGAATTCGACGTACTCCTGGGCCCAGGTGAAAAAGATAACCGGCACAATGCCCTTGCTGTTGGCATAGTCGATGCGCTTGTCGATCCACTGAAAGTAGCCTGGATTGAGGCGGTCGTAGTTCTTGGTCTCCATCCCCTCCTCGAAGCAGGTGCCGCCCTCGTTCTTCCAGAAGCCGAGGCCATTGATGTAGCTCACGACGATGGAGTGCATGGCGGTATAACCCTGGGAGGCGCGCAGGTCGATGTAATCCTTCCAGCGCCCTTCATAGGCTAACAGAGAGGTGAAGCCGCGCCATGAGGTATCCCCGCGCCAGAGCCAGGGAGTGCCATCATCGTGCATAAAGGTGTAAGGCCGGGCGGGATTGCGGCGCACAAAGCCGCGAGAACCGCTCTCGACGCACTCGAAAGAACCGGTCGCATTCAGCGAGGCAACCGGACTGGTGATCCGGTAGGTCCACCTTCCCACCTCGGTCGGAGCGATGCGGACCTTGAAGAGATCCCCGAGATCCCAGAATCCCTCGATTTCGAGGGTTTTAGTCGGGCCGGTGAAGACCCCTTTGAGGGTCACATCGCGATAGCGGTTGGTGGTACTTGCCAGCCCGCTGGCGACCAGGGTGATATCGATCGATTCATACCGCCCCACCGTCGCCGCGGTGAGGCTGCGGGTGGTGAAGCTGCCGCTGAAAGCGCTCCGGAGAGCATTGCCGGCGTTGTCCTTCGCGGAAGCGGCTACCTGCACTGTGTAGGATGTGTTGCTCTGCAGCAAACCGCTGGGCTGGAAATAGAGCGCGTTGCCGACCCAGCTGATGCTCCCGGCCACCGCCGGCGAAATCGAAAAAGCCACCTGCGCCGAACTCTGATTCATGGGCTCGGAAAAATGGACGAGGATGTCCGAGTCCACCGCCGCACCTTCGCCCGCCGACTGCGGTTCCAGCCGCACGACTTCGGGCGGGGTGGCATCCGTATAGCGGTAGAACTTGAAGTTGGTGTAGACGATTCCGATCGGAACCTGCAATCCGCCGCAGCGCGACAACAGCCCTGAACCCAGACGCATGCGATGGTCGGGAGGAGCATACTCCTCGCCGAAAGATGAATAATCCCAGGTCTTGAGCAGCACATCATCCATATACCACTGCATCTTGCCCTCTCCCCATACCACGCGGTGCTGGTAGGTATGGCTCTGCTCCCACTCAAACGGACCGACGGCGGGATCTTCGAAGGCATGGGGATCGTCATCATAACCGCCGTTGAAAGCTGCGACGTTGAGGCGCAGCTTCATCCGGCGCCATTTGTACAGATCCCCGGGGGTATAGCCGTAGATGTGGATAAAACACTTGTAGGGGTTGTGCCACTGCTGGACACCATACCAGCTATTGTCCACATCCTCATCCCACATGCTGAAGAGGTTATAGTGAACATTCTCGGAGCCCGGTACCTCGGCGCCGGTCTTGTCGTGATCGAGGTTGGGAAAAACCTCGCTGCTGGCGTAGATGCCCCTGACGCTGAACGAGATTTCGCCGGCGGCGCAGGTCGGAATCGAGTACTGAATATAGTCGAGGGCGGTCTGGGTTGTCCAGCCCTGGCTGCTCAGTCTTCCGCCGCGCTGGTTGCCGGCTGTTCTCGCGTTGGTGAGGGGATCATCGATCTCGAGTATTTTGGTCACCGACTGTTCGGCGGCCAGCAAGGCGGCCGCCGGGATCAGCAGGGCCAGGATCACTCCCCGCAGCGACTTTATGTTCAGAGCGTGCAGCTTCATCATATCTCCTTGAGTCTGATTTGCAGGCCTGCGCGGATTCAAACCGCTGCTACTTGGCCATGGTCATACGGCGCACCGCCTTGAAGCCGTTGATCTCGAGTGAATAAAAGTAGGTGCCGGTCGGTACCACGCTGCCGTTGGCATCGCGGCCGTCCCACTCCATGCTGTACTGCCCGGCCATCTGGGCATTGTCCACCAGCGACCGGATGAGCTGGCCGCGGATGTTAAAGATCGCCAGCTTGACGTGGCCGTTGTCCTTCAGGGTATAGCTGATGCTGGTCGAAGGATTGAAGGGGTTGGGATAATTCTGCGCCAGCAGATACTCGGTCGGCTTGGCCACAGCCACGGCCGTGCGCGGCCCGTTGAAGGTGGTCTGGCCGTCCAGCGCAATATCCGCCAGCCAGTAGTAATAGACCACCTGGTCCTCGATGTTGCGATCCGTAAAGGTGTACTCGTGACGGCTCGACGAGTTCATCGCCCCTTCGATCAGTTTGTCCGTGATCTGCTGCTTCTCCCCATTCGGAGAGAGCGCGCGATAGAGATGAAAACCGAGGTTATCGGTCTCAGACTGGGTCACCCAGTTCACCTGGATCATACCGGGGAACGAAGCGGCGGTGAAGGAGGCCAGCTCGACCGGGGTGTGCATCGCCTGGGTCACCTGAAAGGTGCGGAAATCATGACTGTTCATGTCGCTCGAGGGCAGAGTATAAAGTTCCGAGTTGCCGAAATAGACGGGCTCATCGGGAAGCACTGCCGGGCTGTTCCAGGCGCGCAGATAGACGACGTTGCCGAGAGTGATCAGGTCATCAGTCCAGATGACGCTGAACTTGCCCTCATCGGGATTGAAGGGAAAGCCGTAGCCGATGAAGGTGGAGTCGAGAATGGCATCATCACCGGTGGCATTGCCTAGCGAGTCCGGATCTTCAGCGACACCGTTGGGTCCGGCCCAGATGAGCTGGATGAGGTCGCCGCTGAAGAGCATGACGTTGCCCTGCAGAAAAGCGGCACCGTCGGCATCGAGGACGCCGGTGGTCGACATGGCTTCAAAAGTACCCGCCGCAGCGGAGAAGGCCAGCGCCCCCAGCATCAGGACGATAAGCAGGATGGAAAAGAATTGGCGTTTCATCTTGTTTCTCCTTCAGACAAATGATTTAAAGAGTAGGCCGCGGATTGGGGTAGGTCCAGACCGTGGAGGCATTATTGCCTTTGATCCACAGAACATAACCGACACCGGGATTGAATTGTATGGTCGAGGCGGCGAAGCCGCTTTCGGTCAGCCAGGTGCCATCCCAGCCGGTTCCGGTTCCGCCCACCAGCCAGGCGACTTCATAGCGGGTGCCGAGCCAGCGCATGATCTTGTCGGATACGCCGCTCGAGGAGCCGCCGGCGACCACACCGTCAGCCGCCAGTTCGCTCCCGGCCAGCGTGACCGGGACCGGATAACAGGTGCCGATGAAATTGGCGCCCTGCACCAGATTGATGACCCGGTTGGCCTCCTTGCTCACCTTGCCGGTGAAAGTCAGCACCGTATCGGGACTCGAGTTGCGCAGCAGCACCCAGAAAGAGTGGTCGGGATCGATTTTCATCGGTGAGGCCTGATCGCCGGCCTGGGTCATCCAGGTGCCGTCATAGCTGGTGCCGGTTCCCTCCACCAGCCAGGCGCTTTCATAGTCCGTGCCGTTCCAGTAGAGGACCTTGTCGGCCTGGCCGGCATTGGCCGCTCCGGTGAGCTGAGTGCCCATTACGGCGCCGACACTGTTGTCCGCAGGAAGGAGCGGCATCGAAACCAGGTTCTGGCCCGCCCGCACTCCCCGGCTGTAGACGCCGACCCGGTCAAATGAGTACATCGGGGTGGCACCGGTGCAGGCCTGGACAATGTAGTAGCGGCTGAAGGGTACCGTTTTGTAGTTGACCGCGTCGGTATAGGAGGTCGCGGTCAGCTCGGCGACCATGGTCTCCGGCGTGAACCAGGGATCGTCGGAGACGTAGAGCCGGTAATGGGTTGCGCCGGCGAGGGCGCTCCAGCGCAGCTGGATGCCGTCGTTGAGGAGCGTAATGTAGATCTCCGCCGCGGTCACCGTGGCGGCGACCTCCGCGGAGGGCAGGCTTTCGTTGCCGTTCAGATCATAGGCCGTGACGACCAGGAAGTAGGTCTCGCCCTCCAACAGGTTCTCAATGGTGTAGGAGGTGACATTGCCGACATCGACTACCTCTGTATAGACCGCGGGTTCGGTGCCGTAATAGATGCGGTAGCCGGCCAGGTCGGATTCCGTATTGGGATCCCAGCTGACCAACAGTCCGCCTGCAAAACCGGGGCTGGCAAGCACTAAAAGAACCGCCAGCAGGCTGAGTGCGCGCCCAATGCGGGTAGAATGCCGGTCTTTCACATCCTTCTCAACGCCTCGTTGGGCATCTCTCGCATGTTCAATCATGAATCTGCTCCTCTCCTTCATTCAAGGCCTACTTCTGTTATTTGATGGCGGCCGCTCCTGCCGGCAACCCCGGCCCTCCGGCCGTGACATGGAATGCCGCCATTCACAGCTCCTTAGGCACATGTCGTGCCAATCCCTGCCGGGGCCTGATGAATAAATTATGCAGCGATTTTTTGGTGAGTTAATTTTATTATATAATAGACTTGAGTCGTCTCTCGCCCCCTTTTTTAATAATTGTTTAGTAAATATTTTTTTCTGCAAAAAGGACGCGGGATGGACATAACTGCGGAATCAGTGTTGCCTGGATGTCTCACATTTCGGAGCGATGATGGAAGGGAAAGTCGGGGTATAAAAGTGGATGAACGGAAAAACGCGGGCATGATCTGCAAGGAACGGGGCGGTATGGAAGCTTCCGGGTTGACGGCGGTATCCGGCGGATACGCTGCGGCTGAGTGGGCTGACGGAAGGAGAACAAGGGTGCGGGTGCACAGCCGTCAACCCGGAAGTCACTCTTTCAGTTGACGGGGAGGCCCTCTTTGTGGGCGATGATCTTGGCCATGACCGAGGCGATTTCAACGGTCTCATCGCTTGAACGCGGCTTGATGCTTTGAAAAGTCACTCCTTGCTCAGCTGCGGTTTTGCGAATACGATAGGTAAAATCATCGGAGATGAGGATGACCGGCAGGCGCGGGCGCAGCCGGCGGATCACGGGCAGGATCTCCGTGCCGACCTGTCCGCTCATGTCGATATCCACCAGCAGGAGATCAATCTCCTGCTCCAGCATCCGCAGGATCGCATCTGCGCCACGCCGGACAACCTCGACGCGGTATTCTGTCGCCAATTGTGCGCGCAGCGTCTCTTCCAGATTTCGATCGCTCGTGGCGACGACGATCGTTCTGCCCAATTTGCGCGTAGTTTGCATGGTCCTCGTTGCACCTTTCGCCTAATAGGTTACCTGCGCCTGAACGCTGCAGCTCCCCGCCCGGGTTCCCCCCATCTCCCCGGGAGGAAGGGTTCCCGGCAGGGCAGCTGCTGACTTCACCAAATAGCCGAACAACTATTATGCCAGAATTTGCTGAGGAGGGCGTTCTTTTTCCCTCTTATTTTTCAAGCAATTACGAGGATGTAATCAGCGGGAAGTGTAAAGGCAGAAAGAGTGGACCGCGAAAATGTCACCCGCGCAGGGGCCGGAAAAGGATGCTATCGATTATAGCAATGTTTTTATTGTTTTTAGAATCGTTGCTTTAAATGGACATCCCGCAGGGCAAACGTATCTGCTTTGTTACAGCCCATAAAAAAAACCCGCCGTTACAGGCGGGGTCGAAAAAAATATCCTGATCACTCATCTTCCTTGTCGAGCAAATCCTCTTCCTCCTCCTCGAGGTCATCGGGCAACTCCTCTTCCTCCGGTTCGGCGGAGGCAGTGCTGTTGCGCGGCCAGAGGATGCCGTGCGCTTCGATGAGCCGGTAGATGGTCTTGCGGTTCAGACCGGCCACCTTGGCCACCTTGGCGATGGTTTTATATTTGTCCAGCAGATTCTCGAGGTACTGCTTCTCCCACTGCTTGATGATGGCCGCCTTGGCCTGCTTGAAATCCATATCCTCGGTGACCTGAACGAACATCTTCTTTTGGTGGGGTAAAATATCCTCCGGGAGATCATCCATGTCGAGCTCGCTCTTTTGCGCCAGCGCGACCATGTGCTCCATGGCATTCTGAAGCTGGCGCACATTGCCCGGCCAGTTGTACTGCTGCAGCGCGAGCAGGGCATCGCTCGAAATCTTTTCCACCTCGACCGGGCCGAACTGGCGGTACTGCCGCAGAAAATGGTAGACCAGCAGGGGGATGTCCTCACGGCGTTCCCGCAGGGGCGGGATGGAGAGCCGGATGACCGCCAGGCGGTAAAAGAGATCCTCCCGCAGCCGTTTCTCCTGCACCAGCAGATCGGGGTCCTAATTGGTGGCGCTGATGATGCGGACATCGATCTCGCGCTCCTTTACGCTCCCAAGCCGGCGGACCTTGTGGTCCTGCAGCACGCGCAGCAGCTTGTGCTGCAGGTCAAAACTCACTTCGGACATCTCATCGAGGAAGAGCGTCCCCTTGTCCGCGGTCTCGAAGAGTCCGGGCTTGTCGATATTGGCCCCGGTGAAAGCTCCCTTGACATGGCCGAAGAGCTCGCCTTCGAGCAGGTTGTCGGGCAGGGCGCCGACCGCGACAGGCACGAAAGACTCGTCCCGGCGCTGGCTGTGATAATGGATGCCGCGGGCGATGATCTCCTTGCCGGTCCCGGTCTCGCCGTAGATCATCACCGAGGCGTTGGTGGCCGCGATCCGCTTCGCCTTTTCGAAGAGGGCCCGCATGACCTCGCTGCCTCCGATGGCCCCGTAAAAGAGAGTGTCATCGGTCAGGTCCAGACGGCTGCGCAGGTAGGCGTTCTCGCGCTGCATGCGCGCAAATTTCACGCCGCGCTCGATCGGCAGCAGGATATCGTGGTGGGTCTCGACCTTCTGAATATAGTCAAATGCCCCCTTCTTCGTCGCCTCGACGACATCAGGGACGTGGGTGTAGGCGGTGTAGAGGATCACCACCGCATCCGGATCGATACGGCGCACCTCTTCCAGAACCTGGATCCCGTCCTTGTGATTGGGCATATAGAGATCCGAAAGCACCAGCAGCGGCCGCTCACGCGCGAAGAGGCGGATGCCATCCTCGGCATTGGTGGCGGTGATGCAGCTGTACTGGCTTTTCTTGAGCATCTTGACCAGTGAGTCGAGAACAGTGCGTTCGTCATCGATGACCAGAATGGAACGATCACTGCTCTTTTTATCATTCATCTCTTGCTATCCTTTCTTGACCAGGTTCTTGGCGACAGGAAATAGAAGACGCGCGGTGGTGCCGCTCCCGGGCGTGCTCTCCAGTTCGAGCCATCCCTTGTAGCGGGAGGCGATGGTGCAGCTGATCGGGAGCCCCACACCCAGATGGTCCGCAGATTTGGTCGAATAAAAGGGCTCGAAGACCCGTTTCATTTCGGCATCCGGGATGCCGGCGCCGTTGTCGCTGATGGTGACCACAGCCATGCCTTCACCGCTCCCGCAGCTGATGACCACCTCTCCTCCCTCCAGGGAGGCCTCGACCGCATTGCGCAGCAGATGGAGAATACACTGCTCGAGGAGGCTCTCGTTGGCATAGATGACCGAGGAGGAAGGTGCGGCGCCCAGGCTGATCTGCACCCCCCGGGAGGCGGTCAGCAGCCGGATGACCTCCACCGCTTTTTCAAGCACGGCTTCAAGTTGGACCAGTTTGCCGCTGCTGCCCGTCTCAGTGCTGAGAGCTTCCAGGGCATGGGTGACCCGGGAGATGGCGTAGATCTGCTCCTGAAGGAAGGCCAGTTCTTCGCGCACCCGGGGCCACTCCACACCTGGCTCCTCCTCCATGACCAGGCAGCCGATCCGGTTCAGCACGGCCGCAAGCGGGTTGTTGAGCCGCGAGGCGAGCTTGTGGGCGAAGTGGGAGATCTCCTCCATCCGGCAGCCCAGCTCCTGCTGGTGCTGCAGCCGCTTCTCCCGCGTGACATCGGTGAGGACGATCGTCGCTCCCGCGATCCGCTCGCCCTCGACCAGAGGCTCGGCCAGCCAGTGAATGGCCAGGAGAGGCGAACTGAAAAGCTTTTCGCCGGCGCCGCTCCTACCCTGTCTGACCGCCTGGGCCAGGGCTTCGGCCGCCTCGGTCAGGCCGAGAGCCTGCAGGCGGCGTTGAAGCTGCTGGCCGCTCTTGAGAGTCTCGCCGAGCTTGCGCTCCAGCACATCGCCGAAACAGCTGCGGACGCGCAGCTGCCGGTCGACCAGAAATTTTTGTACCTTATCTTTCACTCACACCTCTGCGTAAGGATGCATGGCAAGGGAGCCTGACCAAGGGCTGCTGCAGTCTCTTCAGGTGGGCCGGGTGACGGACTTGCCGCCCGCAGCGAGGAGAATGGCGATCTCGGCCGCCCCGTCGTGCAGCCGGCGCATCTTGAACTCTCCGCCCAGCTCTGCGATGATCGCATAGGCGAGGGCGAGACGGAGATGGGCTGAACGCCAGGGGGGCTGAGGCGAAACAGGTTCGCTCAACCCCGGCTTCGCCACACTGAAGACCAGCCGCAGAGCCAGTGCGCCATCCTGGCTGTGCTCCACAGTCAGATGGACGGAACCGGCGGCGCCGGCCTGGTCCAGGGCATGCAGCAGCAGGCCGGAGAGGGCCTTCTGGAGGCGGATGCCGTCGCAGTTCAGCACCGGCATCTCTTCGGCCATCGCCAGTTCAATGCGGACATTCTTGTAGGGCCGCCGCCACTCCGCCACAAAGCGGGCGTTCTTCACCAGCTCGGCCACATCGCACTCCTCGACCCGGCTCGAATCGTCGGACCCCATCGGCGCGATCTCTTCGAGGATGCCATTGATCTCCTCCACCTGGTGCGTGAAGAGGTCGATCGCATTCTGGAATTTATGTACACCACCCGCTTCATAGAGATTGTCGTTGCGCAGCATATCCAGCTCGCACATCAGTGCCGTCAGGGGATTGCGGATATCATGGACGATGCGCGCGGTGAACTGGCAGAGGTTGGTCATCTGCAGGGCGAAAAGGGTCTGCACCCCCTCCCGCTCGGGGGAAAACTCCGGCAGCGCCACGACCAGGGCCAGAGTCAGCTCCGGATTGGCCGGCAGGGGGGCGATCCAGAAGTGGTGCGGTCCGGCCGCTTCCCGCTCGCCGCTGATCAGCCGGCCTTCGCCCTTTTGCAGACAGGCGGTGAGAGCGGCGCCGGCCTCGACGCGCACCGAGTCCGGCAGCATGGCGAGGAGAGAACGGTCGAGAGCGTCAGCAGCGTAGATCGAGCGCCAGGCCGCGTTGACATAGAGCACCGCGCCATCGGCGGCCGCAGCGGCCACCGCAAAGGGCATCGCATCCAGCAGGGCGGAGAGCAGCCGCACCATCGCCCGCTGCTCGTCGGCGACCAGCTGATTGAGCGAATCATCGCCCGGCTCGGCCTGCGCATCCCCCGCCTCATAAAAACAGACCGCCGCACCCAGAAGACGCCCCTCGATGGTGAGGGGCGAGACCTCGATGCGGCAGTTGAGACGGGGATGACGCAGATAGAGCTGGCGGATCTTGCCCTTGACCAGAGCGAACTGGATGGCTTCGTGCAGTTCTTCGGAGTTGAGGCCGGGATGCTCAAAGATGGAGAGCCCGAGCAGGCCCTGCCCCGGCACGCCGGTGAACCACTGCTGCCGGCTGTTGACCCACTGCATGCGCCCATCCGCATCAGTAAGGATGATGCCGACACTGATGCGCGAAAGCAGCTGCCCGGCCAGCAGAGACATAAAAGAGGAGGTGGACGCCTGAGAATCCATCTGCGCTGATCATTCTTCCGTTAAAAACCCGCTCCGCTTCCCAACTGATGCCTCAGCAGCGAACACCTTGCCCGGGGAACAATTACCCTTTTCCTTTTCCGTCTAAATATAGCCATAATGTCCCTTTTGCGCAACATAATTTTTATTTATTTACTAAATATTTTATTTTTTCGCCATTTTTGTGTCATTTGTGCCTCAAGAACACCAGCTGCAGCCCCTGCCCCTTTTTCACTTGAATTCATGGCAAAAAAAGTCTATCTTATTCTGGCCAACTCGCAAGTGCTGGCCCGCATCGGCACCGCCGTCTTTCACCAATTTTTCACAGGAGCGATTCTGCCGTCTCTCACACCCCACTCCCCGCAGCGCACCTGCATCGGCTGCCGGAAGACCAAACCGGCTGATGAGCTGATGAGGCTGGTCCTCGACCATCAGGACACTGTCCGCTTTGATCCGCGCCGGCAGCTCCCCGGCCGGGGTGGGCACCTCTGTCCCGATCCGGCCTGTCTGGCCGCCGCCCTCGCCGGCAAGGCCTTCCCGCGCGCCTTCCGCAGGCCGGTGA
>Ga0116143_10002480_pt1 | contig 20009 bp, 17 predicted proteins | sample AD_UKC034_MetaG_FD_89745 | JGI IMG/M metagenome (GOLD analysis project Ga0116143, IMG submission 89745) | Active sludge microbial communities of municipal wastewater-treating anaerobic digesters from USA - AD_UKC034_MetaG | ecosystem: Engineered > Bioreactor > Anaerobic > Digestate | place: USA...
AGGTGGACTCGCTCGCTCCCGCTCGCTCGGCCCTGCGGGCCTTCGGCTCGGCCGAATTCCTTTCGCGGCTTCCCAAGCCGCTCAAGTATGCGCCATGGCGGTGATGGCCTTGGGTGCGCCCAGTCGGACCTTCCCTCTCCGGTAGAGTTCGCCAAAGTAGTTCTTGGCCTGCCACAGGGTTTGGGCCGTCAGCCGCAACGCTTCGGCCACGCGGCTCTTCACGTCGCGCGTGCGCACGCTGTAAATCTTCCCGCCCGTGATCCGGTTGTCGGGACAGAGCCACAGCCCTTGCGAGCACCAACAGTTTGTTCAGTGTGCCTTTGCAGCTTTGCACCTTGTCGCCTTTGCGTTTCATTTTTTACCGCCAAGACGCCAAGACGCGAAGGCGCAGAGAGGATTGGGCGAATGCTTGAGGCTGGCTTCGACTTCTGGGTCCGGACTTGCCTCAATGCCGGGAATCGAAGACATGGCAGGGGAATGTTCGGCAAGGGAATGAGTTCCATTCCTCTGACAATCATTGTGCTGACGATCCGGTGGTTTGGGAGGTAGCTCTTGAAACGCCTCGCCTCACAAAGCGGTGATAAATCCACCGCACTCCAGACGCTTCGCGAAGGTCGCCGGCGGTCGAAGCTCGCGGAGCGTCTGGACTGCGCGCGTCTTCAACGCCGCTCTCCGCACGTACAGATCGCCAGAGTAGTTCTTGGGTAGGCCACGAGTTTGGCGCGGGTGAACTTGCGGGGCGCCTGCGGCTGGGCGTGATCTTTCTGCGCCACGGCCATGGTGAACTCCAGATGGACATCCAGGCCGGGCTTGAGCGCGGGCCGGGTGGGGTCCAGCACCGCGGTTGGCAAGGGCTGGCGCGGCGGCATCGGCCGGGCCACTGCGGACTTGACGGCGTGCGGGTTGAGGTTTAGGGTCGCGGGTGTCATGATGGGCTTGAGGATGTATTCTTTCATTGATTTAAGCGTTGGTGAATGGAACTGCGTTCCCAGCGTGGCACCTCGGGGCGCTACGTTCAACCCATCATGGCATCTAACCCGGCGGGGGCGTCGCGGTTGCAATCGTTACCTCCGGTGCGCCGGGTCGTTAGGCCACTTCGCCCCTCAGCACTCGTGACGCCCAAACAGTCATCTTGTCTAAGTGACATGCACAAGCATGTTCGTGACGGATTTACGTTGGTTGAGCTGCTCGTTGTTGTCACCATCATCGGCATCCTTGCGGCAATCCTGCTCCCCGCGCTCACTAAGGCCAAGGCACGCGGCCGTGCTGCCGCCTGCCAAAACAATTTGCGGCAGGTTGGCTTGCTGATGGCCGCGTATGTGCAGGAGCATGGTCATTACCCTGACCGCAAGCCCAATTCCAGTTGGCCTTGGTTGGGTTTTGGCGATGACTGGCGCGAGCACGCGCGGATTTTGCAGTGCCCATCCATTCCAGACGCAGCCTACCGTCCCAACTTTTTCGGCAGCGGTGGGTCTGCCTACCAGCCTTGCCTTGGCTTGGCCGCTGATCCGACCAACGGCCCGATACGCGAGTCAGTCATCAAAGCGCCCGGCGATATGATTGGCATCCTCGACTTTTACTATCCACTGCTTCCACCACTGGTTCAGTTTGGCGGCCCATACGTCGGGTTGCCACATTCCGGCGGCATCCAGTTCTTGTTGTGCGATGGTCACGTCGAGCACGCGACCGCCGCTCGCTTCGCAGAGGCACAGACGCGCAGGCGATGGAACAACGACAATCAGCCACATGACGAGACTTGGTGAGAGTATGACGCGGCCTAACCCCTATTAAGCCCGTTTGCGTCAATAGAAAAAACGTCCCCGATCGGAAGTATTTTTGCTTCCGTTGTCTGCCCTCAGAACTGGCTCTCCGACTTCGTTTTCCGTGCGCAGTCTTGAGTGGTTGGGTGGCGCGCAAGGTCGCACCCGAACCATCCAGCTAAACACCTATTCGTGACTCAGTCGGGCGCGGCGGAGTCGTCGCCAACCGCGACGGCCTGCCAGCACCGCAATCCAACGCTGCGGTACGATCCAGAAACGCATGTCGTCCACCCTGGGACTTTCCATTCAAGTTGAAGGTGGGTTGTGAACCCAGTTTTTGGCGGACTTGTCGCAGGGGCGGATGATCCAAATCCAAGGTCTGTCGGGGGCCGGTCTGGGGACCGGATAACCGAGCCGGGGACGAGCCTTCGCTTTCGCTCGTCGTCCCCGGCGGTCGAACTCCAGCCATCGTCCGACGGCGGTATGACCGCTGGCCGCCGTCCCATTCAATGCGACCGGAGTGCTGGCGGGCCCAACGCAGCGGGCGGCGGTCGCTGCGCCAGTCAACGGAGCTGCGGCTCGTGTGGGTCTCGCGGTGCATGCGCCTCCAGTTAGGCTTCCGGGTGACGGGGCCAGGGTCAGATCAGTTTCGGCTCAAGGCCAGCACCAGGCGTTCGGGATCGAACACGGTTTGGTTTTTGAGCATGAAATAGACGGCGCGGGCCAGCTTGAGGGCCAGCACGGTGTTGGCTTTGAATTTGTTGCCGTTGAACCGCGCTTCCAATCCCTGGGCCAGCGGACCGAGGGCCTGGTGATCGCGTTTGGCGATGACCGCCGCTTCGCCGAAGGCCCAGCGCAGATAGGGATTGCCCAGCTTGGCCCCGCGCAGGCCCTTGATCTTGCCGGCGCTGGCCACGGTGCTTTTGACCAGGCGGCAGCAGGCGACGAAATCCTTGACGGTGGGGAAACGCTCGATGTCGCTGATCTCGTAGAGGGTCGTCAGGTCCAGCTGTTCGCCGATGCCGGGCAGGGTTTGGAGCAGGGCATACTGGCGGGGCAGCGTTCTTTTGGTAAGCCGCTGGAGTTGTTCTTCCAGGGCGGTGATCTGGGAATCGTAATGGCGGACCATGGCCAGTTCGTTCTGGAGGGCCAACTGGCGGAGGGGATGATCTTCGGCGGCGAGCAGTTGGGTGGCCCAGGGATCGCGGATGCGGCGGGTTTGTTTGATCGGCGGACGATTGTGGGCCAGTTGATGGGAGTGGATGCGGGCCAGCAGATCGGCGCGTGGCCAGACGAAGAACAGGCGTTGTCGCAGGAGGGCGCGCCGGGGGCGCTGGGCGGCGGGATAGACATAGGCCGGGGGGATCAAGTTGGGGCGCAGCAGGTGGGCGATCTTTTCGGAATCAATGCGGTCGTTCTTGTTCTTGCCGCCGTGGGTGGCGTTGAGATAGAGCGTGTGGGCCAGCACGAAGGTCAGCCCGGCGGCCTGGCAGGCGTCGGCCAGCCAATACCAGCCGAACATGCACTCACAACAGACGGTCAGGTCGTGCTTATAGGGCGCGATGCGTTTGAGAAAGAAATCGAAGTCGTTGTTCTGGATGTTGGTGTGAACCAGGGTTTTGCCCTGGCGATCCATGAGGCAGACGTACAGCTGCCGGGCATGGAGATCAATTCCGCAGTTGAATTCGGTCGTCGAGGTATAATACTTCATGCAGACCTTTCGAAACGGGGCGTACGCCCCCGGTTAACACGATTGGTGCCGCGGGGAAGTGTTAATGCACTTCCCCGCCCCTTGACCCGTATGCTACCAAACCAACAAAGGGCTTTGAGCGGCAAAAAGGAGAATTTGTGGAGTACGTTGCGAAGTTCGAGAAGATCGATGGTGTGGTCTGCCGGTTCGACACACGAATCTATCTAGGTTCTTTCCATAGGAGCGAACGCAGCATTTGCGTCGGCGCAATAGTGGGCAAGAACCCCGGCTCGGCGTCGCCAGCTCAGCTGGGCGTATTGACGCAGCTCGAGTTGCGCGGCGACAAGATGCTCCCAACTGTAGGCAACCGCTTCCGCACAGCATATGAGCTCGCAGACAAACCGGTCCCCCGCAACGCTTTTGTACGAGTCTGGAATTTATTCTACGTGTGTGACAAAGATTTGCGCCAAGCTGCTGAGCGAGCCTCTCAGTTAGGTAGCCCTCCAGTTTGCAGTTCTGAGCAGGACACCGTTCCCCTTGTCTGGTTTGGCTGGGGCGGCGACGATGCCAAGCTCAACCTGTTCAAGCAACGCTTCATCAAGCGAGCCTACCCGGTCGCATTCTTCTACGACCACAGGGTACGCAAGGTCGTTGGCCATGCGCCAACGCAGACGGATTTCGCAAAGCATACGCAAGGCATGCCCGAGGCTCCAATTACAGGCCATCTGTCGAGGCTTCTACGAGCGCATTTGCCGCTAACAACTCAATCCAGCGGACGCGCTACGCGCGCCGCTGTTTTCGGGTGTTATGCCCGTGTGCGAACGTCGCGGGCGTGTTCGGTCACTCAGCACCCATCAAAAGTCACACCATGAAACGAATCCTGCTTGTCCTTCTGTTCACGGTCGGCTCGCACGCGGCGCGGTCCCAAAGCACCATCGCCTATACCGACGGCCCGCCTTTTCAAATTCCTTGGGAGTTTGCACCCGCCACCGTTGACCTGGACCGCGACGGCTCGCCGGACTTCAGTTTGATCAGCGGTTTCGTCAACTGCACCATGGATATTCCTACCAGCATGTGCACTTGGTCTTTTCACGTCACGGCTTTGAACACCAATGCCTTCTTGATCCAGACCAACTACGCGGCCGTGCGGTTAGCCGGCGACTGGATTGGCCCGGATACCGCGACAAACGATGTCTGGTGGGGCGGTGGCCACGTCACTTTGCTGACTTGGTGGTGGAGTGAGCGCTTGGGCACTTCCGGTGCCAGAGGCCCACTCGGGACGCTGGGCGAGGGCTACTTGGGTGTGCGTTTTTCCAGCGCCGATGGAATCCACTATGGGTGGGTTCACGTCCGCGACACGCTTGTAATGGACTGGGCTTACGAGACACGCCCTGGCGTGCCCATCAGGGCGGGAGCGAGACCGGTGCTCGTGCCGCTTGCCTCCCCACGGGTGGTGCGTCCCGGCTACTTGCGGCTCAACGCAGCGACGGAAGTCGGCAAGGCTTACCAAGTTCAGGTCAAGGGCCACTTGGACGCCTTCCCCTGGACGAATCTGCCCTTCATCATTCCCGCCACTACCACAAATACGACGCTCGATTTGCCGATGACCGCACCGGCTCAGTTCTTTCGCGTGGTTGAGGCCGATTGATGTGCTGGTTCTATGAACGACCGAAACAAATGGCATAACTCTGAGGTAATCCGTCAACGGGTTTTTTAGTTTTTCTTCGCGGGATTTTTCCACGGGCTTTTGCCCAGGTCCACCCGGTCGAACCGCGCCACCACCGGACTGTCCGCCTGCCGCAACGCCGCTTCATACCGCGCTGCGTCATACGGCTGCCGGTCCTGCCAGCAGCGCCAGATCACCCGCTGCCACTTGTACGCCAGCGCCCGCACCGCCGGGTGATGCGCACAACCCTTCTCCCGTTGTTGCGGATAAAACGCCCCCGCCCACCGACTCCACAAGAGGCTTTCCTTCGCGTACTCGTGGAAGCTTTGCCGGTGGAACTTCCGACAGCAATAGCGCCGGTGAATCCGCTCGCTCCCGCCGCTGCGTTTGGTCACGGGGGCCACGCCCGTGTCGCATTGCAGTTGCGCCGCGCTCGCGGCGAAGCGCTCCCGGTCGGCGCCCAGGCTGGCCAGCAGTCGCGGCCCCAGCACCGGCCCGGCCCCGGGCAGACTGGCGAAGATCCCGTGGTCCGGATGCGCCGCATACGCCGCCGTATTGTTTCCTGCCGCTCTGCGTGTTTTGCGGCGAGCAGTTGCTGGTGTTGTATTTGCGCCCGGGCAACGTGGGCGCGGCCCATCACGCCTGGGCGGGGCTAAAGCTGCTGGTGCGGCAGTGGCGGCAAGTCTGGCCCGCGGTGAAGATTATTATCCGCGACGATTCGGGTTTCCGCCGCTGGCGCTTGCCGCGTTGGTGCGAGCAACACAATGTTCATTACATCGTCGGGCTGTGCCCGCAACGCGCGCGTGCAGACGCTGGCGCAAGGTTGGATTGAACAATCGGAAAAAGATTTTGCACAGAAGAAAGAAAAGCAGCGGCTCTTTGGCGAAATCCATTACGCTGCCGACACCTGGGACAAGGAGCGGCGCGTGCCGGTCAAAGCCGGGCACACCGACAGGGGGAGCAACCCGCGCTTTGTGGGGACGAATCTGGAAGGCGACGCCCAGAAACTTTACGACCAAGTTCACTGCGCGCGAGGCAAGATGGAGAATCGGATCAAGGAACAACAGTTGGGATTGTTTGTCGACCGGACCAGTTGCTGCGGCGGGTGGGCCAATCAGTTCCGGCTGCTCTGAAGCAGCGGCGGGTATGTGCTGCTGGAGCAGCGGCGGGCGCCGGGCTTGACGAAGACGGAACTGGCGCGGGCGCAAGCGGGCGCGATTCGATTGAAACTCTTGAAGATTGGCGCGGTGGTGTTGCGCGACACGCGACGGGTGAAATTGCTTTTGAGGAGCACCGATCCGTATCGGATAATCTTCGCGCAGGCGTGCGACGCCTTGGGCAGTGGTTGAAGCACAGTGAGTGCTGTCCCCGGCACGCCGACCAACAACGGGGGCAAGGGGACGTGTGCCCGCGTGTGGAAAAAATCAGCAATTCGAGCGCTTCAAAGCCAATCCACTTCCGCTTTGCTCCTCAAATCCGCATCGCCCCGCTCTGATGAAATTTGCGGGCTACCGCAACCGCCGCCAAAAGGGGACATTCTCAAAGAGTCGGAACAGTCAAAACTTCCCCTTGCCGAAAGTCCGCGCCTCCCCGAAGCTGGGCGCTCGAAAAATCCATTCGGGTTTTTCTGACCGTGACGATTTCATGACCAATCAATCCGGCAGCCCATGAAGGAACCCAGCGTTGGCAAAGAAAACCTGGGCGCCGTGCTGGGCGCCGTGCTGGGCGCCTTCGGCGGTCTGATCGCCATTGCCATCCCCTATGCCATCTTGACGCGAAACATCCAGAATCTTTCGGTCGCCCGGAACTTCGGCCTGATCAGCTTCGTCATTTGCACCCCTTTCGGTTGGTTTGCCGGCGGCTACCTGAGCCACCTGCTGGCCAAGTTCCTGCCCCGCCGCCCGGCCAACATCATCGGCGGCATCCTGGGCGGATGCCTGCCGGTCGCCGGCGTCGCCCTCTATGGCTGGTATCTCACCACCAGCTGAATGTTGCCGGCGCCGCTGCGCGGGCGGCGAATTCAAATTTGCCCGCGTGCCCATTTCTGGTAACCTCCGCCCGCCATGACCTCTCGTTTGCAGGACAAGTGGATTCTCATCACCGGCGCCTCCAGCGGTTTCGGCGCCGCCGCCGCGCAGGCGTTTGCCGCGACCGGGGCGCGCCTGCTGCTTGGCGCACGCCGCGTCGAGCGTTTGGCGGAGGTGGCCGGCGCAGCGCGACGCGCCGGGGCGGCCAGCGTCCACTTTCATTTTTTGGATGTCAGCAAAACGTCCAGCGTCGAAGCGTTTGCCGCCTGGGCCAGGACAACCATTCAGGCGGAAGCCGAGCCCAAACACCTGCACGTCCTCGTCAACAACGCCGGGGGGGCGCTGGGTCTCGACCCCGTGGCCCGGGGGTTGGATGCGGACTGGGAAACGATGCTGCAAACCAACGTGCTTGGAGTCCTGCGCATGACGCGGGCGCTGTTGCCGCTGCTGCCGCAGCATGCCGGCGCCAGCATCCTCAACATCGGTTCCTACGCGGGGCACACAGCATACGAAGGCGGGTCGGCGTATTGCGCGGCCAAGGCGGGAGAGCTCCAGGTGACCCGCGTGCTGCGTCTCGAATTGAACGGCACCGGCATCCGGGTCAGCTCCATTGATCCCGGCCTGGCCCTGACGGAGTTTTCCCTGGTGCGCTTCAAAGGCGATGCGGCCCGCGCGGAGGCCGTCTATGCGGGCACGGAACCGCTGACGGCGGACGACATTGCGGAAATCATGGTCTGGGTGGCGGGCCGCCCGCCGCATGTCAACATTGACGAACTGCTGGTCAAGCCCACCGATCAGGCCGCCACCCACAAGGTGTACCGGCGCACCTGACGCCGCACCGCACCCCGGCCGCCGCCGGCCTAATCCACGCCCAGCTTTTTGGCCCAGTCATTCAAGGCCTGTCCCTCGCTGATGTTGGAGATGCCGGCTTTGCGAGCAATGGCCACGAAGCGTTTGGCCAGATCTGTCTTCGCCGGGCCCGCGAGGCGTCCGGTCGCAATTTTCACATACCACACCGGCAGACGGGCGACCTGAACCCGAAATCTGACGGCCTCGTCGTCGGCCAGGGCCTCGGCTTCGTCCAGGCGTTGTTCGGCTTCATCCATCAATTCCGGCGCCAGGTAGGCGGATTTGGCCCCGTCGAAGATATGGATGTGCCGGCCCGCCTCGCGGACCGGGCGGTGGATGGTGTCGAGATACGCCTGGAGCTTGGGCGCGGCGGCGCCGTAGTAGGCGGCGAGAAATTCACGGGTGTGCTTTTGCACGTCGGTCTCGGGATTCCACAGCAGCTTGGCGAGGAGATACGCGCGCAACGGCTCCATTTCCCCGCCGCCGCCGCTGGAATAGTTGCCCTGTTCAAACAGACCCTTGACGTTGTGTTTCACAAAAAACCGGACGTTGGCCTGCAGGCAGTCAAAATTGGGAAACGGCTGGAGATAATGCGCGAAATCCGTGGTGTAATCCCACACGTACATCAATGGCGCGATCGCGCCCCACGCCACAATGTCGTCGCGAAACTTTTCATTTTCCGGCGCAGGACAGGTTTCCAACGGGTGCGCAAAGCAACATTCGATCGAACACAACCGCACAATGACGTTCTGGCGCGGGCGGATGGTCCTGGGGGCCTGGCGCGTGTATTGGTAGGCCAGCGTATCAATGCGGATGTTGGGATGGTCCTTTTCAATGGCCTCCGCCACCGCGTTGACGAACTTTAACAACGACCCCGCCGGCGACCCCTCGGCGTCATCCACCGCCTTGCACAGCGCGCACTGGCAATTGTTGAAGGTGTCATTCTGTGAAATGCTGATGATGGTGGCCTCCGGATGCTCCCGGATCCACTGACGCACGCGCGCGATGGTCAGCCGCAACACGTCGGGGTTGGAGAGGCAGCGTTGCACGTAGCCGCCTTTGCGTTTGCCGTCAATCAACGGGAAATACTCCGGGTGCTCCTGGTACAGGTCCGGCGGCACCAGCGCATCGAAACTGTGGACGAACGGATGGTACACGGTGAAGGCGCCGCCGTGCTTTTCCTGCAACCCGTAATGCTGGCCATTGAGGCGATGGCGCGCGGCAAAGTCGGCGTTGCGCATGAATTGGCGCCAGAAGACATCGCGATTTTCCAGGGCGGGAATGATCGTTTCATTGAGCCTCGGCAGGCGCACCCGGATGGACTTGGGTACGACCTCCAATTCCGGTGTGAACCAGCGCACGCCGAGCCGGTCCTCCAGCAACGTGTACACTCCGTTCAGCGTGCCGCGCGGGCGCCCGCCGGCGATGATCAACCGCTGCCCGTCCGCGCGGAGCGTGAAACCGTCCGGCCCGAGTCGGGCGAAATCAATCTGCGCACGCGCTTTGCCCAGATGCGCGTTGTCCCCCAGCAGAATGTCGTATTCCGCAGGCTTTTCGGCGTCAGAAACAACCGGCAATTTCGCGCCACACATCTTTTCGAGGTATTGCTGCAGTTCTGCGGCGGCGTAGCGCTCGGCGGGAATGGCGTGCTGCGGAAGCACGATGCGATACTTGCTCGCGCCCCGATCCGCCAGCGTGAGCTCCGCCCGCGCCGGGACGGCGAGCGTCAGACACAACAGACCGAGCAGGCAGCCCCGCCACGCGCTCGGGCCCCGTCGCTGCGCCCGCACGGCGGTGCTGCGCTTGAAAATGATGTTCATGGTTCGTCCCGCTGCCGGCCAAAGGTTCATTGGTTTACTGGTTGAACGAAGACGAGCATAAGCCCCGGACCAGTCTCCTTCAATCTCATTCACGCAGCGGCGGTGGCGGAGGCGACGGCAAAACTCAATTCGACCCAATCTGTCGGACGGGGCCATCCGGGCTGGTCGCCATTGCCGCCTCGTAAAACTTCAATAACTCGTCCAATTTCACGTGCGTGTAAGGTTCGTCGCACGCCGGCGTGGTGCGGCCGGCGTCGGCAAACCACATTTCCAGCGTCTCCGGCGCCAAGATGGCATCATGCAGATTCGACTCCATGGCCACCGGGCGTTTGATGATCTCCATGAGCTGCGCGGCGTCGATCCTGCCGTAATTTTCGCGCAACCGGCGGCTCAACGTCTCGGCGCGAATTCCCGCGGAAACGAACACCGCATCTTCCGGCACTTCCGGCAACAGCGGGTGTTGCTGTCCGGGATGCAGCACCTCCATTTTGTCCGGCAGACAATGCAGGCCGCACATCGCCCCCGTTTTGTCGCTGACCACGTAGTAGTACTCACAGGTGCGCGGGGTGTTTTGGATGATGGCCAGCGCTTCCTCCACCGAAGCCGCCCGTTCCATCACTTCACGCAGCAGAAAACTCATCGGCAGACCGTCCCACAACCCCTCGCCGCGCCCGCCCATCTCGCCAATGGCCAGCCCCTTCTCATTCATGGCGGTCACCGTCCCCAGGAAGCCCGCGTAACTCAAACTCATCCACGTCTGATGATCCTGCGGCTGAAACACCATGACGGTGGCCGCGTGTTGCAGACCAATGTCGCGCATGTAGTCCAACACCCGCGCGTGCAGCACCTGCCCCCCCAGGGTCGCCTTGCCCCGCAAGGCCACCCCGCTGCAATGAAACCGCTCGGGAAAAAGATTTGCAAAACGCATGTCGCGTTGCAACACGCCCGCGGCCGTGGCCAGCGCGTCGCTCTCGGCCAAGAATCGCGGTGGCAAGTGCGGTGCGACCCGCTGCTGGATGCCCGCCAGCACATCCGGAAACCAGTTGCCCGATTGGATGGTGTCCGCCGCGCCCACGCCATACACCACCCGCTCCACCAGGCGCCGCGCCGCCTCCCCCAGCAACGCCCCATGCGCGGCCCCCATCTGGTCCGGAGTGCCTTTGACCATCAAGATTCTTTTCCCGGAGAGCTGTGCGAGCAATCCGTGTCCCGCCGGATCCCGCGCCACCACGGTCAGTTCGTCCGAAGCTGCGGAGGCCGGTTTGCCCGTCTGATCGTTCAACAGTTCCCCGGCAAAATTCAACACGGCGGAGAACATCCGATACAATTCCGCCTGCGGCACCTCCTGGCGCGCGGCGCTGGATGGCGGTTCAAACAATTCCTCCGCGGCCAGCGTGTTGGTCTGCCAGCCCAGGATGCGGAGGCGGCCGTGCGTCCCACCAAAATCGAAGTCCGCCCGCGTCGGCGCCAAATGGTCGTTCGCAAGGGTCAAGCGCAGCGTTCCCGGAGTCGTACGCCCCTCGCGCGCCGTCACGCGCAACACGCGCCCGTTGGTGGCCTCGTGATCCAGCTCGGCGCGAATCCACTTCTGCGGCAAATCCGGGACCAGGGCCAACGTCGCCGCCAGACCCGCCACCAGGCGATAGTTGAGGAGGTTTTCCGGCGCCAGGTGACTCCAGGCATATTGATTCGTCACCGGCGACAACGTGCCGGCAAAAACGGTTTGCTGCGGCCCACCGCACAGCCACGGATAATCGCCCTGCCCGGCAATGACCTCCCCCAGCATGGGCAACTCACAGCGCAAACTGAAGCGTCCCCCGTGCCCCACCACCAGTCGCGCGCGCCCGGCGATTGGCTTGCCCTGCGCGCGTTCAATCGAAAACTCGGCTTCCAGAAAATGACACCGGCGCGGTGGCGGCTCCACCGTCACCATCGTCATGGCCTGTTGCACCACGCCGACGACCTGCTGCAGTGGTGTAAACTGCGCCGTCCCGGCGGCATGAGCGGCCACCCCGGCGTTTGGCGGGAGGTCTTGGGCGAAAAAGTCACCGAGCAACCGCAGAGCCCGCGGCAGTTCCGCCATGGCGGTGTAATGCCCCAATCCTTCGAACCAGACCACCCGATCCGTCAGCCCCAGCGCAGCCGCGAGTTTTTTGGTGCACTCCGGCGGAATCACCTCGTCCTGCGCCGCGTTGATCATCAACACCCGTCCGGCGGCCGCGCGCTCACGCAGCGCCGGCGCAAGCGTCAACGGATCCAACGCCTGCAACTGCGCATCCACCCTGGCGCGATCCGTCGAGGACAGACGTTGCCGCAGCGCATTTAAGGCGCGGGTTTCGCGCGCGTGTCCGATGATGACCGGCAAATCACCACCGGCCAGCAGCATCCCCACCCGCTGCAATCGCGGATCCATCCCGCCTGCCGTGCCCGCGAGGATTCCCCCCAGGCTGATGCCCGTGACCCCCAGCCGCTGCGCATCCACCTCCGGACGCGAGGCCAACAAATCCGTGGCCCGGCGAATGTCCGCCATCGTTTGTTCCAGGCCGGAGAGGAACAGCGGCAGGTTCTTTTCCAACACGCGCGGGCCCGCCGCGCCACCGCGCTCCTTGTAATACGGCAGCGTGAACATCAACGCTGGAACACCTCGCTGCACCAGCACCGAGCAAACCGCGCGGCTTAAATCCTCGTCGCCATTCAGGATCGGCAGACAGATCACCGCCGGCCGCTTGTTCCCCGTCAGCCCCGGTTCATCTGGCAGGAACAACCAGGCCGGGACCGTGTTGTTCTGCGGCAGGGCCGACTCGACCGGTGACGGAAACCGCAACTGCAGGATGTGATAACCCGACCCCGCCTCACGCCCCACCACTTCGTAGCTGAACGGTTTGCCGTCGGACGTCGTTGCGACGGTGAAGGCGTTGGTGGGGTTTCCCTGCGCCGGAAGTGGCAGCACCGGAAAATTCACCAGCCCGGCGATCAACCACACCACCGCCATGACGGCTCCTTGCAGACGACAGGGCCCTGCTGAAACGCTCCGGCGCGCGGCCCAGGAAATTTGAAGATTGTGCATTGGCGGAAATCTTAGCGCTTTCCGGGGCCGGCGCAAGGTGGCGATAATCAAAGCACGAGTCTTCCGCACGGCCGCCGGCATCAGGCCGGCATCACTCGTCCAGTCTCCGCCCTCTGGCCCAAAATCTTGTTGCCTTCTCAGGGCACGGGAAATCCGGTCGCCCCCAGCCATGTCCCAGACTCATTCGACGAGTTTCCGGGCCGAGAGGGCCAGCCATACCCAACCCACCAGGAAACAGAGGCCTCCCAGCGGGGTGAACCAGCCAAGCCATTTCAAATGGGTGACGGCCAATAAGTACAACGATCCTGAGAACAACAGGGTCCCCGCGAACAGCGCGGACCAGGGGCCCGTGCAAAACACGCGCCGCTGCGGGAGCACGAACAGCACCACGGTGTGGACAAAGTGATAGAATACGGCTTTTTCCCAGACCGGCAGCATCCCATGCTGGTTCAGTGTGTCCTTCAATCCGTGGGCGCCGAACGCGCCCAACGCCACGGCCAGCAATCCGAGCAGCGCACTCGCACGCAGGGCTGATGTTTTCGTCATAACAATAAGCACCGGTTTCAACTGTAGTGACCGCGTCCTCCGGGGGGTTGATCCAACCATCAGCCCGGGATTTTCTCCGTTTTCGCCTTGTCCATGAGCTGACGTCCCCGGGCGAGGGCGGATTCCAGATCGCCGGCTACATTGTCCAGACCGATGCGCTCCAGGAAACCCGCCCGGGTCAGCGCAAACAAAGGCTGTGAATGCGGTCCGCACAGGATCAGATGTTTGCCACGACGGGCCAGCTTTTCTTGCAGATCTTCCAATGCGTTCAGCCCGGAGGCGTCCAAAACCAACGCGTCCTCCATCTGCAGGATCAACACTTCGGGCAAACTGCCGGTCCGTCGCAACGCCGTTTCCAGCTTGTCGGCGGCGCCGAAGAAAATCGCGCCCAGGACGCGAAACACCAACACGCCGGCCGGCAGCGCCTCGCTGGTGGGGGCCGTCCCGCCGGCGCCGCTCCGGGGCGCCGGCGTTTGTGTCCGAATGTCCGTGGTGCGTGAAAGTTGGCGGACCAGCAGCACCGAGGCCAGCACGAGCGAAGCGCCGACAGCCACCGGCAGATCGGTGACCACAGTCAGTACAAATGCGGTGAGCAACACCGCCGTGTCCTCCCGGGGCCAGCGTCGCAACCGGGTGAAGTGATGCCATTCTCCCATGCGGATGGCCACCACCACCAGCACCGCGCTCAAGGCCGCCAGGGGGATGAAACTGGCCAATGGCGCGGCCACGAGCAGGATCAGCAGCAACACCGCCGCATGCACCAGACCGGCGACCGGCGTTTTGGCGCCGCTGCGCACATTGGTGGCCGTCCGGGCGATGACCCCCGTGGCGGGCATGCCGCCGAAAAAGGCGCAGGCGATGTTCGCGATTCCCTGCCCGACCAATTCCTGGTTCGAATCGTGCCGGTCATCAATCATGCCATCCGCCACCACGGCACACAGCAGCGACTCGATGGCCCCCAAGGCCGCCACCGTCATGCCCGACGGGAGCAAATCGCGCCAGGTTTCCAACGACAACAGTGGCGCGTGGGGCCAGGGCAGACCGCGGGGCATGGCGCCAAACTGGCTGCCCAGCGTCGCAATGCCCCAGCGTTCGTGCAGTTGAAAAACGGCCACGCCGACCGCCCCCAGCACGATCACCGCCATGGAGCCGGGGACGCGCCGCGCCCAACTGGCGGGCCAGTACCAGATCAGCAGAGTGCCGGCGAGCGCCATTCCGGTGGTCGCCCAGTTGGGTTGGAAATCCGCGGCAACCGCCTTGAGTTTGCCGAGAAAATCGGCGGGCAGCCCCTTCGGCAAACCGAAGAAGTCCTGCAACTGCGTGCTGAGAATGATTATGGCAATGCCGCTGGTGAAACCGACGACCACCGGATAGGGCACGAAACGAATCATCGAACCCAGGCGGGCGAATCCCAGCACCACCAGAATGACGCCCGCAATCAAGGCGCACGCCGCCAGCCCTTCGGGGCCATGCACCGCGACAATCGGCACCAGCAAGGGGACGAACGCACCCGCGGGGCCGCCAACCTGCACACGGGATCCGCCGAAGCAGGAAATCAAAAAGCCTCCGACGATCGAGGTGAAAATCCCCACCTCCGGTTTGAGTCCCGAGGCGATCGCCAGGGCCATGGCCAGGGGGAGCGCGACAATGCCCACAATCAATCCGGAGGTCAAATCGGCCACCAGGGTGGCGCGGGAATAGCCTTTCAGCGAGCTCCACAACCTGGGTTGGAAGTGAAATCGCGGCGTAGCTGGCGTGGTTTCCACAAACGAAAAATTCAAGTTCCGTCGGCGCAGGAGCATGGGTTATCGCCGCAAAAATTCAACCCCTTTCCGCGCCCGGCATCTTGCGGCTTCACCGGAAGACTCGCGCCACCCGGGTCACCCGGGCGGCGCGCGCCGCCAGCCGGGGATGAGCGTTGACCACAATGGCGGCTCGGCACCCCGGCCACACCCCCAGATCCACCACCGAGTTGCCGGCGTAATCGTAGCCCCGTTCGCCGAACCTGGCTGAGAGGGCCCGGCGTTTGTTTGCGCCGCGCAAGTTGGTTTTTCCATCACTCGCCATGAATTCATCAAAAATGCCCACGTGCTGGAACACCGGCAGAGCCATCGCATAATCCGAGGCCGTGGCCAGAATCAGTTTTCGCCCCCGCCGCTTTTCTGACCGCAACCAGTCCAGAAACTCCGCATGGTAGGGCAGCGAACCGGGATTCACTTTCACGCGCCGGCCCAGTTGCTGCTTCAAAAAGGCGCGGCCCCGCATCCACCAGATCAGCACCGCGCCAAGGCGCAGCGGATTCGGTGGCAGCCACAACCGCAAGGATTCCCACATCAGATCGCTCCGCATGAGGGTGCCATCCAAATCCACCACGAGCGGGAGGAGGTCGGCCGTTGTTGATTCACCGGGAAGCGGCATGAGCCCGAGCGTAGCGAACCGGTCGGCGGACTGGCAAGCCGGCTGCACGTTTTGCGGCGACGGCGGCCGTGAGAATTGCTTGGGCCGCCCGCCGCGAATCAGTAAACTCGCCAGAAATCGTCCAAACTGATGAAAACGATCCGACTGGGAAGCAGCACGACGCAGGTCAGCCGGCTGGCGTACGGTTGCTGGCGGCTGGCAGACCCGCGCCGCCCCGCCAGCAGCGCGACAGAGATTGAAGCCGACGGCCGGGCGGCGGTCATTGCCGCCTACGAAGCCGGCTACACGCTGTTCGACGGCGCGGACATTTATGGCGGCGGCCAGGCGGAAATCATCCTGGGCCGGACGCTGCGCGCCGTTCCGGGAATGCGTGAACGCATTCTCATCACCAGCAAATGTGGGGTGCGGCCGGCGGGCGCACCCGCACCGGACTCCCCGGCGCGCTATGATTTTTCCCCGGAACACATCGTCGCCTCCTGCGAAGGATCCTTACGGCGGCTCGGGGTTGAAACGATTGACCTGTACCTGCTGCACCGCCCGGACTACCTGGGCGGGCCGCACGAAATCGCAGGGGCGTTTGCCCGGCTTTACGACGCCGGCAAGGTGCGGTTTTTCGGCGTGAGCAATTTTCGCCCCTCGCTGCTGAGCGCGTTGCAGGCCGCCGTGCCGTTTCCCCTGCTGGTCAATCAGATTGAAATCAGCCTCGCCCAACGCGCCGCGCTCGAAGATGGCGCGCTCGATCAGTGTCTGGAAAAGCAGATCACCCCGCTGGCCTGGAGTCCGCTGGCGGCGGGTCTGCTGGGGGACGGCGCACGCCGCTTGCTGCCCGCTCAGGCGCAATACCGCCCCGCTCCCATCGTCCAATGTCTGGACGAAATGGCGGCGGCGCGGGGGGTGGACCGCACCACACTCGCCTACGCCTGGCTGCTCCGGCATCCGAGCGGAATTGTTCCCATTGTCGGCACCACCAATCCGCAACGCATCCGTGAAGCCGTCCGGGCAACGGAGTGCCCCTTGACCCGGGAGGAATGGTACCGGCTGCTGCTCGCCGCGCGGGGGGAACCGTTGCCATAATTCCCGCGGCCATTTGAGGACACGATCATGTCGCGCCCCACCTTCGAACGGGGCTCGACCTTGCTCCGCAGTTTAGCTATCACTCCCGGACATTTATGAGTCAAACTTCCGACCAACGTTCCGCGGAATTTCTAAAAATTGCCGATCAATTCAAGCTGGGCACCCTCACCACGGAGTCCTCGCATCCGGTTACAGCCCGGCTGAGTGAGGTGGCCCGGCAGGACGTTCCCGCCGCGTTGAAACTGCTTTTTGACGTGGATGCCGACGTGGTCCGCAAATATCGGGAATTTGCCGAATCCGGACGCGCATCCGCCATCGCGCAAACCGTGCTGACGGCGTTGCAAAATGGGGGGAACCTGTATTTCACGGGCTGCGGCTCGACCGGGCGTCTGAGCATCCAGCTGGCCTCCATCTGGCGGGATTACTGGCAGCGCCACCCGTCCGCCCGCGCGGCAGAAATGGAGCCGCGCGCCTTTCCGGTCATGGCCGGCGGAGATTTTGCGCTCATCAAGTCCGTGGAAGGATTTGAGGACTTCACTGACTTTGGCAAAAAGCAGCTCGGCGACCTGGGCGTGAACCGGCGCGATGTCGTCTTCGCCATCACCGAGGGTGGCGAAACGTCATTTGTCATCGGCACCGCCTGGAAGGGCGTCGAGGTGGGAGCGAAAGTTTATTTCATTTACAACAATCCGGACGAAATTCTGTCGGCGCACGTCCAGCGCAGCCGGGAGGTCCTCCAGGAGGCGCGGATTGAAAAAATCAACCTCACCACCGGCCCGATGGGCATCACCGGCTCCACGCGCATGCAGGCCACCAGCATCGAGCTTGCGGTCATGGTGACAATCCTGGAAATGGTTGTGCGGCATCTGGCTGGTGATGCAGACGCCGGCGCCGTTCCACAGGCGTTTCTTGAGCAGCTGACCGCGCTGCACGCCGCGCTGACGGCGCCTGCGCAGCTCGAGGAACTGGCCCGGCTCACCACGATGGAGGAGGCGGTTTATCGGGCCGGACGGAAAAACAATTATTTTGCGGACCGCGTCGGCATCGACATGCTCACCGACACGACCGAACGCTCCCCCACGTATTGCACGCCGCCGTTCCGTAAATTCGATGACGTGTCCGCGACAGAATCCTGGGCCTTTTTGTACGTGCCGTACGCCGATTCGGAGACGGCGTGGGAACGCCTCTGCAAGCGGCGGCCGACATGCGTCGAGTGGACGCCGGACGATGTTCGCGACCTTGTCCCGGAAGACAAGTACGCGCGCACGATCGAGATCATCCGCAAGATCGGCTACCGCGAACTGATGCGCTTCCGCATTGGCCGGGACGGCATTGCCAATCGGCCGCTCGGCACGGGCGACAGTGCGGTGGGACTCCTCATCGAGGCGGAAAGGGAATCCTTGCTGGCCCCGCAAGGCTTTCATCGCATCCAGCTGGAAGCGGCGGCTCAATCCGGCGCCCAAACGGGGTTGATCTACGCCGGCTCCGCCGCGAGCTGTCGGGAAATGAAGGAATTTGTGGCACAATGGAATCCGGCGTGTGTGGCGGTGTTTTTGCCAGTGCCGGAAACGCGCCTGCGCCTGGACGGAGTGCTGCGCGTGGGGCTGAAAATGCTCCTCAACAGCCTCTCCACCTGCACCATGGTCCGGTTGGGGCGCGTGGTGGGCAACTATATGATCTGGGTGGTCCCGAGCAACCTGAAGTTGATTGACCGCGCCACGCGTTACATTCAAAAACTCACCGGTCTTGATTATGTTGCCGCCAACCGGCTGCTCTTTGAAGTCTTTGAGTACGTCGAACCACGCATGAAAGCCGACCAGGCTTATCCGCCGGTCGTCGGCGTCAGCGTCATGCGCCACCGCCACCATCTGAGCAATGAAGCCGCGGAAAAACGGCTGCAGGAGGAAATGTCATGAAACCGGCATCGCCAGGAGGGAGCCGGGCCGCCCTCCGGTGCGTTGGCCCACGGTAAACATGCGTTCCCGCCAGCCGTCGGCGGCCGCCGGACCGCCCCCTGCGCGTCTGCTTCCCACGCTGGGATTGTTTTCCACGATCATGCTGGTCGTGGGCGGGGTCATCGGTTCCGGCATCTTCCGCAAGACCGGAGGGATGGCCGCTGAATTGGGCTCGCCACAATGGTTGATTTTCATCTGGATTTTGGCGGGTGTCATCACCTTGTTCGGCGCGCTGACCAATGCGGAAATTGCCGGTCTGATTCCGGAAACGGGCGGCCAGTACATCTATTTCGAACGCATGTACGGTCCGTTTTTCGCCTATTTGTATGGGTGGTCGCTGTTCGCCATCATCCAATGCGGCTCGATTGCCGCCGTGACCTACCTGTTCGCGGAATACGCCGGAGTGCTGCTTCCGCTCCCGGGCCTCCCGGCGGCACTCGCCAACTGGGCCTTCCACCTGCCCTGCATCGGCGACATTCATCCGTTCGCTGAAATTGGAATCAAGGGTCTGGCGGCCCTGCTCATCGTGCTGCTGACCGGCGTCAATTACTTGGGCGTCCGCTTCGGCGGCCTGGTGCAAAACATCTTCACGGTCGCCAAAATCGCCGCCATGCTTCTGCTGGCGGGAGGCGCGTTTTTCGGTCCTTCCGGAGGCCGGCTGGCGAATCTCACCACCCCCGATCCCGCCGTGTCCCTGCACGGACTGGCCTGGGCCGGCGCGCTGGCCGCGGCGCTGCAAGGGGCATTTTGGGCTTACGATGGTTGGAACAAACTCACTTACCTTGCGGGGGAGGTGCAATCACCGCAATACAACATCCCCCGCGCCCTGTTCTGGGGAATGTTGACCGTCACGGGCACCTACACGCTCATCAATCTGGCGTATCTCTACGTGCTCCCCGTCACGGAACTGGCCCAGGCCGGCAAGTACTTTGCCTTTGCCGTCGCCGAGAAAATTCTCCCGGATGGGGGCCGCTGGATTGCCGCGTTGATCATGTTGTCCACCTTTGGCACCGCCAACGCCATCATCATGGCCACCGCGCGGGTGTACTATTCCATGGCGCAGATGAATGTCTTTCCGCGGTTCCTCGGCCGGACGCACCCCCGGTTTCACACTCCAACCGCCCTGAACGACCAGGG
>Ga0116143_10002481_pt1 | contig 20007 bp, 16 predicted proteins | sample AD_UKC034_MetaG_FD_89745 | JGI IMG/M metagenome (GOLD analysis project Ga0116143, IMG submission 89745) | Active sludge microbial communities of municipal wastewater-treating anaerobic digesters from USA - AD_UKC034_MetaG | ecosystem: Engineered > Bioreactor > Anaerobic > Digestate | place: USA...
CAAAAACGGATTCCGATTTTGAAACCGGCATAAACTTTTTATAAGCGCTTTGCTCTTCTTCCATCAACTTGTCATATTCTGCTTCCAGCCAGGACTGGAACGATGGCAATATGGCGTTATAGCTTTCTTCCACTTTTTTAAAGACAAACTCGTTTTTCACTTTCATCCCCTGCTTGGCCGCCGCAGCGATCACTTGTCCGTAAGTTGACGGAATCATACCGGTAGCAAAGCCTAGCGCAACATCCAGAAAGGGGTCCAGAATGTATGTGGCATGTTTCTTGGCTTCATTCCGGCATTGTTGTATAAATTGCAACTCCGCGTCTTTGGCCTTGGCGACTTTCAATTCATCCAAAGGCAAATTGCCGGAAGTGAGACCGGTGCTGACGCCGGTGCCGATGGTGTGGAACAGATGCCAGAGCTGATCCTTGTGCGCGGCAACATATGCTTTCCAAAGCTCTCTGCCGGCCAATTCATTGGGCCTCAACGTACTGCCTTTACGGACGATCGGCCCGTCCATTTCTATCCGGTTACGCAGCCCCGTATAAAGATACAGAACATAACCTGTCGTGTTCCAGCTCAACGTTTCCGTAAAGGTTCTGTTGTAAGTCAAGGAAGCCCCGGCATCAATATAAATCCCGTAGTACAAAGGAATACTCGTCGCCAGATTCAGGGCAAAATCCATACTGGTCCGGTAATACCAGATGGCAGGTATCCGATGCCCTTCGCTGACGCCAAGACCAATCTGCAAAGTTTTGGTCTTTTCAAAGGGCATCAATATGTCGGCCAGACTGCCGGGAATTCTCTTGAGCGCCTCGGTGATAAAGCCTTTGGAAATGCTGGAGATAAACTCCTCGGCCTTCTGTCGAATGCTTTTGCCGTCCTTGGGATCTAAAGCTTTCAGAATCTCCGTCGCCAGCCGGGTCCACAAGGCGGTCTTGGGAACCGGAGTGATACTGACGTTTAGGACAACACCGTTGTTCAGCTGCCGGGGATCATTGTCGCAGTAAAAATAATCCACCCGGAAGGTATATCCGAAGCAGGTCCAGTATATACCCGCTTCCCAGGTTTCGTATTGCCCGGTATATTCCACCAGCCGGCCGCCTTCGTTTTTGTTGACAAACAATTTTGTCGTTCCCTTGGCTAAACTCAATCCTCCTCCCAGGCCGGGACCTGGATCTGAAGCGGAGCCTGGGCCACATTTGGCGGTAAGAACATTAAAATCCAGAGAGCCGCCTTTAAAAAACTCCAAAGCTTCCGTTCGTAAAACATTCAATTGCATGTACGCGGATATTTGTTGCCAGATATCCTGAATGTCCTTGTTTTTATTTAAATATTCTTTTGCCAGCTCCTCGATCTCCGCCCTGGCGTTTTCGTCGGGACGGTAGTCGCTTCCCAGATGTCGCTCGCTCAGATAAATGTCGCAGGCGCGGGCCTTGGCGTAGAAATGTCCCCATCGCGCGGCCAGCCAGGCGGCCCAGTGATACTGATCCTGAAATACAAATCCGCCCTTCCATTTGGCCAGTTCGGCCTTCAGTGTAATATCAATGATTTTAGGAACCTGGACAGTTCCCACGCCCACCAGTTTAAATTCGGAGATAGCGGAAAAGTCCCGGTAGTCGCCAACCTGAATGCCGCCCTTGTATTCCAGAGCGACACCCACGGAGGCGTCAGTTCCCTTCACTTTGAAACCGAAGGATAAACCCAGATGAAAGGCAACCAGCATACTGCCTGTATCGTAGGGCAGACACTTTTCCAGATCGTTGATTCCCGCCCCCTTCAGAGGCAGTTCCGCGGCAAACGTAACGATATCCATCAGTGTTTCTCGTCCTTCCAGAAAATCCTTGCAGGAGGAAAGCTTTTTGCCTTTCCCCGCAATCAGATTTCCAACATACAGAAAGAACGGAAAGGAACTTTTATAGGCCGAGCAGTAGCAGTTGATCGCCTTCTGGACTCTGGGGAGAGTCTTGAGCATTTCCAGCTCACGCCTGGCTTTTTCTTCAAAGGCCCTTTCATCATGGATTTCTTCTGCGTAAACCTCCTTCATCGCCTTCAGTTTAGCGCTGAGATTCAGAATTTTCAGATTGAGGTCGTCTTTCCGGCGATCGATTTCTCTGATCTGCATTTGCCAAGTCTCAGGACTTCCTTGTGATTCCAGAAGGATCGCTTTCGGCTGAAGACGGGCGATTTCTTCTTTGAGTTTTTGGATAACCGCGGGACGTTTCTGTTTGAGCAGTTCCTCGCGAAACTGTTCCTTGCTCCTTTTGAAATCCTCAACAATGTTGATGTTCTGTTGAAGCTCGGCTTTTTTGTCCAGAAGAGGCATCAGTCCGGCGTAAAGACGCTCCACCTCGTTGCGAATCGAGGCGCGTTCGCCGGTCATCTCTTTATCAAGCACTTCCTTGCCGGAGCGCACCGCGCTGATATGATCCTCAAGCTTTTTTTCGGCTCTAGACAACTTCTCTTTGGTTTGTCTGGCAACTTCCGCTTCCGAATCGTTCGGTGAAATCCTGTTGGAATTGAAATCCAGATTGATTTTGACGCTCTCCAGCATATTTTTTCGGCTTTTTTCCACGGCCAGCTTTTTTCGGCACTGCCAGTGGTCCAGAGCCTGCTGGATGGATTCATCGGGGTGGTGTTCCACATAAGTCTGGTCCTGCTTTATGCGCCTGGAAAGATTATCGATTTTCAGATCTGTTTCTTTGATTTGTTTTTCAATCGTTTCCAGAAGATCGTCCAGGGAGGTGCTTTCCGGATTTAATTTTAATCCCAGGGCTTCAATACAGTCCGTCTTCAGTTCAAGCATTTCCTTGTAGGGATCGCCCATTTTGACCGTTTGGGCAACCTCACGCTTCAGATCTTGTCGCCTGTCATGGCCCAGTCTTTCCCTGATATATTTTTCCTTTTTCACATTGGTAACCAGCGTGCGCTGCTCATTGAGCCACACCTGACAAGTCCAGCTCAAGTCATCCCACTGCTGCTTCGTACAGCCCTTTTCCCGGTATTTTGCCAAGTTTTCCGGCATAATAGAAAACAGCGCAAGGTAGTCCTTTAATTCCTCATTGTTTTCAACTGTTCTAATAAATTCCCCTCTGGCTTGAACCGGTTTGATTCCTTTGCTGATCACATTCAGTTCATCCGACGTTCGAAACAGCCATCCCGAATATGCAGAAATGAATAATTCAGGATGCTGGCTGTCATATCCGGGGCATTTTTGAGTAAATTCTTGATTATGACTGATACTTTTACTGAGTTTTTCAGAGCTTTCAGACATGGCGGGATTCCTCAATGGATCATGAATGGTACAGTATAATTCTGTTCGTTTGGAACTATAAGAAACAGCAAAGGGTCTGTCAAGGCATTCTTTTTTAGCAAAAGAAAACGGCAAAATGCCGCAATCCGAACAACATTTCAAATGCTATAAGCCGGACAGGTCTATTCAAAGTTGAACGGAAAAAATTTTTTCTTGACATATTCGAGCAATCAGCTTAATCACTACCATAAAGATAGTATTAGTAGGATATAAGAGGAAATCCAGATGAAACTTTCCACAAGAACAAGATACGGAGTTCGCCTGATGATGGCGCTGGCGATTCAATATGGCCAAGGCCCTGTATTTCTTAAAGATATTGCCAGAGGAGAAAATATTTCCGAAAAATACTTAAGCCTGATCATCATTCCTTTGCGGAGTGTCGGTCTGGTAAACTCCATCCGCGGCGCTCATGGAGGGTATCATTTATCCAAAGAGCCTTCCCAAATTACCTTGAAAGAAATAGTCGATGTATTGGAGGGGGATTGTTCCCTTGTGGATTGCGTGAAAAACCCTTCCTCTTGCTCCAGAGCGCCCATCTGCGCCAGCCATGATATCTGGGCTATTGTCGGAAATAAAATCTCTGAAACTTTGAATTCGATCACGCTGGATACACTGATCAAAATGAATCAGGAAAAAGCGGAAAATACCATCATGCAGGGAATTTAAGATGCCGAAAAAAGTCCTGGTGGCGATGAGTGGGGGCGTAGATTCCTCCGTCGCCGCGCTGCTGTTGAAAAAAGAAGGGTACCACGTTGCCGGTGTCACGATGTGTCTGGGCATTGCAGCCGAAGAAGACTCAGCCAGGTGCTGCGGTGCCGATGCGATTGACGACGCCCGAAGAGTCTGCGACCAGCTTTCGATTGCGCACTATGTGCTGGATTATGCGGATCAACTGGAGGAAAAAGTTATCGCCAAATTCATCAGCGAGTATCAGCAGGGAAGAACACCCAATCCCTGCGTCGATTGCAACCGCCACCTCAAATTCTCCAGCCTGCTGAATAAAACGCTGGGATTGGGATTTGACTATCTGGCAACCGGCCATTACGCGGCCATAGAAAGAAAGGATGACCGCTATCTTCTAAAGAGGCCGAAGGATCGAAAAAAGGATCAGACCTATTTTCTTTACGCGATTCCTTACGGGAAGCTGGAACACATTCTGTTTCCCCTAGCCTCCCTGACAAAAGAGGAAGTCAAGGACATTGCGAAAAAAGAGGCCCTGCCAGTTGCCGAAAAGCCGGAGAGTCAGGACATTTGTTTCGTGACGCAGAAAAATTATCAGGAGTTCATCCTGAAGCGCGCAGGAGCCCAACTGCCGGGACCGATCGTGGACAGACAAGGAAAAGTGCTGGGCAGGCACAGGGGGATTGTGTTTCACACGGTCGGCCAGCGCGGAGGCTTGGGAATCAGCCACCCGACGCCTCTCTATGTTTTGTCCATTGATCCCATAAGGAACCGCATTGTCGTCGGCGAAAAGAAAGAATTACTGGCCAGGGGGCTGTTTGCGGATGACGTTAATCTGTTGGCCCAAACCTGGCCCGATGAGGTGCAAGCGAAAATTCGCTACCGGAAAAAAGAAGCTCTCTGTAAAGTGACGGCGGCGTCCGGCCGCCTGAAGGTCATTTTTTCCGAAGATCAAGAAGCCATCACTCCCGGCCAGTCGGTAGTTTTCTATGATGACGACTGCGTGCTGGGCGGTGGCGAAATTCAAGAGGTGTTCCATGGAACTGATTGAAAAGATTCTTCAACTGAAAAAAGATAGAAACGCCGTCATTCTGGCGCACAATTATCAACTGCCGGAAATTCAGGACATCGCGGATTACGTCGGAGACTCTCTGGGGCTCAGCATTCAGGCATCCAAAACCAGAGCGGACATCATTGTATTTTGCGGCGTTTATTTTATGGCGGAGACGGCCAAGATCCTGTCACCCAGCAAAACAGTCCTTCTTCCGGACCCGAAGGCAGGCTGCCCCATGGCGGACATGATCACCGCGGAAGGGCTCCGGCAACTGAAGGCACAGCATCCGAAAGCAAAAGTGCTGTGTTATGTGAATACGACCGCCGAGGTGAAAGCCGAGTGCGATGTCTGTTGCACATCCGGCAATGCCGAGAGGATTGTCCGCGATACCTTTGCGAAGGAGGACGAAATCATTTTTGTCCCCGATCAGTACCTCGCCTGGCACATATCAGACCGGACGGGACGGAATTTTATTATCTGGCAGGGCTATTGTCCTTCACATAGGAAAATTTTACCGGAAGATATTGCAAGAAAAAGAGAGCTTTACCCCTCTGCGAAAGTCATCGTGCATCCGGAGTGTCCGCCCGGAATTACCTCCCTGGCCGATCAGGTTTTATCCACGGAGGGAATGTGCAATTATGTCAAATCAGCGGATATTCAGGAATTTATTATCGGGACGGAAATCGGCATTCTCCACCGTCTGGGCAAAGAAAATCCCGGAAAAAAATTCTATCCCGCGTCGGAGCGGGCAACCTGTCCGAACATGAAGCGGACAACACTGGAAAAAGTCTTATGGTCTCTGGAGGAAATGGGGTTTGAAGTGACCGTGCCCCAAGACATCATGACCAGGGCGAGAGTCTGCCTGGAAAGAATGATAGAAAACAAACCATAAGTAAAACACTTCTTTGCGCAAGGAGAAAGATCATGAGTAAAATCGATGGAAAATTAAAATTGGAAACTCTTGCTTTACATGGCGGACAGGAGCCGGATTCTGCAACAGGATCGCGCGCCGTTCCCATTTACCAGACCACTTCCTATCAGTTTAAAGATACAGATCATGCGGCTTCACTTTTCGGCCTCTCCGAATTCGGCAACATCTATACACGCCTGATGAATCCGACGACAGATGTGCTGGAAAAAAGAATCGCCCTTCTGGAAGGCGGCGCCGGGGCGCTTGCCGTGGCCAGCGGCCAGTCGGCCATTACGCTGGCACTCTTGAACATCGCCCAAGCGGGAGACGAGATTATCTCGGCGGACAATCTCTACGGCGGAACCTACACCTTGTTCCATTATACGTTTCCCCGTCTGGGCATAAAAGTGAACTTTGTCAAATCCAACGACCTTGCGGCGCTGGAAGCAGCGATCACCCCGAAAACAAAGGCTATTTACGCGGAGGCCATCGGCAACCCCAAACTGGATGTGGCAGATCTGGAAGCCATTGCCACAATTGCTCACAGGCATGGCATCGCTTTTGTTCTCGATAACACAGTTTCGCCCTACATTCTCAGACCGTTTGCTTTCGGCGCTGATATCATCGTCTATTCCGCAACAAAGTTTATCGGCGGTCATGGAACGTCCCTCGGCGGGCTCATCGTGGATTCCGGAAAATTCAACTGGACCAGCGGCCGCTATCCGCTGATTGCCGATCCAGACCCCAGCTATCACGGATTGAATTTTGTGGAAGCCCTGAAACCTGTCGGAAATATCGCTTATATTCTCAAAGCGCGGGTGACGCTGCTTCGCGATCTGGGGCCGGCTCTTTCACCCTTCAACGCGTTTTTGCTTCTGCAGGGACTGGAAACGCTGCATCTGAGAATGATCCGGCATTGCGAAAACGCGCTCGCGGTAGCCGGCTGCCTGGAAAAGCATCCCAAAGTGGCCTGGGTCAGCTATCCGGGGCTTCCATCCAGCCCCGAGCGCGCCCGGGCTGATCAATATCTGCCGAAAGGCGCAGGGGCGATTGTCGGATTCGGCGTGAAAGGCGGTCTGGAGTCGGGAAAGAAATTTATCAACTCGCTTCAGTTGATTTCCCACCTGGCCAATATCGGCGACGCCAAGAGCCTTGCGATTCATCCGGCATCCACCACGCACTCTCAGTTGTCCGCTGAAGAGCAACTGGCCACGGGCGTGACGCCGGATTTCATCCGCCTGTCCATTGGCATTGAGCACATTGACGACATTATCGCGGACATCGAGCAGGCTTTGGGCCGAGTATAAACAGGAGGAATATCTTATGGCTAAAATATTTGAGGATATTACAAAAACCGTCGGCGACACGCCGCTTGTCCGTCTCAACAGAATGGCAGCCGACACAAAGGCAGAAATTGTTTTGAAAATTGAATCCTTCAATCCTCTGTCCAGCGTGAAGGACAGAATCGGCGTCGCCATGATTGAGGCGGCACAGCAATCAGGGATTTTGAAAAAAGACTCCGTTATCATCGAGCCGACCAGCGGGAACACCGGCATTGCCCTGGCCTTTGTCTGCGCGGCCAAAGGCTACCGACTCATCTTGACGATGCCGGATACGATGAGCCTGGAGCGGCGGCAGCTCTTGAGCATTCTGGGGGCCGAACTGGTACTGACGGATGGCGTTAAAGGGATGAAAGGCGCAATTGAAAAGGCGGAAGAGCTGGCGGCACAGCATCCGGACAGTTTCATGCCTCAGCAGTTTAGAAATCCCGCCAATCCCGAAATCCACCGCCAGACGACGGCGGAGGAAATCTGGCGGGATACGGACGGCATATTGGATTATTTTATTGCCGGCGTCGGCACCGGCGGCACGATTACCGGCACGGGTGAAATCCTCAAGAAGCGAAGGCCTTCCGTCAGGATTATTGCTGTCGAACCTGCAGATTCCCCGGTTCTATCCGGCGGCAAGCCAGGCCCGCATAAAATTCAGGGAATTGGCGCAGGCTTTCGGCCGGATGTGTTAGATATGGATATTATTGACGAAATAACCACAGTTGCCCACGAAAACGCGGGAGAAACGGCCAGGAGACTGGCGAAGGAAGAAGGAATCCTGGTCGGAATATCCAGCGGCGCCGCACTCTGGGCTGCCCTGGAAGTGGCAAAGCGAAAGGATGCCGAAGGGAAAAGAATCGTCGTCCTGCTGCCGGACAGCGGTGAACGGTACCTTTCGACCTGGCTGTTTCAGAAATAATCAATTATTCATATGAAAATATTGAAACAAGAAAAAATTGATCATAGCTCCGTCGGCGTCGTGGAAACGAAGCATTATACTTTTGCCGGACCCGGCAACAAATTTCAATTTGAAAACGGGGATGCGCTGGGCTCCATCACGCTTGCCTATGAAACCTATGGCGCCTTGAACGGGGACAAATCCAATGCGATTCTTATTCTGCATGCTCTTTCCGGCGACGCGCACGCGGCGGGCGTCCACAAAGGGCTAGATGATCAAGGCTGGTGGGATGATCTGATCGGGCCGGGAAAGGCCTTCGATACCAACCGGTACTTTATCATCTGCTCCAATGTCATTGGCGGCTGCAAAGGCTCAACGGGACCTTCATCAATCAATCCGGAAACGGGCAAGCCCTACGCGCTGACCTTTCCGTTTATTACCGTGGCCGACATGGTTCATGCGCAGCGGCATCTGATTGACCATCTGGGCATTGACAGATTACTGTGCGTGGCGGGCGGCTCCATGGGCGGGATGCAAGTCCTGCAGTGGGTGTCTTCGTATCCGGAGCGGGTGAAATCCGCCATTCCTATTGCCACGGCTCTCAAGCATTCGCCGCAGCAGATTGCCTTCAATGAAGTGATCCGGCAATCCATCATGGCGGACCCGGCCTGGCGCGAGGGTAATTATTATGAACACGGACAGCCAGAAAAAGGTCTTTCCGTCGCCCGCATGATCGGACATATCACCTTCATGAGCGACCAGTCCATGGAGGAGAAGTTTTCCCGGCGACTGAAGAATGATTCCTTCAGCTTCGGACTGGACGCGGATTTTGAAGTGGAGGGATATCTGCGCTATCGCGGCGCCAATTTTGTCAAGCGCTTTGACGCTAACTCCTATCTCTATATTACCAAAGCCATGGATTACCTTGATCTATCGGGAGGAAAGCTTCTCCCGCCCGGAAGAGACGTTGATACGCGGTTTCTGATCATCTCGTTTAAGACGGACTGGCTTTATCCCCCCTACCAGTCGCAGGAAATCGTCCGCGCCCTGAAGAGGCGGCATGTGGACGCCACTTACTGTGAATTGACTTCCACTTACGGCCATGACGCTTTTCTGATTGAGGTGGAAGAGCAGACCACCCTGATCAAACATTTTCTGGACAAGACTTTCAACGGATACCTGGTGGCAGACCATCATGGAAACTGAAGAAACCACTCTGGATCACAGGATTATTTATTCCATCGTGGAAAACGGCTCGCGCGTTCTGGACCTGGGCTGCGGTGAGGGCGAGCTTTTATATCCGCTGGTCCGCGACAAGCATGTCCGGGCCCAGGGCATTGAGCTGGATGAAAAAGCTATCCGGGAATGCGTCAAAAAAGGCTTGAGCGTTTATCACGACGACATTGAAAACAGTCTGAGGGAATTTCCGGATCACTCCTTCGACTACGTGATTCTGAACCAGAGCATGCAGCAGGTGAAAAAAGTGGATGACGTTATCCACGAGGCGCTGCGGATCGGCCGGAAGGTCATCGTCGGCTTTCCCAACTTCGCCTTTATCAGGTCGCGGCTCATGCTGTTTTTTCAGGGAAAGGCGCCCATTACCGGATCTCTGCCCTATTGCTGGTTTGACACACCCAACGTGCGATTCCTGAGCATCACGGATTTCAAGGGTTTTTGCGAGGGGAAAAATATCCGGATTGTGGAGGCCCATTATCTGGGGGAAAAAGAAAAGATTCGCTTCTGGCCGAATCTGCTGGCTTTGAATGCCGTTTTCGTATTAACGAATGACAGTTGCGGCAAAATATGACCGATTATGAAGGGCTGAAAAAAATGGATGAGACCTTATACAACTCTTTGCTGGTTCAGGAAATCCGGTGCAACAATCAGAAAATCACTTTCTGCGAGGTTGAAAAACCGGTTATCGGTGAAATATCCTTAAAAATATACATCAACGGCACGGAATACGCATCGCTTCTTTGCCTCAATCAACTGACTGAAGAATTAGCTCTTGGCTTTCTCTACAGCGAAGGGGTCATCGATACCATCGACGATATTGCTTCCATTTCCTATAACGAGCGCCTCTTTGCTGTCATGATTGATCTTGCAACCGGACGATCCGTCGAGAAATGCGAGAGCCTGCGGAGCGTAACATCCGGCTGCGGCAAGTGTTTTACTTATATCAATCCGCTGAAGCATGATAAATTCATGCCGGTTGACGGGCGGAATAAATTTTCAATTTTCACCATCCTGAGCGACATGCAAGAATTCGAGCGTCAATCAGACATATACAAGACCGTGGGAGGGGTTCACAGCGTGCTTTTCAGGCATCCTGATTTTTCCGTCTTCAACGAAGACATCGGAAGGCACAACTGCTTCGACAAAATAGCGGGCGTCCTCCTGAAAAACAGAAAAATGAATCTGGTAGAGAGGGGAATCCTGTTTGTCAGCGGCAGGGTCTCTTCGGAAATCATCACGAAAGTCATCCGGATGGGCGCGCCGGCGCTCGTTTCCAGATCTACGCCGACAGCCGCGGCGGTCAGTCTGGCCAGGGAATACAACGTAACGCTTCTGGGTTACGTGCGCAGTCATTCCGGATACGTCTATTCCGGTGAAGATCGTTTGATTTAGGAAGTCTGAGTTTCAAGAATCTATTGTTCAAAGAGGAATGATGCCTATGAAGAAAACGTGCGGTAAGATTCTGGCCGTCAATATTTCGCAAAAAAAAGGTGAGAAAAAGAATAACATTGATTGCGGTCTCTTTTTAGAAAATCTTGGTCTGGAAAACGATGCCCATGCAGAGCCGGGCATCCGGCAGGTGAGCCTTCTGGCGAGGGAAAGCATTGACAAGATCCGGGCGAAGGGATTGGACGTAAAATATGGAGATTTCGCGGAAAATCTCACAACAGAAGGCATTGATCTTCCGCTGCTTCCCATCGGCACCAGACTGAAAGTCGGCGATAAAGTTCTGCTGGAGGTCTCCCAGATCGGCAAGGTCTGCCATAACCGGTGCAATATCTTTTATACGGTCGGAGACTGCGTCATGCCCCGGGAAGGGATTTTCGCGAAAGTATTGTCCGGCGGCCAAATAAAAGTCGGAGCCTCGATCGAAATTATCACGGCAAAACAGATAACGGAAGTAATAGAATAAGAATGCAGAGGATACCGTAAAGTGATGACCGGACCATGCAAAGACACATCGATCGTCAATCCGCTTGGAGCCATGTTGCATGAATAGGTTTGCGTTTATTTTGAATCCTTTCGACATACGGAATATTCATGACTATTGCGTTCTGTCCAGGCTAGCGCCCCCCGTCCTGCTCAAAATCATTCTGCGGATGCTGCCGCCGCTAAAAATTCATTATGCAAAGAACCTGCGCTCCGCTCAGGGCGCACAAATCGATGGATACTTTATTGTCTGTCCATTGCTTTCCCGGCAAATCCTGGCGATGAGGGAAGAAATAGCTTTGCATAAAATATGGAAAGCGGTGAAACTGGGAGAGCAAACAGGCGCTCAGGTTATCGGGCTTGGGGCTTTGATGGGCATTGCCGGCAGAGGCGCTCAGATAACCGCCGACAAAACGCCTGTTGCCATCACAACCGGCGCAAGTCTAGCCTCAGCCGCCATTCTGGAAACGGTGGAGCAGGCAGTCTGTTTACGTAAAGTTGACATTGCCAAAGCAAAAGTGGCGATTGTGGGAGCGACAAACGCCATCGGTCAAAATTTGGCTCTGGGATTTCTCAATAAGGCGGATACAATTATTCTCTTCGCAAAGAATAGCAGCAGGCTGAAAGACCAGGAAGAATTTCTTATTCATCAGAAATCAAAAACTCATATTATTGTCAAGGAAATGTCCCTGGAAACGGGTATCCGGGAAGCCGATGTGATCATCTTTACGACTTCCGCCATTGAAGTTCCTTCCGCGGTTACGGCCGGTAATCTCAAAAAGGGTGCTATCATTTGCGATATACCTTCACCACGCAACATCCCCTATGAAATCTGCCAAAAACGCAAAGACATTCTTTTGATCGATGGAGCGGTGATCGAACCCCCTCCGGCAGCGACTATCGGGTTAAAGTTACCGATCCGGAAAGGATTTATATACGCCTGCATGGCCGAAACCATGATCCTCGCGTTTGAGGGCCAGACACAGGAAGATTTCTCGATCGGTTTTCAACCGGATTTGCATAAAGTGGCCAGGATCAAAGCATTGGCTGACAGGCATGGTTTTAAAATCAGATTCACGAGTTTTGGAGTTCCTGTTTCAGACAAGTAAACACCTTGTATATTTTTGCTTATTCGCTAAAATGCAGGAACGTCATTGGAAGATCGGGATGGAAAGAACGATCATCAAGGAAAATTAAATGCATAACGAACAAATCGAATTATGGCAACATCAGCACATATTCAACGTCAATAAGAAAGCAATAGAAAAACGAACATTAATCGTTGTGATCATTACCCTGATTACAATGGTTGCTGAAATATTGTTTGGATGGATTTCCAATTCCATGGCTCTGCTGGCTGATGGCTGGCACATGGGAACCCATGCGTTTGCTCTGGGAATATCCCTCATTTCCTACATCGCGGCAAGAAAATACGCAAAAGATGAAACCTTTACATTTGGAACATGGAAAATTGAGATTCTGGGCGCTTACACGAGCGCCATTGTGCTGGGACTGGTAGGATTAATCATGATTTATTCTTCCGTTGAACGAATGATGAATCCCCTGCCCATTTATTACAATCAGGCATTGTTTGTAGCGATTTTAGGTTTGTCGATAAATCTTGTTTGCGCCGTAATCCTCTATCATGGCGGTCATGCTCATGAACATGAAAACCGTCATCACGAAGAAGATGAACATCTCCATCATCATGAAGATTTAAATTTGAAATCGGCATATCTGCATGTTGTGGCGGATGCTTTAACGTCTGTCCTGGCCATTACAGCGTTACTGGGCGCAAAGTATTTTTCAATCAATTGGCTAGACCCGTTAATGGGAGTGGTTGGCGCAGGCTTAATCATTCACTGGTCATTGTCTTTACTGAAAGATACCGGTAGTATTTTGCTGGAACGTGAAACGGATAATCCAATCATTGATGAAATTAAAAAGGAAATCGAATCCGATGGGGATTCTAAAATATGCGACTTACACATTTGGAAAGTATCGCAAAATAAGTATGCCTGCATCGTGTCTCTGGTCACGGCCAGAAATATATCCATTGAGGAATATAAAGAACGATTGAATAATATGCATGAATTAGCGCATATTACGATAGAAGTAAATGAATGCAGAGTGTAAGGAAAGCAAACAGATCCATTCAAATCGAACGAAGGAGTGCTTATGTGGGAATATACAGATAAGGTGAAAGAACATTTTCTAAACCCGCGCAATGTGGGAGAAATTGATAATCCGGACGGAGTGGCCGAAGTAGGATCGCTCGCCTGCGGAGATGCTCTTAAGCTCACCTTTAAGCTGGATGAAAATAAGCGCATCAAGGATGCGAAATTTAAAACATTTGGTTGCGCAAGCGCCATTGCCTCATCGTCTGCACTGACGGAAATGATTAAGGGCATGACCGTTGACGAAGCTCTGAAAGTCAGCAATCAGGACATCGCGCAGTTTCTAGGAGGATTACCGGACGAAAAGATGCACTGTTCGGTCATGGGTAAGCAAGCCCTTGAAAAAGCTATAGAAAACTACCGGGGAGCAAAACCATTAGAGGCGGGAGCAAAAATTATTTGCGAGTGTTTCGGCGTAACAGACAAGGAGATCGAACGGGCGATAAGCGAAAATCATCTGACAACCGTAGAAGATGTCACCAACTACACAAAGGCAGGCGGCGGGTGCGGTTTGTGTCAGGATGCGATTTTCCAAATTCTGGAAAAGGTGAAAGCCGAGCCAAAAGCCGAGATGAAACCGAGGCTTACAAATCTGCAAAAAATCCGGATGATCGAAGAAACCATCGACAAGGAAATTCGACCCTCCCTGAAACAGGATGGCGGAGACATTGAAATTATTGACATTATCGGAGACCGTGTTCTTGTCGCGACGCGCGGCGCCTGCGCTACCTGCAAAGCAGCGGATATCACCCTGAAGCATTTTGTAGAGCACCGGTTGAAGGAACTGGTTTCACCAGAAATCACCGTGGAGGAGGCAGCCAAATGAAAAGCATTTATCTGGACAACAATGCAACAACCAAAGTAGCAGATGAAGTTTTAGAAGCGATGCTTCCCTATTTCACACAATTATACGGTAATCCATCCAGTATGCACACATTCGGCGGACAGGTCGGACAAAGTATCCGCACAGCCCGTGAAAAAATCGCTGCTTTTTTAGGCGCCCTGCCGGACGAAATCGTTTTCACCAGCTGCGGCACCGAAAGTGACAACGCGGCCATTCGTTCAGCTTTATTGACCCGGCCGGACAGGAAACATATCATCATCAGCAGGGTCGAACATCCGGCCATTCGCGCCCTTTGCTCGTCTTTAAACACGCAAGGCTACAAAATCACGGAGCTTCCTGTGGATAAAAACGGCCTTCTGGATCTGGAAAATCTGGAGAAAAGTCTGACGCCGGATACAGCGATTGTCAGCCTAATGTGGGGAAACAATGAAACGGGAGTGATTTTCCCGGTCGAGGCGGCGGCAAAGATGGCGCATGAAAAAGGCGTTCTTTTTCACACGGATGCCGTTCAGGCCGTGGGAAAAATTCCCATCGATATGAAAAACAATGTCATCGACATGCTTTCTGTCTCCGGACACAAACTGCATGCGCCCAAAGGCATCGGCGTTCTTTATGTCCGGCGCGGAACCAAATATTCACCCTTTTTGATCGGCGGTCACCAGGAAAAAGAGCGTCGGGGAGGAACCGAAAACAGCGCCGGCATTATCGGTTTGGGCCGGGCCTGTGAGCTTGCCGCACGAAACATGGCAAAGGAAAATAACGAAATCCGGCGCCTGAGGGATAAACTGGAACAGGAGCTTTTGAAAAAAATTCCACAATGCCGCGTTAACGGCGATAAAGACCATCGCCTGCCGAATACAACGAATATCAGCTTTGAGTATGTGGAAGGCGAAGCGATTCTGCTTTTGATGAACGAGCTGGGCATTTGCGCATCATCCGGATCAGCCTGCACATCCGGCTCCTTGCAGCCCTCCCATGTATTGCGTGCGATGGGTGTGCCGTTTACCATGGCACATGGTTCCATTCGATTCAGCCTCAGTATTTACAACACAGAAGATGAAATCGATTTTGTCATAGAAAGGATGCCGCCGATTATCGAACGCCTGCGGGAAATGTCCCCTTTCTGGAATCAAACCTGCAAGACACAGTGAATAGAAGTGGATGTAGGGGGGAGTAGATCGTGGATGGTAGATGGTGGATGGTGGATGGTGAATGGTGGGAAGGACCCTAAAATCTGATGAAGCGATCAAAGAACGGCGATAAATGTAAAAAGGAAATTAAGACGGCGAAAAGTTACCGCGATGAAGTGCCGGCGATTGTTGATGAACTTGTTCAATCGTGCGGCAGGGGCGGATGTTTTGATCACGTCAGCGCCGAGCCGATACCGCACCGGGAAGCGGTAATCGATGTCCTGCACCGCCTGGCATTGATTCTGTATCCGGGATATTTTGTCCACACCCGGTTGGATTCCATCAATCTGGAATACTATCTCGGTCAACAGATGATCGGCCTTTATGAAAGCCTGTCCGAGCAGGTGATCCGGGCCATCCGGCATGACTGCATCCGACAAAATTCAACGTGCGTACATTGCGAACCGCTGGGCCACCGTTTATCCCTGGAATTTCTCCAGAAACTGCCGCAGTTGCGAGAAATGCTGGCCGGAGACATCCGCGCCGCCCTCGACGGCGACCCTTCCGCCAAAAGCTATGATGAAATCATCTTCAGTTATCCTGGTATCCGGGCCATCACGATCTATCGGATCGCTCATCAACTTTATCATCTGAATGTCCCCCTGATCCCAAGAATAATGACCGAATATGCCCACAGCAGGACCGGTATTGACATACATCCGGGAGCCCATATCGGCGAAAGTTTTTTTATTGATCACGGCACTGATGTGGTCATCGGCGAAACCTCCACCATTGGCAACCGGGTACGCATTTATCAGGGAGTTACCCTGGGAGCAATTTCTCTGTCAGGTTCCGAAGTCAACAGATTGCGGCGTCAAAAACGTCATCCCACCATCCAGGATGATGTTACCATCTATGCCAATGCCACCATACTGGGAGGAAAGACCATCGTCGGCGAAAGATCCGTCATTGGAGGAAATGTCTGGTTGACACAATCCGTTCCACCCGACACGGAAGTCTTTATTCGAAAGCAGGATTTGATTTTCGGCGAGAAATCCTGCAAGAAATAAAAAGCATACATTTTTTTGAAAGAAAGGAACAAGACAGAGAAAGCAGGGATATCTTCAAAACCGCCACCTGTCAAAAGGGAGATTCATTATGCCAGCAAAAAATGATTCGGGAATTGTCATTCTCTGCATTGACGACGATCATGAAATCCTTACACTTTTAGAAAAGATACTGACCGACGCCGGCTACTCGGTTACCCTGGCGGCTGATGGCAATCTGGGACTGGAGGAAGCCATTCAAAAGCAACCCGACCTGATCCTTCTGGATGTCGTAATGCCGGGAAGCGACGGATACGAAATTTGCTCCCAGCTACAAAACAATGCAGAAACCTCCTATATTCCTGTGATCTTTCTGACCGCTCTGGACGATGAGGTCAACCGGGCCAAGTCGTTTGCCGTCGGCGCGGCAGACTACATTTCCAAGCCGGTGAAAAAAAGCATTTTGTTGAATAAAATCGGGGAACAGCTCAAAACAAGAATCCGCTGGCAAAAGCTCAAAGATAGAACTGGATTTCGCACAGAAGGACTTCTGCCGCCCGCGATTTTCTCCCGCTTCAAGCAGTCACTAATAGATTTGATCCATCCCTCCCCGGAAATCCGTGAGCGCCTGACCGCCACCGCGCCCGCAGATATCTACAAGATCTGCGAACTCATTCAAGTTCCCCAAAGACAAATGGCCGCATGGATTGCCGAATTTCTTTCCTTTCCGCTGATTTCTCAGGTCGAACCGGAACGACTTCTTCTGGGAGTGATTCCAACAAATTTTGCCCGAGAAAACAGAGTAGTGGCCATGATGGATGAAAAAAAGGAAAGAGCTTTTATTCTGTCCAATCCTTTTGACCTGACTCTGATGGACGCGTTGAAAAAACTTTTCGGCATGAAGAGCGAAACCGTTTTGAACCTGGCCGCTCCGGAAGACATTGACGAACTTTTCAGACAACCGGACAGTGAAATGGTTTTAAACCGTTCGGGCATTGAACGTAAAGAGGCGATGGAAAGGTCGCTCAGCATTGATATTTCGGATTTACAGGAAGAAGAAAAGGAAGAGGACATCACTCAGGTCATTGACTCGGAAGTCATCGCCCTGGTCAATCGAATTCTTGTGGATGCTTACAACAGCAGAGCGTCTGATATTCATTTCGACTCGGGCCTGCCGGGAAAGCCTTTTTTGGTGCGCTTCCGGGTGGACGGCATCTGCCAAAACGCCTACGCCATTCCGGAGAAAAGCAAAAGAGGAATTATATCAAGGATTAAGATTATATCCAACCTTGACATCTCAGAGCATCGAAGACCCCAGAGCGGTAAATTCATGGTGCGCATCCGCAATGAGAAGGTTGAGTTTCGTGTGGAAGTCACCCCAACCGTCGATAACAACGAAAACATCGTTTTGCGGATTTTGGCAAAATCAAAACCGGTGGCTATTCAAGAACTTGGGCTTTCTCCACATAATTATCAAGCCTTTAAAAGAATGCTCGGCAAGCCGCAGGGAGTTGTTCTGTGTGTCGGCCCGACCGGTTCCGGAAAAACAACAACGCTACACTCAGCGCTGGGACATATCAACAAACCGGAAATCGCTATCTGGACCGCCGAAGACCCGGTGGAAATCCGGCAAGCGGGTCTCAAGCAAGTCCAAGTCAACAGTAAAATCGGCTTCACTTTTAGCGAGGCGCTCCGTTCTTTTATGAGAGCCGACCCGGATGTGATCATGATCGGAGAAATGCGCGATGTGGAAACGGCAAAAATCACGCTGGAAGCCTCTCTCACAGGTCACCTCGTCTTCAGTACCCTCCACACCAACAGCGCGGCGGAAACCATCACCCGAATTATAGACATGGGTATTCCCTTTTATAACTTTGCGGGTGCCATTCTGGGCATTATTGCACAGCGACTGACCCGCAGACTCTGCGATAAGTGCAAAAGCCCCTATCATCCGGAACGGGAGGAATACAATGAACTCATCTCCTATTACAATGCTGCCTGGGCGGAAAAGCATGGATTGCCGTCTTATTCGGAGAACCTGACACTCTACAAACCCCACGGATGCAGTCAGTGTGATAATTCAGGATATCGGGGACGTATTGCGGTTCATGAAATTATTGAAGCCTCCGATACCATTCGAACGGCCATCCGTCAAAATCCGGATGTTGACCATATCATCGATATGGCTCTCGCTGAAGGAATGAGAACCTTGCGCATGGATGGAGTCGTGAAAATATTCGAAGGAATCACGGATTTCAAGCAGGTTTCAAGAGTGTGTCTGTAGGATTATCAGTGAAATCTTAATGCGTTATCCGGCGCGATTTCTCGGGGAAAGACCGCGCCGGATAACGTTTGAGTTAATTCTTATGAGTCAGCATGTAATCGCCGACATTGCCGTCAACCCACTTCCATAAGGTTCCTTCGCCGCTTTTACTGGCCGCCTTGAAATCCAGCTTGGCCTTATGGTTTTCATCAATCACAATCGTGTTTTTCGAGGGCCGCATGATCGGGAAAAGATGGGGAAAATCGGAGGCGGAAATGCTCAACCGGACACGATGTCCCTTCTTGAAGACATTGGTCGTGGGCCAGATTTCAACCACATACTGATAGAGCTGATCCTCGGCAATCGGACTGGGATTCTTTTCAGAGAAACTGTAAAAAGGATCAAATGCCTTGTATGACGGGTCAACCTGCGTGGGGTTCGCCGGGTTATAGGGTCGGAAAGCGGCGGAGAGCCAGCCTGAAGTGATATTTCTGGCACGCCCGTTGGGGAACACATCATTGACTTCAATCACCCACTGAACATCCTTTCTGTCGGCCATCGCCAGAACCGCATTATCAGCCGTTCCCACATTGAACCTGCTTTTGATCTGGTTTAAAAACATATCGATGCCTGCCTGGGTCAAAGGCTGGGTGAATTTGGTTTTCGCCCAGAAGGTCAACTTCAGGGATCCGGAAATTTCCAGATCGCTGGAGAGTGGCTCTGTGGTAAACGTCAGAACGCCTGTTTCATCGTTTCTCTCATCTTCCCAGGGGAGAGCGGGATCCATATCAATCTTCGCAACATATTTCGATAGCTGGGTAATCATGGTTAGAGGAGAAAAACCAAACCAGCGCTGGGCAGAACGGGACCAGAAACCGTTGAGCGCAATCGGATTGTGGTAAAGGACCGGATTAGCTTTGGGGGTTTTAATGCCCAGGAAAACATTGTTATAATCGGTGGTCGAAGTGCTGGAAACCATTTTGTAATTGTTCACAAGGTTGGTCACGCCAAACCAGTCGCCGAAAATCAAAGAGGGTTTGGCTTTGGAAAGATAATAGGTTTGATCCGAAAGTCTGGATGCCGGCAGAGGCCAGGATTTTTCAGCACGCCATTTTTCTTCACCCAAAACATACAGGATCACCGGAAACTGCTGCATAAAAGGATCCTGCTTCCCCTTGATTCTCCAATCCATCCAGCG
>Ga0116143_10002486_pt1 | contig 19991 bp, 13 predicted proteins | sample AD_UKC034_MetaG_FD_89745 | JGI IMG/M metagenome (GOLD analysis project Ga0116143, IMG submission 89745) | Active sludge microbial communities of municipal wastewater-treating anaerobic digesters from USA - AD_UKC034_MetaG | ecosystem: Engineered > Bioreactor > Anaerobic > Digestate | place: USA...
GACCGTCTGGTACAGGTTCACCGCGCCCTCGGCGGGCCCCGAGATGATCAGCGGCGTGCGGCTCTCGTCGATGAGGATGCTGTCCACCTCGTCGACGATGGCGTAGTGCAGCTCGCGCTGGGTGTAGTCCTCCAGGCGGAACTTCATGTTGTCGCGCAGGTAGTCGAAGCCGAACTCGGAGTTGTAGCCGTAGGAGATGTCCGAGCCGTAGGCCGCCTGGCGCTGGGCGTCGGTCAGCCCGTGCACGATGGTGCCCACGCTCATCCCCAGCCAGCGGAAGATCTGCCCCATCCACTCGGTGTCGCGGGTGGCCAGGTAGTCGTTCACCGTGATGATGTGCACGCCCCGGCCGGCCAGCGCGTTCAGGTAGGCCGGCAGCGAGGCCACCAGCGTCTTGCCCTCGCCGGTCTTCATCTCGGCGATCTTGCCCTGGTGGAGCACGACGCCGCCGACCAGCTGGACGTCGAAGTGCCTCAGGCCGAGCGTGCGCACCGAGGCCTCGCGCACCACCGCGAAGGCCTCGGGCAGAAGCTCGTTGAGCACCTGGAACTCGGTCAGGTTGCGCGCCTTCGGGTCCACGTCCCCGCGGCCGCCGAGGCGCTCGCGCATGGCGTTGTCGAGCCGGGTGCGGAGCTCGGCCGTCTTGCCCTTGAGCTCCGCGTCCGACAGCAGGCGCATGCGCGGCTCGAGGGCGTTCACCCGGCTGACGACGGGCCGGATCCGCTTGAGCTCGCGCTCGTTCTTGCTGCCGAACATGATCCTGCTGGTGAACTCCATGAGGCCCACGGCCGCCCAGACCTCCTTCCAGTCGGCCGCGGAGTGTACCACCCCGCCCGTGGTGGCACAAACGAATTTCCCCATGGGGCTTGCCAAGCGGCCGGGGTTGCGCTGAGATGGGTTCCGCTTTCGGGCTTGAGGGGCCCCGCATCCTCGCCTCTCCGAAGGAGTGCAGGCATGATCAAGGTCGCCATCAACGGGTTCGGACGCATCGGCCGGCAGGTGGTCGGCGCCATGCTGGAGAAGGGCGTCCTGGGCAAGGAGATCGACGTGGTGGCGGTGGTGGACGTGACCACCGACGCCGACTACTTCGCCTACCAGCTGCGCTACGACTCGGTGCACGGCCACTTCAAGGCCGAGATCCGGACGGAGAAGAGCCGGCCGGAGCTCAAGGAGAACGACGTGGTCGTGGTCGGCGGCTGCCGCATCCGCTGCCTGCCCGCGGCCCGGGATCTGTCGCTGCTGCCCTGGCGGGAGCTGGGCGTGGAGCTGGTGATCGAGTCCACGGGCCTGTTCACCGAGGCCAACCTCGCCCGCGGCCACCTGAGCGCCGGGGCCAGGAAGGTGCTCATCACCGCGCCCGGCAAGGGCGTGGACGTGAAGCTCTTCGTCATGGGCGTGAACCACGAGGAGTACCACCCGGCCAAGCACCACATCGTCTCCAACGCCTCCTGCACCACCAACTGCCTGGCCCCGGTGGTGCACGTGCTGATGAAGGAGGGCATCGGCGTCGAGACCGGGCTGATGACCACCATCCACTCCTACACCGCCACCCAGAAGACGGTGGACGGGCCGTCCAAGAAGGACTGGCGCGGCGGCCGGGCGGCGGCCATCAACATCATCCCCTCCTCGACCGGCGCGGCCAAGGCCGCCGGCGAGGTCATCCCCGCGGTCAAGGGCAAGCTGACCGGCATGTCCTTCCGCGTGCCGACCGCGGACGTGTCGGTGGTGGACCTCACCTTCCGCGCCGCGCGCGACTCCTCCATCGAGGAGATCGACCGGCTGCTCAAGAACGCCTCGCAGACCTACCTGAAGGGCATCCTGGGCGTGACCACCGAGGAGCTGGTGTCCACCGACTTCATCCACGACGAGCGCTCCTCGATCTACGACTCCAAGGCGACCCTGGAGAACAACCTCAAGGGCGAGAAGCGCTTCTTCAAGGTGGTCTCCTGGTACGACAACGAGTGGGGCTACTCCTGCCGCGTGGTGGACCTCGCGCTGCACATGGCGAAGCTCGGCCTGGACAAGGGCGACCGGCTCGAGCTCAAGGGGCTCGGCGACCGCGCGCTCGAGGGCAAGCGCGTGTTCGTGCGCGTGGACTTCAACGTGCCCATGGACAAGGGCAAGATCACCGACGACTTCCGCATCGCCTCGGCCCTGCCCACCGTCCAGAAGGCCATGAAGGCCGGGGCCCGGGTCGTGCTGGCCTCCCACCTCGGCCGGCCGGCCGAGAAGGGCTACGAGGAGGCGTTCTCGCTGCGGCCCGTGGCCGCGCGCCTGGGGGAGCTGCTCGGCAAGCCCGTCCAGTTCGTGCCCGACTGCGTGGGGCCCGAGGCCGAGAAGGCCGTGGCCGCGCTCGAGAACGGCCAGGTCCTGCTGCTCGAGAACCTGCGCTTCCACAAGGGCGAGGCGGCCAACGACGGGGCCTTCGCGGCCAAGCTGGCCGGGCTCGCGGACGTGTACGTGAACGACGCCTTCGGCACCTCGCACCGCGACGCGGCCTCCATGACCGGCGTGCCCCGCGCGCTCGGGGGCGGCCTGGCGGGCGAACTGGTCAAGCGGGAGGTCGAGGTCATCCACCGGGCGCTGAAGGCCCCGGCCCGGCCATTCGTGGCCGTGCTCGGCGGCGCCAAGGTGAGCGACAAGATCTTCGTCATCAAGAACCTGCTCAACCTGGTGGACGAGGTGCTGGTGGGCGGCGCCATGGCCTACACCTTCATGAAGGCCGCGGGCCAGGAGGTCGGCGCCTCGAGGGTCGAGCGGGTGGTGGTCGACAAGAAGGGCGTGGAGAAGCCGGTGCTCAAGATGGCCCAGGAGATCCTCGAGCTGGCCAAGGCCAAGGGCAAGACGCTGGTCCTGCCGATCGACCACGTGGTCGCCCAGAAGGTCGAGGCCGGGGCCAAGACCAGGGTGGTGGACGAGATCGAGGCCGGCTGGATGGGGGTCGACATCGGCCCCAAGACCCGGGCGCTGTTCGCCGAGAAGCTCGGCGCCGCCAAGACGGCCTTCTGGAACGGGCCCATGGGCGTGTTCGAGCTCGAGGGCTTCGACGCGGGCACGCTGGCCATCGCCGGCCTGTTCGCCGAGATCACCGCGAAGGGCGCGCTGACCATCGTGGGCGGCGGGGACTCGGCCGCGGCCGTGCGCCAGATGGGCTTCGACGAGAAGGTCACCCACGTGTCCACCGGCGGCGGGGCGGCGCTCGAGATGTTCGAGGGCAAGTTCCTGCCCGGCATCGCCGCGCTGGACGTGAAGTAGCGCCCCCCCGCAGCCCTCCCCGCGTCCAGCTGACCGAACCACCCCCCCGGAAGATGGGGTAGACTCGCCCAGGGAGGCGTTCGATGCGTACCCTCGCCTGTCTGCGCGCCCTGCTCGCGACTTCCCTCTGCGCCCTCGCGGCCGGCGGCTGCACCTCCAGCCTGGAGGGGCCGAACCGGCCGCCGCTGGCCGTGGCCGGCCCCGACAGGCTGACCGCGCCCGGGGTGAGCGTGCTGCTCGACGGTCGGGCGAGCCACGACCCGGACGGAGACGCGCTCTCCTACCACTGGGAGCTGCTGGCCGCACCGCGGGGGGCCGACGGCGCGGCCCTCACCCAGGGGGCGGCGGCTGGGCTCGAGCCCGGCCAGGCCCGGCTCGCCCCGGACCGCTCGGGCGACTGGCTGGTCGCGCTCACCGTCGACGACGGCAGGCTCGCCTCCGCGCGCGATCTGCTGCGCGTGCGCGCCGAGCGGGCCTGCGCGACGGACGACGAGTGCGACGATCAGGACGCCTGCACCCAGGACCGCTGCCAGGCGGGCCGCTGCCAGTCGACGCCGCGGGACTGCTCGGCGCTGGACGGGCCCTGCGTCCGCGGCGCCTGCGAGCCCGCCGACGGCCAGTGCGTGGCCGCCCCGGCGCCCGACGGCACGCCCTGCGACGACGGGCTCTTCTGCACCGCGCCGGACTCCTGCCTGGGCGGCGCCTGCCAGGGTGCGGCCCGCGACTGCGGCCCGCCTGCGGCGCCCTGCACCGGCTGGAGGTGTGACGAGGCCCAAGGCGCCTGCCTCGCGGAGGCCCGCGAGGACGGGGCCGCCTGCGACGACGGGCTCTTCTGCGTGGTCGGCGAGCGCTGCAGCGGCGGCCAGTGCCTGGGCGACCCGCGGGACTGCAGCGCCTCGGGCGGGGGCTGCGTCGACGGCACCTGCGACGAGGCCCTGGACGCCTGCGTGGGCGCGCCGCTGCCCGACCACACCCCGTGCGACGACGGGGACGCCTGCACCGGACCGGACGCCTGCGACAGCGGCACCTGCCTCGGTCCGCTCGTGGACTGCAGCGCGCTCGACGGACCCTGCGCCGCGGGGGTCTGCGACCCGCAGACGGGCGGGTGCCTGGCCGCGCCCCTCCCCGACGGCGAGCCCTGCGACGACGGGAGCTTCTGCACCACGCCGGATGGCTGCCTGGCGGGCCTGTGCCAGGGCGCGCCGCGCGACTGCACCCAGGCGGCCAGCGGCTTCTGCCAGGTGGGCGCCTGCGACGAGGACGCCGACGCCTGCCTGGCCCTGCCGGCCCACGAGGGCGAGGCGTGCGACGGGCTCTACTGCACACAGGCCGACGCCTGCCAGGCCGGGCAGTGCCTGGGCGGGTCGCCGCGCGCCTGCCCGGACTCCCTCGACGGCTGCTCGCTCGGCGACTGCGACGAGGTGACGGATCAGTGCCGGCTGGTGCCGGCCGGCGACGGGCTCCCGTGCGACGACGGGGACGGCTGCACCGCGGGCGACGCCTGCCAGGCCGGCGTCTGCCAGGGCACGCCGCTCCAGTGCCCGCTGGGCTGCGACCCGGTCGCCGGCCGCTGCCTGGAGGTGGATCCCTCGAACGCGGACCACGCCGACCTTTGCCCCGCGGGCGCGCTGCCCTTCCCGGCGGACGGCGACACCATCGCGATCCACACCGAGGACGGCACCCTGGCGGGTACTCCCTGGGGCCACTTCCGGGTGATCTCCCAGGGCGCCGGGCTGCCCTCGCTCGGGGTCTTCAGCTTCTCTTCCATCGAGCTTCCCGCGGGCACCACCCTCCAGGTGAACGGCGCGAACGGGCTCGTGCTGCTCGCCTGCGGGGACATCACCCTCGGCGGCCGCATCGCGGCCAAGGGGGCGGGCTCGAACGGCGGTCCGGGCGGCTACCCGGGAGGCGGCGACTCCGCCGCGGGCTCCGGCTACCAGTCGGGCGGCGGCCAGCCGGGCCAGTACCAGACCGGCAGCCCGTACAACGCCTCGGGCGGGGGCGGCGGCGGCGGGGGCGACGCGGGCGGGGCGGGCGGCGATACGCCGAACCGCGGGGGCGGCGGCGGGGGCCAGGCGAACGGGCCCGCGGCGCTCTCCCCGCTGCTCGGCGGCGGCGGGGGCGGCGGCGCGGACGGCTACAGCGGCGCCCACGGGCAGGGCGGCGGGGGCGGCGGCGCGGGCGGCGGCATCCTGCTCGAGGGCGCCAGCGTCACCGTGCTCGGACGGCTGGTGGCCAACGGCGGCGGCGGGGGCGCGGGCGAGACCTCCTACTACGCTTGCAGCGGCGGCCCGGCCCAGCCAGGCGACGACGGCCACGACGCGGACGAGGCCGCGCCCGGTGGGGCGCCCTGCAACGGCGAGGGTGGCCCGGGCGGCTCGGGCGGGTACGGCGGCGAGCTCACCGGCTTCGGACTGCAGCCGGGCGGCGCGCGCGTGACCGGCGGCGGCGGCGGCGGCGTGGGCCGCATCCGCATCAACTCCCACCAGGGCACCGGCGCCACCCTCGACCCGGCCGCGGTCCTGAGCCCCCACTGCACCGGCAACAACCCCCGCTGCACCCAGGGCCCGGTCGGCCTCCACTAGCTGGGCACCCCACCCGGCGCCTGCGCCCCGGAAACGAAAAAACCGGCCCAGGGCCGGTCTGCTCGCAGGGAATCTCGGAGGGAGCGGCCAGGGCGGGCGGCTACTCCTCCAGGATGTAGTTCATCGGGTTCTCGCTCACCCCGTTCAGCTCCACCTCGTAGTGCAGGTGGGGACCGGTGGAGCGGCCGGAGTTGCCGATGGCGCCGATCTTGTCCCCGCGGTCCACCCGGTCGCCCACCGCGACCACGATCTCCTCCAGGTGGGCGAAGCGGGTGCGGATGCCGAAGCCGTGATCCACCACGATCACCTTGCCGTACCCGCCCGAGACGCCGGCGAAGGTCACCGCCCCCGCGGCCGGCGCGAGCACGGGCACGCCCGGCTGGTTCGAGATGTCGATGCCGTGGTGCATGGTGGACTTGCCGGTGTAGGGGTCCTGGCGCATGCCGAAGCCGGAGGTCACCCACCCGCGGGCCGGCCAGATGCTCGGCGTGGACGAGAGGCGCGCCCGCTGCTCGCGCAGGTAGGTCTCCAGCTCGCGGATGGAGCCCTCGCGGCGCTCGGCCTCGGCCACCAGCCCGTCCAGCCGCTGGCCGAGGAGCCCGATGGCCACGTGCGGTTGCTCGCCGATGGACAGGATGAGCGGGTCGATCACGCCCGGGTCGACGCCCGCGGCGCCGTCGCTGCGGGTGGAGTCCACGGGCCCCATGGCCAGGTGACGCCGGGGATCCTGGAGGTGGGTGATGGCCCGCAGCTTGGTGTCGAAGCGCTGCACCCGGTCCAGGATGGACTGGACGGAGGTGACCTTCTCGTGCAGCACCAGGAGCTCGTCGCGTAGCGCCACGTTCTTCTGGCGCAGCTCCTCGTTCTCGCCGATCTGGTGGATGATCCGGGTGTAGTGCCAGGCCGCCAGGCCGACGGCGGCGAACAAGAGGAAGAAGAACCCGGCCACGATCCACAGGGCGCTCTTCGCGACGCGGAACCGGCGCACCGTCGAGGTGCGGTCCGGGACGATCATCACGGTGAAACGCTTGCTCATGAGCACCTGCGGATGTCCGCGTGCGAAGCCGAACACTTCAAGGCGTCGGGGATCATGGCAAAGCCCCGACGGACCTGTCAACAGAAACTTTCCGCCCGGTCACCGACCGCCGCCCGGGCCTTTGTAGCGCAGGAGGACCAGGGTGATGTTGTCCTCCCCTCCGTGGCGGTTGGCCAGATCGACCAGCTCGTCGCACGCCCGGCCAGGCGTGCGGGTGCGCAACGCCCTGGCGATCTCCTCGTCGCTCACCATGCCCGTCAGCCCGTCCGAGCAGAGCAGGAAGCAGTCGCCCGGCCGGGTGGCCACGGAGAAGGTGTCCGCGGCCACGTGGCTCTCGAAACCCACCGAGCGCGTGATGATGTTCCGGAACCGTGAGAACTGCGCCTCCTCGGGGGTGATGAAGCCCGCCTTGACCTGCTCGGCCACCAGGGAGTGGTCCTCGGTCAGCTGCTCCAGCCGGCCGGCGCGGTGGCGGTACAGGCGGCTGTCCCCGACGTGGGCGATATAGATGCGCGGGCCGAAGAACAGGGCGGCGGTCGTGGTGGTGCCCATGCCGGCCAGCTCGAGCTGCAGGGAGGAGGCCTCGAAGATGGCCTGCGAGGCCCCGCGGATCGCCTCGCCGAGCATGGCCAGGATGCCGGGCTGCTCTCCCCGCGGGGGGCGCTCCGGGAACAGGCTGGCGTCCTTGCGCCGGGCGGCGATCGCGCGGTGGACGATCTCCGCGGACATGCGCGAGGCGGTCTCGCCGCCCGCGTGCCCGCCCATGCCGTCGGCCACCAGGTAGAGCATCAGGCTGGGATCGGCGAGGTAGGAGTCCTCGTTCTTCTCGCGCCGCCGACCCACGTCGGTGCGCGCCCAGGACGAAACCAGCCCCCCCACGCGGGGGCGCGCCGATCCGCCGCGCCTCTTGCCCGGACGGCTACGCATGATGGACCACCGATACCACGCCGGCCGCCGAGAATGCAAAAAAACATTCCTGGCGGCCGGGTACAGGGGAACGCCTCATGGCCTGGGCCGCCCGCGCCGCCGGCCGCCGGCCGGAGGGCGCCGGGCGAGCTCGAGCAGCTCCCGGGCGTGACCCCGGGCCGTCTCGGTCACCTGCCGGCCGCCGGCCATGCGGGCCAGCTCCTCCACCCTGGCGGCGTCGTCCGGGAGCCGCTCGACCTCCGACAGGGTACGGCCCGCCTGGACGCGCTTGTGCACCACGAAGTGCGTCCCGGCGTGGGCGGCGATCTGCGGCAGGTGGGTGATGCAGACCACCTGGTGGGAGGCGGCCACCGCGGCCAGCCGGTCCCCCAGCACCTCGGCCACCGCCCCCCCCACCCCGGCGTCCACCTCGTCGAACACGTAGGTCGCGACCGGGTCGACCCCGGCCAGCACCGTCTTCAGCGCGAGCAGCACCCGCGACAGCTCCCCGCCCGAGGCCACGCGGGAGAGCGGCCGCACCGGCTCGCCCGGGTTGGCCGAGAAGGCGAAGCGCACCTCGTCCAGGCCGTGTGGCTCGAGCCGCTCGGGCCCACCGGACTCGACCTCCACCGCCACCCGCGCGCCCGGCATGGCCAGCGAGACCAGCTCGGCCTGCAGTTTCCCCGCCAGCCCGCCGGCGGCCTCGCCGCGGGCGGCCGACAGGGCCCTGGCGCGCTCCAGGGCGCGCTCCCGGGCGCGCGCCAGCTCCGGCAGGAGCGCGGCCTTGCGATCCTCGAGCCGCTCGAGCCCCTCCAGCTCCGCCTCCATGCGCGCGCGCGCCTCGAGCACGGCCTCGAGGGTCGGGCCGTGGCTGCGCAGCAGCACCCGCAGCCGCTCCAGCCGGGTCTCCAGCTCGTCCAGGCGGCCCGGATCGGCGTCCAGCCCCGCGCCCGCGCCGGCCAGCTCGCGGGCCACCTCCTGCAGCCCCGCCAGGCCGGCCTCGAGCGGGCCGCGCAGGGCCTCGAGGCCCGGATCGAAGCGCGTCAGGGCCTGCAGCTGCTTGAGCGCCCGGCCGGCCAGCTCCACCGCGGAGCCCTCCTGCTCGTGCAGCCAGGCGTGCGCCTCGGCCAGCCCCACGCGCAGCTTCTCCGCGTGCCGCAGGCGCGAGCGCTCGCGCTCGAGCTCCTCGACCTCGCCGGCCCGCGGGCCGACCTCGTCGATCCGCCGCAGGCTGAAGCGCAGGTACTCCTCGCGCTCGACGCGCTTCTTCTCGGCCACCTCGAGCGCCTCGAGCTCCGCCGCGAGCGCGCGCAGGGCGGCCACGGCCGCGCCCACCTCGGCCCGCAGCCCGGCGAGCCCGCCGAAGTCGTCCAGGACGGCCCGGTGGGTGGACTCGTCGGTCAGGCGCACGTGCTCGTGCTGCCCGGAGATGTCCACCAGCTCGCCGCTGAGCTCCACCAGGGTGGCCAGCGCCACGCTGCGATCGTTGACGAACACCCGGTTGCGGCCGGCGCGGGTGAGGCTCCGCCGGACGAGCACCCGCCGGCCGTCGGCGAGATCCAGGGCCGCGAGCCGCGCGAGCAGCGCGGCCCCCTCCGGGAGCTCGAACAGCCCCTCGACCTCGGCGCCCTCGCAGCCGGCGCGGATGAGCTCCTCGCTGGCCCGCCCGCCGAGCAAGAGGTGCAGCGCGTTGACCAGGATGCTCTTGCCGGCCCCGGTCTCGCCGGTCACCACGTTGAAGCCCGGGGCGAGCTCCAGCTCGAGCCGGTCGACGATGGCCAGGTCGCGGATGGCGAGGTAGGTGAGCATGTGCCTGGCGGGTGATTATCACGGGGCCGGGCCCGGGTCCAGGCCGAGGCCGCGCCACCAGGCACGCCCGATGCCTTCGGGACACCGCTTGTCCTTTTGAGGGGGATCGGCTAGGATGCCCGCATGGAGAACGCACACGACAGGCGCAGCGAGCTCGTCCTGGCCCTGTTCGAGGCCCTGCCCGAGCCCATCCTGGTGGTGGACGCGGAGCTGCGCGTCGTGCTGGCCAACCGCGCGGCGACCGAGCTCATCGGCCTGCGGCGCGAGGAGGTCGAGCTCACCCTCAGGCAGGGCGAGGCCCTGGGCTGCCTGAACTCCGCCGTGGGCTGCGGCCGGGGCCCGACCTGCACCCGCTGCACCTTCCGCCGCCTGGTGCACGAGGCCCTGGACAGCGGGGAGGTGCGCCGGGGGAAGCTGCGCCTGACGCGGCGCCAGGCGGGCGAGGAGCGCGCCCTGCACCTGCTGGCCTCTGCCTTCCCGGTCGCCTCCGAAGGCCGCAGGCTCGCCGTCCTGGCGCTGGCCGACCTGCAGACGCTGCTCGACGTGCGGTCCATGCTGCCGATCTGCGCCGCGTGCAAGAAGATCCGCACCGAGCAGGGCCGCTGGGAGGCCGTCGAGGAGCACTTCGGAGCCCGGCTGGACGTCGACTTCTCGCACTCCTTCTGCCCGGCCTGCGCCCAGCGCCTGTACGGCCTGGGGGATCCGCAGATCTGATGGCCGGCGGGAGCGCCTAGCGCCGCGGGGCGGTCCGGCGGGACTCGTACACCCGCCGGCCGGGGAGCTCGAGCGCGGTCAGGAAGCCGCCCTTGCCGGCGCCGGTGTCGATGCCGGCCACGCAAGGGCCCGCGAACACGTCGGTGGGATCGTCGGGGGTGTAGGCCGAGAGCTCCTGGGGCAGGGTGGCGCAGCGGGTGTGGCCGAACACGACGTACTTGCCGCGGTAGTTGACGAAGAAGTCGCGGGTGCGGACCCACAGCAGGATGCGCGGCGGCTCCGCCTCGGAGGGGTGGGCGAAGCGCGCGCCGGCGCGCGGCAGGCCGCCGTGGACGTAGATGGCGTGCTCGTCCTCGTGGAAGAAGGGCAAGCTGCCCATCCAGGCCAGCACGTCCCGGGGGAAGAAACTCGCCGCGCGCAGCTGCACCCACTCGTCGTCGCGCGGCGGCTCGTCCCGGGCCGGCGCGGGCTCGCCGCGGTAGGAGCGCAGCGTCTCCAGGCAGCCGTTCGCCCGCGGGAAGACGAACTCCCCGAACTGCCCGGCCGCCACCCGCAGCCAGGAGTCCTCGTGGTTGCCGCGCAGCAGCACCACCCGCGCCTCGGTGCGCGCGGGCAACCGGCGCAGGAAGGTCACGGTCTCGCGCACCCGCGGGCCGCGGTCCACGTAGTCGCCCAGGAACACCAGGCTGTCCCCGGCTCCGGGCGCGGGCAGATCGCCGAGCACCCGCTCGAGGGCGTCGAGGTCTCCGTGCACGTCGCCGACGACGAAGGTCCGCCCCATGCGGGCCATGCTACACCAGGTCCCGCCCCGGGTCAGCCCACTTCCGTCGCGGCGGCGGCTGGGGTAGCATCCGCCCGTGGGCGAGCAACCCGACATGTTCCGGGCACGGGCCGAGCGCGAGCGGCGCCACGCACCGCTCGCCGAGCGCATGCGCCCGCGCGCGCTCGGCGACGTGGTCGGCCAGGCCCACCTGCTGGGGGAGGGCAAGGCCCTGCGGGGGGCCATCGAGTCCGACCGCCTGCACTCGATGATCCTGTGGGGGCCGCCGGGCTGTGGCAAGACGGCGCTGGCGTCGGTCATCGCCGCCACCACCGGGGCCGAGTTCGTGCCCTTCTCGGCGGTGCTCGGCGGGGTGCGCGAGATCCGCGAGATCGCAGGGGAAGCCGGCCTGCGCCGGGACCAGCACGCGCGCCGCACGGTGCTGTTCATCGACGAGATCCACCGCCTGAACAAGGCCCAGCAAGACGCGCTCCTGCCCCACGTGGAGCGCGGCACCTTCGTGCTCATCGGCGCCACCACCGAGAACCCGTCCTTCGAGGTGAACGCGGCGCTGCTCTCTCGCGCGCGGGTGTTCGCCCTGCGACCGCTCGAGGCCGACGCCCTGGGCGCGCTCGTCGAGCGCGCGCTCGCCGACCGGGAGCGCGGCCTGGGCGGGCGGGACCTCCGGCTCGACGGGGACGCCCGGGAGGCGCTGGTGGCGGCCGCCCGCGGGGACGGCCGCCGGGCGCTGAACCTGCTGGAGGCGGCCGCTGACCACCTGGCCGCGGCGGGCGACGCGCAGGGGCGCCTGACCCGCGAGGCCATCGAGGAGGCGGCCCAGCACCGCACGCTGCTCCACGACAAGGCGGGCGAGGAGCACTACAACGTCGTGTCCGCCTTCATCAAGAGCCTGCGCGGCTCGGATCCGGACGCGGCGGTCTACTGGATGACGCGCATGCTCGAGGCCGGCGAGGATCCGCGCTTCGTGCTGCGGCGCATGCTCATCTTCGCCTCCGAGGACATCGGCAACGCCGATCCCCAGGCGCTGCAGGTGGCCGCCGCGGCCCTCCAGGCCCACGAGCTGGTGGGGCTGCCCGAGAGCACCCTCAACCTGTCCCAGGCGGCCTGCTACCTGGCCGCGGCGCCCAAGTCGAACGCCTCGCTGCTGGCCTACGTGCGGGCTCGCAAGGACGTGCGCGAGCTGGGCGCGCTGCCCGTTCCCGCCAAGCTGCGCAACGCACCCACCGGGCTGATGAAGGAGCTCGGCTACGGCCAGGACTACCGCTACCCCCACGACTTCGAGGGCCACTACGTGCCCGAGACCTACCTGCCCGACGAGCTCTGCGGGCGGCGCTACTACACGCCCTCCGAGAGCGGCGCCGAGCGCGAGATCGGCGCCCGGCTCGAGGCGCTGCGGTCGGCGGACGGCGTCGCGGCCGCTCAGTCCGATCGCAAGAAGTAGGGCGCGTACTGCAGCAGGCAGATGGCCCCGTCCTCCTGGCCGAGCGCCAGGGTGAGCGCGTCCTGCGCCCGCGCGAGCAGCGAGGGGCCGTCCTCCACCCCGCGGCCCGGGAAGAAGCTCACCCCCAGGCGAGCGCGGAAGGCCACCGGACGGCCGCGCGCCAGGAAGGCGTGCTCCCGGATGTGGCGCGCCAGCCGGCCCACCACCGCCGTGGCCGCGCCGAAGTGGGTGCGCGGCAGCAGCACTGCGAAGCAGCGCTCGTCGCGCCGCACGACCACGTCGAACTCGCGCACCCCGCGGCGGGCGACCTGGGCGAGCTCGCGCAGGCAGGCGTCGGCGGCCTCGACGCCGTGCTCCGCGCGCACGGCCCCGAGGTCCACGGCCTGCAAGAGGACGCAGGTGAGCGGCTCGCTGTAGCGCTCGGCCCGCTTGTGCTCGTCCCGCAGGCGGTGCTCCAGGTAGCGCTGGTTGTACAGCCCGGTCACCGGATCGACCAGGGAGGCGTCCTCGAACTGACGGCGGGTGGAGTTGATCTGCTCCTGCATGCGCTTGATCCGCAGGAGCGCATCGACCCGGGCGAGCAGCTCGCGCGGGCTGGCCGGCTTGGTCAGGTAGTCGTCCGCGCCCAGCTTCAACCCGCGCAGCCGGGTGTCCATGTCGCCCAGGCCGGTGAGCAGGATGACGGGCAGGAAGTCCTCGGTCGCCCGGCCCTTCAGGGTCCTGAGCACCTCCATGCCGTCCATGCCCGGCATGACCAGATCGAGCAGCACGAGATCGGGCCGCTCGGACTCGACCAGCGCGAGCGCGGCGGGCCCGTCCGCGGCCACCAGCACCCCGAACCCCTCGCGCGCCAGCACCTGGCGCATCATGCTGCACACCTGGGGATCGTCGTCGACCAGGAGGATCCTGGCTGGGCGGATGGGCTCTGGCATGGCGGTGCACGGCTCCTGCGCCGATGATGCCCGAGGGACCCGGGCGGTGGCAAGTCCGCGCCCCGGAGGAGATTGACGCCGACGCAGGCTGGGACGATGATGCTGCGCGCCGGGGCGCGGGCGCCCCTCCAGGAGAAGGAGCAGGAGCATGCTGCTGGTCGTCGACGTGGGCAACACGAACGTGGTCTTCGGGGTGTACGACGGCGCGCGCCTCGTCCAGCACTGGCGCATCGGCACCACGGCCCACCGCAGCGCGGACGAGTACCGCGTGCTGCTCACCCACATGCTGGCCCAGGAGGGGCTGGCCCCGCGGGACATCGAGGCTGCCATCCTGGCCTGCGTCGTGCCCACCGTCGAGTGGGTGCTGGTGCACATGGTCCAGGAGACCTTCGGGGTCCAGTGCCTGGTGGTCGGCCCGGGCATCAAGACGGGCATGCCCATCCGCTACGACAACCCCAAGGAGGTGGGCGCCGATCGCATCGTGAACGCGGTGGCCGCCCTGGACCAGGGCCCCGGCCCCCTGATCGTGGTCGACTTCGGCACCGCCACCACCTTCGACGCCATCAGCGCCCAGGGGGAGTACCTGGGCGGCGCCATCGCCCCCGGCATCCAGATCTCCATGGAGGCTTTGTTCCGCGAGGCCTCCAAGCTGCCGCGCGTGCCCTTCGCCCGGCCGCCCGTGGTGATCGGCCGCACCACGGTGACCTCCATGCAGGCCGGGCTGTTCTTCGGCTACGCCGGCCTGGTGGACGGGCTCATCGCGCGCATGAAGGCCGAGCTGGCCGGCGAGGTCAGGGTGCTGGCCACCGGCGGCCTGGCCAAGCTGCTCGCGCCCGCCTCGCAGCACATCCAGGAGGTGGACGGCCTGCTGACGCTCCGCGGGCTCCGCATCCTGCACGAGCGCAACCGCGCCTGATGGCTGACGAAGACGCGCTTGACAAGGCCAGGGCCGTGAAATAGCTTGAGGGCCCTTTTCGAGAGGTTCGTGGAGGACCGGATGAAAAAGTACGAAGCCAAGGACATCCGCAACGTCGCCCTGGTGGGCCACAAGGGCCACGGCAAGACCTCGCTGGCCGAGGCCTTCCTGTTCAACGCCAAGTCCACCACCCGCCTGGGCAACGTGGACGGCAAGACCTCCACGTTCGACACCGAGCCCGAGGAGCTGGACCGCCGCATGAGCATCGCCACCGCGGTCGGCGCCATCGAGTGGAAGAAGCGCAAGGTGAACCTGCTGGACACCCCGGGCGACGGCAACTTCCACTACGACACCCGCCTGTCCATGTCGGCCGCGGACGCCGCCCTGGTGGTGGTGAGCGCCCCGGATGGCGTGGGCGTGCAGACCGAGCGCTGCTGGGACAGGACCGTCGAGCTGGGTATGCCGCGGGTGCTGTTCGTCAACAAGATGGAGCGCGAGCGGGCCGATCCGGCCAAGGCGCTGGCCAGCATCCGCAGCCTGCTGTCCTCGGACGCGGTGGCGGTGCAGCTGCCCGTCGGCCTCGAGGCCGGCTTCAAGGGCGTGGTCGACGTGCTCACCGGCAAGGCGCTCGTGTTCGAGAAGGACGGCTCCGGCAAGTTCAGCACCGAGGAGCCGCCGGCCGAGCTCAAGGACGCGCTCAAGGCGGCGCGGGACGCGCTGATCGAGAAGGTCGCCGAGAGCAGCGACGAGCTGCTGGAGAAGTACCTGGAGCAGGGCGAGCTCAGCGAGGCGGAGGTGAGCGCCGGTTTCAGCCGCGCGGTGCACAAGGGCGCCCTGTTCCCCGTCTTCTACGGCAGCGCCACCCTGAACATGGGCGTGCAGCCGGTCATGGACTTCCTGGCCGATCACCTGCCGGCCCCGCTGGACCTGCCGCCGGCGAAGGGCAAGTCCCTGACGGGGGAGCCGCTCGAGCGCAAGCGCGTCGAGGACGGCCCCGTGTCGGCCTTCTGTTTCAAGACCGTCGACGCCCAGGGCGGCACGATGAGCATCTTCCGGGTGCTGTCGGGCACCCTGTCGCCGGAGTCCCAGGTCATCAACCCGGCCAACGGCAGCGACGAGCGCATCGGCTCGATGGTCCAGGTGATGGGCAAGAAGACCGAGCAGGTCTCGGCGGCGCCGGCCGGCGACATCGTGGGCGTGCTGAAGCTCAAGAGCGTGGCCACCGGCCACACGCTGTGCGACCGGAAGGATCCCTTCGTGTTCGACAGCCTGCCGGTCCCCGAGCCCAACATCTCCTTCGCCATCAAGCCCAAGAGCAAGGGCGACGAGGACAAGCTGGGGACCAGCCTGACCCGCATCCTGACCGAGGACCCCACGCTGCGCCTGACCCGCCACGAGGACACCAAGGACTTCCTGCTGGCCGGCATGGGCGCGCCCCACATCGAGCTCGTCGTGGCGCGCATGAAGCGCCGCTTCGGCGTCGAGGTGACCCTGGAGCCGCCCCGGGTGGCCTACCGCGAGACCATCACCCGCAAGTCCCAGGCCCAGGGCCGGCACAAGCGCCAGACCGGTGGCCGCGGCCAGTTCGGCGACTGCTGGCTGGAGCTCGCGCCGCGCGCGCGCGGCGAGGGGTTCGTGTTCGAGAACCGCATCAAGGGCGGCGTCATCCCCGGCCAGTTCATCCCCGCGGTGGAGAAGGGCGTCCGCGAGGCCATGGGGAGAGGCTGGCTGGCCGGCTTCCCTGTGGTGGACTTCTCCTGCGCCGTGTACGACGGCTCGTACCACGACGTGGACTCCTCCGAGATGGCCTTCAAGCGCGCCGGCTCCAAGGGCTTCAAGGCCGCCATGGACAAGGCGGGCTCCGTGCTGCTCGAGCCCATCCTGGAGCTGGAGATCGTGGTGCCCGAGGAGAACATGGGCGACATCATGGGCGATCTCAACAGCCGGCGCGGGCGCGTGATGGGCATGGAGTCGAGCAACCGGCGCTCCATCATCAAGGCCCAGGTGCCCCAGGGCGAGGTGCTCAACTACTCCTCGGACCTCGACTCCCGCACCGGCGGCCGCGGCTCCTTCAGCCAGCGCTTCTCGCACTACCAGGAAGTGCCCCACCAGATCGCCGAGAAGATCATCGCCCAGTTCAAGCGCACCGAGGAGGAGGAGGAGGACTGACCGCCTCCCGCCCGCCCCTCGGCCCGCCCGGGCCACCGCCCGCCACTTGAAATCCGCCGCCTTTCGGCCGACCATGGGAGGCGCCGGTTCCGAAGGAGACAGCGCATGTCGAGCCCCATCCCCGCGTCCGCCCTGCCGGAGGCGCTCCGCAAGATCATCGACCCGGCCACTCCGCCGCAGCTGCGCCTCATGGCCTCGCGCGGCGTCGTCATGCCGCCTCCCTCGGCCAAGGACATGCTCACGCTGCTGTGCATGCTCACCGACGACGCCGACGAGGCGGTCCGGGACGGGGCCAGCGAGCAGATCGCCAGGAAGATCCCCGAGAAGATGCTGCAGGGGGCCCTCAAGGAGCGCCTCCACCCCCTGGTGCTCGACAAGATGGCCCGCAACCTGGTCGAGCGGCCGGCCTTCCTCGAGACCATCCTGATCAACCAGGAGACGCCCGACGAGACCTACGCCTTCCTGGCCGAGCGGCTCACGGGCCCGGGGCTCAGCATCATCGTCGAGAACCAGGTGCGCCAGCTGCGCCACCCGCCCATCCTGAAGGCCCTGGTGCAGAACCCGGCGGTGAGCAAGGCCGACATCGACCGGGTGATGGACTTCGCGGTCCGCACCGGCATGGACGAGCAGTTCAAGGGCGTGACCGCCTACGAGGAGGCCCAGGACCGCATCAAGGCCAAGCCCGCGGACGCCGCCGAGGAGCGGCGCGTCAGGGAGCTCATCGATCAGTCCCTGCCTCAGGAGCTGCTCAAGGAGGACGAGCGCGAGCCGCAGACGGCCGAGGAGATCGCGGAGGCCGACAAGAAGAAGGAGACCTTCGTGCAGATGCTCGCCCGGCTCACCAGCGGCCAGAAGGTGGCGCTGGCGCAGAAGGGCAACAAGACGGCGCGCATGATCCTCGTCAAGGACGCCAACCGCGTGGTGGCGACCGCGGCCATCAAGAACCCCGGCATCAACGCCCAGGAGGCGATGATGATCGCCGGCAACCGCGCGGTGTGCGACGACGTGATCCGCATCATCGCCCAGAACAACGAGTGGACCCGCACCTACACGGTCAAGGTGGCGCTGATCAACAACCCCAAGACCCCGCTCGCCCTGGCCATGCGATTCATCACCCACTTGCGTCCCGGCGACCTCAAGGCGCTGGCGGTGAACAAGAACGTCTCCAGCACCCTGGCGCAGACCGCCAAGAACATGCTCAAGCGCTAGGCGGCGCCCTGAATCCCCGCCGCGGCGGGCCCGTCGATCCACGCACCGAAACCCACGCGAGGAGGATCGCGATGACCCACGTGCTGTTCACCGGTTGGCTCGTGCTCCTGGCCGGGGCCGTCCCGGGCGGGCCCTCCCAGACCTGCCTGGACCCCAGGGGGGTCCTGCGGGACCTCCGGGAAGCCCGCGAGCAGCTCTCCGAGCTGCGCGGCCTGGGCGCGGCGCACCCGGACTACGTGACCCGCCGGGAGATGGTCCGCAAGGTGGACGAGGTGCGCAGGCGGCTCGATCGGATCGAGCGCGCGCTCGACCAGGCGCCCGCGGAGGCGGCGGTGGCCGAGCCCGCCATGGCGCCCGATCGCTTCGAGTCGCTCCTCAAGGCCATGGAGGGCAGCAACTTCGACGAGGCCAAGCTCCAGGTGGTGCGCGAGGCCGCCACCCACAACCGCTTCTCGGTGGAGCAGGTCAAGCAGGTGATGGAGCGTTTCTCGTTCGCCGACGGCAAGGTGCAGGCCGCCAGGGCGCTCTACCCGCGGCTGGTCGATCCCGAGAACTTCTTCCAGGTCTACGAGCTGCTCCCCTTCGAGGCCGATCGCAAGAAGCTGCGCGACGCGCTGGCGCGCTAGCCGCGCCACGCACCGGGGGGATCAGTCCTCGGTTTCGACGGCGGGGGCCCCTTCCTCGACCTGATCGGCCAGCAGGCTGAAGGCGATCTCCACGGCCTGGCGGGCCTTCTGCTTGATCTTCTCGTCGGCCTTGATGCGCTCGTAGGCCCGTAGCACCCGCTCCTCGCGTTCGGCCACGTCGGTGCGCAGCTCGGCCACCTTGTCCTCGAGCTCCGCGATGTCCTTGCGCGCGCGCTCCAGCTCGGCCTCCAGGCCGGGGATGCGGCCAGCCTCCTCGCGGGTGGCGGCGTGGGCGTTCTCCTCGGCCGCCAGCTTGTCGCGGGCGGTCTCGAGCTCCCCGGTCAGCCCGGAGATCTTCGCCTCCAGGGACTCCAGCTGCCCCTTGAAGCGCGCGCGCAGGCCGAACACCTCGTCGGAGTGGCGCTGCTTGGCCTCCTCGTACTCGGTCTGCACGCTCTTGAGGCGGCCCTCGATCGCCTCGCGCTCCTTGGCGGTGGCCGACGCCATGCGCTCGCGCTGCTCGGCCTCGTCCCGCAGGCGCGCCTCGAGATCGCCGGTCTCGCGCGCGTGGCGCTCCTGCCACTCGGCCATCTTGGACTGGTGCTCCTGGTCGAGCTCATGCTTCTGCTTCAGCAGCGCCTCGAACTTCGAGGCCAGCTCCTTCAGCTCGCGATCGCGTGAGGCGATCGCCTCCTGCTGCCGGGCGGCGTCCCGCTCGGCGTCGCCCACCTTCTCCTGGGCCTCGAGGATCTCCTGGTCCTTGCGGTTGACCTCCTCCTTGAGCTCCAGGATCTCGCGGTCCTTCTGGTTGATGGTCGCCTTGAGCGCCAGGAAGTCCTTGTCCTTCGAGGAGGTCTTGCCGCGCAGCGAGCCCAGCTCCGCCTCGCGCTTCTCGAGCGACTGGTGCAGCTCCTCGAGTTTCCCCTCGAGGTTCTTCACCTTGTCGCGCAGCAGCTCGTTGTCCTGCTCCGCGTTCTGGAGCTTGGTCTGCAACACCGGATCGGGCCGGGCCGGCGCGGCGGCCCTGGGCTCCGGCGCCGGCTCGGGCTTCGACTCCGCCCGGGGTTCGGGCTTCGGCTCGGCCCTGGGCTCCGGCTCCGGCTCGGCCGCGGCCGCGGCGAGGTCGGACTCCAGGCCGGCCAGCAGGTCGTCGGCGTCCGCGGAGTCCCCCGCGCCCACCTCGGCGCCTGCATCGGCCGTGGACTCCTCGGCCGCCTTGACGATGGCGTCGAGGTCCAGGTCCTGGTCCGCCTCCTCCCCGCCCGGGGCGGGTCCGGGGGAGGCGGGCTCGTCCATGGCCAGGCCGTCGAGGAGGTCGTCCTCCACCGCGGACTCAGCGCCCGCCTGGGCGGCCGTCTCCCCGGCCTCGTCCTTGCCCTTCAGATCGAGGTCGTCGAGCAGGGAGAGGTCCAGATCGTCCGACGCCGCCTCGGCCGCCGAGGGCTTCTCGGCCTCCTCCTCGGCCGCGTCGTCCAGGGACTCGAGCACGTCGTCCAGGTTGGTCAGGTCGGTGCCGTCCGGAGGCGAGCTCGGCCCCAGCTCCGTGGCGGAAGGCGGGCTGCTGTCGGTGGCCACGTCCAGGGTGTCCAGCACGTCGTCCAGCGAGGGCAGC
>Ga0116143_10002487_pt1 | contig 19979 bp, 29 predicted proteins | sample AD_UKC034_MetaG_FD_89745 | JGI IMG/M metagenome (GOLD analysis project Ga0116143, IMG submission 89745) | Active sludge microbial communities of municipal wastewater-treating anaerobic digesters from USA - AD_UKC034_MetaG | ecosystem: Engineered > Bioreactor > Anaerobic > Digestate | place: USA...
CGCTGCAGACCGGTGTCGTCGACGGCACCGAGAACCCGATCTCCAACCTCTACACGCAGAAGATGCACGAGGTGCAGAAGCACCTCTCGCTCACCAACCACGGCTACCTGGGCTATGCGGTGATCACCAACAAGAAGTTCTGGGACGAGCTCCCCGCCGATGTGCGCGGCCAGCTCGAGCAGGCGATGAAGGAGGCCACCGAGTACGCCAACAAGATCGCCAAGGAGGAGAACGACGACGCGCTGGCCAAGGTGAAGGCCGCGGGCAAGACCGAGGTCTACACGCCCAGCGCCGCCGAGCGCCTGGAGCTGAAGAAGGCGCTGATCAAGGTGCACGCCCAGATGGAGTCGCGCATCGGCAAGGAGACGATCCAGGCCTTCTACAAGACGACCGGATTCGATCCGACGAAGCTCTGACGAACAAGCGGGGCGGCAAGCGTCCGGCCCGCCCCTGGCGCGGACCAGGGGTGATGGGCGCACAAGGCCGCACGCCGCCCGCCTGCGCGAAGCCGGACCGGCCAGCGGGCCGACCCGGACGCAAGGCGCGAAGAACGACGAACGCGAGGAGACGAGCCGATGATGAAGGTGCTCGACCATCTGGAGGAATGGCTCATCACCTTCCTCATGGGCGCGGCGACGCTGATCATCTTCGGCGCCGTGCTGCACCGCTACGCGGCCGGCTACGACATCCCGGGCCTGCAGGACTGGCTGCTGAGCCTGGACGTGAGCTGGGCCCAGGAGCTGTGCATCATCATGTTCGTGTGGATGGCCAAGTTCGGCGCCGCCTACGGCGTGCGCACCGGCATCCACGTGGGCGTGGACGTGCTGATCAACCGGCTGAGTGAGGCCCGGCGCAAGCCGATCATCGTCTTCGGTCTGCTTGCCGGTGCCTTCTTCACCGGGGTGGTGGCGATCCTGGGCGCGACCTTCGTCTGGGAGAACGGCGCGCACTACGGCATCTTCAACGCGCTCGGCCTGGACACCGGCGACCTTCCCGAAGGACCGACGACGCCCGACCTCGAGTGGCCGACCTGGATCGTCTACTCGGCGGTTCCGCTCGGGTCGGGGCTCATGTGCTTCCGCTTCCTGCAGGTGGCCTGGAGCTTCTACCGCACCGGTGAGCTGCCGCACCATGACCACGGCCACGTCGAAGGCCTGGACGACGAAGCCGAGCCGCCGATGAACGCGATCGGCGAGGAAGACCGCATCTACCGCATGGACGACGAGCTGCACCCGCACGATCGGGACAGCACGGGCCGCGGGCGCGACGGCAAGAACGACGGGAGCAAGCCGCGATGAACACGCTCATCATCTTCGTGCTGCTGGCGGTGCTGATGCTCACCGGCATGCCGATCTCGATCTCGCTCGGCCTCACCGTGCTGACCTTCCTCTTCACGATGACGCAGGTGCCGATCGAGTCGGTCGCGCTCAAGCTCTTCACCGGCATCGAGAAGTTCGAGATCATGGCGATCCCCTTCTTCATCCTCGCCGGCAACTTCCTGACCCACGGCGGGGTGGCCAAGCGGATGATCCGCTTCGCGACCTCGATGGTCGGCCACTGGCACGGAGGCCTGGGCCTGGGCGGCGTGCTCGCCTGCGCGCTCTTCGCCGCGGTGTCGGGATCATCGCCGGCCACCGTGGTGGCGATCGGCTCGATCCTGATGCCGGCGATGGTCAAGGCCGGATTCCCCAAGCGCTTCGGTGCCGGCGTCATCACGACCTCGGGCGCGCTCGGCATCCTGATCCCGCCCTCGATCGTGATGGTCATGTATGCGGTCTCGACCAACACCTCGGTCGGCGCGCTCTTCATGGCCGGCGTCGTGCCGGGGATCGTGCTCGCGACGATGCTGGGCCTCACCACCTGGCACCGCGCGCGCAAGAACAACTACCCGCGCCTGCCGCGCGCGAGCTGGGCCGACCGCTTCAAGGCCTTCCGCGAGTCGATCTGGGGCCTGCTGCTGATCGTCATCGTGATGGGCGGCATCTACTCGGGCATGTTCACGCCCACCGAGGCGGCCGCGGTCAGCGCCGTCTGGGCCTTCATCACCGCGGTCTTCATCTACAAGGACATGGGCCTGAAGGACGTGCCGCGGGTGCTGCTGTCGTCGGCCAACATGAGCGCGATGCTGCTCTACATCATCACGAACGCAGTGCTGTTCTCGTTCCTGATGACGCACGAGAACATCCCGCAGGCGATGGCCGACGCGATGATCGGCACCGGCGTCGGCGTGATCGGCTTCCTGCTCATCGCCAACGTGCTGATGCTGGCCGCGGGCAACTTCATGGAGCCCTCGTCGATCGTGCTGATCCTGGCGCCGATCCTGTTCCCGATCGCGATCAAGCTGGGCATCGACCCGATCCACTTCGGCGTGCTGATGGTCGTGAACATGGAGGTCGGCATGTGTCACCCGCCGGTGGGCCTGAACCTCTACGTCTCCTCGGGCATCACGAAGATGGGCATCACCGAGCTGACCGTGGCCGTGTGGCCCTGGCTGCTGACGATGCTCGTCTTCCTGGTGATCGTCACCTACTGGCCGCCCCTGTCGCTGGCGCTGCCGCGGGCCCTGGGGATGCTCGGCGGCTAGTGTCGGGGCCCGGCGGCGGCGGGCTGGCACGGCCGCCGTTGCCCAGGTATTCGGCGATCAGGTCGACCGTGCCGCGCCGGCCGAGGCGGCCGGCGTTCTCCTGCAGCCAGCCGTCGGCGGCCGCGTGACCCTCGCGGCGCAGGTCCAGCAGGTGGTGCCAGGCGGACTGCAGCGGCCGCGGCACGGCCAGCGGGTCGAGCTGTTCGCCCCCTTCGATGCGGTGCACGCGCAGCTTGCCGGCCTTGCGCAGCAGCGGCATGCGCATGCGCGAGGTGTCCAGGCCCTCGTCGCGCACGACGCGCTGCAGCACCGCCAGCGAACGCAGCTCCTTGACCAGGCTGCCGTGAAAGCCGATCTCCTGGATGCGCTCGACGATCTGCGTGGCCGTGCGCGGCAGCGCCTGGCGCCGGCTCGGATGGAGCTGCACGAGCATCAGGTCCAGGTTCGGCGAGTAATCCAGCAGCGGCAGCAGCGAAGGATTGCCCATGTAGCCGCCGTCCCAATAGGCCTCGCCGTCGATCATCACCGCGGGGAAGAGCGTCGGCAGGCAGGCCGAAGCGAGCACGATGTCGGGGGTCAGCGAGGGGCCGTCGAAGATGCGCAGCTGGCCGCTGCGCACCTCGGTCGCGCCGATGTAGAGCTGCATCTCGGTGCAGCGGCGTACCGCGTCGAAATCGACCGTCTCCTGCAGCACGCCGCGCAGCGGGTTCGCGTCCAGCGTCGGCGCGAGCCACGCCTGCGCGACCTCGAAGGCGGCGCGAAACGGAACGGACGCGTCGATCGCGCCGTTTCGCATCAGGCCGAGCCAGGCGTCGGCCCAGGTCGCCAGCCGCAGCCGTTCGGCCACCTTGGACCAGAAGCAGCGCAGCGACTCGCGCGCGCCCTTGCGCCCGCCCAGCGTCCAGCCTGCAGCGAGTGCCACCGCGTTCATCGCCCCGGCGCTCGACCCGCTGATCGCGCCGAAGCGGATGCGCTCGTCCTCGAGCAGGCGGTCGAGCACGCCCCAGGTGAAGGCGCCATGGGTTCCGCCGCCCTGCAGCGCCAGATCGATGCGACGTGTCCTCATCGTGCCAGTTTAGGCGGGCAAGCGCAGGCCGCGGCGCCCGGCGCCAGACCTCGGCGCGCCGGCCGTGCGCCGTCTCACATCCGGCTTCAGCCGGGCGGGGCCTGCGGTGGCACGAGGCAGACGGTGAGCAGCAGCGACGCGTCCTCGACGCCGACCAGTTCATGGGCGACGCCGCCCGGCAGATGCAGGAAGTCGCCGGCGCGCATGCGCCGCAGCTCGGTGCCGAAACGGAAGTCGACGACCCCCTCCAGGCACTGCAGCGTGATCTCGCCGGCCACCTGATGCCCCGGCAGCGTCCGGCCCGCGAGCAGCACCAGGCGCATGACCTCGAGCTGCGGTGCCTTCAGCAAGGCGTGCGAGGGCGTCTGCGCAAGCTTGTCTCCAAGCGGCAGCACGCTGCCGATTTCGCCGGGAGCCAGATGCGGTTGTGCCATCGGATGTCCTCCTGTCGCCAGCGCCGCGCAACACGGCCACGCAAAGATCAAGCCTACACCTTGTGCAATCGCCACGACCACGCGCGCCGAAGGGGCGCGGACGGGCCTCGGCTACCATCGACGCGCGCGGCGGAGTCCGGGCGTGCCGTGACAAGGCGGCCCCGACGCCGCGCGACCAGGGTGCATCGAAGAAGCAAAGACGAAGGAGACGATGGCCAGGATCACCTTGGAGAACATCAGCAAGCGCTACGGCGACACCGCCGTGATCGACTCGCTGTCGCTGACCATCGAGCACGGCGAGTTCTTCACGCTGCTGGGCCCGAGCGGCTGCGGCAAGACCACGCTGCTGCGCACGATCGCCGGCTTCATCGTCCCCGATGGCGGCCGTCTCCTGCTCGACGACGAGGACATCACCCGGCTGCCGGCGCACAAGCGCGGCACCGGCATGGTGTTCCAGGACTACGCGCTCTTCCCCGACAAGAGCGTCTTCGACAACGTCGCCTACGGGCTGCGGGTGCGCAAGCTCGCAGCGCGCGAGATCCAGGCGCGTGTCGGGCAGATGCTCGAGCGCATGGGCCTGGAGGGGCTTGCGACGCGCCAGCCGGCCGAGCTCTCCGGCGGGCAGCGCCAGCGCGTGGCGCTCGCGCGCGCGCTCGTGATCGAGCCGCGCGTCCTGCTGATGGACGAGCCGCTGTCCAACCTGGACGCGAAGCTGCGCATCCAGATGCGCGACGTGATCCGCCAGCTCCAGCGCGAGCTGCGCATCACCGCGGTCTTCGTGACGCACGACCAGGAGGAGGCCTTGTCGATGTCGGACCGCATCGCGCTCCTGCGGCAGGGGCGCATCGACCAGCTCGACACGCCGGCGGCGCTCTACACGCGCCCGGCAACGGCCTACGCCGCCGACTTCATCGGCGCGGCGAACCTGATCCGGGTGCTCGCGCGGCCGGGAGCGCTCGGCCAGGCGCGGCTCGAGCTCCCCGGCGCGGTGATCGCGGCGCCGCAGGCCATCGAGCGCGGCGGCGACGCGCTGCTCGCGGTGCGCCCGGAGACGATCGAGATCGACGCCGCATCCGACGCTGCCGACGCCACCGGCGCCGTGCCGGCCCAGGTCGTGCTGCGACGCTACGTCGGCTACAAGGTCAGCTACGCGCTGGCGCTGGTCGACGGGACGACCGTGCATGCCGACATCCCGGCCGCTGCCGACCGCGAATGGGAAGAGGGCGCGCGCGTGGTCCTGCACCTGGGCGCGTCGTGCCGCCTGGTCAGCACCGAGCCATGAAGGTCGCGCGGGCCTGATGCGATGAACCCGGCCTCCGCCCCGGCTTTCGCCCCGGCTTCGACATCCCCCGGCTGGCGCCGCGCGCTGCAGTCGCCCTGGCCGCTGCTGGCCTTGATCAGCCTGCTGATCCTGGCCGCATTCGTGCTCTGGCCGCTCTTGACGCTGTTCCGGCAGAGCGCCGTCGACCCGCAGAGCGGGGAGCTCGGCTGGCACGGCTTTCGCACCTTCATCGAGGATGCGCGCTACACGACAGCCTTCGCGAATTCGCTGCTGCTCGGCGTGGTCACGACGATCGGCTCGCTGCTGCTCGGCGCGCCGCTGGCCTACGTCGTCGCGCGCTACGACTTCCGCGGCAAGTCGCTGGTGGCGCTGCTGCCGCTGGCGACGATCGTGCTGCCCGATTTCCTCGTCGCGCAGGCCTGGCTCATGCTGCTGGGCAACAACGGCGTGCTGCGCCTGGCGCTGGAGGACCTGGGCATCGACCTGCCGTCCTTCTACGGCTGGTTCGGGATGATCTTCACGCTCGTCTTCAACCTCTACGCCTACGCCTACCTCGGCATGTTCGCCGCGCTCAAGGCGATCGACGGCGCGATCGAGGAGGCCGCGGTGAACCTCGGCGCGAGCAGCCTGCGCCGCGCGCTGACCGTGACCTTCCCGGTGCTGCTGCCGGCGCTGCTGGTCAACGCGATGATCGTGTTCACGCTCGCGGTCGACAACTTCTCGATCCCGATGATCCTCGGCGGCAAGGTCGAGGTGCTCTCGTCGCTGATCTACATCACCTTCCTCTCGGAGATGGGCGGCAACCCGGTGATGCAGAGCGTGCTGGCGGTGGTCTCGGTGCTGCTCGTCGCGCTGGTGCTGCTGGTGCAGAAGAGCGTCGTCGAGCGCAAGACCTACCAGATGCACCAGGGCCGCCCGCCCCCGGCGGCGCGCGCGCGCGGCTGGGCCGCGCGCTCGCTGACCGCCGCTGCGCTGCTGCTGATGGCGCTGTCGATGCTGCCGGCGGCGGTGATGGTCGTCGGCGCCTTCACCAAAGCGCGCGGCCCCGTGCTGCGCTACGGCCAGTGGACGCTCGAGAACATGGAGCGGGCGCTGGGCACCGCGCCGGCGCCGATCGTCAATTCGCTGCTGCTGGCCACCGCCGCGACGCTGGCCGGGACGCTGTTCGCGACGATTGCAAGTTACCTGATCGTGAAGAAGCGCAGCGCGCTCGTCTCGCTGCTGGACTACGTGGCGATGCTGCCGCTGGCCGTCTCCGGCACCGTGCTCGGCATCGCGCTGATCCACAGCTACAACACCGGTCCGGTCGTCCTGACCGGCACCTGGATCATCATGGCAGCGGCGCTCTTCGTGCGCAAGGTGCCGTTCTCGATCCGCTCCGCGTCGGCTTCGCTCTACAACATCCCCGACAGCATGGAAGAGGCGGCGATCAACCTCGGCGCCTCGCCGCTGGAGAGCTTTCGCACCGTCGTGCTGCCGGTGATGAAGCCGGCGATCTGGGCCGCGGCGATCCTGATGTGGGTGACCTCGCTGGCCGAGATCTCGGCAACGATCGTGCTCTACTACGGCGGCATGGAGACGATGCCGATCGAGATGTTCAACCAGATCGACGCCGGCTACCTCGCGCGCGCCTCGGCCTACGGCGTGGTGCTGATGGCGGCGATCATCGTCCCGCTCTTCATCGCAACGCGCGTCTTCAGGCTGGAGCTGTTCTCCAGCAACTGATGCGCCCAACCCCGGAGGAGAACTCATGGCAAGCCCGAACCTGTTCAAGCTGCTCAAGGGGGCGCTGGCCACCGCGGTCGGCGGACTCGCGCTCGGCGCGGCCGCGCCGGCGCTGGCCGCCGACGCCGTCGTCTACACCTCGAACAACGTGCAGACCGTCGACGTCGCGCTGGACATCATCAAGAAGCGCGCGCCGGGGCTCACGGTGCAGAAGGTCAGCTCGGGCACCGGCGCGCTGATGAAGCGCATCGAGGCCGAATCGGCCAATCCGCTGGGCGACGTCGTCTGGGGCGCGGGCTTCGACACGCTGGCCGCGTACAAGCAGAACTTCCAGCCCTACCGCTCGCCCGAGAGCAAGGGTCTGGACGCTTCGCTGCTCGGCGCCTCGGACCTCTGGGCCGCGAGCAACCTGCACGTGATGGTGATCATGGCCAACGCCAAGCAGCTCAAGGGCAGCGAGGCACCGAAGAACTGGGCCGACCTCTTCGACCCGAAGTGGAAGGGCAAAGTGATCATGGGCGACCCGGTCTCCTCGGGCAGCGCCTACGGGCAGGTCTACGGGCTCTACCGCCTCTTCGGCACCGAGGGGCTCGAGAAGCTCGCCGCCAACGTCGTCGTCTCGAAGAGCTCGGCGCAGGTCTATCGCGGGGTGGCCGACGGCGAGTACCCGCTCGGCATCACGATGGAGTACGCGGCCTACTCCTACATCGCCGGCGGGCACAAGGACGTGAGGCTCGTCTACCCGGCCGAGGGCACCTTCGTGCAGCCCGAGGGCGTGGCGATCATCAAGAACCCGAAGAACGGCAACGCCGCCGCGCAGCAGCTCTACGACCAGCTCCTCTCCCGCGAGGTGCAGGAAGCCGAGCTCGTCGAGAACTTCCGCCGCCCCAGCCGCGCCGACATCGACGTCGCCAGGCTCACCAAGCTGCCCAACCTCAAGGACATCAAGGTCGAGCCGATCGACCCGCTGCAGGGCGCGGCCGACTACGACAAGGTCATCAAGCTCTGGGAAGCGGCGCTGAAGAAGGGCGGGAAGTAGATATGAAAAGGGCTTACGGCGACGCCGTAAGCCCCTTCCGGATTTGGTTGCGGGGGCAAGATTTGAACTTGCGACCTTTGGGTTATGAGCCCAACGAGCTACCAGACTGCTCCACCCCGCGACAGAACCTGTAAGTATAGTCGATACGCGACTCGATGTGAAGACCTTGGCCGCGAGCTTGGGTCACTCGCCCTTGGCGTCGCCGCCCTCGGCCGACGGCTCGGGGCGGTCGACCAGCTCGACGTAGGCCATCGGCGCGTTGTCGCCGGGGCGGAAACCCATCTTGAGGATGCGCGTGTAGCCGCCCGGGCGCTCCTTGTAGCGCGGGCCCAGCTCGTCGAAGAGCTTGACGACGACGGCGCGGTTGCGCGTGCGGTCGAAGGCCAGGCGGCGGTTGGCGAGCGTGGGCTCCTTGGCCAGCGTGATCAGCGGCTCGACGACGCGGCGCAGCTCCTTGGCCTTGGGGACGGTGGTGCGGATCGCTTCGTGCTCGATCAGCGAGTTGCACATGTTGCGCAGCATCGCCTGGCGATGCTCGCTGGTGCGGTTGAGCTTGCGAAGCCCGTGGCGGTGACGCATGGTGCTTTCCTTTCGTTATCTGTTCCCCAGCCGTGTCAGGTACCGGGGTGGCACCGGGCCGCGCTTCGCGCGGCCCCTTCTTCGGATGAAACCGTTCTCGCGGTCGGCCGATCAGCGCTTGTCCAGGCCCTGCGGCGGCCAGTTCTCCAGGCGCACGCCCAGGGTCAGGCCGCGCGAGGCCAGCACTTCCTTGATCTCGTTGAGCGACTTGCGGCCGAGGTTGGGCGTCTTCAGCAGCTCGGTCTCGGTACGCTGGATCAGGTCGCCGATGTAGTAGATGTTCTCGGCCTTGAGGCAGTTGGCCGAGCGCACGGTGAGCTCGAGCTCGTCGACCGGGCGCAGCAGCATCGGGTCGATCGCCGAGGCGCGCTGCGGCTGGGCCTCGAACATCTCGTCGGGGTTGACCTCGAGCTGCGCGAAGATCGCGAGCTGCTCGACGAGGATGCGCGCGGACTGGCGGATCGCCTCCTCGGGCGCGATGGCGCCGTTGGTCTCGATCTCCATCACCAGCTTGTCGAGGTCGGTGCGCTGCTCGACGCGGGCGTTCTCGACCGCGTAGCTGACGCGCCGCACCGGCGAGAAGGAGGCGTCGAGCACGATGCGGCCGATGGCCTTGGTCGGCTCGTCGCCGTAGCGGCGCAGATTGCCGGGAACGTAGCCGCGGCCCTTCTCGACCTTGATCTGCATGTCGAGCTTGCCGCCCTGCGCCAGGTGCGCGATGACGTGGCCGGGGTTGACGATCTCGACGTCGTGCGGGGTCTGGATGTCGGCCGCGGTGACGGGGCCTTCGCCCTCCTTGCGCAGCACGAGGGTGACCTCGTCTCGGTTGTGCAGGCGGAAGACGACGCCCTTGAGCGCCAGCATGATGTGCACGACGTCCTCCTGGACGCCGTCGATGGCCGAGTACTCGTGCAGCACTCCGGCGATCGTGACCTCGGTGGGTGCGTAGCCGACCATCGAGGACAGCAGCACCCGGCGCAGCGCGTTGCCCAGCGTGTGGCCGTAGCCGCGCTCGAAGGGCTCGAGGATCGCTTTCGCGCGGTGCTCGCCAAGGGGCTCGACCTGGATCGCCTTGGGCTTCAGAAGTGTGGTCTGCATTGAGTCTGTGTTCCTGTCAATACCCTCGGCTCGTTACACCGATAAGGCTGATGGACCATGCCGGGCGCTGCCCATGTCCGCCGCGCGCCCGACGAACGCGGTGGACCCGTCGGGGTCGAGCGGCCGGGGACTGCCCGGCCGCCCGGAATGGATCAGCGCGAGTACAACTCGACGATCAGCGCTTCCTTGATCTCGGCGCCGAACTGGTCGCGATCCGGCACCTTCTTGAAGACGCCTTCCATCTTGGTCGCGTCGACCGAGACCCAGTCGGGCAGTCCGACCGATTGCGCCAGCTTCAGCGCATCCTGAACGCGAAGCTGGTTCTTCGACTTCTCGCGCAGCGCGAGCGTGTCGCCGGCCTTGACCATGTAGGACGGGATGTTGACGACCTGGCCGTTGACGGTGACGGCCTTGTGCGAGACGAGCTGGCGCGCCTCGGCGCGCGTCGAGCCGAAGCCCATGCGGTAGACGACGTTGTCCAGGCGCGACTCGAGCAGCGACAGCAGGTTGGCACCGGTGTTGCCCCTGCGCCGCTCGGCCTCGGCGAAGTAGCGGCGGAACTGGCGCTCGAGCACGCCGTACATGCGCTTGACCTTCTGCTTCTCGCGCAGCTGGGTGCCGTAGTCGGAGGTGCGCGAACCGCTGGTGCGGCCGTGCTGACCGGGGCGGCTGTCGAACTTGGCCTTGTCGCTGATCGAGCGGCGGGCGCTCTTCAGGAAGAGATCGGTGCCCTCGCGGCGGGAGAGCTTGGCCTTCGGGCCGAGGTAACGTGCCACGTGCTGTCCTTTTCGGTCTGTTTCTGCACGGCCGAGCCGCGCGCTGGCGGCTGCCGTGGAGTCCGGCCCTGCTCTTGCTTGCGGCGGCGGGCTCGAACGGTGGGCTTAAGCGTGTCTTCGGATGGCGCCGGGAAACCGGGCGCCTGCCGAAGGCTTGTCCGGCGCAACGAAGGTCGCCGCGCCGGCAAACTATTAATTATAGACGACCGCGAGATCGCGCACGCCTTAGACGCGGCGGCGCTTCTGCGGGCGGCAGCCGTTGTGCGGGATCGGCGTGACGTCGCTGATCGAGGTGATGCGGATGCCGAGCGCCGCCAGCGCACGCACCGAGGATTCGCGACCCGGGCCCGGTCCCTTGATGCGCACGTCCAGGTTCTTGATCCCGTGTTCCTGCGCGGCGCGGCCGGCGACTTCGGCAGCCACCTGGGCGGCGAAGGGCGTCGACTTGCGCGAGCCCTTGAAGCCCTGGCCACCGCTGGAAGCCCAGGCGAGCGCGGCGCCCTGGCGGTCGGTGATCGTGATGATCGTGTTGTTGAACGAGGCGTGCACGTGCGCGATGCCGTCCGCGATGTTCTTGCGGACCTTCTTGCTGACGCGCCGCGCCGCGGTGTTGATGGGTGCTTTGGCCATGTCGTGCTCTGTTCAGGGGTGAAGACGAGCGGGGCTCACTTCTTCAGTGCCGCGGCGCCCTTCTTCGGGCCCTTGCGGGTGCGGGCGTTGGTGCGGGTGCGCTGGCCGCGGACCGGCAGCCCGCGGCGGTGACGGAAGCCGCGGTAGCAGCCGAGGTCCATCAGGCGCTTGATGTTGATCGACATCTCGCGCCGCAGGTCGCCCTCGATCGTGAGGCGGCCGATCTCGTCGCGGATGCGCTCGAGATCCTGGTCCGAGAGGTCCTTGATCTTCTTCGAATAGGGGATGCCCACCGCGTCGCAGATCTTCTGCGCGGTCGAACGGCCGATGCCGTAGATCGCGGTCAGGCCGATCTCCGCGTGCTTGTGCGGCGGAATGTTGATGCCAGCAATGCGTGCCATGCGTGTCCTCTAACTCTGATGCGCAAGCGGGCCGCTCAACCCTGGCGCTGCTTGTGGCGCGGGTCCGTGCAGATCACGCGCACGACGCCATGGCGGCGGATGATCTTGCAGTGGCGGCACATCTTCTTGATCGATGCGGCGACTTTCATGCTCTTCTCCTTGACCCGTTTGCTCTCTTCACTTCGCGCGGAAGACGATCCGGGCGCGACTCAAATCGTATGGCGTGAGCTCGACCGTGACCCTGTCGCCCGGGAGGATGCGGATGTAGTGCATCCGCATCTTGCCCGAGATGTGGCCGAGCACCACGTGTCCGTTCTCCAGCTTCACGCGGAAGGTTGCGTTGGGGAGGTTCTCGACGATCTCCCCCTGCATCTGAATGACGTCGTCCTTGGCCATCTCAATGCCGCCCGGCCGTTCCGAAGGGGCTGAGCGCCCCGTCGGGGGGCAGCGAGCGAAGCGAGCGTGGGCGTTTCATTTCAGCTCGTCTTGAAGTTGGCCTTCTTCAGCAGGCTCTCGTACTGCTGGCTCATCACGTAACTCTGCACCTGGGCCCAGAAGTCCATCGTGACGACCACGATGATCAGCAGCGAGGTGCCGCCGAAGTAGAACGGCACGTTGTACTTGAGCACGAGGAACTCGGGCAGCAGGCACACCGCGGTGACGTAGATCGCGCCGGCCAGGGTGAGGCGCGAGAGGATCTTGTCGATATGCCTGGCCGTCTGCTCGCCGGGACGGATCCCGGGGATGAAGGCGCCGCTCTTCTTCAGGTTGTCGGCGGTCTCGCGGCTGTTGAAGACCAGCGCCGTGTAGAAGAAGCAGAAGAAGACGATCATCGCCGCGTAGAGCAGCACGTAGATCGGCTGCCCGGGCGAGAGCATCGCCGAGAGGTCCTTGAGCCAGCGCATGCCCTCGCCGGTTGCGAACCAGCCGACGATCGTCGCGGGCAGCAGGATGATCGACGAGGCGAAGATCGGCGGGATCACGCCCGACATGTTGAGCTTGAGCGGCAGGTGCGAGGACTGGCCGCCGTAGACCTTGTTCCCGACCTGGCGCTTGGCGTAGTTCACGAGGATCTTGCGCTGGCCTCGCTCGACGAAGACGACCGCGTAGGTCACGAGCACGACCAGCGCGACGATGAAGAGGCTCACCACGGGGCTCATCGCACCGGTGCGCACGAGTTCGAAGAGGCCGCCGATGGCGCTGGGCAGCCCCGCGACGATGCCCGCGAAGATGATGATCGAAATGCCGTTGCCCAGGCCCCGCTCGGTGATCTGTTCACCGAGCCACATCAGGAACATGGTGCCGGCAACGAGGCTGATCACGGCGGTCATGCGAAAGCCGAAGCCCGGCGCCAGGACCAGGCCCGGCGAGCCCTCGAGCGCGAGCGCAATGCCCAGCGACTGGAAGATGCCCAGCCCCAGGGTGCCGTAGCGCGTGTACTGGGTGATCTTGCGCTGTCCGGCCTGGCCTTCCTTCTTCAGCGCCTCGAGCGAGGGCACGACGTGCGCCATCAGCTGCATGATGATCGACGCCGAGATGTAGGGCATGATGCCCAGCGCGAAGACGGTGAAGCGCGACAGCGCGCCTCCGCTGAACATGTTGAACAGGTTCAGGATGCCGCCGGACTGGCCCTGGAAGAGCTGCTGCAACTGCACCGGATCGATCCCGGGGACCGGGATGTGCGCACCGATGCGGTAAACGAACAGCGCCAGCAGCAGGAAGGTCAGCCGGCGACGGAGGTCGCCGTACTTCCCGCTCTTGGCCAGCTGATTGGCGGAGGTTGCCACGCGTGGATTCCTCGTCGAGCCCGCGTCAGTCCAGCGTGCCGCCCGCGGCCTCGATCGCCGCCTTGGCGCCGGCCGTCGCGCCGATGCCCTTGAGCACGACCTTGCGCGAGAGGTCGCCGGTCTTGATCACCTTGACGTTGCGCACGAGCTGACCCACCAGGCCCGCAGCCTTGAGCGCAAGCAGGTCGATCTCTTCGATCGGCAGCGCCTGCAGCTGGGCGAGCGTGACCTCGGCATTGAAGTCGCGTTGCATCGAGTTGAAGCCGCGCTTGGGCAGCCGGCGCTGCAGCGGCATCTGGCCGCCCTCGAAGCCGACCTTGTGAAAGCCGCCCGCGCGCGATTTCTGGCCCTTGTGGCCGCGACCGGCGGTCTTGCCCAGGCCCGAGCCGATGCCGCGTCCGACGCGGCGCTTGGCGTGCCGTGCACCGGCGCCCGGCTTGATCGAATTGAGTTGCATCACAGGACCTTCACCAGGTACGAGACCTTGTTGATCATGCCGCGCACCGCCGGCGTGTCTTCCAGCGTGCGCTCGCTGCCGAGCTTGCGCAGCCCGAGTCCGCGCACGGTATCGCGGTGCGGCTGACGGGTGCCGGCCACGCTCTTCACGAGCTTGACGGTCAGGGTCTTCTTCTCGGACATCAGAGTTCTCCGCGGAAGCTGGTCGGCGCCGTTCAGCCGAACAGCTCTTCGACGCTCTTGCCGCGCTTGGCGGCGACCTCGGCCGGCGTCGTCGAGCTCTTCAGCGCCTCGAGCGTCGCGCGGACCATGTTGTAGGGGTTCGTCGAGCCGTGGCTCTTGGCGACGATGTCGGTCACGCCCATCACCTCGAAGACGGCGCGCATCGGACCGCCGGCGATGATGCCGGTGCCCGCCGGCGCCGGCGCCACCAGCACGTGGGCGGCGCCGTGCTCGCCCTCGACGTTGTGGTGGATGGTGCCGTTCTTCAGGCTGACGCGGACCATGTTGCGGCGCGCGGCGTCCATCGCCTTCTGCACGGCCATCGGCACTTCCTTGGCCTTGCCCTTGCCCATGCCGATACGGCCGTCACCGTCGCCGACGACGGTGAGTGCGGCAAAACTGAGCGTGCGGCCGCCCTTGACGACCTTGGTGACGCGGTTGACCGCGATCATCTTCTCGCGCAGGCCGTCCTCGTTGGCCTCGGGCTGCGCGCGGGGGGTGAACTTTGCCATTGCAGTGTTTCCTTCGGACCGGGCGAGGTCAGAACTGGAGTCCGGCTTCGCGCGCGGCCTCGGCAAGGGCCTTGACACGACCGTGATACGCGAAACCGGCGCGGTCGAACGCGACCCGCTCGATGCCCGCGGCCTTCGCCTTCTCGGCGATGCGCTTACCGATCAGGCTCGCCGCGTCGACCTTGGCGCCCTGCCCGGCAGCGCCGAGCTGCGTGCGCACTTCCTTCTCGAGCGTCGACGCCGAGGCCAGCACGCGCGCGCCATCCTCGGAAATGAGACTGGCGTAGATGTGCAGGTTGGAGCGGTAGACCGTCAGCCGCGCCATGCGATTCGTGGCGATGCGATGACGCGTCTGCCGCGAGCGGCGCAGGCGCTGTTCCTTCTTGTTCAACATGACCTGGCTCCTTACTTCTTCTTCGTCTCTTTCATCACCACGCGCTCGTTGGCGTAGCGGATGCCCTTGCCCTTGTAGGGCTCGGGCGGACGGAAGGCACGCACTTCGGCGGCCAGCTGGCCGACCACCTGGCGGTCGGCGCCGGCGATGACGATCTCGGTCTGCGTCGGCGTGCTGACCTTGATGCCTTCGGGCATGTCCTTGACGACCGGGTGCGAGAAGCCGATCTGCAGGTTCAGCTTCTGACCCTGCGCCTGGGCGCGAAAGCCGACGCCGACGAGATTGAGCTTCTTCTCGAAACCTTTCGAGACGCCTTCGACCATGTTGGCGACCAGCGCGCGCATCGTGCCGCTCATCGCGTTGGCCGCGGCGGATTCGTCGACAGGCTCGAACGAGAGGGTCGCGCCGTCCCTGGCCAGCTTCACGAGCGGCGTCAGCGGACGCGACAGAGTGCCGTTGCCGCCCTTGACGGTGATGCGGTCGGCGGTGATCGACACGTCCACGCCCTGCGGGACGGCGACCGGCATTTTTCCAATGCGGGACATTTGCTCGGACTCCCCTAAACGCTCAGGCGACGTAGCACAGGACTTCGCCGCCGACGCCGGTGGCGCGCGCCTTGCGGTCGGTCATCACGCCCTTGGGCGTCGTGACGATGGCCACGCCGAGGCCGTTCATGACCTGCGGGATCGCGTCACGGCCCTTGTACACGCGCAGGCCGGGGCGGCTGACGCGCTCGATGCGCTCGATCACCGGGCGGCCGGCGTAGTACTTCAGCGCGATCTCGAGTTCGCTCTTGCCGGCCTCGCCGCGGACGGCGAAGTCGTCGATGTAGCCCTCGTCCTTCAGCACCTGCGCGATCGCGACCTTCAGCTTCGACGAGGGCATCGTGACGACGGCCTTCTCGACGCTCTGGGCATTGCGGATGCGCGTCAGCATGTCGGCGATGGGATCACTCATGCTCATGGCTTATCTCCTGCGTTCCTCGCCGATCTCACCAGCTGGCCTTGGTCATGCCCGGGATGTCGCCCTTGAAGGCGAGCTCGCGGATCTTGTTGCGGCCCAGGCCGAACTTGCGGAAGGTGCCGCGTGCGCGGCCGGTGAGCGCGCAGCGGTTGCGCAGCCGCGTCGGGTTGGCGTTGCGCGGGAGCTTCTGCAGCTCCAGGCGGGCCGCGTAGCGCTCGTCGTCGCCGCGCTTGGCGTCGTCGATGATGGCCTTGAGTTCCGCGTACTTCTTCGAATACTGGGCCACCAGCTTCTCGCGCTTGGCTTCGCGCTGCTTCAGGGAGAGTTTGGCCATGCTGTGCCTCAGTTCTTGAACGGGAAGCGGAAGGCCGTGAGCAGTGCCCGGCACTCGTCGTCGGTCTTCGCGCTGGTCGTGATGCTGATGTTCAGTCCGCGGATCGCGTCGATCTTGTCGTACTCGATCTCCGGGAAGATGATCTGTTCCTTGACGCCGATGTTGTAGTTGCCGCGGCCGTCGAAGGCGCGCCCGGAGATGCCGCGGAAGTCGCGCACGCGCGGCAGCGCCACGGTCACGAAGCGGTCGAGGAATTCGTACATGCGCGCGCCGCGCAGCGTCACCATGCAGCCGATCGGGACGTTCTCGCGGATCTTGAAGCCGGCGATCGCCTTCTTCGACTTCGTGACGACCGGCTTCTGGCCGGCGATCTTGGTGAGGTCGCCGACGGCATGCTCCATCACCTTCTTGTCGGCCACCGCCTCGCTCACGCCCATGTTGAGGGTGATCTTGGTCAGCCGCGGAACCTGCATCGTCGACGTGTAGCCGAACTTGCTCATCAGCTCGGGGACGATCTTCTCGCGATAGACCTGCTGCAGCCGAGCCTGCGCGGTCGCTTGTTGCAAAGCCATGGTCGCTGCCCTCAAACCTTGATTTCTTCGCCGCTGGATTTGTAGACGCGCACGCGCTTGCCGCCCTCCAGCTGCTTGATGCCGACGCGATCGGCCTTGCCGCTGGCGGCGTTCCAGATCGCGACGTTGGACTGGTGGATCGGCATGGTCTTGTCGACGACGCCGCCGGTCGTGCCCTTCATCGGATTGGGCTTGATGTGCTTCTTGACGACGTTGACGCCCTCGACGACGAGGTGGTCGGCGTCGACGCGACGGGTCACCGTGCCGCGCTTGCCCTTGTCGCGGCCGGTCAGCACGATGACGTGGTCGCCCTTGCGAATCTTGTTCATGGTCTCGGTCCTTGCTGGGCGGATCGCGTCAGAGCACCTCGGGCGCGAGCGACACGATCTTCATGAAGCGCTCGGTCCGCAGCTCGCGCGTCACCGGGCCGAAGATGCGGGTGCCGATCGGCTCGAGCTTGGCGTTGAGAAGCACGGCGGCATTGCCGTCGAACTTGATCAGCGCGCCGTCGGGGCGGCGCACGCCCTTGGCGGTGCGCACGACGACGGCGTTGTAGATCTCGCCCTTCTTGACTCGGCCTCGAGGTGCCGCCTCCTTGATGCTGACCTTGATCACATCGCCGATGCCCGCATAGCGGCGCTTGGAGCCGCCGAGCACCTTGATGCACATGACGGACTTCGCGCCCGTGTTGTCGGCGACATCCAGTCGCGTTTGCATTTGGATCATTGTTCAACCCCAACTTGTCCCGCCGCGGCAGTGCGCCATGGCGGTCAGTCTTGGGCCCTCGAGCGGGTTGTCGAAATGGCTTCGTCGCCGCGCCGCGCAAGGTGTTGCGCAGCCTTATTCGGCGAAGCCCTTGATTATGCGCGATTCACGAGAGTCGCGTCAAGCTCTGGTGCCGGCGCTATGGCGGTCCGATGCTCAGCCGCGCAGCTGGCGTGCCTGGGCGAGCAGGTTCGTCGCGTCGCTGACCTCGAGCTTGCCCGAGTCCTCGACGTTGAGCGTCTTCACGACGCCGTCGACGACCAGCGCCGAGTAGCGGTTGGAACGCAGGCCCAGACCCTTGGCGGTCAGGTCCAGCGTCAGGCCGGTGGCCTGCGTCCAGGTGGCGCTGCCGTCGGCCAGCATGCGAACCTTGCCCGCGGTCTTCTGGTCCCGGCCCCAGGCGCCCATGACGAAGGCGTCGTTGACCGCGACGCACCAGATCTCGTCGACACCGGCGTCCCTCAGCGCCCCTGCGCTCTCGACGAAGCCCGGCAAATGCTTGAGATGGCAGCCGGGTGTGAACGCGCCGGGCACCGCGAAGAGCGCGATCGTCTTGCCCGCGGCGGCCTTGTGCACGTCGACCGGGTTCGGACCGACGGAACAGCCCTCGCTGGCGACCTCGATGTATTCCTGCAGCGTGCCCGCAGGCAGCGTGTCTCCGACCTTCAGCATGGTGTGTCCGTTCGTGGTGATGGGGTGCCGGGTGCCGCGGCAGGCCCTCGCGCCCCGGCGCGGAGCCGCCCGGCCGCGTCAAGCGCGAACGGCCGGCACGGGAGTATTCCGCGTCCGGCCGTTGCGTGAGGGGCCGGCTCGCGCAAGCCCCCGCAGCGGGAAGTCAAACGAGCTTGGCCTTCTCGACCAGGCGGGTCACGACCCAGGATTTGGTCTTGCTGATCGGGCGCCCTTCGGCGATCTCGACCAGATCGCCGAGCTTGTACTCGCCCTTCTCGTCGTGCGCGTGATACTTGCGCGAGCGCGCGACGATCTTGCCGTAGAGCGGGTGCGCGGCGCGGCGCTCGATGAGCACGGTGACGGTCTTGCTGCGCTTGTCGCTGACGACGCGGCCGATCAGCGTGCGGGTGTTCTTGACGGCGTTCTCGGTGGTGGCGCTCATTTGGCGGCCCTCTTCTTTTCGGCCAGGATGGTCTTTGCGCGTGCGATGTCGCGACGCGTGCGGCCGAGCTGGGAATGGTTGCTCAGCGCCTGGGTCGCCTTCTGCATGCGCAGGCCGAAGTGGGCGCGAAGCAGCTCGCTGATCTCCTTCTCGAGCCCGGCGATGTCCTTGGCGCGCAGTTCAGATGCTTTCATGTCTTGCTCCTGCGCTCAGGTGCCGATCTGGCGCGTGACGAAGGTCGTGGCCAACGGCAGCTTGGCCGCGGCCAGCGCGAAGGCCTCGCGGGCCAGCGCCTCGGGGACGCCGTTGAGCTCGTAGAGGACCTTGCCCGGCTTGATTTCGGCCACGTAGAACTCGGGATTGCCCTTGCCGTTGCCCATGCGCACTTCCGCCGGCTTCTGGCTCACCGGCTTGTCGGGGAAGATGCGGATGAAGATGCGGCCGCCACGCTTGATGTGGCGCGAGATCGCGCGACGCGCGGCCTCGATCTGGCGCGCGGTGATGCGGCCGCGCTCGGTGGCCTTGAGGCCGAACTCGCCGAACGACACGTTGGCACCGCGCGTGGCGATGCCGGTGTTGCGGCCCTTCTGTTCCTTTCGGAACTTGCGACGTGCAGGTTGCAGCATCGTCACTCTCCTTTGGTCTCGCCGCCGGCCGGAGCCGCGCGGCGCACACGCTTGACGGCCGGACCCGGGCCCTTGCTGGCCGCGTCAGCAGCCGGCGCCGCGTCGGCACGAGAGGCGCGCTCGCCGCCCGGACGACCGCGACCGGCTCCGGGCCGATCGCCGCCGGGGCGCGGGCCGCGGCGCGAGCGGCGGTCGTCCTCGCCTTCGGTCTTCGGGATGGCCGGCGCCTCGCCGTTGGCCAGGCGGTCGCCGCGATAGACCCAGACCTTGACGCCGATGACGCCGTAGGTGGTCTTGGCCTCGCTGAAGCCGTAGTCGATGTCGGCCTTGAGCGTATGCAGCGGCACGCGCCCTTCGCGGTACCACTCGGTGCGCGCGATCTCGATGCCGTTGAGCCGGCCGGCGCTCATGATCTTGATGCCCTGCGCGCCCAGGCGCATCGCGTTCTGCATCGCGCGCTTCATCGCGCGCCGGAACATGATCCGCTTCTCGAGCTGCTGGGCGATGGAGTCCGCGATCAGCTGCGCGTCGATCTCCGGCTTCCTGATTTCCTCGATGTTCACATGGACCTGCTGCACGCCCATCAGGCGGCGCAACTCGGCCTTGAGCGCCTCGATTTC
>Ga0116143_10002488_pt1 | contig 19978 bp, 51 predicted proteins | sample AD_UKC034_MetaG_FD_89745 | JGI IMG/M metagenome (GOLD analysis project Ga0116143, IMG submission 89745) | Active sludge microbial communities of municipal wastewater-treating anaerobic digesters from USA - AD_UKC034_MetaG | ecosystem: Engineered > Bioreactor > Anaerobic > Digestate | place: USA...
CAACACAGATCGATACCGTGTTGATAACATTCAGTCTGAATCTTCCGATTCCGTTGAATAATATCGATATCACCGTTCAAGTCTAACAACGACGTTAAGGGAGGCCTTTTATGGGTGCTTTTTCTACTTGGGATTTTCAAAACTTTCATGTCCAGCAAGACTTGCGCGGCGGTCAATTTGTTAGTGCGGAATCTACTCTTGTGGCGGCGGGGTTACCAAACCTCTCCAACTACTCAGAGAGTGAGGGCGACCTGACTGTCTACCCCATCGGTCTTCTGGAAAGTGTCGCTGTCCAGCAAAACAAACAGCTCCAGCGAATCTTTGAGATCGGCTCAAGCCGCTCTTACTTTATCCCTGGGCGGACCATTGGTAGCTTATCCGTAGGCCGTACCTTTTACTTCGGCCCATCTCTTCTGCGCGCTCTGTACGCATACTACAAGAGTGACGGCGCTCTTGTTAGTATCGGTACCGCGGCGGCGGGGGCAACCATTTCAATCGGAGACCCTGCAAGAGATATCGCAGACCCTGCTGCCATCCTCATCGATACCGGTTATGATGACATGCATGTTGTTAACCGCTCCCCCGGTGAAGACTACTTCTATGTGGATCTGGCGTCGGACCTGTTTGCGCAACCGACTGGTATGGCTATCTATTTTAAAGATTACAACTCCAACTCAGTTGGTGCATTCTACCTGAACGAGTGCTATGTTCAGGGTCATCAGATGACCATTTCAAGTGGCTCTGTGCTGATTATGGAAGGGGTCTCTTTGCAGTTTGACTCCATCACTCCGATCAAGATGTTGGTCTAAGAGGGCATATTTATGCTGCAAAGTTTTTGGGCAGGGTTTGAAAAGCAGGCTGGTATCTTAGCCAGTGCAGGTAACTTAATCGGGCGGGCCGGCGGCCGTATCGCTAACCGCGGTGCACAGGCAGCGTCTCTCCCGGGTAAGTTCACGGAATCCGTTCGGCAGGGGTACGCTACAACTAGGGGCGCTGCCGCGCAAGCAGCCGCACCCGCAGCCGGTGCACGTAAGTTTATGGGTGCTCGGCCCGGTGCTCCCACCAAGAAGCGGCTCACTGCAGCAGAATACCTGAAGAAAAACCCCGAGGCAGCCAAGCCCGTTCCTGTGACCGTGCAGCCCGCAGCAGAAACCAAGGGGTTTGCCAAAAAACTCCAAGGAAGAGGCCGGGATATCGTCGGCGGTGGTCTGGCGGGTGCTGGCGGGGTGTATCTGGCGTCTGGCAGCGGCGACAGCCAACAGATGGGGTACTAATCCTTTAAACTTTCAATGTTCTAAAACCCCAGATAGTATTTATTTGGGGTTTTTACTTTAAGAGGGAATTCGGTGAACCACTTCTGGGTAGGCTTTAAAAAACAGGCAGACGAGTCAAAAGACCCCGTCTCGCAGTGGTTATCTGACGCCGATGAAAAGAATAAAGAGCTCTCTGTAAAACCAGAAGACAAGAGAAGAGACCCTCGGGAAGCCGGCGAATGGATCGGGCCCGAGGTTTGGTATCACAACTGGCCATCGTCGGGGCATGTATGAAAGAAGTCGCCACAGTCGCCCTTATCAATGTGCACAGCAAAAAGATGCTGATGGGTAAGCGTCGGGACAACTTGAAATGGACGAACCCCGGAGGTCATCTTGACCGTGGTGAGGATCCCGTCGACGGTGCCGTCCGCGAGGTCAAAGAAGAGACTGGTCTTGAGATCGAGGCCGATGATATCGCCCATGTAAAAACCAAGACGGTTACAAAGGAAAACGGCGAGAAGCTCAAAGTCCACGCGTTCAAAGCGTTCTTTGGGGGAGAACACCCAAAGGCCACGAGCAAGCACGACCCCGATAAGGAGGTGTCAAAGTGGCGATGGGTGAAAACACGCGGTGGCCTCCCAAAAGACGTGATGAAAAGCCTACACGTACCTATGCGCCATAACGTTCTTTTAGGTAATTTGAACTTTAGCAAGAGGGCAGCCATGAGATCTCAGGTAATGGATCGTAAGACGTTTGATAAACTCTTCAACGAGGCAATGCAGCGGTACGCGCAGCACCAGAGCAGCAGCGAAAAGCGGGCGGCAAAGGACCTTGTTCCGGGCGGTCTGGCTGACCATGAGTCGGATAAGAAGTACCCGAAAGATCAGCTCCGGATGGGCCGCAAGGTTGAGATGGAGCATACGAACCGTAAGGGTCTTGCCAACGAGATCGCGAAGGATCACTTGGAAGAAGACCGGGAGTATTACACAAAGCTCGACAAGATGGAGAAGTCTGCGTTCTGGCGGGGCTTCTTTTCTGCCGGGTGACGTGTCTGAAAAGTGAGAGGTTTTCGACACGTTCTAGGGATGTGTCGACGGACCCGACATAAAGTAACAAAAATGTTACACAGCGGGTTCGTTATTAACGTAACAGTCTGAAAGTGTTAATAAAGTAAGGATCTCGCACAAGGCTCTTGTGTAAATGCTAAGAGCCTACTTCCTGAATTTTTAAAGTTTGGAGATTGGTTAACGGAGGTCGTTGGCGCAACACGTGAGGTCGAAGAGTTACCACCGTCGTGGAAACCTATATCAAGTCACTCAGGTCTTTTCACAGAGGGTGATAGGTACCTTGTCGCAGTGCAGGTTTTCAACAAGGAGGTGACTCCGCCAAAGAAACACTGGGAGTTTTACAATATAAGGGCGATGGTGGACCCTGAGGAACCCATGTACTTTGTACATGACCAGTCAAACGAGCATTTCACAGAGTGGAGCTGGGAAGACTTGGGTTACTTTATAAAGCTGGAGCAGACATGAAAGAAGATCTCAATAACTATGATGTGTACCTCAACCTTCGTAAAGAAGTGAAAGCACCCAATACAGAAGTAGCAGCCCGCGAGTTTTTGGATGACCTGAAAAATAGCCCTTACAAGTATGTGAGACCTTTGATGATGGTCACTGAGCTAGGGTCGCCAGCACCAGAAGACCTCTGGGCGATAGCCTCAGATGATGTATGTGAGGTGTGGGAGGGACCATTCTCTTCAAGAGAAGAGGCCATCGCAGAAGGCAAAGCTATGTATGAAGGTGACTCTTTTGTCATCTCTAAAGCAGAGCATACGAAAATCGAAGTCCCCTCTCGTGACGCCATTGAGGACCTTATCCTTGACAGCCTAAGTGAGGACACCCCTGAGGTAGGGTACGACGATGTCGTCCGCACCTTACGAACGTACGGGGAGGACCTTCACCACAGGATCACAAAGTCCTTTGAGGAATGGTTCAAAGAGAACAACATCAAGTTTCGTAGCTTTGTAGTAAAAATGAAAGAACTGGAGTTCGTCGATGAAGATTCACAGGAGTGCACATGAGTTACCAAGGACCTGAACCTTTTAAGTGCCACGTCTGCAAAGAGGTACACATGGGTAAGGAAGAACGTTGCCGAAGATGTAAAACCTCGATTTGCAGTAAGTGCTATAAAGTGACTAATTTCTGTGGTGAGTGTAACAAGGAGATGTGGGACATTAAGACGATAGGAGGTACAGAAGGTGGGCTGGGGTAGCATAGCGTTCACAACGCCGATGATGGACAAGTTGATTGGGTTTGGTGAGCCTCGTTTTAAAGCTGAGGATAGCTCTGAGACAGGCGCAATCAGTATTGAAGGGCTTATCTTCGATGGGTTTGAGCCAGAGCTAAACCCAAGTAACTTGTGCGTGGGAGTCTGGCTGTCCTTTGTTCCATATTCTTTAAAGGATGTGGCGCGCGAGGCTGTTGAGGCAGTGTGGCCGAAGTTCCATCACCTTCTGGTTAATGAGAAAACTAAAGCGGAGTTCATTAGTGCGCTGCAAGATCACTTACGTGTACGGGCGGCTTTTGGTGGGACGAAAATCCTTGGTGACTATGAATGAGGAGGAAGGAAGATGATCGTCAGGCCAAAAACCTTTCTGGAAGCTTTTAATGAAGAAGTATCAAAGAGCAGAACTGAGATTCAAAGTCTAAAGGGTGTCAGTACCGGAAAGCTTTTAACTCGGTTTGATGAGTACGTTGCAATGGCAAGAGGCTACGTTTCAAGGAAGGTTGTTATTTTTAAGTACCACTTCGATTACCTTTGGGGTGAGAACACTTTTATAGTCTCCTGTGGACGTACGAGTTCACGGTATTATAATACCGCTTCACTTTATATCGATCATATTCTCCGGATACTCGGTAAAAAATTTGGGTGGTTGAAGGAGAAAAAATCATGAGAGAACTGCCGCCAGTACGGGTGCAGACGCACCGAGTCGTAAACCTGAGAGAACTGGTTGCTCGCTTCCCTAATGCGTTTTTTAATGAAGACGGAGAACTCATTTATGATAAAAAAAGAAACCATTACATCATACCGGAGTACCTGCGATTTCTAGGGACGTGGCACCCTGGTTTTAGAAGGGAGCTTTACATTGAAAAATTACCCACCGAGCGTTAAATCAGAGCTCGTGCACTTCTCCGTTTATAGTGTTTGCATGTCCTTCATCCCAGCCTGCGGTCTCGACTGGTCCTATAACTGTGGAATGTTTGAGGATGATTACACAGAAAGAGAAGAGAACGTTACCTGCCCTGAGTGCCTTAAAACTCTTAAGGAATGGAGTGAGGACGAATGCTTGGAGAAAGACCTTACCGATTTAGACCAGGAGAGCTCTGCTCTTATAAAGGAAATACTTACGCTATTGTGACCTATGTGAAGGTGAAAGATCCCTACTCTGGGGGGTGGGAGGACGGGTACTGCTATGTGAAGCACCCTGTTACGGAAGAGAATCCTCCGATGTTCGTCAGAGAAAAAGCAGACCTTGACATCAGGTTCACAACGCACGTGAAGGCGGAGAGCTCCGATGAGTGAACCCCAGGAGTGGTTTAAGTACTTTCTTCTCAGCGGGGAAGAGATCATCGAGACCCCGTGGATAAAGATCGATCGGAAGGTCGGGGAGCGCCTTTGGAACAAAAAGGTCATTCACAAAGAAACACGCACGTTTACGGTATAAGAAACCTGAAAGGAGATTTTTATGCAGCAGCGAGGAGATAAGGTGTACGCAAAGGATATGATCCCTGGCGTTATTTACGCAGCAACCCCTGTCGGGGATTTTACAAGAGATACTGACGGGCGGTTCTACCTCTCGTTCAATGGCCACAAGAGGGAAGTACGGCCGCACAAGAGTTCCCTAGTTACAGTGAAAGGATTAAAAGATGACACCGCAGGAGTTGCTGACAACAGGATGGGCCCTTCACCCCGTTAGTAAGACCGTAAAATATCGTGACATTTTAGTACCAGAATCGGACCTCCATTTATCCCCCGACTATAACACTGCCGCTGAAAACGCCGTTAACTACCTTAGGAAAATGGGACAAGACCCCACGTTTGAACGAAACCGAATGGTCGTCATTGGGCCCGTTGTAAATAATGGGCTGTGGGTAGAGGTACGCCGTGCTTTCAGGCTAAAGACCCCCGTTTTTTCCATCCCAGATGCAGAAGACCAAGCATTCCTCCTAGACCTCGCTAATACAGTAACGTATCAGGAGAACCGCGGAACCTCTCACCCTTTTTACTTTTGCGTTAGAAAGCAAAAGAGGCTCGTTGGGATGGACGCTAGTATTTCAACAGATACCGTCTTTGTAGAATCAGATAGTGGAGACTATCAAGAGTACCCTACGCGAGAGGAGGCTGAAAAGCGCATCAGAGAGGAAATGGAAGGCTGTAGTGAGGAGAGGATCCAAAGTGCACTAGACTCCATTGAAGAGTACGGGGTGCACACGTATGATGAGGATGAAAATTTCTTTCTAACATACCGTGGGTTTAAGCAGCATATGAGGCTTAACGCACATAACTACCCTGGAAAGCAAGATGGCGAGAAATTTAAAGAATCCGACGTCTGTTACTCCTATGTGAAACATGCTTTTAGAAACCCAGAGATCCTAAACCTGATGAGTATAATCCTAAAATTTGCAGACATCGCGGAGGTGCGGTTATGAAATCAACAGAGTCAACCACGCACACGTTCTCTACGTGGTGGAAGTTCTTAATACTGGAGGAAACATGATTACCGGATATTACTACTTACATGAAAATGGTTCTCTTATTTATAAAGTCGGTACCGACTGTGTTGCTGACTTTAGAGAGAGCGACTTTGTTAAAGCGTTTTGGCCCTTTGACCCAGAAGATAGGGAGACAGCGTGGAACCTACTAGTAGAAAGTCTTGCCGCAGGTGCAAATAAGGATCGGGTCATGGAGCTTGCAGAAAAATGGGGGTGCACGAACGAGGATGCCACGCATTACGCCGATCGCATTAAGTGCAGTGTTGGCTGCCTGGATGATAGAGGTATCGTGGCAATCCCATCCAACTCCTCGCGGTATCATGGAGAGGGGTCGTCCGCGTTAGAGGCTATGGCACGCCTCTGTAGCTCCATGGGGTATAAGCCCCAGAAGACATGGGGGCACACCTTTAAAGATTTGGTGGAGAAAGCAAATGCTGAGTGACGGAGGCAGAGATGAAGCTGTGTAAGAACTTCGATTACGAAAAGCGATATGGCGATGACATCCTAGGTTACCCCGTCCCGTGGACTATGGCTCTTGCAGGGCCTCACGGGGCCCATTACCACTTTTGGCTCCCGAAGTGTGATAAAGGGGAGCTGAAGATGAAACAAGAAGGTGCGATGCGGGCAGCAAGAAGGATGGGAGACCCCGTGAGCTTTTCATATGACTTTTTGGAGGGTGAGAATGGACACTCGGAGAAGGCTTGCCCTTAGTACTGCTAAGCTGGCGGCAGCAAAAGTGTTCATGAAGAAAGACCATGACTTGCGTTATAAAGAGGGAACGATGACGTATGTCATGCAAGAAATCTTTCTGACGTATAGGAGCTCTGGCATTAACCTATCCACAGGAGAGCTGTGTGACCTTTGGGCAAGCACCCACCTAGATGAATACACCATACAATCTATTAAAAAAGAGAGGGCAGCCCTCCTACATCGACAGACTATCCTCGCAAGGCTCATAAAGGATCTTTCAGAGGAGTTAAAGGAGATACAATCTTGAAATCAACAGAGCCAGCCACATGCTTTAACTGTGGGAACGATAACGTATTATGAAGGAACAAAATATGATGTCATACATCGGCTGGGTGAGGCGGAAGATGCGTTTTAGGTGGATTTATGCGTAATCTAAAAAATATGGTGGCGCTAGTTAATAAAAGTATCTCTGATCCCAGAGCCACGTCCCGCATCACTGCATCAGAGGATCACTTAAAAATATACGATGAGGAGCACTATGCCGCGTTAAAGTGTTTTAAAGATAAGCTCTCTAGCATGAATATGCTGCTATTTGAGAATGGTATGATTAAGAGTATCGGGATGATCGAGAGTATTGGTGAAAAAGAGAAATACCAGGAGAGATTCGATAAAATAGACCTTCCTTTTCAGACCTGTTTCTTCGAAGAAACCCTTAGCCGGGTAGTCCTACATAACCAGAGTACAGTAGTAAACGCTGCCGCCAGATGCATCTTCGTTCATGAGGAGAGGCCTCGGGAGTATCTCTACGTTATGTTACTTGCTACGGGCAACACTGAGATTGTATCTGGGGGTATGTTTAACGCAGCAAGGGTGGAACGTGATGAGCTTAGTTTGGGAGGGGCCAATGCACTGACGATAATACGAACCTTCTCTCGTCTAGTTCACTCATCCAAGCTCGGCAAAGACTCTCACCGCCCCTTCATCAAGGTTGGAACGGGTAAGCACAAAAGAACCGTGCGTCCTAGCATGGTTATTCGCGTTGCTCCAAAAAATGACTACGAGGGGGTTACACCACTGGGGAGTCATATTGACTGGGCATCTCGGTGGGAAGTGCGTGGGCATTGGAGAGCAATTTCAGGAATTGGCAAAAACAGAGACGGAGAGTATGGCGTTCAAAACTGGACGTGGGTTATCCCGCACGTGAAGGGACCAGAAGACAAGATCGTAATTAAAAAACCAAGAATTTTTTCAGGGCCTATAGAAGCAAGAGGGCCTACGGAGGAGAGACATGAAGTGTTTTAACTGCGGTAACACACTCGTCAAGATGGGCAAAGAAATTTGGAAGTGCCCCTATGCTAGCTGCGAGCTGCATAAGCTACCCTTCAACCCAAAGAGTTCATTTTGGAAAAGGCACGAGCAAAACAGTTACAGACATCACCTCATTGAATTTACGAAGGCAGCGATTACAGATCCTGCAATGGAACCCAATCACGCGGTCCACCTTGCTAAAGAAGTACTCAAAGAACTAGGTATAACGGAGGAAGAAGCATGACTTTTGAAGAGGCACTCATAGTTCTAAAAAATGGCGGAGCAGTACGCCTACCCTCTTGGGGTGATGGTGAGTTTATTAAGTTCTCTGTACCATACATAGAGGGTAAGCCGAAGATTTTGGAAGTGCATAGTCATGGAGAGATCTATCCTTTCACGTCCTGTGATAACGAGCTCTTTAGAGGTGACTGGGAGGATATCCGGGTAGGAGACTATCTTCTTTCGCACGTCGAACTTCAAAAAGAGCTAAAAAGCCTTGCGCTAGATATCGTCGGCCACGAAAGAGGGCAACTCGATACCGTTGTGGCGGCTCTGGGGCGATCTCTTTCTCGGTTTGCTGCGTTTAGAGTTACGGAGATGACAGAGCATGAGATTGAGGGACTGAGTAGTACAGAGGGGAAACCATGATTTTTGCAGAAGCGCTAGAAGTCCTTAAAGATGGTGGAGCAGTGCGCCTACCATCTTGGGATAGACATGTATTTATTAAATTCTCCAGGCCAGTCCTAGAAGGTCATCCCGGGTTTTTAGAAGTGCACAACGGTAAAGATGTCTACCACTTTACAACCAGTACCGATGAAGTCTACCGGGATGACTGGGAGGACGTCCAAACAGGGGACTACCTTATCTCTCGAAAACAATTAGAGGAGGAGCTGCGCCAGATCGTCGTTCACACCGCAGGCCCGTCTTCAATCCACCACGACAATTTTACAAGAGCGCTGAAGTCGTCTCTTCTTCGCTTTGAAGCCTTCAGAGTGGAGAGATGACATGGAGGTAGCAGTATGGCTTATCGCAGGCCTCATCGTACTTTTTAGCTGGATGTTTGCCCCTCTCATATGGAACCAGGACTGCGGGAACAGCATCGCCATGTTTTTTGTGAATACGGCTATCACCTTCTTATTCATAGGGGCTATGATGTTTAGAGTGTCTCAGTTCATTTACAGGGCTCTGGGGGACAGGTGGCGAGATGATTGAGAGATTTTTAAACTTCCTGATGACCATGCTATTCTTTACAGCAGGGGTTCTTTTTTCTCTTATTATCGCGGAGATGGTGTTCTCTTTCGCAAATGCGGTAGACGTAAAGGGCACCATAACCTTCAGAGAAAAGCAGCGCACTGACCGGGGGTTTCTGAAAGAAGACTCCTTCCTGGTAACCATAAAGACAACCTCCGGAGAGACTGTTGTCGCTGTGACGGAGGACCGAAGAGTTATGGAAGCCACACTCAAGGAGTGCATCGAGGCAAGGCTTTACCCCTACGCCCCGTGGAGGGGACAGAAGGATGAGGCTGTTTACCGGGATGCTCTCATTTTGAACGTCGGACCGTGTAAAGGGAGGAAGAAATGAGCTTTTGTTGGAGCGACGTCAGCTGGGTCATACCAAAGGACACGTCTCGAGATCAAAGCACTATTCAGATCGCTGCAACACCCTATTTTAAGATCGTCGCCCAGAGGAAAGAGGACGAGCCCTCTTCGGAGAGCACCTGGTCCTGGGCCTGCCTTATGACTGACTGGGACGTAGAGGAAGCCCCGCACCTTTCCACCGTTATGTCTGCCCTTCCATCAAAACCATGGGACTACCCCCCGTTCCTTGTGGTTATCGGAGAGATACCAGTGGACCACCGTATATCCACGGAGCTCTACTTTAAGCCAGGGGATATGGGGGTCCGTTCATTCCCAGCCTCTCACCTTACGGGCTGCATGATCGTCGGCAGGAACGATTACATGGAGTCTTTTCGCATGAGGTTTTCTCACATCATCACCGCTGGCGTCTACGTTTACCACCAAGTCTAGGGGCACCCCTCGGGGTGCTTACCTTTCCACCTTTATTTTTAGCTATTTAGGTCACTTGGTACCCATCTCCTCTAAAGTTTTCAAGCAACTCTTTCGATAGGACCCTATCTCCGATATGATTGCTATATGGGTTTTGGATGACTGTTACAGACTACCTTGGCCCTAAGGGCGGTGGCGGACGGTTAAGACGTCGGGTTGGACCCTGCAGAAGTACCCGCCGCGAGCGGGGAAAGATCCTAGGAGGAGGCTCTGGTATTTAAAAGGAGCCCCTCGATAAGCCCCACAGGATCGCTGCAGGATAAGATCGCTACAAGGGCTGCTGGTAAGAGAACGGAACTCCCTCTTTTCTTGAATCCAGCCCACCGCCTTTTTCATATCAAGGGGTTAACATGACGGATCTCGGCTCCTGTATCACGAGGATTGCCAAGAGGCTTCTGAAGTTCAAGGAAAGCACCGGTGCATCCACAGCAGAAATAACCCTCACCTTTTCAGAAGATCATCCGATCTACGGACACAAGATCACAATCAAAGCAGACGACGATCCCGACCCCATTGACGAAGAATAACGACAGAGGCCATCGGCCATTTTGGCGGGATTTCTTTGAAGTTAAGGTGGCTGGCCTTGGCGGATAGGAGAGGGTTCGGTGACACCGGGGCATGTCGTGGCATAAAAGCCATACACCCTGTATCGTTAAAAATTAATGTGACTTTAAAGAGTTTTTAAGTGATTAATAGATGCGCATACTTGTAGATGATTATTACCCGTTTACATATTTTAGGGCTGGGCGTATACTGGGTAAAAATAACCAAATTGCTGTGGGTGAGCGTAGGGGCACGGGGGATGCTAGGGGGAAGGTTTTAGCCCTGAGAGCTCCTGACAGGTCTTGATCGCGAGCTTAGGATCACTTTCTATGAGATCCTGAAAGTCCATTGACCGTAGGCATTCTTCAAAAGCAGTAGCTCTCTTCTCTTCAGGGGACAGGATCGCCGTATTTATCTCTAAAATTAGCTTTCACCCACTCCGGCATCGGCTCCCCGCACCCCTCTCTCCAGGCTTTCACTTCAACTACTTTGGTTTTGAAGTTCATCCCACATCCTCATCTAGCCCGCCCTCAACTGCGAGAGTCATCGCATCAACACAAAACTTTTTGGCTTCTTCAATTGTTTTTGCTCTTTTAGCGACAAGCTCAAAACAAAATTCATAAACGCCAATTTTCTCCACTAGCTCACGGTACTCCGCAAGCGGAACTGTAACGTTAGTCATTTGACCACCTCGTATTTCTTCTCAAAAGTTTCCTCATCGCAGGGTAAAATATCATCCGGTCCGTTGTATATGAGCCAATCAGTAGGCCCAAAGTCTACCCAAGAGTTGTGATTTTTATTCCAAACCTGGGAGATGTTATCTGGCAAACCGTGAACAGGGCCTGAAATTACAAAGTCATTGAACCATTCTGGCGTTGGCTCACCGCAACCCTCGCGCCATGCTTCGACTTCAATCGGTTTGGTTTTGAACTTCACCTTTTCTTCCCCCCACACAAAAAGTGACAAGGCTTTACGTATCGGGTGCATGTCAGCGTATGGTCTAGCGCATTTTCATCAATAATAGCGCCATCTAAATCTCCGTCCTCACTAACAAGTCCTCTTAAGTCGATTTCAATTTTCACTTTTCTGCCTCCCATGTCTCCATAAAATCTTTGTTACTGTCTTTAGTTAACTTAAACCCTAGAACGTTCCCTAAGCATGGTATGCAGAGCCATCTCAAGCTATACGCAATATCAGGAAGTTGAAGCTGTCCTTTAATCATCACGGCTCTGGGTACGCCACATCGGGTGCAAGCCCTACGTTTCGGTGCGCTAATTCTCATCCTACTACCCCCATATTAAAAGAATCCAAATTATGTAATAGTGCGTTAAATGGTGCACCATCTGATCTTGCCCTAAAGCCCACCAAAAATACTTGCTGTCAGGTTTCCATCGGCCCAAAAGATTTGGGGATGCTTTTATCCGGTCTTGCACGAAGTGAACAGTGAAGTCGATAACTGGTAAGAACCACATCTTCGTAAGGTCTGAGAACCAAAAGCAGATCAGTGCGGTAAAAGTAGCGTGAACGAGTGCATGTGCAGTTAAAGGAAGTACCCACCCCCAACCGCCTTTAAACTTCCCTAACATATATTTTCCTTGTAAGGGGAAATCAGCTAGGAAATGCTTAACCTGAAACAAGACTAAGAGAGCAAAAAAATCTAAGAGAACAGTAGTAGTTTCGGAGTTCATTTCTCTTCCCCCAAAGAGCACATAAGCGGGTCGAACCCCGGAAACCGGTCGCCCGGTACGTAATCGCTGGGACGTGCCTCACAGAATCTCATCTTCATGTCTGGGTATAGCTCGGATAGTTTTTCTTCAATTTTATTACTATCTGGCGCATCTATTACTGCACACAAAGACATGCGATCATTACCGTCAAATCCGGAAACCCAATATTGAAATGGCGTTTCAACCTCATTTGCAGTCCACCAACTAACCCAAAATCTCATACCTTAGTCTCCTTTATCAATGCGGCGCTTTGCCGCTCTTCTGTCTCGCTTGGCCTGAGCGGCAGCCATCTTTTCTTCACCAAGCCTGCGCTCACGCTCGACTTCCTCTGGGGTTTTCTCTCTTGGAGATGGATCTTCTCCCGAAAGATCTAACATATCAGAAGACGCGGCCAGCCCAGACATTAGGGCCACAAGCCCATACAGGCGTCGTTTCATCATTGGTCATCCCTCGGCTCTTTGGTGTCGTGTTCACTCCTAAATAGTTTTAGCCTCCTCGCACTCTCACCTTTGCAGCGACAGTCAGGGTGCCCGTAGTACGCTAGCTCTCTATTTGCGATTTCTCTATTTAAGGATTTTGGAAATATGTCCGAGATCTCTATTGCCCAACAAGCAAGGCATTCATCTTTTAATACTGAATAAATCTCTGAAAGTTTATCAGTCATGATATTTTAAGTTATACCTCCTAAACGCCTCATCGAGACTCTTCTCTGATCCATCTATCTCATCTGTGAACTCTGAGTGCCAGAAGTCTATAACAAAGCAATGCCTCTTATTTTTAAATGGAAAAGTCTTCAGGTTTCCAAACCTCTCTTGTCCGGGCTTGTGACAATACACCCCGACAAGTGTACCGCCGTATTCACCCTCATGCTCTTCTCCGTAGTAGGCGCACTTCGTACAGCTCCTTTCAGACCTTGCTCCTAATCTCATCTAAGGCTCCCTCCGCTTCCTTTAGAAGGTCTTTGAGATGCTCTATATGCTCAGTAAGATTCTTTTCCGTGGCAACATCAGCATCAGGGTAGCACCTGCAGCACGCTGTTCTGAGCTCTAGGGTGCCGTCCTTGTCTCTCGTTAGAAAGTTGCTTGCATATGATCCTGATACATCTACGCCCATGCTGTCTGTCCCTTCCAGCGTTAAAGTTACGTGTATCATCTCTTGTGGAACTACTTCGTGTCTAACGAGATTGATATGCAGCACACCGTTTTCATCCACATAGCTTTTTTCATCATTCATGCTCGCTCCTTTGTTTAAACGTTTTAAACGGTCGAGATCTGCGAGTAAGCGCTTCTTATCTTTATGAAGGATATGCCTCACAAAAATAAGAAGCGCGCACGAAAACAAGAATATAGCTCCTGAGTAACTCATTCCTTACACTCCACCTCTGTACTCTCAATACGCTCAAAATCAGTCACAGTTGGGTTGTGCTCCTTAAACTCCTGGTCGTCCTTATACATATGCGGGAGGGGTCGTGGAAGAGATCCCTCCTGGTACACCATGTACTGCGCCCTCTTAACCTTCGGGTTTGGCGCGGGTGTGTGGATGCGGTATCCCAGTGCAGTGGCTCTTTTTGTGACTACAGCTCCCGACGTATTCTCCCAGACTAAGCGGTTTTCCTGTCTACTGATAGTTACACCATAGATGTCTTCAACCACTGCTCCGTCCATCGCTGCTTCTATCGCTTGATAAAAGTTTAAGGGGTAGTCTGTCTTTTCTTCTGTCATCTGCTCCTCCACGCCAAGGAATTCATCGTACTCCTTGGCAGAATGTATAATGGTTCTATCTTTTACCATCTTCCTGCCTCGCAAGGCTCATGCGATACGGAAATCGCCCGTCACCTCCAGGACCGAACAAACGAACTGATACAGGTAGGTCCATTAGGTGATTTGTCTCCTTTAAAAGGGTGATCCACCTATCGTTTGGCATGAAGTAACAGGGATCCCCTATAAAGACCTCTCCGGATGGAAAAGGGACATCCGCAAAAAGAATGTCGTCCATATCGGGGTTGTTCCAGCACTCTACGGCAAGGCGTATTCTGTACACCCCAGGCTTAACGCGACCTGTCACTTTAGGGTCGACGAGTCCAAGTGACTTAAGTAACTCGACGTCTCCAATAAGAATAGTTCCACTATCTACATGGATGTCCCCACTAAAATTTTTCATACAGCAACTTCTCCTTTAATGGGTGGGTGGAACTTATAATTTTTCAACGTAATGTCGTCATACCCAATATCAAAGATGTCTTTTTTGTCAGGGTTTATTTCTACAGCAGGTAGAGGGAAAGGCTCTCTTATGATCTGTTCCTTTATCTGATCCAAGTGGTTCACGTAGATGTGCGCATCACCAAAGCTGTGAATAAACTCACCCACGCCAAGTCCCGTGACATGGGCTACCATGTGCGTTAGTAGAGCGTAGCTTGCGATATTTACTGGCACCCCTAAGAACATATCAGCACTTCTCTGGTACATATGGCAGGATAATTTCCCTTTGCTGACGTAGAACTGAATTACGTTACCGTGGCATGGTGGTAACGCCATTCTTTCGATCAGCGCGGGGTTCCATAACGATATTACGGCCCTCCTAGTTGTGGGGTCACTCTTGAGCATAGCTAGTGTCTCTTTGAGTTGGTCGACAATTCGCACGGTAGGTACAGTGTTAGGTGGTCTATAGATATATGAAAATTCAGACCACCCCTTATGTGAACGAAGCGATCCGTTTAAACATCGGTGGACTGCACTAACGTTGAGATTGCCCGTTTTTGCACAGTAACCAAGTGAGTAAAAACTGTGCCTGTTCCCATCAGGATCCGTAGCACTGAATGGCGTTATCTGGCACCCGTTAGCTCTCTGTTCCTCATCACTTGCCCATCGGCATGTTTCAATACTGTAACGGTTAGACACCGACATGTCTTTGTCTAGACTGTACTCACTCGGGTACAACTTTTTGAGATCCCACCCCGGAATTTTTTTCACATCTCTCTGAAAATTTGAGAAAACAAGCCACTGGGGAGAAACGTGTACCCCTTTTCCGCCATAGGATTTATACGATTTTGTTTCTTTTGAGTAGCATCTTCGGATCATATCTCTCCACGTTGTAACGAGGACATCGTAGTAAGGGTCTTGGGTATCATAATCCCCGTATACCCCAATACCCCAAACTGTTGGTTTCCAAAAGTCTGAGAGAGCCTCATTACAAAGTCCGTAGGGTACTTCTCTTGTTGCTCCTGTATCGTGGAATTTTACGATAAACGTCCCTCCATTGGACTTCGTCCCACACTGTTTAATGACGGTGGCTTTGCCGGAGCTTTTAGTAGAGAGTACTCGCCCTAGAATGGAAGAGCTGCCACTCTTATAGTCAATAACTATCTCTTTACTGAACTCTGGGATGTCGGCTCGGTCCGTTGGTGTAAAGAGCAACGGTTCTTTGAACTCTATACGTTCGATGCGCCGGAGCTGCTGCCCATACACAGGCCCCAGACTCCCGTCATCTTTACTCCATTCATCCCAAAAGTAGACGCCTCTATTTTGAAGAGGTCTAACGTTTGTCGAGCCGCTTATGAACCATAAAAGCTCCTCAACCACACCTTTCCAAAACACTTTCTTTGTCGTAACAAGGGGAAACCCCTTGCTTAGGTCAAACCTCATCTGCGCCCCAAAGATCCCAATGGTATCGATCCCCGTGCGGTTTTCTCGTCTCTCGCCGTCTTTTAGAATATATTCCAACAAGTCTAGATACTGATTCATCTTATGTCTCCTAAGACTCTAATAAATAGTTCGTAAATAAAAGGACCAGCCATGTACCCCAAGGCCACTCCTGATAGAAGGAAGAAAGACGTGTAAACTATTCGAGTTTCTCCACGATGACATGAACTAAAAAACCTGTGACCACTCCTATGACAAAGCCAATAAAAGCGATCAAAGATGGAGGTAGCTCTCGTAGTACCTGAAGACTCATACTTTTTCTCCTACACCATTTAAAAGTTTCCAAAGTTTAAGACACTGTACTTCATAGTCATCAAGCTTGCTAAGAAGGTCAGCTCCTGAAAAGGAATAAAACTTAATCTCTGCGTTCTTGCTGTCACTCAGCTCGAAGTTAATCTCTATCTGAAAGACAAAAGGATCTGCGACCATACCCCTTGAGAGAAGAGGCCTATTGTCAAACTTCCAGATGTTAATAAAAAACCTCCCCTCCGGGAGGTCATAGAACTTTTGGAATAGGTCTAGCTTGTCTTTAATCCTGACCCCGTAGGGATGGTCTTTAAATAGGCGGTACCCATTTTCTTTAAGAAAGTTCTCTATAACCATCACAGTCCTGCTTTCATCCCATAGTAGAAGTACGAATAAAGAATCAACACCCCTATAGCGATCATGGTCATTCCCATAGGGCTAACGTCTTCGCTGATCTCTCCCACCTTCGCCACCAAATTCCTTGTATATCTCCTCACCTAACTTTTTCTCCTGTGCTGTACTGCATTTTAAGACAGAACCATTGCGGTCGTACTGCACTGTAACACCGCGCTGGAAAACAAGATAAGTAACACCACTGATACAAACTCTTTTGAACTCCGTAGAGATGAGGTACCTCTCCAAGTTATCGCTACAAGAAGAGGCCACAAGGCACAGTAAAAAAATCCTGATCATGATTCACCATACCTCTCTTTAATTTCAAGGAGGAGTTCCTCCATTGCAAAGACTGCCCCGTCATAAAAGTTCTGCTGACGAGGGTCTCCATGCATGTAAGCTTTCTCCCCGTCCTTCATCCACTCGATCTTTTTCTCTCGGATCAAAGATCTGATTTCTTCAAATCGGATGAGTCTTCCTTCTTTTCGTGGACGAGGTATGTTTGGTTTGTTGCTTTGTTCCACAGAAACGAAACCCCTTCCACCTGAACGTTAATAACCTGAAGAAATGTCCCCTCTGGCTGCTGCTTAAGCCATGAAACCATCGATGCCACGTTTACCGGTATAGTACCCTTTTTGTCTACCACACGTACTCCCTCCTATTTAGTCCGCTCCTTAGCTGATAGCTTTCAAACTGTGAGCGGGTCATCACATTCTTCTTTTTACGTCGGTAGAGGTTACCGCTTATAAACGTCTTGATGGTCACCCATCCCTTGTGTTCCTTTGTTACCATACCCTCTATGTTATAGCCTGCTACTTTAAACCACACAACCTTGTATCTTTCTTTTTTGTTTTCAGTCATTTTTCATCCCCTCAAGCATCTCTAGGTGAAACTCTGTAACCCTATGATCGACCTTCAGCGCCGCCCCTTTGTTCCAGTTCAAAATGTGCACCCCCTCGGGCCTTCTAACACGGCTAAGAGCCACGTAGAGCTGACCGGGCTCCCAGATGGAAGACAGATCTATCACAGCCTCGTCAAACGTAGCCCCTTGGCTTTTATGGATTGTCGTGGCCCAGGCAAGGCTAAGGGGGTAGTTTGTGGCTGTAGCAAGGGTGTTGCCCTTTTCATCTGTGTGCATGAAAAGAGCCTCCTCAACTTCAACGACTGGCCCTGAAGAAAGCCGAACCTGGATCTGACCTGGGCGGATAGAGGTAACAAACCCTGTAGTCCCGTTGACCCACCTACCCTCAGAGTCATTGTTTCTCAGCATCACAAAAGCCCCGATCTTAAGGACGAGAACCTCCGGGATGGGAGCTTCTTTTCTGAGAAGGGCCACAGAGGAGTCGATCCCCCCGTACTTCGTTTCAAAGTATTGCTCCGCATGGGATATAGCAGATAGCTTGAGGTTGTTATGCTGATCAACCTGCTCTCTCTTTCCGTATATCCTCGGGATGTCCTCTTTGTTTGACTTTGAGATGGAGCGCTTTGCGAGAAAGGCCACAAACCTATCGGTCTTGTTACCGACCCTCGCATCGTGAAGGATCTTGACGAACTCTGGGTCAATGGAGCGGACCGGGGTTTTCAGCATGGCACACCGGAAGTTCGACTCCTTCCATGCCTCACTAAGAAACGCCCACGGCCTTGGCCCATAGCCTTTACTGACAGGGGGCAGCTGCCTAAAATCCCCCACAGCTATAATTCGGATCCCTCCCCACGGCGCATCGATCTTCCTAGCTAAGTAGGCTACCCTCTCGGCTGCAGTAATCGCGTAGTCTGGCAACATGGATACTTCATCGATGACAAGTGTGTCGATACTCTGAAGACGCCTAATAACTGAGGGTTTTTGGAGCGCGACCGTTACAGCAGACGTGACGTCAGAGGCGACCCCCAGACCAAACATCCTATGAAACGTCTGACCCCCCACAAGAATCGCAGCGGCCCCCGTGCTGGCGGCCACGGGCACAAAATCGCCGTATTCATGGCTCAAATCTCTAAAGTGTTTCAGAACGTAGCTCTTTCCAGTCCCGGCGCCTCCGGTAAGAAATATATTGTCATTTGTGTCACATAATTTATCGAACGCTTTCTTCTGGCAATCGTTCATTGTCTTCGCAGCGTTCTCATATGATTCATCCGTAAAAAGACCCATACTGTTCCCTAAAATAAAAACCCCCAGTTACGGGGGAAGTGGTTGTCGGTAGCTGCAGGCTTTGTTAAGGAGCTCTTCTCCGAGTGTCTGCACGGCAAACGCTACTGCTTTCTCTTTGTCTCTCGCGTACACCGGCGGGTAAGTCTTGTATCCAAATGTAGCGATCCCTTCATAAAACCCTGGGTGCTCTCGTGACGGGCAAACTTTGATGAACATCGCTTTATCAAGGACTGACTCCTTCACCCTCTACCTCCTTGTAGTCATATTTTTCAAAAAACGAGTGGAACAGGAAGGACACTCCGAGCATTTTATGTTCATGCTTTGGCTGGAATGACCTAAGGCACGCGTTAATCATGCGATACGCCTTCGCAGGGTCTATCCCCTCCTTTGGGTAAAGCTGCAGGTCTTTATTTCTCGGGCTACCGTAAAAAAGACCTGACACCAGTCCTTCCCAGTAGCGGTGTTCCTTCGACCCCTTGAACTCCTTTGGGATATCCTCCGTCTCAGGCAAGTATTTTCCAATTATCCCAGCTGGAAAAGCGAAATCGGCAGCAGACACATCAACAACTTTTATTTCCATTTAAAACACCTTCCAGCGTCTTGACCGCTTGTTTGTAATACTTGAGCTTAGCCTTTGCCTTTTCAAGGTCAAACCGTCTGATCGGTGCGCCTTTACAAAAGCACCTATATAAAGGCGCCCACGACTGCTTCTTCACGTCGATGCACCCCATTGCTATCGCTAGGGGAACATGCTTATCAAGCACAAAACAAGCATCTGATCCCTCGTTACTTAAGTCGTAACGTAGAGTATAGGGGGTATTTCCCCACAAAATGATATCTCCTTTTTTAAAGACCTCAAAATTATACCTGTAACAGTTCTCAGCCTCTTTCTTAGTCTCGTATTCTGTCTTACACGTAGGGCACACATACGACGCTGGGATCTTAAATCCCTCTCTTCTTTCCTTTACCATTTAAATCCTCCTGGTGGTTCTTCTCGTGGTGGGGGTACTTTTGGTTTTTTAAGAAGCCCCCGGACGTGCCAGCAAGCTTCTGCCATAAGCTGCTCCCAAAGACTGTTTTTCATCATGTCATTTTTTCTTAAATACTTACTGATGTAACGGCGCATCTGCCAAGG
>Ga0116143_10002492_pt1 | contig 19968 bp, 20 predicted proteins | sample AD_UKC034_MetaG_FD_89745 | JGI IMG/M metagenome (GOLD analysis project Ga0116143, IMG submission 89745) | Active sludge microbial communities of municipal wastewater-treating anaerobic digesters from USA - AD_UKC034_MetaG | ecosystem: Engineered > Bioreactor > Anaerobic > Digestate | place: USA...
AACCGCTCAGGCTATCAACGGTGAGTCCGGCCAGCAGCGCCGCGCCACTAATCACCGCGGCCATCCGCAGCCTGCTGCGGCTGCTTCCTGCGGCAACAACGACCAGCACTAATGGCGGAATCCACCGCGGAGACGGCAAATGCTCCGTCGAAATCCCCTCGGGCGATATCATCCAGCCAGCCATCGCGATGCTGCTGGCCGTTAGTGCCAGTAATGCTCGCGGCCGGCGCCCGCCCCGCTGCACGGTATCCATAATCCCTACTCCGGCCAGAATGGCGCTCAAGGCGGGGATCGGCAGAAACGATTGAAGAAAGGGTTCTGGTATCAAACTCGGCTTAATCAACGCCGCGGCCAACGCAAGGCTAACAAATGGAAGGCAGGAACTGCCACGGCAGGCGAGAACCCAAAATCCACGGACAGCAAACACGAGCGGCAAAAGATGAAACGCGAAAAATCTGCCATAGGACGCCCGCGGACTGAATCGCCAACGCCAGCGCAAATTTATCAACAACGCCCGGTCAATAAGACTATCGAACGCTTGAAACACGGCGAAGCCGCCCGCAGTTAGCAGCAGGGGCAAGACCCCGCAAACAGTTAGAATCAACACGCGCCGGACGAACGAACGCCAATCCGAGCCATACATACTCGCCCAGCCGATGAACAATCCGACAGCAGAGACCAGGATGATGAACGCCGATTTTGGCGCAATGACGACCGTCAATCCGCCGCACACTCCGGCAACCGCCACCGGCGCAGGACCCCGTTTGCACAGCGAACCGGTTCCCGCAATGATCCAGCCCAGAATCGCCATCAACGCCGGCGTGTCCGGGCGCACGGCCATCCCCTTCGTCCAGATTAACGGACTTAGCATAACGGCGATGGCCGCGATCACTCCAGCATCGCCGCCGCCACACGCGCGCCCCGCCTGATAGGTCAATCCGATAATTGTTAGCATCATCGCCACCATCAGCAGCCGGCCGGCGAACAAGAACGCGAGCCGGTCTCCTGTGATCAGATGGAACGGGGCCAGCAGATAAGGGAGCCCGGGGCCATGGTGGTCAAAAAAATCCCGGTAAAGCACTTGGCCACAAGCAACGCTCCGGGCAATGTGCAAGTGTTGAAACTCATCAACGTCAAATTCCCGCTGCGCCAACATGAATACCGACGCCGCGATGAACACCGCCAGACACACTGCGGGAGCGATCACTTGCCATCGGCGCAGTTCCGGGATACTCATCTCGCTCCTATGATAGTCCGGCACACATGTTCGACAGCCAGGACGCATCTGGCACCGCATCCCGGCGATAGTCTGTTAATTTTAACGAATTTGAATGACGAACGAAATGGGCGCCGGAACAAAGAACAGGGCGCACTCACAAAAAACCACTTCCCGCTCGCGTTCACTGCCAGACGGGAACAGATTCTGTCTAGCCCGCGGTTGCTCATTTCTGGTATGTACCTCGACTGTTGTCGGCGCGCCCGGGCAAGCCGCGCCGGTGGATACCGCAACAAGATCGCGGGGCATGTATGAAAGTCGCTCTTATTTCGCCATATTCCGACATCGCCGCCATGGGACTGCGCAGCATCTCGGCGTATCTAAAGCTGCACGGCCATTCGACGCGCATGATTTTCCTCCCCTATCTGTTCCCTGAAATCGCATATGAAAAGGATTTCTCCCACGCCTATTCGCCACGGGTGCTCGAACAGTTAGTCGCGCTGACCGATGGCTGCCAATTAGCGGGCGTAACCTTGATGACGAACTACTACGAGCGGGCGGTGCAAATCACGCGGGCGCTGCGGACAGCCCGTCCGGACCTGCCCATCGTCTGGGGAGGAATCCACGCGTCTATCCGCCCGGAAGAATGCCTCAAGGATGCCGATGCCGTGTGCATCCACGAAGGCGAGCAAGCTATGCTGGAACTGGCGAATCGGATGGTTGCGGGACAGAGCTATCTGGATGTGCAGAGTTTCTGGTTCCGCGATGGGAACGGCGGGATCATTCGCAATCCGTTGCGCTCGCCCATCGAAAATTTGGACGACCTTCCGTTCTTCGATTACGACTTGACCGATCATCACGTGCTACTGCAGGAACGGGACGAAATCGTCAAGATGGACAAAGATATTCTGCGCCATTGCCTAACCAAAGAAGCCCCGACTAAGGCTCGCGCCGCGCTCTTCTATCAAACAATCGCCTCCCGCGGCTGCCCGCACGCCTGCACCTTCTGCTGTTGGAGCGCTCTAGCGCGAGAGCACAACATCCGCCGGGGCATCCGCCGCCGCTCCAATGCTCACATTATGGAGGAATTGCGTTGGGTCCGGCGGGAATTGCCATTCATTAAAGAGATAACATTTAGCGACGACTCGTTCCTCGCCTGCAGCGTCCGCGATGCCCAGGAATTCCGCGACATGTACGTCCAGGATATCGGCCTGCCGTTCCAGTGCCTTGCTGAGCCGCACACGATCACTGCGGATAAATTGGCCGCGTTCGTTGACGCAGGATTGGTCAATATCCAGATCGGTATCCAGACAGGCAGCGAGCGGATGAAAAAGATGTACCGCCGCGTCCACAGCAATGAACGGATCGTGGAAATGCACGAGACCATCATCGGGCATGTGCCTCGCATCCGCCCGCCCATCTATGACTTCATCCTGGACAATCCGTGGGAGACGCAGGAGGATTTGATCGAAACATTGAAATTGCTGCTGTCTCTGCGCCGCCCATACTTCCTGCAAATTTTCTCGCTCGTCTTCTTCCCGGGCACCGACCTGTTCGAACGGGCGCGGACTGAGGGTCTAATCACCGACGAACTACAGGAAATTTACCGGGCGCAATACAACACGCGACAGATCAATTATATCAATCTCCTGTTCTCCCTGTTCTCCCATAACTTCCCCCTACCGCTGCTGCGGATCTTGGCCAAACCGGGAGTGGTCAGGCTGTTGAATAAGCCCCAATTCAACGGCGCGTTCAAACTATTGTGGGCCGCCTACCGCAGGCTCAAACTGCTCTCCATCAGAATCATGAAAGGCAAAAAGCAGAAGTAGCGCCAGAGGTGTCCATGGCTGCCCTTCACATCGCGCTAATCGTTTCGCTGGCCTGGATGGTTTCGCCGGATAGCGGCGGAGCCGTTCACGGGGACGTTCCAACCGATTACCTGCGGGAACAAACCCTGTTGCATCTGGCAGCAGCGGCAGGATTGGAGCCGGCAATCCAACTCGCGTGGGATGCCGATCACGACGAGCGATTTATCAATACCTTACGGCAATTCATCGGATGGAGGATGACCGCTCTGTCGTTGGTCTCTCACATCACGCGCCTGGCGCCGCCAGAAGTCACCATCGCCGAATTGTGCCTGGACAAAGGCGAACTCCGCATGTCGGGCTTGGGCCAAACCGACGATGCGCTTGAACAATTCGATACGGCGGTCAATCAATCGGTCAAACTCTGCGAGGTGACGATAACCCCCTGCGAGCCTGAAAGAGCTAGCAACGCCTGCGCTTCCGCCTTTTCGCTCAGCGCCCGGACCCGCTCGCCGTTCCCCATTCTCTCCGATCTGCCGAAAACACGGACCAACTTCCGGTCGCGGCTGCAATGGCTAAGGCCAGAACTCGTTGATCCGCAAGAGTTACCTGAGCGGCTCGATGAACTTCAGGAATTGATCCGGCTGGGAGTTGAGGTTGAAAGTAATTTTGCCGCGCACAGCGCGCGCGCCCAGAGTTTGACCGAAAAGGCTGAGGAGGAACTCCAGTTCTTTCAGCAGCGCGGCAACGGGCCGATGATTCTCGGCCAATTGCGGCAGTTAGCCGGACAACGCGGGGTCACGTTAAGCAATCCGATGGTCATGCGCGAGCGGCAATGGCAGAGATTGTGGCTGCTCCCACTGGAGATAGATCTCGCAGGTTCGTTAACAAATCTGGCCCAACTGCTCGAGGATACAGTTCAATGCCGTCCTGTGCTTTGCGTTTGGGGATTGCGGGCGCGCGCTGGCGCGACGCCGCAGGACGCCCCCTATACCCTGCGCGTATCTCTGCTCGCAGCGTGGGCTGACGGCGCAACACCGGCAGTCGCGGTTCAGTTGGGAACACGATCAACAGGGTCCTAACGTCATCTGGACGGAGGAGGGTTGTGCATGACGCAGCCTGCTCAACCGCCACGTGGCGGGCGCTGGTTCACCGGAGTTGGGTGCGTTCTGTTCTTAATCATGGCGGCGTTGGTCATCAGCGTGGCGTTTCTCGCCGCTCGAGAGAGCGGGACCGCAGGCCCGGCTGGCGCGCCAAACTGGTTGAAATCATGGTTGGCAGGTCCACCAACGGTAGCGCCGCCGCCGCCGCCCAACACGCCGCCGCCGGCCCCGAATATGGAACAACCCCATGATCCGCAACAGATTTACGCTGTTCCCTCGTCTGATTCATGAACGCGGATTCAACGCTGGGAGAACAGTTGCACGTAACCTGGTCCGCAGGATACCGGACCTCGATGATTGGAGCTAACCGCACGTGCGGCATGGCGCAGGTTGGGGGATGACATTTTATACGTTTCAGCGCTAGTATTTATCGGACCGGAGATGCTCGTCTGCGGTTTGGATGGCGTCAGGTGTTACGGCAGGTTTCGATGGAGGCTATGGCCATGAAAAAATGTTCAGTCGTCCTGATAGCGTTATTGTGTGCCATCGCGCTTGTTGGCGTTGGCTGCGGCGAAAAAGACAAACCCGGAGCTAAAGCGGGCAAACCCAGCGGCGCGCCGCCGTTGAGCAGCGCGGCCGGTAATAGCGCCGGCGCTCCGAGCGGCGAGATCAAACAAGGCAAGCAGTTGTCGGCTCTGGGCGGAGGCGGAGGCGCGCCTAGCGGAGGCGCGCCTAGCGGAATGAAACCCAATGATCAAGCTCCTGCCGGTCCCGTCTCGGGCAAAGTGTTCGTCGGCGGACCGACGGGCGGATGGAATGAGGCGGGAGACGGATCGATCACCCGCGACGGCGAAACGACTAACTTACTTATCACTGCCGGCGGCACCGAGTACCGGCTCACCTTCCCCGCGGGCGGATTCGAAAAGAAAGGCGCGGATGGCGCTTGGCAAGCTCAGACCACTACTGAACTGTTCCAACGCAACAACGGCGCCATCATCGTCATCAAAACCTCCGACATCCGGCTCCGCTTAGACCTTAATCTGCCCTATCCGCCTGCTGCCGCAGCGTTAACAGGTTTAAAACAGCGCAACACCTAGCGTTACTCCTCGCCCAGGAACCGCTCAGCATCAATCGCCGCCATACAGCCACTCCCCGCGGCGGTAATCGCCTGGCGATAAACATGATCCTGGACATCCCCGGCAGCGAACACTCCGGGAACGCTTGTCTTCGTTCCATCATGCGTCACGATGTACCCTTTTTGGTCCATGTCCAATTGGCCCGCAAACACCTTAGTGTTGGGATCGTGGCCGATAGCGACAAACAGCCCTTCCACTGGATACTCGGTAATGCCCCCGTCCTTGACGTTCTTTAGCCGTAATCCTCCGACCTTGCCTGTCTCTGGGTTAGCGAGCACATCCTCGACGACGGAGTTCCACACAAAAACAATCTTCTCGTTAGTTAGCGCCCGTTTTTGCATGATGAGCGAGCCGCGCAACGCGTCGCGGCGGTGGATAACGCTGACTTTCGACGCGAAATGAGTCAGGTAGATCGCCTCTTCTAACGCTGAATCGCCGCCGCCGACAACGGCAATCTCTTTGCCCTTAAAGAAGAAACCATCGCACGTGGCGCAAGCAGACACCCCTTTGCCAATCAACCGGCGCTCCGACTCCAGCCCGAGATACCGCGCCGACGCCCCAGAAGCGATGATTACCGCATCGGCGCGATAGACATCCCCGCCGCTGAGAGTGATCGCAAACGGACGCTTGCTCAGGTCAACTTCGGTCACCTCATCGAATTCAAATTCGGTTCCGAACCGTTCGGCTTGCTCGCGCATGATGTTCATCAGTTCCGGGCCGGAGATGCCTCGAGCGAAACCAGGGAAGTTTTCCACGTCTGAGGTCGTCGTTAACTGGCCGCCCGGCTGCATGCCATCGATGACAAGGGGATGCAATTGCGACCGCGCGGCATAAATCGCCGCGGTCAAGCCTGCTGGTCCGCTGCCGATGATGATTAATTTATTAGGCGTTCCGTTGTCCGTCATGATGTTGCTCCTCGTGTCGTGTTGGACTGTCTGCGTTGCCCGCGCCGGATAATGTAAAAACGGCGAACAAGCGTCGGGATTTTACCATATCGGTTCGTGAATGAAATGGTCTTGGCGACCTGCAACCAGCCTCGTCGTCGCGTCCCGCACCAACAGTAACCTACCCCATGCTCCGCCGCACGCCCAGTCCCCTCCTCCCAACATTAGCGATCCCGATAATGGCGGGGTGAATCAGATCAAATCGTCTTCGAATGAACGCCGCCCGCCATCGCCCTTGTGGCTCGGCCGCCCTTCCCGCCCGCGCCACACCATCGACATCAACAACCCGGCCACCAGCGCGGCAAAGATCGCCGCAATAATCCGAGGCGTCCCAACAGGATCTGCGAGATACGCGCCAACGCGAATCACCTCAAGCTGGCTGGCCGCGATCACCAGATCGCCTCCTTGCTCAGGGTCGCTACGGTGGAAGATGCCAGTGATCCGCACCGAATCTCCGCGGTGCCTATATCTCCCTAAGTGCTTGATCTCCGCAAACATTTCCGGCGGACCATACACGCCAATCGCATTCCCCGGATCGCTAATGTTGAGCCAACTGATCTTACCCCGGTCCATTAAGTCGCCAATCGCTTCGCCGGTAATTGTCACCTGACGGCCGTCAAATTCGTGTGAATGTTCGATTAAGTCATTGATTTTGATCGGAGCTTCCGGCGTATCGGAGAGATCGATGTTCGCCGGCGCGGTGATCGGGTGACGCTGGCTGGCATCGTTCGCTGCGGCTACAGTGGTTAAACAGAAGAACAACAAAGAACTGATCACACGGCGCATGTTATCTGCCCTTTATCTGCGCAAAAATTGAGCCGAACAAGACCAACACCGCCATGAATTCCAACCGGCCGAGCCACATGGCGAGGATATAGGTAATTTTTAGGTAAGCCGGCATCGCTGGCGTTGCCACGCCGCAGGATAATCCTACGTTGCCTACCGCCGACGCCGATTCGTACATTGAACTGATTAGGTCATAACCGGCGACCGCGCTGACCGCCGTCGCTCCACCCCAAACGGCGATATACAGAAGAATAATTGTCAACGCTGCCCGCACCATCCGGTCATCCAACGAGACGTCGCGGCCCATGTGGAATTTGTTCACGATGACTGCCTTATCGGGCAGGAGCAGCCGCCGGATATCATCGACGACCGCCTTGGCCAACACGCCAATGCGCACTGCCTTAAATCCGCCGGCTGTCGATGACGCGCTGCCGCCGAATAGCATTGCCGCCAAAATAGCGAGCAGCGCGAGCGAGTCCCACTCCAATACATACTGCCTGCTATACAAATTCGTGAATCCTGTCCCGGTGTGCGCGGACAACAACGCGAAAAAACCGCGGCGGAACAATGAAATAGGACCGCTGTAAGCCCCGGAATGCGCCAGATCCCACATGGCGAGCAGGCCGAGAGAGGTCATCGTTACAAAGAATGTTCGGGTTTCAAAATTTCTCAGCAGTTCGCGCCTGCTACCCGTCCAGACAGCCCAATGCAAACTGAAGTTGATGCTGCCCAGAAGGAAGAACACCATCGCGCCAATTTCGAAAGCGAAACTATGATAATAATTGATGTTTTGGTATTGTGGGGCAAAACCGCCCGTGGACCAGGCGGCCATCTGCACCCACAACGCATGAAGAAAACCCCGCCCGGCAGGAAGCCCTTCGCACATGCCGATGATCCACAGAACGACTGCGCCAACACCCAAATAACCTAGACTGATGTACCAGATCGTCTGCGCTGTGTGCACCACGTTGGGACGCACCCGTTCATCTTTCGCTTCGCCGACATAGAGTTTGAACGCGCCTGGCATGGACCTGATAAAAAACGTCAACGCCAACACGATGATACCCTGTCCGCTAAACCAGGAAATGATGTGGCGCCACATGTTCAAGCCCGCTGGCAGATGATCTAAATCCTGAACTAACGTCAGGCCCGTCGTGGTGAATCCGCTCATGACATCAAATGAAGCGTCAAGAAACGACAGCCAATGATGGCTAACGGCATAGGGGATCGCAGCGAGAATCATGCCAATCAGATACGAGATGGCGGCTGCGGTCATTCCCTGAGTCCATGTCAAATCCTTTGATCCGCCCATGCCAAGCAGCATCAACACCGCGCTCACACTCATCGTGATACTAATGCTGATCACAAAATCTACGGCAACTTTCCACTCGGCGAGCACAACCGAAGTCAGCAGCGGAACGATCATGAGCACGCCGAGGAGCGAGGTGATCAATCCGGTATAGTAGGTTATCGCTCTGATTTCGGCAGGCCGCAGGCGCAAATAAATCATAGATTGCCTCGCAGCATCAGCGCTGCGCCACCAGGAGAGCGAGGGCCAAGCAGAGGGCTAACACCGCAGCAGCGGCGCCGATCTCCGCCGCCATCCCCAACAGCAGATTGATAATTTTATGACTCGGACGCCATTCGCCGAACATCGCCTATTCCTTTCCCAACAGCGCGTTGCGCAACTGATCTTCAGCTCCCGCGTGCGTTAGTGCCATGATCGAGTCGCCAACATGAATCACTGTATTTCCACGGGGGATCACCACTTGATCCTTCCGGACCACCGATACAAGCACGCAGCCCTCGGGCAATTCCGGCGCCAAATCGACAACCCGCTTCGCCACAGCAGGCGCGCCGGCAGAAATGTGCATCTCGATCAGCGTGAGTTCACCATGATGGAAGGTCAACAACGTCCGCATATGTTCCGACACTATCTCCCGCTCGATCAGATCGGCGATGAGCGCGGTGGCGCTCACGGCCAGTTCGATCCCCAATTTGTGGAACACAACGCGATTTTTTGGATTATTGCACCGCCCTAATACCCGGCGAACACCTAACTTCCGTTTGGCGAGCTGGCAGCAGACGAGGTTGACTTCGTCGCGGCCGGTGACAGCTAATACGGCATCAGCCCGGTCGGCACCAGCAGAGGTCAAGTTCAGCAATTCTGTGGCATCGCCACAGATCGTCAGGATGTCGAATTCTTCAGCCACGCGTTTGCAGCGTTGGGAGCTGGTCTCGACGAGCGCCACGCTATGGCCATGTTCCAGCAAGGTGTTGATCAGATAATAACCGACTTTTCCCGCGCCGATCACGACGATGTTCATGTCAACGCCTCCCCGGCGGTTTGAGCGCTTCCCGAAGCGCGAGCAGCGCATCGCGCCGCAATGTCGCTATCAGCAGATCGCCTGCCTGGCTGATGTACGACTCGTCCGGAATCAGATTGTGCCCGCGCCGGTCAACTGCGGCCACACGGAGTTTGCACGGCTGCTCGATCTGAGCCAGTGTCTGGCCCGCCATGTGATAGCTGATATGCACCTGAGCGAGAAACACTTCGCCGAAGGATTCCCGGATGTGGACACCCTCGGTCTCGAGGGTCAGCAGCAGATTGAGGACCGTGAGATGGGCGGGACTGATTGTCTCGATGCCAAAATCGCGGAAGATTTGCTCGCCGTGAGGCGAATTGATCCTGCCGATCACCCGCGGCACGCCAAACACCGCTTGCGCTACTTGGGCCGCCATGATGTTGACGCTATCGTCATTTGTGACCGCCACGAGAGCCCGCGCTTTGGCTATGTCAGCGCGGCGCAAAACATCGACATCGATGCCGTCGCCAGTAACCGTCACACCGTTGAACAGCGGTCCTAATTCAGAGAACGCTGCCGTGTTCCGGTCAACCACGACAACATCGTGTTTTCTGGTGGCCAATGCCGTAGCCAAACTGGCGCCGATCCGGCCACACCCGACAACTATAATCTGCATCTGTCTTGTCCCTCTACTCTGTCCGCCGTGGCGAACGAGCAACACCAAACGATAAGCGCTGGTCTGCGCGGTGACCCGCGTCGCGCGTTAGATCTTGAACCGCGCCTTGGCGATTTGCGAGACTTTGCGCAGCGCCTTTCCCGGCTCGCGCAACCCGCGCAGCGCAAGCCCTACCGCGCCATCGGAGCGCAGTTGACGTTTCATCACGTGCAGTTCCCACGCCCGGTTAGCCTCGGCTAACAGCGTCTCCAGATCCGCGCTCGATAACGCGTCAGTGCGGATCACCGCGCTGACATAACCATTGTACTTCGTCCAATCCCGGCTGGTCAGATACCCCTTCTCGTCCAGTTCCCGGTAATAACGGCTACCCGGGAACGGCGTGATGATGGAGAATTGCAGGGTGTCCGGATCGAGTTCCAGGGCGAGCGCAATTGTCCGCCGGGCGGAGTCGAACGTCTCGCCGGGCAGACCGAAACTGAAGGTCAGATGATATTTGATGCCGAGTTCGCGAGTGACAGCCACGGTGTCGCGCACCTTGTTCAAATCGAGTTTTTTGCCGCAATTATCCAGGATAGTCTGGTCGGCGGATTCGACGCCGTATTTGATCGCGTGTAATCCGACGCTGCGCATCGCTTCGAGCATCTCGCGGTCGGCGGTATCGGCGCGGGCCATCACGGCCCATGGGATGCGCAAACCGCGCCGGTCCATTTCAGCGCAGATATCCATGATCCGTTTTTTGCCGATATTGAACGTATCATCGTCGAAATACACGGATTGAAACTCGCAGGTCCGGATCAGGTATTCCATCTCGTCAACGACATCAATGGGATCGCGCACGCGGTAATTATGGCCCCCGTAGATGATCTGGGGCCAGGCGCAGAAATTACAGTCGTAGGGGCACCCGCGGCTCGCCCACATCTGGGCGCTGGGCAACGGAATACCGCCAGGCGTGTCGTTATAGTTCTCCATGGGCAAAAAGTAGCGGGCTGGCCAAGGATAGAGTTCCAAATCGCGAACCAGGGCGCGAGGTTCATTGATGACAATTGTGCCATCATCGGCCCGGTAAATCAGGCCGGCGATGGCGCCGAAGCCGCCGCCGCTGTCTAGGGCCCGCACAAGTTCCAACAGCAGAAACTCGTATTCACCCTGGAACACAAAATCGACCAGAGGATTAGCGGCCAGAAATTCCGGCGTACGGATATTGAAGTCAGGTCCGCAGATCGCCAATTTAGCCCGCCCCTTCAACGCCGCGTTCACTCGCTTCAGCAGGCGCAGATCAGTGTCCATCGATGCCGTTGACACTTCGTGCACAACCAAACCCGGTTTGTAATCAGCGACTTTCCTCACATACTCGCCGTCGCTGATCCGTTCCGCAATCGCATCGATCATCAGCACTGGCAGGCGCTCGCGGTCGAGCACCGCCGCGGCGTGAGCCATGAAGAAGGGGAAGGGCATATAACATGAGCCGTTAGGTTCTAAGTGCGGCCAACGCGACCCGGCGCGGACGCCGTAGAAGCCCGGCGTGGACCACGGCGGATTGCCAATCAATGTTTTCATATCCGTCTCTTATCCCGTGGCTCGCTCAGCAGACGGATCAACAGCGCCTGGCCGGCGAGGAAGAAAGCAAAGGTGATATTATAGAACAATGTCCGCGCTACTTTCGCGGGTTTTGACTGCAGCAGAGGCCGGAGCGCGCCGCGGATGAGGTAGCGGCGCGGAATGCGCCACCAGCGACCGAGCACATCCAGTCCGTAAATCTGGCGGCTGCCGGACAACAACGCCAACAATTCCGCGCGTTTGTGCTGGCTGCCATCCTCTGTGCGGTACAGAATCACCAGCCGGTCGAACCGGGCTCGGCGCAGCCGCCGGACGAGTCCCGTGGTCAGATCAATCCCGAAGAATCCATTCCGTGGCGCATGGATAATGTCGGCGGCGGGATAGGATTGGCGCAGAAAATCCGCCAAATCGCTTTGGGCGAGAAACGCCAGCGAGATCCTGGGAAACTCGCGCTGCAAGCTGTCCACTGCTGCGACTAAATGGCCGTCGTTGGTCGTCGTGGTTATCGCCCAACGCTGGCCCGCGGCGTCGCCTGATTCGAACGGCGGATCCGACAGCGGTTCTCGACACGTCCACGGCCGGAAGTGTTGATGGTTCATGGGAAATAGACCTCTGAGTCTCCCTGCGGCGCTGCGCCATCAGGCCGGGCACCGGCAAAAAGTGGTTTATAATAACGCTCATAGATGGCATCCCACGTATAATCGCGTTCAATCAACGCCCGCCCGTTCTCACCGAGCCGCTGCCGTTCGCCGGGATGATCCAACAGATAATCGATCCGCTCCGCTAACGCCGCCGGATCACCCGGAGGCACGGTGAAGCCTGTCTCTCCATTGCGGATGATCTGGCCCAGGCCCCCGGCGTTCGAGGCGATCACCGGTTTGCCCGCCGACATGCCCTCGAGCGCGACAATGCCGAACGGCTCAGCCCAGACGGAGGGCACGACACAGATGTCGATGCCACGGTAGAATTCCGGCAGCGTTTCCTGAGTGAACCAGCCGCCGACTTCAATATAGGGTTCGCGGAAATAGGCCTCTTCCCGTTTGAACGTGACCACCAGCTTAAAATCGCGGCGTTTCCCGTACAATATCGCCGCCGCTTGACGCAAAACGTTAAACCCTTTGATCGGATCCGTTGCTCGACCGACCATCGCCACGCGCGCTGGTCCTCCGTCATTGCTCGGGCTAACGGTAAACCGGAGCGGATCAACACCGCTGGGCACAATTAACACCTTGGAGTTGAAGCGGCGGATCTTCTCCGCAATGAACTCATTGTAAACGATGATCCCGCCGGCATTGCGCAGCATTTCCACGGCGCGGCGGCGATACACCGGCAAGAACCCCAGCGCTCCCCAAAACTCTTGGCCATGCAGGCTGTCGGCGCAGAACTTCTGCCCCCACATGGCGCAAGCGGCGCAGCCAAACGTCTTATACCAAGGCAAGGCCAGGTAATCGACGGGGCAAATCCGCCGCCGGCGCCACAACGAACCACGGTTCAGGCACAACGATTCATAGGCGTAAAACCGCAGCAGCGGGCGGTAATCTGCCAGCGCTCGCGCTAAGTGCGGTTTCATAAACCACGCGTCAGCAATCAGCACATGATCCGGACAGAACGCGTCCACCGCCCGCCGGAACCGCTCTCCGGCAAGATGATAATTATACGTATAAAAATTGAAGGGAATCGCGCGGATGTCGAGGCCCGGCAGCGGGCTATCGATGCGTCCACGAGGAAAGAATTGTTGATAGTCCGGACAGAACAGCCGCACCGTATGGTCGCGGCTCAACCGCACGGCAATTTCCTTGATGTCCGTCCGCGCGCCGCCGTCGGGCGGCCACGTGAAGAGCATATCAACGATGGCGATCCGGCTCATGACATCCTCTGGCCGGGCAAGTTTGCGCCTGGTACCGGCTCATAAGTTTCAGGCTGCGGCTGCGCGATGAGTCCGCTGCCGCGCCACGGAGTAATCAACCGGCACATCATGGCAAGGTACCTCGCGCTGCGGACGGCAATCCTGGCGAGCCGCCTGATACTCCAGCAAACAACGGTTGATAGAATCGGCGATACACCGCATCCCAGGTGTATTCCCGCTCGACCAGCGCTCGCCCGGCACGGCCTAACCGCTGGCCAACCTCGGGATGATCAAGAAGATAGGCGATGCGGTTGGCCAAAGCAGCGGCATCGCCTGGGGGAACGGTGAATCCGGTCTCGCCCTCGCGAACTATCTGACTCAACCCGCCGGCGCGCGAGGCGATCACCGGCTTGCCCGCAGACATGCCCTCTAACGCGACAAGCCCGAACGGTTCTGTCCATACAGACGGCACAACGCAAATATCGACTCGGCGGTAAAACTCAGGCAACGTCTCCTGGGTGAACCAACCGCCAATTTCGATATAGGGCTTGCGGAGATACGGCTCGTCCTGAGCCGCGGTCACTACCAGCTTAAAATCGCGGCGCGTTTCATAAAGTTGCGCTGCCGCACGGCTCAGCACATCGAATCCCTTGATCGGATCATAAGCCCGCCCGACCATGGCGACGCGCGCCGGCCCGCCGCCCTGGCGCGGCGTGGCGGTGAACCGCTGCGGATCCACGCCGCCAGGAACAATCCACACGTTGGGATTGAATCGCCGGACGTTGTCCGCAATGAATTCATTGGACACAATTAATCCGCCAGCACCGCGCAACATCCCCTCGGCGCGGCGGCGGTAGCTGGGCAGAAACGCGAGCGCGCCCCAGAACTCTTGGCCGTGCTGCGTGTCAGCGCGGAACTTTTGTCCCCACATGGCGCAGGCAACGCACCGAAACGTTTTGTGCCACGGCAGCCCCACATAATCGACTTGACACACGCGCCCGCGCCGCCACAGCGACCCGCGGTTCAGGCACAGCGATTCGTAAGCGTAGAACCGCAGCAGCGGGCGGTATTCGGCTAACGCACGGGCTAGGTGCGGTTTCATAAACCATGTATCCGCGATCACCACATGATCCGGGCCGAACTCAGCCACTGCCCGGCGGAACCGCTGGCCAATAACATGGTGATTGAACGTGTAAAAATTGAACGGAATTGTAACGATGTCGATGTCGCCAGCTAAGCCGCTGATCCGGCCGCGGGGGAAAAACTGCTGATAGTCCGGACAAAACAGCCGCACCGTATGATCCCGAGCCAACCGCGTCGCGATCTCCTTGATATCTGTCCGCGCTCCGCCGTCGGGCGGCCAGTTGAACAGCATATCGACAATGGCTATCCGGCTCATGATGCGCCTCTGCCCGAGAACACCACCGGGATGGTCTTCAACAGAATGAGAAGGTCCATGACCATCGAACGCTTCCGGACATAATAAATGTCGTATCGGACACGTTCGGCTAACGAATTGGTCCCGCGGCACTTGATCTGCTGCAAGCCGGTAATGCCGGGCTTAACCTTCAACCGCCGCCGCTGCCAAATATCATACTGCTTGACGAACTGAACTTCCTCCGGGCGCGGACCGACAAAACTCATGTCGCCCCGTAGAACATTCCACAACTGCGGCAGCTCGTCGATACTGCTCTTCCGCAAACACCGGCCCACGCGCGTCGTCCGCGGATCGCGGGCAAGCTTGAACACCGGCTCCACGCTCGGTTGGTTGGCTAACAATTCGGGCAGCCGCGCTTCAGCATCGGCGACCATCGTCCGGAATTTGAGAATGTTAAACTCTTTGCCATCTTGCCCAACCCGCCGCTGACGGAACAGGACTGACCCTGGAGAATCGAGGCGGACAGCAGCCGCCACCGCCAACAGCAGGGGCCAAATCACGAGCAGAGATATCGATGACAGAACGACATCAAATACCCGTTTAATGGCCAACGACAGCTCCGACACGGGCTTCTCTTGAAGGGAGACGACGGGAATTCCTTGAATTTCATATATTTCAGCATAATCGATGATCAAATCGTAAACCGTCGGAATCATCGTGATGTGCACGCCGTGCAGCTCGCAAAAACTCACGAGCTCCAGCAATTCATAATGACCTAGACCCTGCTCGACGATCACCGCTTCATGAAACCGGCGCTCGGCAAAAATCTGGGGAATTTGCGAACGGGTGCCCAGCAAGGGAATATCGACGTTCATGCCGGATTGAGGACTGTTGTCAATGTAACCGATGACATTCAACCCCAACCGTGGATTGATGCGGATGCGGTCGAGCAAGACGCGGGTCATATCGTTGCCGCCGATGATGATCAGATCGCGGCGCATCAGGCCGCGGGCCTTGAGCGCGGAGACGAGCCGGCCATGGAGCCAGCGCCAGCTAAACATCAAGCTGATATTGAGCGCCCAGAACCAGACGGTGAACGCGCGCGAGAAGCTGAACGTTTCGCGGTAGGTAAACTCCCGGAAGAAATAGGCGAGAGATAAGACGATGAGCGCGTTAAAACTGACGGCACGGAGGATGTAATAAAACACATCAATGGAAGTCCGTTGACGGTTCAGGCGGTAAAGTCCGGAAATGTGGAACATCATGAGCGAGGTATAATTGACGATGATCAATGCTTTAATGTAGTTACCCAGCGGCGGAACGGGCACGGATGACAGCGCCCCGATGCCGACGCCGAGCTGACGGTAGAACCGGAGCCAGTAGGCGAGCAGAAAGCTGAGGTTGACGATTGCCAAGTCAACGATGACCAACAGCAGGACGTTGAGCAGCGGCAACCAGGTGCGTCGGATGGGCGGAGCGCTGTTCATCGTTTCTGCTTCCCGCTACGGATCAACCCAACGAATCCCGCCGCCATCCCGGCGCCGAGAGCGGCGGAACGGAGGGCGAGGAACAACGGCGTTGCCGCGGCCAGGCGGAGGCTGGCATGGGCTGCGCGCTGAGCGAGCGGCACGGTTGTGAGGGCGAACGCGGCCCAGGCGGCGCCGGCGGCAGATACGAGGAGCGGAGCGGGCGCGGCCACTGCCGCGGCAAGGGTGAGGGCCATGGCAGCATAGAACAGGACGATCTGGGCCTTGAGGATTTGCGGCGTGTGCGTGTCGTTAATAACTTTGTCAGGATGGCGCTTCAATAACCGCACCTTCCAATATCCGATTTTATACTTTTTCCGCGCATAGTTCGCCGCCGAATGAGCATGGCGGTGGTAAACGCGGGCGCCGGGCACGAACACCATCCGGTGCCCCGCCTTGGCCATGCGGAATGAGAACTCCTGATCTTCGACCGACGCATTCGGATAGCCCGTGTCGTAGCCCTGAACGCTCCAGAACGCAGCTTTGCGGAAGGCGGCGGAGTAAGTGTCAACAAAATCGATCTCCGAATACCGCATCATCCGCAGATACTTGTCCTCGTATTCGAGCTGCACGAACCGGGCCGTCAATTCCTGTTGGCGCGATAGGTAGGCGCCTTTGACGCCGGCCACAGCCGGCAGGGCAAACGGAGCAAGCATCATTTCCAGCCAGTTGCCCACAGGTTCACAGTCCGCATCAGTAAAGACCAGCAGCGGGGAAGCCGCTTGTTTGGCGCCGGCGTTCCGGGCGGCAGCGGGACCAGAAGGGGGTTGGGACAGGACACGAGCGCCCTTTTCTGCGGCGATTTTGCTTGTTCCGTCAGTGGATCCGTCGTCAACAACGATCACCTCATAACTTTCGCGCGGCAACGATTGACGGTTGACCGCATCCAGGCACAACCCGAGCACATGCGCAGCGTTTTTCGCCGGAATGATGACCGAACAGCAGAGATGATCAGACGATACAACCACGCCTCGCCCCCGTCCGCCTGGGTCAAAGTAGAAAGCTGAGCCTCCGGTGTCAAGCGCCGAAGGGCGATCCAGCCACGACCAACAGGCGATGGGCAGGATTTAGGCCGATTACCCAGACGAATTCGGCGCCGCGCAGAAAACTCGATGTCTATTTAATCTGTCGCGACCGCCCTATCCCGTCGCTTCGCCGGCTGCCACTCGATCTCTATCATCACATTCCATTTGACCTCAGCTAAAATACAACCTGCGGATGTTAAGGTGCGATCCGAGCCAGACATGCAGGACGCTGCGGATCATATCCTCAACATTTTCCATACCCTCAGTAAATTCTGGTTCATGAACCGTGCTTTCTCGAAATCCGAGTTCGACGAACCGGCAGCCATTGATCCGGAACACGGTAAACGGAATCGCTTCGCTGCGGTAGCCATGTTCGAGCAATAACTCAGCGCTGAGGCGCGGATCGATCTGGCGCAGGTATTCGTTGATGGTAATGGCCGCGCGGTAATAGCGGTTGCCGCTCGTTCTGAGGGAACGGATCGCTTGCACGAGATCGGAAACGGGCATTTTTTCGCCCTCAGCGAGCAGACCCAGATCGCGGGCCTGGCTGTAAAACCGGTCGAGCAAGATCTGTTTGAGTCTCTCAGGTTTGAGATAGAGCGCGGCAGCGGACGGGATCTTCCCCATCTCAGTGCCATCAAGGCGCAGGCGGAAATCTTTCGCCGGACGGTTGCGCACCCGCCGGGCAACGCCTTCAACACAAAGCGCTTCGTGCACTTCCCGTGCCAAGGCATTGGCCAGCCGCAGCCGCTCGATAAGATCCTGCGGATCGTCACTATGACGGAATCGACTTGTTAGAAGCCGCGTTTCCACTCGGTCGATCAATTGCGGCATGTCATCAATACGGCTCGTTACCCGTTGCTGTTCATTGCTCGGCATCCTGTTGACCTCCGGAAAAGGCTCACCCGGCGTGATCGCTGCGACATTGTTCTCCAACCCGGCTGTGCCGGTAGTATTTCAGGTTCGTTGCTGCTGCGTGAAGAACTGCCTCGCAGGTACTAAAACAACCATAAACCGCGGTTCACGTTGCGTCAATGTATGGTTTAACCGTGGAATCAGCCGTTGGGCTGCCCGCGTGAATCACACCCGGACATGTCCTCTTGAACCATTGCGCCGCTGTAGCGGCTTGGCTATTGTCATCCTAATTGGCACTGTGGGGTAGTTGGCCGTGACTGCTTGCTTCGTCGAATTGTTGCTTCTTGCCACCGTGGTTTACTGGGCGCGGTTTCCCGAGGATCCGTTCGTCCCGTCTGCTGCGCTCGCTTGGCTCACCGTGGGCATCGCCGCGCTGGGGTTGATCGCCGCGTGCTGGCGCCGGTTCAACCAAGCGCAACCTCAACGTTGGGCTCACTGGAGCGCAACGCTGTTCTATCTGGGGGTGAGTGGCAGCGTTGCCGTCCAAGCCATCAGCACGTTGCCGCACCCGCTCAACAACGGATCGGTACCGCAAGAGAATATCGCGAATTATCCCAATCTCTATGGCCTGTTCATCGCCGCGCACGCCATCGTCAGCGCGGTTGTTGTGTGGCGCCAAGTCCGAGGCTGCGACCCCATTCACACCGGTTTTCTTCTGTTTGCCGTCCTCTGGTCGGTTAACGGCCAGTTCTTCCATGTGATGACATATTTTTATCATCTGGAGGATTATTATCGGCTGCCGTACGCGCCGTGCATCCTGGCCGGACTAACTTTGACCCTCGCCGTCCGCGCGCTCGACCGCACACCCGCGTTGCCCAAACTTCGCCCGCAGGGAATCGCGCTCGGTTGTTTTCTGAGCGTGTCCGTTTTGTCATCTCTGAGTTCACTCTATCCGAATGGCAGCCTGTACTACACGTTTTGGCTGCTGAATGGCGCGGCAGCCGGAGCAGTGATCGCGCTGTATTACCGCGGAAAGCCGGCGCAAGTCCGTCAACTGTTGACCGTGCCAGTCGCCGGCGCTGTTCTCGTGTCCGTGATCGCTATCTGGCGCGTGCTCGGCACTGGCTGGGCGCTGGGACTCAGCTTTATCAAATCGACGCAAGCAACGCTGCCCGCGGTTCACTACAGCGCGGTGGCCATGTATCTGCTGATCGGCCTGGGCATCGCCCTCGGACTGCACAGAACAGCCGCGGCAGCCAAGCACCGGGCGTGGCTGCGCGCCGCAATCGTGTTGTTATTCGTGGCTACGATTCTGACCAGATCGAAATCCGGCTGGTTCGGCCTAGCTGTCATCCTGCTGGGCACTGGACTGAGCTACCGGCAATCGAGCCGGAAACTCAAACTGGACGCGTCGTTATCCCGAGTAGCCCGGCTGGGCGCTCCTATTCTCATCGTCCTCGCTGTGCTGCTGGCCATCGCCGGCGCGGAGCGGAGCATCCGCACGCGCTGGTCGTTGTGGCAAGTGGTGACGCGCGTCGTGGCCGCCTACCCCGTCCTGGGTGCCGGTCCCGGAATATATTACCTCCAACCTGCTTTTGTTGATGTCAATCAATCGGATACAATCAACGCGATCAGGCTGTTCCTCGCCGTTCACGCGCACAATCTGTTCCTGGAAGTAGCGGAAGGCACAGGTCTCCTCGGCCTGTTTTTCTTCCTCACCTGGCTGTCTCTGCTCGCCGTCTATCTGAAGAAGCAGGGCCGGCTGAGCGATCCCCTGCAGTTCGCGCTCGGGGTGACAGTGCTCGCGTT
>Ga0116143_10002496_pt1 | contig 19941 bp, 19 predicted proteins | sample AD_UKC034_MetaG_FD_89745 | JGI IMG/M metagenome (GOLD analysis project Ga0116143, IMG submission 89745) | Active sludge microbial communities of municipal wastewater-treating anaerobic digesters from USA - AD_UKC034_MetaG | ecosystem: Engineered > Bioreactor > Anaerobic > Digestate | place: USA...
CGCCATCGCGAAGTACCTCGGGGCCGCGCGTAGTGCCCGCATCGTGGGCTATTGCATGAACAACGCGCACACGGTCAGGCCGAAGGTGCCCGCCCACCGCGTGGTCAATCGGATCGGCATGCTCAGTGGCAAGCACCACTTCGGTTCACCTTCGGCCATGGAGTACCTGCTGAAGAAAGAGGGGGTGAAGGTGAAAAAGGACCAGGTGGTGGATTTCCAGAAGAAGTTCTGGGACCCGGCGGTGGAATTGGGGTTGTGAGCCCAAGGCTACCTTTGTCGCCCATTCCATGCCCATCACCGAAGAAGCCATCCGCAGCGCCCTCTCGCGCATCATCGAACCCGACCTGAAGAAGGATATCGTGGAGCTCGACCTCGTGCGCGATGTCACCGTGGACGAGAACACCGTGCACGTGCATGTGGAGGTGAGCAATCCGGCCATGCACAGCCGCAAACGCATGGAGGAAGCGGTGACCTTCAACCTGCAGCAGGCACTTGGCAAGGATGTGCATGTGGTGGTGAAGGTGACACCCTTGAGCGGTGAACGCGGCGAACTGCGCAAGGTGCTCCCAAGGGTGAAGCACATCGTGGCCGTGGCCAGTGGCAAGGGAGGCGTGGGCAAAAGCACCATCACGGCCAACCTGGCAGCCGGGTTGGCGCGCATGGGCTGGAAAGTGGGCCTGGTGGACGCCGATGTGCACGGCCCGAGCATGCCCATGATGTTCGATGCGGTGCATGAGCGCCCGACCACCACGGAGAAGGACGGCAAGCGCTGGATCGTCCCGGTGGAGAGCCACGGCGTGAAGCTGCTCAGCATCGGCTTCTTCGCAGACCCCTCCCAAGCCATCGCCTGGCGTGGTCCCATGGCCAGCAAGGCCCTCGAGCAACTCTTCAAGGATGCCGATTGGGGTGAACTGGACATCATGCTGGTGGACCTGCCTCCGGGTACGAGCGACATCCATCTGAGCCTGGTGCAGGCCGTGCCGCTCACCGGCGCCATCGTCGTGAGCACGCCGCAGCCCGTCGCCCTGGCCGATGCCCGCAAAGGGGTGGGCTTCTTCCAACTGCCCAGCGTGAATGTGCCGGTGCTCGGCATCGTGGAGAACATGGCCTGGTTCACGCCGGCTGAACTGCCCAACAACAAGTATTTCATCTTCGGACAGGGCGGCGCGAGCGCATTGGCTGCGGAGTTGAACGTTCCTCTTCTGGCCGAAGTGCCCTTGGTGCAGAGCATCCGTGAGGCGGGCGATGTGGGCCGCCCAGCCGTGATGCAGGATTCCACCCCGATCGCCGCCGCTTTCCACGATCTTTGCACCGCGGTGCAGGAACGGCTGGCCGAGGTGACCACGTCCACCCACGCGACCACCACCGCTTGAACGATGGAGACCACCGACCGACCCTATTTGGAGCAGCGCATCCGGGAGGCCCTGGCCGACCTGCGTCCCTTCCTGGAGGCGGATGGTGGTGATATCACCTTGGAAGAGGTGACCGCTGACCTGGTCGCCAAGGTGCGGCTGCACGGAGCCTGCAGCAATTGTAGCATGAGCCCCATGACCATGAAGGCGGGTGTGGAGGAGGCCATCAAGCGGGTGGCACCAGCCATCAGGCGGGTGGATGCGGTGAACCTGCCGGTGACGGCGTAGGTTTGCCATGGGCCGCAGATCCATCCGGTTGCACTTTCTCGGAACCCTTCATGCCTTGGCTTGGGGTCTATCGCTCGTTGGTGTTCGTGCCCAAGGCTTGGGTGTCCTTGCGAGCAACTTGCACGCGTTCCATCAAGCAGCATGTGAGGATGCCAGGTCGGCGAAACACGTCCGTATCCCTTTGGAGGACCTGTCCACGGAAGGCGGTGAAGCAGTGGGGTATTTCCGTGAAGACGGCCTTCTTGGCCTAATGGAGATACACCTGTTCGGAGAGATGGGTCGCTCGGAGTATTCTGCTGTTTGGCATGACCGGGGCTCGTTCCTCGCCACAGAGAGGCATGTGCTCTACAATAGGCCATTCTGTTGGACAGAGGAGATGGCGAGACGTCAAGCCGATGACGAAGTGTTTGACCTGGAGAGGAGCAGGGTGATCGAACGATCTGTTCTCGTGGATGAGGGCTTGTTGAGCTTCATGGAGGGTCACTTGATCGAGCCGGTCGATGCATTCACGGAAATACCCGTGCTGGTCGCGATGGCTGATAGCGTTTACGACTTGCTGATGTTCCAATATGAGATGGGAAGGAGTGTCGGTGAAGTGGGGTCTATTGACCCGGTTACGCTGATGTCCATTACTGCTCCGATACATGTGGACACAGCCTTGATCGGTGTGGCCTTGGTGGATGAGGTAAGCGCCGGTCGCGTGCTTGGGACGGAGAAGGACAGAACGCTTGTCGAGACCGAGCGCCATCCATTTCCACATGCCAGCTACGCTTTGAGTTCCGAGGATGCGTATGTGACGTTCAGCTTGCACTATGGTGCTGGGCGCGATCAGTATGCGGAGATGGAGTTGAGCAGGTTCCGCCCGGATTCCTTGCTCGGGAGCCTATCAGTCCAAGGTGCCAGGAGCAGCTTGGGTGTTGAGCTGGGTATGAGCGAGTCCGAACTGATCGACCTGATCGGCCCTGCATCGTTTATTGGCCGGTCGGCTTCTGGGCATCGTGTATTGTCCTATCGACTCGGCGCTATTCCGAGCTCCTCCTTACTATACGGGTATGGGCTTCCTTCTTATTATATAACTGCGGAGTTCGACATGACCGGGCTTGTCGAATACAGGTTCGGATTCGAATACCCATAGGCTTGGATCGGTCAGATCGCTGAGGCTGTTCGATCAGCCCTGCTGATATCCCATAGCCCACCGCCCCTGTACCTTTGCACCTTGAAAGCGGGCGCATACGACGCCCCACACCATGTCCACGACAACCTTGAAGACGAAACCGGTCGAGTCCCGCCAGAACGTCGTCATCCTCTTCGCCGGTGACAGCGGCGATGGCATCCAGCTCACCGGCAGCCAGTTCACCGACAGCAGCGCGCTGTTCGGCAACGACGTCAGCACCTTCCCCAACTTCCCCGCCGAGATCCGCGCTCCGCAGGGCACCCTCGCCGGCGTGAGCGGCTTCCAGCTCCACTTCGGCAGCGTGGAGGTGTGGACGCCCGGCGACCAGTGCGATGTGCTGGTGGTGATGAACGCAGCGGCGCTCAAGGCGAATCTGCACAAGCTCAAGCCCGGTGGTACCATCATCGCCAACACCGACGGCTTCGACAAGAAGAACCTGCGTCTCGCCGGCTACATCGATGAGGCCGATCCGCTCACCGACGCGTCGCTGGCGCACTACCGGTTGCATAGCGTCGACATCACGAAGCTCACGCGTGCCGCGCTCGAGGGCCTCACCCTCGGCATGAAGGAGAAGGACCGCTGCAAGAACATGTTCGTGCTCGGCTTCATCAACTGGATGTTCAACCGGGGCATGGACAACAGCGAGCGCTTCCTGCAGCAGAAGTTCGGGAAGAAGCCCGATCTGCTCGAGGCCAACCTCCGCGCACTGAAGGCCGGTTACCACTTCGGCGACACGAGCGAGACCTTCACCACGCGCTTCGAGGTGAAGCCGGCGCCCATGCCCAAGGGCACCTACCGCAGCATCACCGGCAACCAGGGCACCGCGCTCGGCCTCATCGCCGGCGCGCAGAAGGCGGGGCTCGATCTCTTTTACGGCAGCTATCCCATCACGCCGGCCAGCGACATCCTGCACGAGCTCTCGAAGCACAAGAACTTCGGCGTGATCACCTTCCAGGCGGAGGATGAGATCGCCGCGATCAGCAGCGCCATCGGTGCGAGCTATGGTGGTGCGCTGGGCATCACCGCCAGCAGCGGTCCGGGCATCGCGCTCAAGACCGAAGCCATGGGCCTGGCCTTCATGCTGGAGATCCCGCTCGTGATCGTGAACGTGCAGCGCGGCGGTCCGAGCACCGGCCTGCCCACCAAGACCGAGCAGGCCGACCTCTGGCAGGCGGTACACGGCCGCAACGGCGAAGCGCCGATCCCGGTGATCGCCGCGAGCACGCCGATCGATTGCTTCGACATGGCTTTCGAGGCCGTGCAGCTCGCACTCGAGCACATGACGCCCGTGATCCTGCTCACCGATGGCTACATCGCCAATGGTGCCGAGCCCTGGCGCTTCCCTGCTGCGAAGGACCTGCCGGCGATCACTCCGCCAACGGTCATCGCCAAGGGCGACGAGGAAGAAGTGAAGCGATCGTTGGCGGATCTGCACGACGCCTCGGGGAAATTCCTTCCGTATATACGCGACGAGCGTGGCGTGCGTCCCTGGGCGTTGCCCGGTCAACCCGGCCTACAGCACCGCATCGGCGGCATCGAGAAGCAGGACAGGACCGGCAATATCAGCTACGAGCCCAAGAACCACGAACTGATGGTGAAGCTCCGCGCCGAGAAGGTGGCACGCATCGCCGACCGGTTCAAGCCGATCCGCCTGGACAGCGGACCCACGGAAGGCGAAGTGCTCATCGTGGGCTGGGGCAGCACCTATGGCAGCATCCGCACGGCCGCACTTGAACTGCAGGCGGAGGGCGTGAGCGTCGCGCATGTGCACCTGCGCCACCTCTTCCCCTTCAACAAGGGCCTGGGCCCGCTGTTGAAGAACTACAAGCGCGTGCTCCTCCCCGAGATGAACAGTGGTCAATTGCGGCAGTTGCTGCGGGCGGAATTCCTCGTGGATATCCATGGCCTGAACAAGATCCAGGGACTTCCCTTCACCAGCGCGGAGATCAAAGAGGCCGTGCTCAACCTGATGAAGCCATGAGCACCGTCAACGGAACAACACCCGTGGAGAAGATCGACTTCAGCAGCGACCAGGAGGTGCGTTGGTGCCCGGGTTGCGGCGACTACAGCATCCTGAAGCAGGTGGAGACGCTGCTTTCGCAGAGCGGGAGGAAGAAGGAGGAGGTCGTCTTCATCAGCGGCATCGGCTGCAGCTCGCGCTTCCCGTACTACCTCGACACCTATGGACTGCACGGCATCCACGGTCGTGCGCCGGCCATCGTGAGCGGATTGCGAAGCGTGCGCCCCGAGCTGAGCGTGTGGATGATCACCGGCGATGGCGATGCGCTGAGCATCGGCGGCAACCATATCATCCACCTGCTGCGCCGCAACGTGGACGTGAACGTCCTGCTCTTCAACAACGAGATCTACGGTCTCACCAAAGGGCAGTACTCGCCGACCTCGCCGGAGGGTGCGATCACGCGCAGCACGCCCATGGGCAGCACGGACCATCCGTTCAATCCGCTCGCGCTGGTGAAGGGCGCCGATGGCACCTTCATCGCCCGCAGCATGGACCGCGACCCGAAGCACATGCGCGAAGTGCTGGCACGCGCCGATGCCCACCGCGGGACCTCGCTCGTCGAGATCTACCAGAACTGCAACGTATTCAACGACGGCGCCTTCGAGGTCTTCACGGAGAAGGCCAGCAAGCCCGAGCACACGCTCTTCGTGGAACAGGGCAAGCCGCTCACCTTCGCCAACGGCACCAAGGGGATCTGCATCAAGGAGATGAAGCCGCGCATCATCGACATCGGTCCGGACTTCTCACCGAACGATTGCTGGATCCACGACGAGCGGGACAACTTCAAGGCCTCCATCCTCGTGCGTCTCTTTGAGGACCCGCGGCATGAAGGTGCCTTCCCTCGTCCTTTCGGGGTGTTCTACGTGGCGGATCGGCCCACACATGAGGAGAAGCTGCAGGGGCAGGTGAAGCGCGCGAAGGAGGTGAAGGGCGTCGGCGATCTCGACGCGTTGCTCAATGGTGGGCATACGTGGACGATCGGGTAGCTGGTCCACGGATAACGAACCGTAGACCCAAGCTGGGAGTGCTCACCCCTTCAACCCTGCCGGTATCTCACACACCGGGATCGGCTCCATCTTGTGCCGGTTCGCCGCCTTGCGCTTGTCGAAGATGGCGAGCACCACACGTTGCCTTTCGGTGAGCGACATCGCTTCCGGGTCCAGGCCCCGGTCGCGCAGGTCCATGGCCCACTCCAGTTCGGGGTAGCTCGCGCCGATCTGGTCCTCATCACTGCGGTCATCGCCCCAGAGCCCGTCGGTGGGCTTGGCCACCATGATGCTCTCGACGATGCCGAGTTCGCGCGCCACGGCGTACACTTCGGTCTTGGTCAGGTCGGCGATGGGGGAGAGGTCCACGCCGCCGTCGCCGTACTTCGTGAAGAAGCCCACACCGAAGTCCTCCACCTTGTTGCCGGTGCCGGCCACCAGATAGCCGTGAAGACCTGCGAAGTAGTAAAGCGTGGTCATGCGCAGCCGCGCGCGCGCGTTCGCCAGAGCCAGGTCCATCACCTCCTGCCGGTCGTGCTTCGGGAGCGTGGTCACGAGTTGGTCGAATACCGGCGTGAGCTCGACCCGCTCCAAGCCCACCTTGGGATGTCGGGCCTGCAACCAGCTGACATGCTCCAGCGCGCGGGACACCTGGCTGGCGGCCTGGTGGATCGGCATCTCCAGACAGAGGGTCGGCAGCCCCGTGCGCGCACAAAGGGTACTGGTCACCGCACTGTCGATCCCACCGCTCACGCCCACCACGAAGCCCTTCTGGTGGTTGCGCTCGCAGTAATCCTTCAACCAGGCGGTGATGTGGTCGATGACGGCTTGTGTCTTCATGGCTTCAAAGGAAAGAACCCCGTTCACGGGTGGTGAACGGGGTTCGCTGTCCGGTCGGTCGGGTTCAGAAGAAGATGGCCAGGTTCAGCTCCAGGAAGTTCTGCAGGAGCTTCGCCTTCTTGGCGTTCCCGTTCGCATCCACCACCTCGACCTTCTTCAACAAGTTCGTGAGCCCGTTGTTGTAGGTGATGCCCGCCTGCAATGTGGTGCTTCCCGAGAAGTTGTACTCGAGGCCCGCCCCGAACACGAGTCCTGCACGGATGGGCTGGATGTTGTCCTTGATGTCCTCCTTGTCCTGCTTCACGAAGGTGATCGCCTGGGTGGTCGGATCGATCACCACATCGTCGAAATCAGCCTTCGCCTTAACGTTGAAGCTCGCATCGAACCCCAGCTGTCCATAGTAGCGCATGTAGCCGATCTCCTTGGTCATGAGCTTCATGGTCAACGGGATCTGGACGTATTGCAGGCTGATGTCGCTCGAAAGGTCCTTGGTAAGCTGCTGGTTGTTCTCTGTGAACGAAAAGGCCTGGAAGTACTTGCCTCCAACGGCGTTCAGGAAGAGACCGGTCGCGAAACGATAGTTCCCTTCGGTGCCTATCGGGAATTCGGTGACCAGCCCGACAGTGTAACCGATCTTGCTGCCGTCGTTCTCGAGCCCTTTCGTATCTGACTTGAACCACGACATGTTCGGCGCCAGTTTGATGCCGAATCGGACACCTTCGTCCTGTGCCATGAGTTTCGGGGTGGCCAGTGCGGCGACCGCCATGATCAAGAGGGCCTTTCCGCTGACGCGGGACGTTGACGTCTTCATAGGTTTGTGCGCTTTAACGAACGGTCAAAGGTAAACGTGTTGTTCGGTTCACGGTCCGGTATCATTCCAGGGTCCATCGCCCTGCTTCTGACGGCCTGCGGCGGCGGAGGTCACGAAGATCTGCCCATCGACAAGGTGCCGTTCACCCTGACGATCGGCCGGCTCGACCAGGATCTTTTCCATGGGAATGGCGACAGCCTGACGGTGCGTAGTCTCAAAGCCTATGCCACCCATGGGGAGTTCTACCGCACCTATATCGAGGACATCCTGCAGGGAGCACCGCTGGATGACCCGCGACTGGGGATCGTCCTCACGCGCTTCACCACCGACCCGGACTGGGTGAGCGTTCAGCATGCGGCTGACAGTGTGCTGGGCGACCTGGAGCCGCAACGTGCGCAACTGGAAGGGGCCTTCAAGCGCCTGAAGCTGCTCTTCCCGGACAGCCTCATTCCACGTGTCATCGCCTTCAACTCCGGTTTCAACTATGGGATCTTCCCTACGGACAGTGTGCTCGGTTTCGGTGTGGAGTGGTTCATCGGAAAGGACCATCCTGTGATCGGTTACCTCGCGCCGGAGTCGTTCCCACAGTACGTGAAGGACCGCATGCGGCCCGAGATGCTCGTGCCCAGCGCCGTGAAAGGGTGGCTGCTCGTTCATTACACCCGTGACATCCGCGGTGCCGACCTGCTCACCAACCTGGTGGAGACGGGGAAGGTGATGGTGCTGCTGGAGGAACTGCTACCGGATGTGGATCCCGCGCTGCGTCTTGCCTACACCCCGGAGCAGCTGGCCTGGTGCGAAGCCAACGAGTACGCCATCTGGAAGGACCTCGTATCGAAGGACCAGCTGTACAGCAGGAAATTGGAGGACATCGGCCGATGGATGAACGATGGACCCTTCACGAACGGCCTGCCGCGCGAGAGTCCAGGACATCTGGGTGAATGGGTGGGCTACCGCATGGTGAAGTCCTACCTGGACGACCACGGCGATCTTACGCTACCGCAACTGCTAGCCATGGAGGATCCACGTGAGATCCTGAAAAGCTATAAACCGCGATAAGTCCCGGGCTCCGGATGTTCCGTTCCGCAGTTCAAGTGCGGTGCACGCGGGACCTGGTGTTCGGGATGTGATCCTTGAGAATTGACACGTGATGAAGACCTCCGAGATCAAACTGACCGTCCAGCTGGACGCGAACCACGTACCCGAGCGGATCGATTGGGAAGCGGCGGACAATGGAGAGAAGAGCAGCAGCAAGGCCATACTTCTATCCCTGTGGGATGAGAAGGAGAAGAACACGCTCCGCATCGATCTCTGGACGAAGGAGATGACCGTGGAGGAGATGAAGGCCTTCTTCCATCAGAACATCCTCACCCTGGCGGACACCTTCGAACGGGCTACGGGCGAGGGGAAGATGGCGGCCCAGATGCGCGACTTCGGCGCCTATTTCGCGGAGCACATGCTGCCCGAGCTGAAGAAGTAGGGTCGCTCAAGGTGCAGGCGCAAGGGCAGGGACAAGTGCGGATCAGTGCTCCTGCCCCTGTACTCAATCTTTCCACTGGCTGTTCACCTTCTCAATGAAGCCGAGCACTTCGTCACGGCCTTTCGAGGTCTCCGAGCTGGTGATGAACATCGAGGGCAGCTGGTCCCAGGTCTCCTTCAACTTGCGCTTGAACTGCGCCACGTTGCTGTCCACCTTCGGACCGCGCAGCTTGTCACTCTTGGTGAAGGTGATGCAGAACGGGATGCCGTTCTCGCCAAGCCATTGCACCATGTCCAGGTCGTTCTGCTGGGGATCGAGGCGCGCATCGACCAGCAGGAAGACGCACTGCAGGTTCTCGCGTTCGCGCAGGTAGGTCTGGATCATCTTCTCCCACACCGCACGTTCCGCTTTACTGGCCTTCGCGAACCCATAACCGGGCAGGTCGGCGAGCATCCATGGCGCTTTGCTGGTCAGGGTACCTTCCACCCGGAAATGCTCCACGTTGCGCGTTCGCCCCGGGGTGTTGCTCACACGTGCCAGTTTGTTGATGTGACAGAGCATGTTGATCAACGAGCTCTTTCCCACATTACTGCGTCCGATGAACGCGTATTCCGGCAGGGTCGGTGCCGGCCAGTCCTTCGCGCTGCGGCCGCTGGTGAGGTGCTGGGCGAGGATGGCTTTCATGAGCGGGAGAGTGGCGGGTATTGAGTCGCGTGTGGTGGGTGAATGCCTGCTTCCGAAAGTGTGCATGGGCAGGCATTCACTCGCCACACAATACCCGCCACTGCGTACCCGCAGTTCATCCCAACGTCTTTCCCAGCCACCGATCCACGATGCCGTTGAAGGTGTCGGGGTGTTCCATCATGGCCGCATGGCCGCACTCATCGATCCAGAACAGCTCGCTTTGCGGGATCAGCGAATGGAATTCCTCGGCCACTTCAGGCGGCGTGATCGTGTCCTGTTTCCCCCAGATCAGGCATACGGGCATCCTGAGGTTCGGCAGGTCCTTGGCCATGTTGTGGCGGATCGCGCTCTTGGCAAGCGAGAGGATCCGGATCAACTTGGACTTGTCGTTCACCGTGACGTAGCACTCCTCCACGAGATCATCGGTGGCATGCTTCGGGTCATGAAAGGTGAGCGCGATCTTCTTGCGCAGGTATTCCTTGTCCTCGCGGCGTGGGAAGCTGCCTCCAAAGGCATTCTCATAGAGCCCGCTGCTGCCGGTGAGGATCAGCGTTCGCACTTTCTGCGCATGCTTGGTGCAGTAGACGAGAGCGACATGACCTCCCAGCGAATTGCCCAACAGGTTCACCTGCGACGCGCCGACATGAGTGATGAAACGATCGAGGAAATCCGCCAATGCCGGAACGTTCGTGTTCAGCATCGGGAGGGTGTAGAGCGGGAGCATGGGCATCAACACCCGGTATCTTCCACCGAAGTGCTTGATGGGTCCTTCGAAATTGCTCAGTGCGCCGAACAGGCCGTGCAGGAAGATCAATGGCGGACCGTCGCCGACATCGATGTAGGTGAACTCTCCTTCGCGTTTCAGGTACTCCTCGTTCGCCATGCGGTCCGTTCAAATGTAACCGGCCCGTTGGAAAAGGTGGGTCCGGAAGGTCGGGTGATGGACGCGCGTAGGGCTGGATCCGGGGAGGAAGCCTTGGTCGGGTTGGGAGTCCATGGTAAGGGCCATGGACCAAGCTGACCACTTCCGCCCACTGGGGCGCCCGGGGCAGGGATCACACATCGCCCTGTTGATCGTAAGACCCTGATCAACAGGCATTCCGGGATCCGGCTATGGATCTTTCGGTCGGCAGGAAGGTGGCCATTCTTGTCATCCTGGGCTAATTCTTGTTGTTAATAAGCCCCCACTTCTTCCCACGCCCTGAATTGGCCCATTTATAGGCTGGTAGCGGTACTTCCACAACTTTTGCACACCTTCGCCGTTGAAGAATTATCAACAAGGAGGCAAAAACGGGGGAATAAGTGGGGGTAAGTGGGCGGTCCCGCCTACTTTCGCGACCATTCCTGCGTGCATGCGCTATGCTGAACCTATTAGGGGAATACCCGGGAACCTTGGATGCCAAGAGCCGAGCGCTCTTGCCCGCCGCGCTGAAGAAGCAGCTCGGTGGGGCGGAGTCCAAGGGCTTCGTGGTGAACCGCGATGTGTTCAGCGAGTGTCTCGTACTCTATCCGATGGACGAGTGGAACAGGACCAGCGCAGAGGTGCGCCGGTTGAACCGCTTCGACCCGGAGAACGTGGAGTTCATCCGGCGTTTCCTCAACGGGGCCACGCCGGTGGAGCTCGACGCCTCAGGGCGATTGCTGCTCCCGAAGACATTGATGTCCTACGCCAACCTCGGCAAGGACATCGTGTTCGCGGGCATGGGCGATCGCATCGAGATCTGGAGCGAGGGCGGATACAAGCGCGCGCTGAGCGGGAATGTGGACTTCAAGTCGTTGGCGGCGAAAGTCATGGCCGGTAAACCCAATGACGCATGAGTATCACGACCCCGTTCTTTTACAAGCCTGTCTTGAAGGATTGAACATCCACCCCGACGGCGTCTATGTGGACGTGACGTTCGGTGGCGGAGGCCACAGCAAGGCCATCCTCGCCCAGCTGGGTCCAAAGGGCCGATTGATCGCGTTCGATCGTGATCGCGATGCCTGGAGGAATGCGCCGACCGACGATCGCTTCACGCTCGTGAAGGCCGATTTCCGTTGGCTGCGCAACCACCTGCGCTACCTGCATGCCATTCCGGTGAACGGCCTGCTCGCCGATCTCGGCGTGAGCAGCCACCAGTTCGACACCGGTGCGCGCGGCTTCAGCTTCCGCTTCGATGGTCCGCTGGACATGCGCATGGACCATCGCGGGAAGCGAACCGCCTCGCAGCTCCTGTGCGACCTGGATGAAGCGGCGCTGACCGGTGTGTTGCGGAAGTATGGTGAGGTGGAAGGCGCTCACCGGGTGGCCCGGCAGCTGGTGAAGGCGAGCGCCGATACGCGGATCGGGACCACCCACCAGCTGGTGGAGGCGCTGAAGCCGGTGACGCCACGTGGGAAGGAGAGCGCCTTCCTCGCCCAGGTGTTCCAGGCACTGCGCATCGCGGTGAACGATGAACTGGCTTCCCTCGAAGCACTGCTGCGGCAGAGCGCCGAGGTGATCGCGCCCGGAGGACGCCTGGTGGTGATGAGCTACCACAGCCTGGAGGACCGCCTGGTGAAGAACTGGATGCGCAGTGGTGACCTCGGTGGTGAGGAGACGAAGGACGTCTTCGGCAATCGCAACCGGCCTTTCGACCCTTCAAGCAACAAGGCCATCCAACCAACGGATACCGAGATAGCAAGGAACCCCCGGGCCAGGAGCGCCCGATTGAGAATAGCCACACGCACGTGAACAAGCTGCGCGACAAGCAGGAGGAGGAAGCCCCGGCGGCAAAGTCCCGCAAGGCCACTGCCAGGCCGGGTGGCAGCGTGCGCGTGCCCCGGCTGATGATCGGCGTGCTGAACGGCTCATTCCTCACGCGCGAGAAGCTGCTCGGCAACATGCCCTTCATCCTCTTCTGCGCCGGATTGATGATCGCCTACATCGCCTATGGCTATCACACCGAACGCGTGGTGCGCGACCTGCACCGCACCGATTCCGAGCTGAAGGAATTGCGCTCGGAGTACATCACCGTGCGCGCCCAGCTCGAGAAGGCGGAACAACAGAGCCAGGTGGCCTCCGGCATCGGCCAGCTGGGACTGAAGGAGAGCCGCGTGCCACCCGTGAAACTGGAGGTCGACGAGGACCGCCTCGAACGCACACGCCCATGACGGACAACAAGCAGTTCCGAGCGCGTGCCAACATGGTCTATGTGGCCATCGTCCTCTTCGCCATCGCCATCGCCGTCAAGCTCTTCACGATCCAGATCGCGGAAGGTGACAAGTGGCTGGCCAAGGCTGGAACGGTGAGCACCACCTACCGCACGGTCCAGCCCGATCGCGGCCACATCTACAGCGAGGACGGCCGGTTGCTCGCCACCAGCGTACCGGAGTACGATGTGCGCATGGACCTGATGGCGAGCGGACTCACCGACGATCTGTTCCGCGCCAACATCGATTCATTGAGCCTGCGGCTCGCGGCTTTGTTCGGCGACCGTTCGGCCACCGAGTACAAGCGTGATCTCACCGATGCGCGCCATCGCAAGGAGCGCTATCACCTGGTGAAGCGTCGTGCGGACCACACCCAGGTGCAGCAGCTGCGCACCTTCCCGCTGTTCCGTCTCGGTCGCTACAAAGGCGGGCTGCTCACCGAGAAGCGCACCGTGCGCGTACATCCCTTCGGTCGTCTGGCGTCGCGCAGTGTGGGTTACGTGTTGCGCGACAGCAGCACGCTCGGTCTGGAGGGTGGTTACGACCAATGGCTCCGCGGTGTGACCGGCCGCCGTCTGGAGCGTCGACTGACCGGCGGTGTGTGGATGCCCGTTGACAATGGCGACGGTGTGGACCCGGTTCCGGGCAGCGACATCCACACGACGATCGACATCAACCTGCAGGATGTGGCCGATGCCGCACTGGAGCGTCAGCTCATCAAGCACGGCGCGCAGTACGGCACCGTGGTGGTGATGGAAGTGGAGACCGGCTACATCAAGGCGATCAGCAACCTCACCCGCCGCAACGACAGCACCTATGTGGAGGACCTCAACTACGCGGTCGCCCACGCCACCGAACCCGGGTCCACCTTCAAGCTCGCGAGCCTCATGGTCGGCTTCGAGGATGGTACCATCAGACCGACCGATACCGTGGACACCCGCAATGGCCAGGTGCGTTATTACAACCGCATCATGCGCGATTCGCACGAGGGCGGGTTCGGGCGCATCACGGTGCAGCGGGCCTTCGAGGTCTCATCGAACACGGGCATCAGCATCGCTGTGAACAAGGCCTACCAGCAGGATCCGAAGCGATTCGTGGCGGGTCTGAAGCGCATGGGCCTGCACGAGGTCACCGGCGTGCGGATCCCCGGCGAGGCTACCCCTACGATGCGCAGTCCGGGAGAGAAGGGATGGAGCGGGGTGAGCCTGCCCTGGATGAGCATCGGCTACGAGACAGCGCTCACACCCCTGCAGGTGCTCACCTTCTACAATGCCGTGGCGAACGGCGGCAGGATGATGCGCCCGCAATTCGTTGACCACGTGTCACGGAACGGGAAGGTGGTGGAACGGATGCCGCCGCAGGTGATCAACCCGCGCATTTGTTCGGAGTCGACCTTGGAGATCGCTCACCGGATGCTTCGCGCGGTGGTCGATACCGGAACGGCGATGAACCTGCGCGCCGCGCATTTCGCCATCGCGGGGAAGACGGGGACGGCGCAGGTGGCGAAGAACGGCAGCTACAAGGAGCACGGGTTGAGCTATCAGGCCTCCTTCGTAGGATACTTCCCAGCGGACGCGCCGAAGTACAGCTGCATCGTGGTGGTGAACGGGCCCACCATGAGCGGATACTATGGCAACGTGGTGGCGGGGCCGATCTTCAAGGAGATCGCGGACAAGATCTACAGCAACCGGATCGAGCTGCAGCAGCAGACGCGTCTGGCCGTGGTCGACGGACCGCGTACGCCGGTGAGCCTGAGCGGTCATTCAGCGGACCTGCGCACCGCGCTCGAAGGACTGGGCGTTACCATCCGGGTGGAAGGGGAGAGTGAGTGGGTGACCACCGAAGCGGGCGATTCCACGGTGGTGTTGAAGCCCCGCGGCATCCCGGCGGACGCCATGGACCGGGTACCCAATGTGCTGGGCATGGGCCTCCGCGATGCCCTCTACATCCTCGAGAACCGGGGCCTGCGTGTGAAGGTACAGGGCAATGGCATGGTCAAGCGCCAGTCGCTGCAACCCGGCTCGAGGGCCTTCCAGGGATCGACCATCACGATCGAACTGACATGAAGCTGCTCAGGGACATCCTATACAAGGTGCGCATCGAGCAGGTGGTCGGTTCAACCAACACGGCGATCGAGGCCATCGCGTTCGACAGCCGCAAGGTCGTCGCCTTCACCGCTTTCGTCGCCACACGCGGCACCCAGGCGGACGGTCACGATTTCATCGCGAAGGCCATCGAGAGCGGCGCCAGCGCCATCATCTGCGAGGTGCTGCCGGCCGAGCTGAAGGAGGGTGTGACCTATGTGCGCGTGGAGGATGCCGCCGCCGCCCTTGGCGTGCTCGCCGCCAACTTCCACGACCACCCCTCGAAGAAGCTGAAGCTCGTTGGCATCACCGGCACCAACGGGAAGACGAGCACGGCCACCCTGCTCTTCCGCCTGTTCCGCGCACTGGGACACAAGTGCGGATTGATCAGCACCGTGGAGACGCGGATCGGCCAGCGCACCATCCCCAGCACGCACACCACGCCCGATGCGATCCGCCTGAACGAGCTGCTCGCAGAGATGGTGGCGGAGAAGGTGACGCATTGCTTCATGGAGGTGAGCAGCCACAGCGTGGTGCAGGAGCGCATCGCCGGCCTGCAGTTCACCGGCGCGGTGTTCATGAACATCACGCACGATCACCTGGACTACCACGGCACCTTCGCCGAGTACATCAAGGCCAAGAAGCGCTTCTTCGACCAGCTGCCCGCCTCGGCCTTCGCCCTGGTGAACGCCGACGATGCGAACAGCGCGGTGATGCTGCAGAACACGAAGGGGAGCAAACACTCGTTCGCCGTACGGAACATGGCGGACCACAAGGCCCGCATCGTGGAGAACCAGCTCACCGGGCTGCACCTGAACATCGACGGGCATGATGTGTACTCGCGGTTGATCGGTACGTTCAATGCCAGCAATCTGCTCGCGGCCTACACGGTCGCCATCCTGCTCGGCGAACCGTCGATGAACGTGCTCACCGCCGTGAGCGATCTGCAGCCGCCGCGCGGCCGCTTCCAGATCGTGCGCAGCACGGGCGGCATCATCGGGATCGTGGATTATGCCCATACGCCGGATGCGCTGAAGAACGTGCTCACGACGATCAACGATGTGGTGGGCGATACCGAACAGGTGATCACGGTGGTGGGCTGCGGTGGTGATCGGGACAGAACGAAACGTCCGGTGATGGCGCGCATCGCCTCGGAGCTGAGCGATCAGGTGGTGCTCACCAGCGACAATCCGCGCAGCGAGGACCCCATGGCCATCCTCAACGAGATGCGGGAAGGGGTGCAGGCCGGTGACCAGCCACGCGTGTACGTGAACGCCGATCGCCGCGAGGCCATCCGGCAGGCGGTGGGCATCGCGAAGCCGGGTGATGTGGTGTTGATCGCCGGAAAGGGTCACGAGACCTACCAGGAGGTCAACGGGGTGAAGCACCCCTTCGACGATGTGGCCGTGCTGCAGGAAACCCTTGAACTCCTCCACAAGTAATGCTGTACCACCTCTTCGACTGGCTTGGTGCGCGCGTTCCCGGTTCGGGGTTGTTCACCTACATCTCCTTCCGCGCGGCGATGGCGGTCTTCATCTCGTTGCTCATCTCCTTGTGGTGGGGCAAGGGCATCATCAACCTCCTGAGGCGCATGCAGGTGGGTGAAACGGTGCGCGACCTCGGGCTCGAGGGGCAGATCCAGAAGCAGGGGACGCCGACGATGGGCGGACTCATCATCCTCTCGGCCACGATCATCCCCACGTTGCTCTTCGCGCGGCTGGACAACATCTACATCCTGCTGCTGCTCGTGAGCACGGTGTGGCTGGGTGCCATCGGCTTCATTGATGACTACATCAAGGTCTTCAAGAAGGACAAGCGCGGACTCGCCGGCAAGTTCAAGGTGGTCGGTCAGGTGGGCGTGGGCATCATCATCGGCTCCACCGTGTACTTCCACCCCGAGATCCGAACACGTGTCGAGGTGCCCGAGGTGATCGCGCAACAGTTCGAGGAGAAGGACGTGCACATCATCACCGAGGAGGATGGCACGCAGCACTACATGCTCAACCGGAAGTCACCGAACACGACGATCCCCTTCGTGAAGGACAATGAGCTGAACTACTCCTCCATCCTCGCGAAGCTCTTCGGCAACGGCGCCAGGCAGTACACCTGGATCCTCTACATCGGCATCATCATCTTCATCATCGCCGCCGTGAGCAACGGCGCCAACATCACAGACGGACTTGACGGACTGGCGACCGGTACCAGTGCGATCATGGTGCTCACCCTGGGCATCCTGGCCTACGTGAGCGGCAACATCATCTTCGCGCAATACCTGGACATCATGTACATCCCGGGCAGCGGTGAGCTCGCGGTGTTCATCGGTGCCCTGCTCGGTGCCTGCATCGGCTTCCTCTGGTACAACGCCTATCCGGCGCAGGTCTTCATGGGAGATACGGGCAGCCTCGCGCTGGGAGGCATCATCGCCACGCTCGCCATCCTGGTGCGCAAGGAACTGCTGATCCCCGTGCTCTGCGGCATCTTCCTCGTGGAGAACCTGAGCGTGATGGCGCAGGTGTCCTATTTCAAGTACACACGCAAGAAGTACGGTGAAGGACGCAGGATCCTGCTGATGTCACCATTGCACCACCACTACCAGAAGAAGGGCGTCCACGAGAGCAAGATCGTGAGCCGCTTCTGGATCGTGGGCATCATGCTCGCCGTCCTGTCCATCGTAACCCTCAAGCTCCGATGAAGAAGCTCGTGGTCCTCGGTGCACAGGAAAGCGGTGTCGGTGCGGCGCGGTTGGCGAAGCAGCGCGGGCTCGATGTGTTCGTGAGCGACAACGGTGCAGTGAAGCCGGCCTACCGGGAGGAGCTCAGGTCCCTGGGGATCGCGTTCGAGGAAGGAGGCCATACCGTGGCGCGTGTCCTGGAAGCGGACGAGGTGGTGAAGAGCCCCGGCATTCCGGATGCCGCTTCGCTGGTCAGGGCCGTGCGCGAGAAGGGCATCCCCGTGATCAGCGAGATCGAGTTCGCCTATCGCCACGCCAACGGACGCATCGTGGCGATCACCGGCAGCAATGGGAAGACGACGACCACCCTGCTCACGCATCACATCCTCAAGCGGGCCGGTCTTGACGTGGCCGTTGGGGGTAACGTGGGCACCAGCTTCGCCGGGCTCGTGGCCGATGGGGACAACGCCTGGTACGTGCTTGAGCTGAGCAGCTTCCAGCTGGACGGGATCATCACGTTCAGGCCGGACGTGGCGATCCTGTTGAACATCACACCGGACCACCTGGACCGGTACGAGTACCGCATGGAGAACTACGTGGCGAGCAAGTTCCGCATCGCCATGAACCAGCGGGAGGAGGACCATTTCATCCACTGCGCTGACGACCCCGAGTCCAACGCGTGGCTCCACACGCATTCCGTGAAGGCGCATCGCTGGCCTTTCACCATACAGCACACCGTCGATCAAGGCGCATTCCTGCAAGACGAAAACATCCACATCAACACGAACCGATCCACCTTCCACATGTCCATCATCGAACTCGCACTCAAAGGGAAGCACAACGTGTACAACTCCATGGCGGCCGGGATCGCCGCACGTGTGCTCGAGATCCGCAGCGATATCGTGCGCGACAGCCTCAGCGATTTCCAGAACGTGGAACATCGCCTGGAGCATGTGGCCATGGTGCATGGTGTGGAGTACATCAACGACTCCAAGGCCACCAATGTGAACTCGGCCTGGTACGCGCTGGAAAGCATGGACAAGCCCGTGATCTGGATCGCCGGTGGGGTGGACAAGGGCAATGATTACAGCTCGTTGATGGACCTGGTGAAGCAGAAGGTGAAGGCGATCGTTTGCCTGGGGACCGACAACGCGAAGGTCCACAAGGCCTTCGCCGGCGTGGTGCCCATCATCGTGGACACGGCCAGCGCAGAGCAGGCCGTGATCACTGCGAACGGCATGGCCGAGTCCGGGGATGTGGTGCTGCTGAGCCCGGCCTGTGCCAGCTTCGACCTGTTCGAGAACTACGAGGAACGCGGCCGTCGCTTCAAGTCCGCTGTGAGAGGTCTTTGACCATTCAATACCCGGAACCCATGGAAGAGAAGAAACCGATCCCCTCGCTCCGCCTGGCCGGTGGTCAGTTGGTGGATGCCCGGCGCGCCGCGCTCTCCACACAAGGGCCCGGCCCGCACCGGTTGGAGCATGTGGCCACCCGCAACGGAGTCGAATACATCACGACTCCCGTGCCACCTTCCTCGACGCTTCATTGGAATCGCTTGCGCAGATGCCCGGCAAGGTGGTGTGGATCGTGGGCGACGTGTGCAACGAGATGGACGAAGGACATGTGCAGGACCTGTTGATCGAGAAGGTGAGCGCGATGGTGCTCTTCGGCCGTGCCGTGGATGGTGTGGAGAAGGAGGGTGCCGCGCCCGTGGAGCACCTCTATGTGACCGATGAACTGCGGACGGCCGTCTTCCTGGCGAACGAGCTGGTACGTCCGGGCGAGTCCGTGCTCTTCAGCCCGGCATGCCCGAGCGGCAATGGCTTCGCGAACTACGAGGAGCGTGGGGCGGAGTTCAAACGTGCGGTACGCGATCTCTAAGAGCGAACGATGAACACGGTGATCCATAAGCTGAAGGGCGATCGCGTGATCTGGATGACGGTCCTGTTCCTGGGACTGATCAGCCTGCTCGCGGTGTACAGCTCCATCAGTTCCCTCGCCTTCAAGCACGAGGGTGGAAGCACCATGCACTACCTGATGAAGCATGGGATCATGCTGATCACCGGGGGCGCCATCATGTACTATGTATCGAAGCAGCAGTTCACGATCTACTCCCGCCTGTCGCAATTGCTCATCGGTGTGATGGCGGTGTTGTTGTTGCTCACGCTCCTGCTCGGATCCAATATCAACGACGCGAGCCGCTGGATCACCATACCCATCATCAACCAGAGCTTCCAGACGAGCGATCCCGCGAAGGTGGTGCTCATCGTCTACCTCGCACGCGTGCTGGGCAAGCACCACGGTCAGGAGTGGAGCCTGCGCGATGTCCTGGTGAAGCTCATGGTACCGGTGGGCGCCATTTGCGGACTGATCCTGCCCG
>Ga0116143_10002498_pt1 | contig 19925 bp, 11 predicted proteins | sample AD_UKC034_MetaG_FD_89745 | JGI IMG/M metagenome (GOLD analysis project Ga0116143, IMG submission 89745) | Active sludge microbial communities of municipal wastewater-treating anaerobic digesters from USA - AD_UKC034_MetaG | ecosystem: Engineered > Bioreactor > Anaerobic > Digestate | place: USA...
ACCAGCCCCGCCCGCACCGGGTTCAAGTCGATGTACGCCGCCACCGCCGCCACCGCCCCGGGCTCATCCTCGACCACCAGGCTCTTGAAGCGCTCGGCCCAGAGGGTGCCGAACCGGTGGTGCCTCCTGTTGAACCAGCGGCTGAAGCGCTGTTTGGGGGACAATGAGTCTGTCACCTTGTTTGCGGCACTCCCCTCGCTCCGGGGTCGCAGGGGGAGGGAAGAACCGGCGCGCGGACTCGATGCGGGAGTCGGCGTTCGCGAACTGCTGTTCGCCGCAGGCGAAGCCCATGTTCCCGGCGCAGTCTGGGAAAAGGCGTGGAGTCCTCGACTTGTGGAATATGGGGTCAACAGGTCAAGTTGGGCCCCTGCCGTTCCAAGCCGCTCCTCCTTCCGGCGAGGACTCTCCATGAGCGAGGCGCGGAAGAGAGGGTGGGCAAGCACAGCAGGGTCTTCATGAGCCTGAGGACTCGACCGGGTCTGACGCGCGCCTCGCTAGAACGTAGGGTCAACGGGCTCAGAATCGCCGGGGCGGCAGGAGGGTCCGCGACGGCGCGCTCGTGCGCGGTGCCTTCGGCTTGTGCAGCAGGCCAAAACGCGCCAGGTTGCTGCTCAACACCGACAGGTTGCTCACGGTCAGCCCGAATTGATGTCGAAGAACCTCCTCCTCGAGCAGAGCCCCCGCAATGCCCTCCCCGGATCGCAGCCCTTCGAGAACCTCCCCAGCCCCCACCGCCGCCACATTCAAGTTGCTCAGAACCACCGTGAGCTGCTCCCCGTTCGTCCTCACCGTCGCATGCAAACTCTGGCCCATGTCCTCCAACGTCGACGAAAACCGGGCCACCGCCCCCACACTCTCCGTCAGCGACGGCGCGTTCGTCCGCACCCATCCCTCGACCGTCGTCGTCGCGTCCGCCAGGTGCACCGAAAACCGCCGCACATGATCCAACGTCTCCGTCACCCCCGTCAGCGAGGCCTCGGATAGCAGCGTCCGATCCAGCCGCGCCACCACGTCGTTCAGTTGCTGCACGGTCAGATCCGCCCGACCCAGAAACTCCGCTGCCGCTCGCGCCGCCTCCTGAAGATTGAACGGCTCCTCGCACGTCACCACCGCCCCGTCCGTGAGCGCCGGAGCCGCCCCCGACCCCGGAGTGATCGACACGTACTGGTCGCCCAGAAAACCCGCCTGCTCGATCACAAACCGGGCGTCCCGGGCGATCCGATACTGCCGCAGGATCCGAAGATGGATCACCACCGACCGCCCGTCCAGGGAAAGCTCGGTCTCCTTCACCCGCCCCACCTGAACCCCCGCCACCAATACCGAGGCTCCCGGCTTGATCCCGCCAACATTGCCCGTCTTCAGCAACACCTCGTACGTCGGCGTCACGAACGAAAAGCCCTTGCTGAACCGGATCAGCAACACCGCCGTGAGCGTCAATCCCACCAGCACAAATACCCCAACCCGCCACGCCAATCGCGCCGAACTCATGCGCCTCCTTCCCCGGCCTCGGCCATGCCGTGCAAGAACTGCCGCACCAGGGGCTCCTCCGATGCCCAGAGCGACGCCGGCGTCCCGCTCGCGTGAATCCGGCCGTTCTCGAGAAACAAGACCCGGCTCGCGGTCCGCTCGAGGCTCCGCATGTCGTGCGTCACCACCACCGAGGTCGCATGCAAATGCGTTCCCACCGTCTCGATCAACCGGTTGATGCTCCCCGACACGATCGGATCCAGGCCCGCGGTCGGCTCGTCATACAACACCACCTGCGGATGATAGATGATCGCTCGGGCAATGCCCACCCGCTTGCGCATGCCGCCCGAGAGCTCCGCGGGCTTCTTCGCCTCCGTGCCCTGCAGCGCCACGAGCTCGAGAGCCTCTCCGACCCGCCGACCCACCTCCGCCGCAGTCAAGCCCGGCTGGCGCCGGAGCCCGAACGCCACGTTCTCCGCCACCGTCAGCGAGTCGAACAAGGCCGCGCTCTGAAACACCATGGCGAATTTCCGCCGCACCTCGAGCAGCCGACGCTCCGATAACGGCGCCAGATCCACCCCGTCCACCCAAACCTCACCCCGATCCGGACGCATCAGGCCAATCACATGCTTCAACAGCACGCTCTTCCCGCACCCGCTCCGCCCAATCACCGCCACCGTCTCGCCCGACTCGATCGCGAAACTCACCCCGTCCAGCACCCGCTGCGGACCGAACGCCTTCTCCAATTGCCGAACTTCAATCACATCAGTTCCCGTAGATCAACCGGTTCAGGAACAGCGTCAGGAAGAAATTGCTGATCAGAATCGTGATCGACGCGGTGACCACTGCCTCGGTCGTCGCCCGGCCCACGCCCTCCGCCCCCTCCCCGCACGTCATCCCCTTGTAACAGCCCACCGTCGCCACCACCGCCCCGAACACCACCGATTTCAACAACCCGATGATCATGTCCTCGACATCCGTGTACCGCAGCATGTTGTACCAGGCGTACGCGGGATCAATGCCCAGCAAGCCCACCCCGACGCCGTACCCCGCCCCAATCCCGAACGTCACCGCCTCGGCCGTCAGCAGCGGCAACGCCAGCACCGTCGCCAGCAACCGCGGCGCCAAAAGGTAATCGACCGGATGCGTCGCCAGCGTCCGCAAGGCGTCAATCTGCTCCGTCACTCGCATGCTCCCCAGCTCCGCTGCCATCGCCGCCCCCACCCGCCCCGCCACCATCAGCCCCGTCAACACCGGCCCCAGCTCGCTCCCCATCGATACGCTCACCACCGCCAGCGTCGCCGTGTCCATTTTCACCTTGTGAAACTGGAAGAACGTTTGCGCGCACAACACCATCCCCGTGAACGCACCCGTGATCAGGACCACCGACTGCGACTTGACCCCGATGAACTGGATCTGCTGCAGCAGCACCGCAGCCTCCCACCGACGCGATACCAGCGAGACCGCTGTCTCGACGCACAGCAGCGCATACGCCCCCAGCCCCTCGATCTGCCCCCGCACCCACGTTTGCAGCCGGCCCACCATGCAATCTACAGTATGGACCTCGGGGTCGCTTCTAACAATCGATAATCCACGTCGGTCTCGCCGGCCTCGGGATCAGCATGGGATCGAGATCGGGATCGGGATCAGCACGGCATCGGGACGGTCTCGGCACGCTTGACTCCCGTGCGATCCCTCAGGAATCCTGCGCCCGCGCGGTCTCGGTCTCACCAGCATCGCCAGACTTCCGTTGCGTCGGAGCGCATCCGTCAGGGGAACGGGCGATACGAGGGCCTCAAAGAGTACTCGCCGCCTGAGCTCGGCCGGGTGCTGGAGTTGGACCGTGCGCACGAGGTCATAACGTCATTCGAGCCAATGTGGCACACGCTGGTTGTGCTTTGTGATCAACTTCGCATGAGCAAACCCAGTCAACTTTCCGTGAGCGCTAACAAGGTGTGCGCAGCGCCAAGTCAGAAGGAGAACTCCCCCCCACAACCGGGGCGTGAGAAGCCCGAAGATGAGCCCCCCTTGGGCGGAGGAACAGCCGCGGCAGTCCGGCATGCGCCGCAGAGGACAGAACCTCCGGTAAATGCCTGCCGCGGGGCAAGACAAGCCGCGAATAGGATTCGCCGTCGCGGCAGGAACCGGCTAATTCCGCGGTCACTTCAAAAGCGAGGAGACCTATGAAACAAGCGAATTGCGGCGGAATCTTGGCGGTGGCCCTGTGGCTCGGCTGCATCGCCTCAGGCGGCGCGACAGCGCAGGAGACGAGCCAGTGGATCGTCCGCGATGATTTCAACGGCCGCCTCGCGGAGGGTTGGTCCTTCGAGCGCGAGGACCGGGCGAACTGGCGGGTTGGTCCCGGCGGCCTCGAAGTGCGCGTTCAGCCCGGCGGCATGTGGGGTGGCGGCAACAACGCGAAGAACGTCATGGTACATGCGATTCCCGCGCCGACCGACGCGCCTGTGGAGATCTCCGTCACCTTCAGCAACCGACCCACGGCCCGCTGGGAGCAGGCGAACCTGGTCTGGTATTACGACGGCGCGAACATGGTGAAGCTGGGACAAGAACTCGTGGCCGGCCGGCTCACCGTCGTGATGGGACGCGAGCAGAATGACCAGGCGCGGACCGTGGCGATCGTTCCCCTGGATGCCTACACGGTCGAACTGCGGCTGCAGGCCGTGCGCCATCGGATTCGCGGCCAATTCCGCACGGCGTCCTGGTCCGACTGGCGCGACGTGGGCGAATGCGATCTGCCCGCAAAGGGCGATCCGAAGGCCAGCCTCCACTTCTACAACGGAGGGCCCAACGACGCCCATTGGGCGCGCGTGAACCGCTTCACCGTGCGCCGTTTGCCGGCCAGCAGCGTCGATTGGCCTCGCGTGCGCGCGGAGGACAAAAGCCTGCGGTCAGCGGATAGTCCGCGTCTCGATTCAGCGTGGCTGGGTCTGCCCGACCATTTCGCCTTGTTCACTTCGGTGGAGGAGATCGCGACGGAGGCGAAGCCGGATTACGAACAGACCATCTACCGCTATCGCGATGGCAGCTACGGCTGGCGTTGGGATCGCCGGGCTTCAGCCGGCAAACAACCCACGGTGGCCGGGGTGGGCCTCGGCGCAAGGGCGCTGTGGCCAGACGCCCCGCAAGGCGGTTTTGCCCCCATCGCCGTCACGTCGATCGAGTCCCTGGAGCTGGAAATGGACGCGGTAACGCGGCTTGAAATCGATCAAGGCACGCACAATCTGGTGGTGGTGGTGCCGCTGAAGCCGGCCGGGCGGATCACGATCTGGCTCGACTGGTATGGTCAAGCCTCCGGCGTGCAGTCTTTGCACGACGGCTACGCCGATTATGGACACGTCCCCGCACCGGCGGGAACGGGCGAGATTCAGTATCGCCGCAAGGCTTTCCAGGGTGCTCCGCCGCGCCTCAACCTGAAGGCGTTCCTCGACGACGCGGCCAAGCGCGGCCTCGCGCCGTCCAGCGAAGTCCTGGGCGTCTGGTTGGGCAACGAGATTTGGACCGGATCGCGCGGCGGGACACTGGTTACGAAACTGAACCTGTTGGTGAACGGCCGGCGCTATTCGAGTCTGCCGGCGCAGTAGAGTGGATCATTGAGTTCAACCCCATGCGGCCGATCGTGTGACGGGCGTGGAGCCGTTTGACTGCCGACGCTCATTCACGCATCGCTTCCAGCCAGGTGTCGTCGATGGGGATGGTTTCTCTCCGTCCTTGACGTTCGAGAGTGATCACCCCGGTGACGGCCTTGACTCCGTGGCCTTTCCGGTCGCGGATTCTGAGGATCGAGCGATCGCGATCATCCTTCACCGTGACGTTCGTGAAGTGGAGGTTGCCGGCCGGGCGGCTGTCCTCCTCGAGGCCTTGCAGATAAAGCGGCGGGAAAAAGGGGTCCTGACGGGCGCAGTCGCGCAGGATGGCGTCTTCCAACTCGACGCGCACCGCATCGTAGGGATTGAACTGCACGGAGAGACCAGCCATGCCGTCCTCTTCCGCGAGAAACCGCGTGATCCGCAGCCGCCCGACCGGGGGATTTTTCGGGGCGCTGCACAGGTGGATGGCATGCTGCCGGTTGCCGCGGGAAACACACTGGTCGAGGTGGATCGAGATCGGTTTCGAGCCGCGGTTCAAGGATTGCGGACAGACCTGGTAGCCGGTTCCCGCGTTACCTTCGGCGATGCAACGGCGCACCACGCAGTTGACCAAGGAATTTGCGGGATGGTTGGGCTCGAAATCAATGCCTGCCCGAGGGTCCGTGCCGTCGGTGTGGCGCAGTCGGCAGTCTTCAATCAGCAGGTCTTCGGCGCTGATGACGCTGATGCCCTGCCGGTGGTTGGCGTTGCAGTCCACCCGCCGGATCGTCACCTCGCGGTTGGGCGTCTGTTTCGCGGTCGTGCCCAGGTAGATGCCGTCGCCTCCCGTCTGTTCGATCGTCAGGTCCTGGACCAGCACGTTCCGGCATCCGTAGAAGGCCAACCCATGCCGCCATTCGGACTTTTCATAGGCGGCGGATTGGTAATCCTGTTTGTGCATGCGGATGCGGGACGATTGGCCGCCATCCGTCCGGTCGCCCCGGAGAACGACGCTCTCACACTCGCGGAACGAGAGCAGGCTGTCGCTCCTGGCATGGAAGGCGCCTTTCAACGCCACCAGTTCGCTTCCCGCCTCGAACACGATTTCCTGGCCGCTCACCCCGGTCAATGGCCGCGTGACCCATGCCGACGGTTGCCGGTCGAGAATCAGCCGCTTGACTCTTGAGTCGATGGCTTCCTGCAGGTACGCCGTGGAATCGGTTGGATCGAATCCCCACCACGACACCCGGGCCTCCTGCCGCTTGCCCGCCAGCACCTCCCGGACCCGTTCGGGTTGGGCCAGACGCTGCGCGTTGGGCGATTCGGTCAGCGTCTTCACCAGGAACGCTTCGAATGCCTTTCGGTCTTTCCAGCCGAGCTGGCAACGCACTTCCTTGCCATCCGGCGTGACGAGCGTGTGCCCCTCGTCGTTCACGGTGAGTTTCCGGGGCTCGACCAGGGCGTAGTCCTCGGAGCAGGCCAGGTAGACCGCGGCGGTGTCGTACAGGATGCTGCTGGCGTCCCGAGGGTGATGACGCCGGTGAGCCCAGAAAGTGTAGTTCTCGATGACGATGCGGGCCAGTGGATGATCCGAAGCCGCCACGGTCGCGTAGGCCTCGCCGCGGAGCACCAGCTCCTCGGAAGCGTCCAGCGGCGACGTGGTAATCGTCCACGGCGCGGCGACCATCGCCTGCCAGGAGGCAGCGTCGGCCCGGACATTCCAATCCGCCGGGGGCTTCCCGCCGTTCTCAAAACCTCTGTAGATCCGGCCGCCGGTGCAGACGATGCGGGCCTTGGCCGCGATGCCCGGATCGCGGCGGAGGGCCTCCTTGATGTTCGGAACAGGGCCGATGGTGATGACGGTGATGATGCCCGGCTGCGCGCGGATGGTGTCCATCAGCGCCGCGATGCCGTCCGCATGAACCTTGCCCGGATAGGCGCCCAAATCGAAATCGCCCACCCAACGCGTCTGGTTCAGGGGATCGTTTCCGGTCTTGACCCCCGTGCCGATGGGAATGTCCGTGCGGCCGGCGCGTTGGAGGATTTTCGCCACGAGCCGGGTTCGCTCCGGGGTGTTGCCGTAGTCGGTGACGACGAGCTTCAGATCCAGTTGCGGCATGCCCAGCAGCATCGCCAGGGCCCACGTGTCATCGATGTCGTCGCCAATGTCCGTGTCCAGAATGACGGGTACGGGCGCTGCGCGTGTGTGGATTTCAGCGGCGAAACCGTGGAAGCTGAAAGCGGCGAGCAGGACGAGCGCGAATGCCCGGCAGCTTCGGCCAAGCCGGGCGCCGGCGCGGACGAACGGCGCAATGCCTCCGTGAAACGGGCCCATTTCGAGGCAATCGGGAACAGAAGAAGAAGGCGTCAAACTATAATAATCACTTGACTTGGGAAAATGGTCGGAGCGACAGGATTCGAACCTGCGACGTCTTGGTCCCAAACCAAGTGCTCTAGCCAGGCTGAGCTACGCTCCGTCCCACCGGGACCCAAGAGTCTCCTGCCCGGGCCTTCGGCGCAACACGAAAAGACGGCAGACCTTCCGCGAGGCATGGGGAGAATGATCCCGCCTCGACAACAGGGTCGGCACCCGCGAAAATCGGAATCCGATCATGAGCTTGAATGCCGTCATTACCGGGGCCGGGAGCGGAGTGGGACGCGCCGTCGCGTGCGCGCTGCTTGCCAAAGGCTGGCGGGTGGCGCTCATCGGACGCCGCGCCCGCGCCCTCGAGGAGACAGCCGCCCTCGCCGGCGGCGCCCCGGAGAGCACCCGGGTCTGTCCTGCTGACGTGGGCCAACCCAACGCGGTCGCCGACGTCGCCCGCCGCCTCCTCGAGACGTGGGGAACGGTCGACGCCCTGGTCAATGCCGCCGGCACGAACGTCCCCCAACGTTCGCTCGCGGAGCTGTCCCCTGCAGACTACCGCGCGCTGATGGACACCAACCTCAACGGCGCCTACTACTGCGTCCAGGCCTTCCTCCCGTCGATGCGCCAACGGGGCGCCGGCACCATCGTCAATGTCGTCTCCGACGCCGGCAAGCAGGCCAGTCCCAAGGCGGGCCCCGCCTACGTGATGTCCAAGTTCGGCCTCGCCGGCCTGACGCAGAGCATCAACGCCGAGGAACGCCGCCACGGCATCCGAGCCTGCGCCGTGTTTCCCGGCGACATCGACACGCCCCTGCTCGACCGAAGGCCAACACCCCCCGACACCGCCGCACGCGCCCGGATGCTGCGCCCGGAAGACGTCGCGGCCTGCATCCTCCTCTGCCTCGAGCTTCCGCCCCACGCCATCGTCGAGGAGTTGCTGATCCGACCGCGCTGAACGTCGGCGCAGAACGGCTCCCCCCTGCGACCTGCGGATACTCAGCGCTGGGTCGCGGCAGCATCATCGTCCGCTCGGCTCGCCACTGTGGCCGCCGGGTCCGTCACCTTCCGAAGATAAGCGCGCCGCGCCGCGGCAAACGCCTGTAACCCCGCTCGCGACCGCCCCCGGCCAAAGCCGGATTCGCTCGAGTCCCCACCAGCCAGCGAGCTCTGAAATGCCTCGAGCGAATCCAGTTTCCGCGTGTCCGCCTCGACATACGGAGCAATGAGCGCATGATAGCGTTCCGCCACGGGTCCCAGCGTCTTCCAGTCGAGCCAAGCTGTCGCCATTTCGCGGACGTAGCCCAGGTAACGCTGGCGCAAGGACGGAACGGCGAGGAGCTTCGACAGCAGGACCTTCCGTGAGTCGTTCGCCGCCACGAGCGGGTCCAGCTCGACACCGCCACCGCCAACGCCCGGCCCGCCACCAGGTCCGCCGCCTCTCCCCAAGCGCGGACCGCCGCCTCCGCCGAAGCCCGGACCTCCCGGGAAATCCGGCCCCTCACCCTCCTCGAACCCGCCGAAGCCACCAGGCCCCCCGAACCCGCCAAAGCCGCCGCGGCCGCCACGCCCGCCGCCCCCAAGGAACCCAGGCGGTCCACCCATCCCTCCCATCCCTCCCATCCCTCCCGGACCCCCGGGACCGCCGGGACCGCCACCGGAAGAAAGCGTCTCGTTGGCGTCGTGCGGGATGATGTGAAAGCGCCCCAGGGGATCCTGGTAGAGATAGTAATCGCTGGCACGCGTCCAGTAGCCGTCCCCGTTCACCAGCACGTTCTCGAGCGCGAGGAACTTGAGCGCGCCGTCGATGTCGAGCATCGGAGCCAGGGCGGCTTCGAGTTGTTCCGCGGGGGTCTCTGTGAGCATCTTGCAGAGCAGAATGAGGCTGGCCCAGGACCGGGGATCCTCCTTGGACTTGATCTGGTAAATCCGTCGGTAGGCGGCGGCGTCATCGCCCACGTAGGCCAGCGTTCCGCGACCGTCCGGACTCCCGGGGACCTTCCAACGGGCCCCCTTGCTGGTGCCGAACCATGCCTTCACGAAATCCTGATTCACCTGCTCGGAGTTCACGTAGAGCCCCCAGCTCTCCCCGTTGATCACGACCCTGACGAAATTGGCCCGGGGCGCCGGGAAGTAGTTGCGGGCGATGTGGGCGTACAGCGGGGAATGCAGGAAACTGGCGTCCTCGTGTGAATTGAGCAGGTTCAGCGTCCGGCATCCGTCGAGACGCTGCTCCGGATTCACCAGGTTCAGCGCGAGGTTCAGGGACCGCTTCTGCCCCGTGCCCACCATCGAGTAGGAGGACATTCCTCGAAACCGCACCCCCACCCCGGGGTAGACCCGGCCATCCACCGTGAGTCGCCCAGGCACGTCCACATCCGTACCATGGAACTCTTCGAGTGCCTTCTCCCAATCCGCTTCTTCGAACTCGAGAAAAAACGTGCGAACGACCTCCGGCGCGTAGAGCGGAACCCCGGGGTACGCCTTCACATCGGCCGGCGTCACTCGTTCCCCGGCGGTGTTCGCTGCCTCCGTCCCACGGAACCCGCCGGGCCCGCCGCGTCTGCCCGGACCGCCCCGTCCACCAGCAGGTCCGGGCCCGCGCCGGCCCCCTTGCGCGGAAAGGCCGGTCCGCGCCGCCTTCCGCTCGGTCACATTGAGCCAGCCATCGCCATCCTGATCGTATTGCTCCACGATCGACTTCCGCTCAGCGTTCATGCCGCCGGGACCGCCGAAACCCGGTCCTCCAGGCCCGCCGCCCCCCGGGCCGAAATCTCCAGGCGGCCCCCCGCGCCCGAACCCGGGCGGACCGCCATCGTCTGCCCAGTCACCCGGCGGCGGAAGGTCGAATCCCGGTGCCGGGCCGTCCTCTTGCGGGCGCGGCGGATCAGCCGTCTGGGTCATCGCCCAGACAACACACGCCAACGCCAGGAACCCCGGCACCAACCGTAATGCGAACTGAACCGGCTTCATCGTCTGCTCCCGCGATCGTGCATCACCCCCCATTAAGCCGCCATTAAGAGCCGGTCCCACACACCTCGTCGGTTGCCCCTTGCCCCGGGCACCGTCGAGGGGCCGACAATAAACCTGTCCCCCTATCGTCCCCCACACTTCTTAATCGCACCTTAATCGGATCCGTGCCAGGGTGCCCCCGATTCCATCCGCCCTGGCGGCCGTGCGCCGGAGCGGCAGGAGCGCAGCGACGATGCCGCACCATGAGAATCCTGCTGGTTGAAGATGAGCCGCGACTGCAGCGGAGCCTGGCTCGGGCCCTGCGCGAGGAGGGCTATGCGGTGGACACGGCGGACGCGGGCGACGACGGGCTGTACAAGGCCGAGACCTACGACTACGACGCGATTCTCCTCGACGTGATGCTGCCGCGGCTCGACGGCTGGCAGGTGCTCGAGCGTCTCCGGCGCAAGAAGCAGACCCCCGTCCTCATGCTCACCGCGCGGGATGCGACGCGCGACCGCGTCCGCGGCCTCGACACCGGGGCCGACGACTACCTGGTCAAGCCGTTTGATCTGACCGAGCTGCTGGCCCGGTTGCGCGCGCTCATCCGGCGGGCCGTGGGTCAGGCCAGCTCGAGAATCGAAATCCGCGACCTCCAGATCGACACACGGGCCCGCAGCGTCAGCCGGGCCGGCCAGTCGATCTCGCTGACCGCCCGCGAATACGCCATCCTCGAATATCTCGCCCTCCACCGCGGCGAGGTGGTCACCCGCACCGCCCTCTACGAACATCTCCTGGACGAAAACGATGACACCCTGTCCAACCTCGTGGACGTTCACGTCTTCAGCATCCGCAAGAAGCTGGGCGCCGACCTGATCACCACGCGCCGGGGCCAGGGATACTGCATCGAGGCCTGATGGCGCATCTCTTCCCCAAGTCGATCCAATGGCGGCTCCAGGCGTGGCAGGGCTTCCTGCTCGTTTGCGTCCTGACCGGATTCGGCTTCACGGCCTATCACCTCCAGCGCCTCAACCATTTCCGCCAGATCGACGACGAGCTCGACCGCCGGCTCGCGGCGCTCAACAGCGAGATCGTCGCCCGTCCCCCATTCGGCCCACCCCATGGCTCCGCGCGTCCGGATCTCGGGCCCGGGCCCGGCCCGCTCCACGATGGCCCCGGCGGCCCGGGCGGCCCCCGCGGGGGACCGGGTGACCCCTTCGATGGCCGTCGCCCGCCCGATGGCCCGTTCGAGAACCGCACGTTTCAAGTCTCCCCCGCCACCCAACGCCTCTTCGATCCCTCGGACGCCAACGGCTTTTACTACCTTCTCTGGTCCCGGAGCGGCACTCTGATCGCAGGATCCACGAACGCGCCTGCCAACGTGGTCCCCCCCGCACCCCGCACCGATACCCTGACCCATATCCGCGTCCGCCAGTCCCGGCGTGAAGCGTACCACTTCACCGAGATCGGCGAGTGCATCCTCGCAGGCCGATCCATCCGCGCCGATCTCGACATCCTGAACCGGTTCGCTGGCTTCCTCGTGGTGGCAGGAGGCACCGTCCTCACCCTGGGGCTCGGCGGCGGAGCCTGGCTCATCCGCCACGCTTTTCGGCCCTTGAACGCCATCGGCACGGCCGCCCACCGGATCGCCGCCGGCAATCTCTCCGAACGAATCCCGGTCGGGCAGACCGACGACGAATTGGCCCGGCTCGCCGGGGTGCTCAACGCGACCTTTGCCCGGCTCGAAGCCGCCTTTGCTCTCCAACGCCAGTTCGTCGCCGACGCCTCCCACGAAATGCGGACGCCGATGACGGTGCTCATCACGGAGGCCCAAGCCACACTGGCCCGGACGCGGACCGCGGAAGAGTACCGTGAGACCCTCAAGTCATGCCTCGACACTGCCCAGCAACTGCGCCGGCTGACCGAGTCATTGCTGCAACTCGCCCAGCTCGACGCCGGCCAGGAGTCCTTCCAGCACCAGCCCTGCGATCTCGCGGACATCGCTCGAGCGTGCGTCGAACGTCTCCGTCCCCTCGTCGCCGAACGCGGCCTTCGGATCGAATGCGATCTCCTCCCCTCCCCCGCTTGCGGGGACGCCGGCCGCCTGGGCCAAGTGGTCACCAATCTGCTCTCGAACGCCGTTGTCTACAACCGTGACCGCGGCTCGATCCGTGTCCGCTGCGGGCCCCACGCCGACGGCGTGTGCCTCTCGGTCGCCGATACCGGCATCGGGATCGCTCCCGAACATCTACCGCGAATCTTCGATCGGTTCTATCGCGTTGACCCTTCGCGTTCCGGAGCTCCCGGCAGGACCGGCCTCGGTCTCGCCATCACCAAGGCCATCGTCGAAGCTCACGGCGGCACCATCACCGTCACCAGCGAGTCGGGCGTTGGCACCGAGTTCATCGTCCGGCTGCCTGCCGCCACGCCGGGTGACCAGCACGCCTGATACCGCTCACGGCCAAGACCGACCAGTAGCGGCCGGCTGACGTTCGCGCCACAGCGGTTCGCTGAGACTATGTATAGGGCTAGCAAGGCGCCGCCTCAGAACCAGTCGAGTCCCCAGACTCATGAAGACCCTGCTGTCGCTCCCCACCCCTCTTCCGCGCCTCGCTAACGTAGAGTCCTCGACGGAAGGAGGGATGGCCTGGAACGGCAGGGACCAAACTTGACCTGTTGACCCCGTGTTTCAGGAGTCGAGGACTCTAGCGCTTGTCAGCCCGTTGGGAATCGGTAGGCTGGTGCCGCGATGGACCATCGAGGTACCGGCTTTCCCCTCCGCGCCATGGCGGCGGCGGTGTGTGCGTGTCTTCTGAACAATTCCGCACTCGACGCCGCGGAGCCTGTGGGCGCATGGGATTTCGACAATCCCGCCGCGCCCCTCGAGGCCACGGTTGGCAGCCCCCTTCAACTCGTCGGCACCCACACCCTCCTCATCCCCGGCGCGCACGGCGAGGACGGCGCGGTCCGCGTCGGGATCGGGAGCCATTACGTCTGCACCCATGGCATCGCGCCACCCTCCGGAGCCAGTCTGGTCAACCGGTTCTCGTTGCTCATCGACTTCCGCGTTCCGTCGATCGGGCCGTGGTACTGCTTCTTTCAGACCAACCCCTCCAACCAGACCGACGGCGATTGCTTTGTGCAGGCCAACACGGGGACGCTCGGCGTCGGCTCGACGGGATACTCCTCGACGCCCGTCACCGCCAACCTCTGGCAGCGGCTGCTCGTCACCGTCGACAACTCTCTGGGTCTCTACCGCGTCTACCTCGACGGCACCCTGATCCTCAACGGATCATCCCAGGCGGTCGACGGCCGCTTCGCCCTCGCCCCCACCCTGCTCCTCTTCGCCGACGACGACGCCGAGGACGCCCCCATCGACGTGACGCGCGTCGCGATCTACAACGTGGCCTTATCTGCCGCCGAGGCCGCAGAGCTCGCCGGACCCGACTTCGGCGATCTCCCCAACCAGATCCCGAGCGTCAATACCCCGGCAGCCGGCCCCACCCAGGCCGCCACCGGCCAGTCCGTCGTCTACAGGGTAACGGCCACCGACCCCGACTCCGACCCGGTGCAAGTGCAAATGGACTGGGGCGACGGCGGCGCGCTTTCGGGATGGAGCACCCTCGTCACGCCGGGCCAGCCCGCGACCGTGTCCCACACGTACAAACTGCCGGGGACCTTCCCGATCCGGGCCATGGCCCGGGACTCGAGGGGGGGAACCAGCGCGTGGACTGATGTCGCGGTCCTCACCGTGACCGGCGCGCCCATCGTCAACGCCCTGACTCCGCCGTTCCTGCAGAATGTGACGACCGACGGCATCACCATCATGTGGGAACTGGATGCCGCGGCCGCTGCGGAGGTCGAGTACGGTTTCACCCCGGAGTATGGCAGCCGGCAGACCGCGGCGGTAACCGATTCCGGCGCCGGCACCCTCATCTACCGAGCCCGCCTCTCCGGCCTCGAACCCGGCTCCACCTACCACTACCGCACCGTTCTCGAAGGAACTCCCGGACCCGATGCCATGTTCCAAACCGCACCGGCAGGTTCGCCCGACTTCTCGTTCTCCGTCTGGGCTGACAGCCAGGGATCCAACCACGGGACCCACCCTGCCGATCCCCTCGAGCCCACCAAAAGCATGATGCAGCACATGGCCGACACTGGCATCGACCTCGCCCTCACCGCCGGTGACCTCGCCGAGAACGGCGCCTCGTACTCGGACACGCATCAGTACTACCTGGACCGCGTGGCCAGCCTCCTGGGCACCACCGTCCCCTGGTACCCCGCCTGGGGCAACCACGACAGCGGCCGCGACGCCGTGATCCGCAAGTTCGCCGACCTCCCCAGCCAGGATCGACCCGGGTTCACCCCGGGTTATGGCAGCTACTCGTTCGATTACGCCGGCTGCCACTTCATCTGCATCGACCACGCCACGCGCTCGACAGACATCCTCTCCTGGCTCGAACAGGACCTCCAATCCGCCGCCAACCGCAACGCCCGGTTCACCTTCCTCTTCGTTCATGTGCCCCCCTACTGCGAATTGTGGATCGATGGCGATTCGTTCCATCGGACGCATCTGGTCCCGTTGATGGAAGCCTACGGCGTCGACGTCTGCTTCAGTGGGCACACGCACGAGTACTCGCGTGGCCTCCTCAACGGTGTCCACTACTGCATCACCGGCGGCGGCAGCTGGCTTGACACGCCGGAAAGCCTCGTCGCCGACTGGCCCCACATGACCGTCGGCGGCCGGCATCCCATCGCTGGCGTCCCCCAGCTCGGCGGCACCCACGGCGGCGGCCTCATCAATGAATACGTCCGCGTCGATGTCACCGGCAATGCCTTCACCGCCTCGATGATCGGCTTCAACCCGGATGGCACCGTCGTCGGCGTCCTCGACCAGTTCTCCGTCTCGCTCGCTCCCAACCCCAATCCACCCGCCGCACCCACGATCGCAGGGCCCGCCACCGTCGATGTCTTCCGGACCGCAAGCCTCGTGCTCGAGAGCTCGGCGTTCTCCGACCCCGACGACGGTGACACCCATCTGCAGAGCCTCTGGCGCCTCAGCCGCAGCATCAACCTCGAATCCGCCGCGGAAGTCGTCCTCGACGAGGCCACCGGCCCCGGCGTTATCACCTGCGCTGTCGACACCGCCGCCATCGCCCCGGGCCAGACCCTCTACGCCGGGGTGCGCCACCTCGACGCCGCCGGCCACGTCAGCCCCTTCTCGACCGCAATCGCCATTCGAATCCTGCCCGATCCCGTGCACCGCGAGGATTTCGAATCAACCGCCGAATCGAGTCTGCCTCCCGGTTGGATCGCCACCCACCGCACGACCGCCAACGTGAATACGTCCGACCCCGACGACCCGCAATCGAACACGTATCTGACCTGGACCGTGATCTCTGCCGACCGGCTCAGCCGTGTCTTTGGCGCCAACCGTGTGAATGTGCCCGGCGTCGTCCAGGGCCATTCGGTGTATGCCGAGTCCGATCAGCGCAGCGGCATCCAGATCCAGCATCTCACCTCCCCCGACTTCTCGCTCGAACTCGTCACCGACGCGGTCCTGTCCTTCCGCAGCAATTACATGCAGAACCAGGACAGCCTGGGTGCCGTCGAGTACTCGATCGACGGCGGCGCTCACTGGCTGCCCGTCGTCTATTGGCTCGATGCCGCGGATGTCGTCCTCACCCAGGGGCAGACAACCGTCGACGGCAACGCCACGTTCACCCGGATCGACCCCGACAACGTGCCGCTCGCCAATGGCAGCGCCGCCAGCGGCGGCACCTACGGTGAACACATCCTCAGCCGGCCCTTCTCCGCCCTCGGCCCCTACGTCCAGCACCGCACCAACGACGACGCCGTCGGGTCCAAGAGAATCGAGCGCTTCCCGCTCCCCGACGCTGCGGGCCAGCCCCGGGTCCGATTCCGCTTCACCCTCGTCGGCACCGCCAGTTGGTTCTGGGGCATCGATGACTTCGCCCTCTACGGCACACGGGCCGACAACGAGCCCATCCTCGTCACGCGCGTCCGCACCGCCCCCGGTGCCATCGACCTCGAATGGACAGGACCCGATGGCCCCTTCCAGGTCGAATTCCGGGCCAGTCTCGACGCCGGCGCCTGGCACGACCTCGGACAACCCATCGACGCCGCGCAGCGCAGCATTCGCCTCGAGGCCTCCGGCGCCACCGGCTTCTACCGCATCCGACTGGCACGATAGCGAGGCGCGGAGGCAGGGTGCCCCTCTGCCCCATAACGGCTCCTTTGGACTGCATGTTTCATCAGTCTGAGGCGGCGCCTCGCTACCCGTCTCTCCGCGAAACACCGGTCACGGCCCAGGTGCGCCCCGGTAGAACCGCAGGGGAAAAACCGCCGACGCGGCATCCTCGAACTCCCACTCCCCTGAGGCACCCAGCGTCGCACTGTCCAAGGTGTGCCATTCCACCAGGTTCGTCGAAGCCGCCACTTGGTAACGATGACCCGGCCTGCCGGACAGCGACCAGCGGAGGGGCGCCGCGCGGGATGCGAGGCTGAGCCGGGGAAGATCGACGGCTTTGCGCACGTTCAACCGGCCCCCGGCAACACACCGGCCGGCGAACGCAGGCCGCGCGTCCACCGCCGCCAGCAGCCGATCGATCAATGCCCGCGGCGCCGCCCCCGGTTCCTGCTGCCGCAGCAGGGCCAGCGCGCCGGCCACGCACGCCGCCGCCTGCGACGTCCCGCTGAGGGTCCCATAAGCCGCGTCGCCATCCGCCAGCGTCGAGTAGATCGCAGCACCCGGCGCGAACAAGTCCACACTCTCGGCCCCGTGGTTCGAGAAAGTCCAGCGGTCATCCGTCCGCGTCGAGGCCCCGACCGACACGATGTGGTCCAAGGCGATTCCCGCCGGGTAATACGGGATCCAATCGCTGTTGGCGGCGTTGTTCCCCGCCGCTGCCGCCACGAGCACCCCGTCGCGGCGCGCCACCTCGAGCGCGTTCGACATCGCCTCCGAGAACTCCGATCCGCCCCAGCTCAGATTGATGATGTGCGCCCCGTGCATCCGGGCGAACTCGATGCAGGCCACCGCATCGGACACGTAGCCATTGCCGGCCGCATCGAGGAACTTGCACGCCATCAACTGCGCCCGCCCGGCGACGCCGGCAACACCCCGCTGGTTGTTGGCGACCGCAGCGATGACCCCGGCAAGATGCGTCCCATGGCCGTTGTCGTCCCAGGGATCATGCTGCCCGGTGAGGGCGTTGAACCCGGGGGTGCCGTCCTCGGGATTCCGCCACAGGCTGCCCTGCAGATCCTCGTGCGTGGCCCGGATCCCACTGTCCACCACTGCCACCACCACGTTGGTTGCCGCCGACACCACATCCCATGCCTCCGGCATGTCCAGGTCGGCGTCCGGCAGCCCCCCGTTCTGGCCGTAATTGCTCAACCACCACAACGTGCCATTCTGAAAGTACGGATCGTCCGGCAACACCGACACCGCGGAAACCACGTGGTCCGGTTCCGCGTACGCCACCAACCCGCTCTCCCGATAAGCGGCAATCGCCCGCGAAACGCTCTCCCCCTCCGCCAACCGAACCACCTGCAGCCCCCCGAGACGCGAGAACACGCCGCGTACCCGCACCCCCCGATCTGCCTGAAACCGCTCGAGCCCGGACGCGCACTCCCTGCGCAGGGGCATCACCAACACCTGGTTCGGGTGATGCGCTCCCGGCGACGATGCCATGCCGCCCAACGACAAAAGCCAGAGAGCCAGCCCCAAGGGCACGGTGGACACGCCGCGGATCCCGACGATCCGCGTTCCCCAACCGCCTCTCGCGGACACGCGCAACACACCCTCCCTTTAAACCACATCCCTTCTCAGATCCAGACCCGTTCAGCTCCTTGATTGACAGCACCCGAGTGTTGGGACACCTTCGACCGCACTGATTCTCGACAACCGCTGTAGCGCACAAAGGTCGTCCGGCCAGAGTCCTCGCCTTGTGGAATGTGTAGTGAACAAATCAAGTTTGGTCCCTGCAGTTCCAACCCCACCCCGCTACCTTCGAGGACTCTGCATTAACGAGGCGCGGAAGCGAGGGTCCGAAAAGGCAGGAAGGCTCCATGGAATCGCGGACTCCGTTCGGTCTGAGACGCGTTTCGTCCCAGGCCGTTTTGGGCGCAACGAATGTCCACCCATTTGAGGAACACCACACTAGGCCCAACACGTCGTCTGCGGCTTAACCCCATTCTCTCCCCGATGAACACCCGGATTTCGCTCCGCCATGTCAAAGTACCAGCCGTCTGGTGCCTCCTGGCGCTGTCCCTAATGCCCTTTGCCGCCCGGTCCGGCGTCGAGACCCTCGCCTTCGTTGAGAGCCCCCCAGCCAGCGCCCTGTTCTTCGGAGCCGTAACGAATGCCTTCGACGCCGTCGGTTCCGCTTCCCCCGACGACTGGACATTCGATGCCGAAGCCGGCGACCGGCTGTCAGCCCGAATCGAGACCGCCATCGGCGCCGCCTACCCCCGGCTCCGGCTCCTCAACCCCTCCGGCCAGACGATTGCCAGCGTGGATGGCAGCGCATCCGGCATCGCTGAATTCCACAACGTCGCCCTCACCGTACCCGGCGGCTACCGCGTCCGCGTCTATTCGGATCATCAAGTCTCCGAGTACCAACTGCGTGTCGACCTCAGCCGCGGCCCCAGTCTTGAAGCCGAGCCCAACCAGACTCCTGCGACCGCCAATAGCCCCCTCCCGAGCCTCCTGGCGGGCTCCTTCCAAATCCGCTTCGCAGGTACCCTGGCCGCCGACGACACCCCCGGCGATTACGTTGCCCTCGGTACCCTGGACCCGGGCAACACCGTCGCCGGTGAACTCTTCACCGGCCCTCACAGCAGCCTCCAACCCGGCGACGCCTCGGTAGCCCTCTTCCGGTCCGGCGACCCGAACCCCGTGTTGTCCTCCACGGCCACTTTCAACTACACCGTCGTCGACCGCGGCACCTACCACGCCCTTGTCTCCAGTGAGGCCCGCCGAGGTCTCTTCGCCCGCTACCTCGCGACACTCGCCGTCTCCGACACCGTGCCACCCACCGTCCTCAGCCTCACACTGCCCGGTGACGGCTCGACCGCTGCCGACATCGTCAACCGCTTCACCGTGACCTTCTCCGAACCGTTGTCCCCCGACACGCTCCTCAACCCCGCCAGCTTCAGCCTCCGACAGGCCGGCACCGATGGGGCTTTCGGAACCCCTGACGATGTCCTCTATCTCTTGGCTCCTCCGACCTACGCATCGTCAACGCCTGAGACCGTCTCCTTCGGACTCCTCGATGGCCCGCTGCAAACCGGCCTCACCCGCTTCACCGCCTCCTCGACGGTCACGGATCGCGCCGGTAACCCGCTCACCCCCTCGCTCACCCGCACCTTCACGATCGCCCGCCTTGATGATTTCCAGTTCGAGAACCGCTCGAACGACACGCTGGCCGACGCCACCACGCTGAGCCTGGCCCCGGCCAACGCTCCCGACGGCTCCTTCCTCCCCGGGCCCTCCTACCCGGTCGGCAGCAACCCCGCCTTCGTCCTGG
>Ga0116143_10002499_pt1 | contig 19921 bp, 19 predicted proteins | sample AD_UKC034_MetaG_FD_89745 | JGI IMG/M metagenome (GOLD analysis project Ga0116143, IMG submission 89745) | Active sludge microbial communities of municipal wastewater-treating anaerobic digesters from USA - AD_UKC034_MetaG | ecosystem: Engineered > Bioreactor > Anaerobic > Digestate | place: USA...
CCGGCTGGTGCGCCCGGTCGCATCCGGGGCTATCCGAGAACGTTCTTACGGCCCACGTCCACCACGAACCTTCCACGCAGGAATTTCCTTCCCAAGAGGACCTGGTACTTCATGTCACTGCGGTCGAAAAGCGTGGCCTGGGTACGCACGACATGCCCGTTCAACTTCACTTGTGTGCTGATCAGGTACCGGCGGCTCGTCTCCCCGTTGCTGCTCTTCACGCTCACCCGCTTGAAGGTCCGGAACACCTTCGTCTTGCGCACCCCGCCCATCTGGAAGGTCACCACCAGCTGTTTCACACCAGCCTTCGTTCGCTGCTTCAGACGTTGGTAATGGAGGGCACTGCGGTAGGCACCGGTATCGATCTTGGCTTCCACGCGTGCCACACCAAGACCCGGAAGGGCGATATGTTCCAACCGTCCGATGGTGATCAGCGCCTTCGCCATGGGCGCAAAGGTGCCGGAAAGGCGCGAAGCCTACAGATGGACGATGCCCGGCTTTCCAACAGGCAGGGGTGCGCTGGAGGCCACATTCCCGGAAAAGGCGCGATCTTTGCAGCACTTCAGAAAAGCCCATGAACAAGTTCCTTACCCTGCTGGCGTCGACAGCCCTTGTCGTCGCATGCAACACCGCCTCCATCCCCGCCAATGCTCAGGAGAAGAGCGAGCAACCGACCGTGAAGAGCTATGGGGAGGTGATCACCCCCGAAGGGGCCATCTCCACCGAAGAGCTCGTGAAGGCCATGTCGGAGAAGAACGAGTTGGTCACCAAGGTGGAAGGAGAGGTGATCACCAGCTGCGCCATGAAGGGCTGTTGGATGGACATGAAACTGGCTGACGGCAGCACGATGAAGGTCCGCTTCAAGGACTACGGGTTCTTCGTTCCCACCAAGGGCCTCGAAGGCAAGCACGCCGTGATCCAGGGGACCGCAACCCGCGAAGTGGTCGATGTCGCCACCTTGCAGCACTATGCCGAGGATGCTGGAAAGAGCAAAGAGGAGATCGAGAAGATCACCGAACCCCGCACGGACATGATGTTCCTGGCCGATGGGGTGTTGATCACCTTCTAAGCCGGATCAAAGAGGATCGTGAAGCCCGGGCCTCAGGTCCGGGCTTCTTATTCACCATTCCCCGATCCCTTGTTGGCACCGACCGGACCGATCGCGATGCGGCCTTTCCGGAGCCTGTACTTTCAGCCCCTTAAACCATGTCCATGTCCACGATCGCCCTCGCCGTGCACGGTGGTGCCGGCACCATCTCCAAGGAACGGATGACCCCTGAACGGGAGTCGGCCTATCGAGTGGCCTTGGAGAACGCGCTGCGTCGCGGCCATGAGGTGTTGAAGAAGGGCGGAGCGGCCATCGACGCGGTGGAGGCGGCTGTTCGGGTATTGGAGGATTCCCCGCTGTTCAATGCTGGGCGCGGTTCCGTCTTCAACGCCGATGGTCAGCACGAAATGGACGCCAGCTTGATGAACGGTGCGGATCTGCGTGCCGGGGCGGTGGCCGGGGTGCAGAACGTGAAGAACCCGATCGGCCTGGCGCGCCGTGTGATGGATCACAGCGAGCATGTGTTGATCAGTGGGATGGGCGCCTTCGAATTCGCCCACAAGCAAAGGGTGGAGCTCGAGGACGACCAGTATTTCCACGATGAGTTCCGCTACCAACAGTGGAAGGAGGTGGCCGGTACCGATCGGGTCCAGCTCGATCACAGCGACAAGGAGCGGAAGTTCGGGACGGTCGGTGCCGTGGCGCGGGACGCGAACGGACACCTTGCGGCCGCCACCAGCACCGGCGGCATGACCAACAAGAAGTGGCAGCGGGTGGGCGACAGCCCGATCATCGGCGCGGGGACCTATGCCAACGATGCCTCCTGCGCGGTGAGCTGCACCGGACATGGGGAGAGCTTCATCCGCGCGGTGGCAGCCCACGATGTGCACGCGCTGGTGGCCTATAAGGGGCTTTCCCTGGCCGAGGCGGTGCGCGTGGTGGTGCACGAGAAGCTGCCACCGTTGGATGGTGACGGTGGGCTCATCGCGATCGACCACGCCGGCAACATCGTCCTTGACTTCAATTGTCCGGGCATGTACCGCGGGCATGTTGGATCCGATGGCGCCTACCACACGGCCATCTTCCGGTGATCACTCGGATCATTTCACGGTCTTCCCCGGCTTCTTAGGGGCGGCTTTACGCGGATTGATGAACGGCAGATGGATCTGCTGCTCGTCCGGGTAGTCGATGTCCTCCCCCAGGATGTAACCGAACGGTTTCATCGAGGGGATCGAATCGCATACGATCTTCAACATGCCGGTGATCGGTATCGCGAGGACCATACCCACCACCCCCCAGAGAAGGCCGAAGCCGATGAGCGCAGCGATGCTGGCAAGTGGATTCACGCTCACGCTGCTCCCCACGATCTTCGGAGTGATGAAGTTGTTCTCGAGGAACTGGGTGATCAGACATACGGCCAGGGCACCCAGGGCGTAGATCGCGGAATCCTTGGTCACCAGGGCGATCACGATGGGGAGGAGGCTGCCGATGAGCACACCCACGTATGGGATCACATTGAGGAATCCGATCGCGAAGCCCAGAAGCACGGCATATTTCAGGTCGAGGATGAGGAAGCCGATGCTGCTTAGTGCACCGAGTATCAGGATGACCAGCAGCACACCGCGCAGGTACTTGCGCGACAGCTTCGATACATTGATCATGATGTCGAGCACAAGGCCGTCACGGGTCCTCCCCAGTTGCTCGAAGAAGGTGCGGAACTTGTCCTTCAGTAACAGGAGCAGGAAGACGATGATGGGGATGGGTACGATGGAGGACAGCACGGCACCCGTTCCGGAGAAGAGCTTCATCAGGATGTCACCACCGGAACTTGCAAGTTCGGTCACGCGCGCATTCAACCATTTGAGTTGCTCGCGCTGGCTGATGTGGGCCTGATCCTCGATCATTTGTTGCAGTGCCTTGCCTTTCTCGGCGAAGGCTTCCTGCAAGGCGGGCATGTCATCAGCGAAATTGGTCAGCTGCCATCCCGCGAGTACGAATATGCCCAGCACAAGCACTACCAGGACGACCGTGGCAACCAGAGCGCCAGCCCATCGGGGAAGGCCGATCGATTCCATCCTGCGGGCCATGGGGAGCAGCAGGAAAGCCAGCAACCCGCTCACCACGAACAGGAGGATCAATGGCTTCCCGAAATAGAGCGCGACCACCGTTAACACGAGGGCCAACAGGACGTTCACATAGCGTTGCAAGCCATCACCTATCTCCATGGGGGGCTGGGCGGAAGTTCGTTGGGTTCAAGCATTTCCTTCTCGGACACGTTCCTTCACGCGCTCCCAGGAACGCTTCAATTCGGTCGCGATATGTTCCAGCCGTTCGGGGGTGGCGAAACGCTCCAGGAGCATGGGGGCTATCGCGCTCACGATCCACGCGAACAGCCTTCCCTTCACGGTCCTGCTTCGGGCGCCCATGGCCAGGCCGATCGCACTTCCGACCGCTCCGTTCTCCACCCGCAGCAACTGCGATAGGGAGCGCAATGGTCTCCAGGCACGCAGCATATCGCCGAACGCATCACCGGCCATCCCACGCCGGAACGCGGGTTCACGCACCAGGTCCCAATACTCGACAAGGGCCTCCTGATGCTTGTCTCGGATCCCTTTGAGCCGGTCGCGCTCCAGGCGCACCTCGGCCAGGTTCAGGAAGCGGTCAGTCCTTCTCATAGCCTGCGTTGATGATGGCGAGCGTGATGCGGTCACGTAGCATATGCCGCCAGATCAGGTAGAAGACGATGGTCAACAACAGGTAGAGGCCAGCCACGGTCAGGAAGCCAAGTGCAAGGTCGCCCATCGTGCGTCCCAACCAGATGGCCAGGGCCACGCTGCTCATCACCAGCACGGCCGCGATGAAGAGCGAGGAGACCACGGCTACCAGCAGCGTGCCACTGAGTTTGCCCACATTCTCACTCCCGAGGAGGATGCCGTAGTTCTTCTGAGCCTCCAGCCATCCTTTCCCATCCTCCACGACCGCATCCAGGAAGACACCCAGGTCCGGGTTCTCCTCACCTGGCCGCGTGAACCGGGCGTATCGCTCCTGTTGCTGCTCGTCGTCCATCTCGGTCGTGTTCACGCGATCAGTTCGCACTGTGCCGCACGTTGTCCGCAGCCTTCCGTGCTTTGGAACTCACGTTCTCAGCGCTATCCTCGACATCGCGGCTCAGGCGTTCCTTCAAGTCCTTGCCCTCTTCCATGAGGAAGCGGATGAAATCGCTCACCTCGTCCTTCGTCATGGACGCGGTGTCGGACGCCTTGCCTTTGGCCTTGCTCCATTCCTCATGCGCCTTGTCGATCACCTCGTTCAGATCATCCTTGGCGGAACTCATCCGTTTGCGGATGCGTGAACGGGTCTTCTTGCCGGAATCGGGTGCGAACAGGATGCCCAAGGTGGCGCCGACGGCCACTCCGGCCAGCAGGCCCAGGACACCATTGGTCTTTGCGTTGCTCATTGGTCTGTGGGTTGGTTGATGTATCCGGCGTATCCGGATACTTGATCCTTACCTCACCAAGATACGGGCCGGATCATGGCCATGGTGTGATCTTGGACAGGAAGCAACGCCAGGCCTGGAACAGCGGAGTGGTGAGGCTCCCGAGCGGATCGACCAAGACCTGGGGCGCATGTTGCCCGATCGTGTGGACAGGCGTCCCACGGCACCTATCGGAGCCACTTCCGTTCCATCACGAAGGTGCCGAAGGGTAGGATGGAGGCAAGGCCTAAGCCCACGATCCGTTCCATGTCCCATTTCAACTTCGTGAATAGCGGGACGGCCGTGACCCAATACCCGATGAACAGGACGCCATGCGCCCAACCCACCACCTTCACCCCCCATGGCCAGTTGGCCAGGTATTTCAGGGGCATGGCCACGAAGAGCAGGATGAGGAAGCTCCATCCTTCGGCGATGGCCCATCTACGGAATCGGCGGATGATAGGATCGGTCATGGGCGCGAAGATCGCTAGGCTCAGCGCGCCGGCACCTTCACCGCCGCGAACTGCCGCTGCCTCACGCTGTAGCAGTAGCCCTTGCTGATGATGTGCACGCGCATGCCCTCGATGCTGAAGGGCTCGCCTTCCTCCACGTCGGCGAAGTCGCTGTAGGTGAGCTCGTGCCCATCGAAGATCATCACCTGGCCGCTCCCGATCGTCTCGAGCATGTCCCCGTCCGTGATCACCACACCGGTGTCCTCACCGAGCCCGATGCCGATGGCCGAAGGGTTCGCGGCCACCGCCTGGGTCAACCGGCTGAACCGGCCACGTTCCACGAAGTGGCTGTCGATGATCACATCGTGGATCAGCGCCGCACCGGTGGTCATCTTCACTCCACCCTTGATGAGGCCGCTGCTGCTGTGCCCCTGGTAGATCATGGTGCTGCTCATGCACATGGCCCCCGCACTGGTGCCCGCGATGGTGAAGCCCGCTTCCTCCATGTACCGTCGCTTCATCAGTTCAAGGAAGGCTGTTCCACCGAAGATGGTGGTGAGCCGCAACTGGTTGCCACCGCTCATCATCACGGCATCGCACTTGGCCAGCCGCTTGATCATGTCCGGCTTCACATCCTTCCGGTCCCGGATCTCCAGAACGTCCAGGTCCTTCACTCCGAGCTTGCCGAACGCGTCGGTGTAGTTGGTCGCCACCTCCTCGGGGATGCTGCTGGCGGAGGTGATCAAGGCGATCCGGGCACTGGGACCGCCCGCCTCATCCACCACGCGGCGCAGGATTCCATCCTCGATGAAACTGGTATGGTCGAAGACCTTCGTGTGGTGGCCGCCTTCCGGTTCCTGGCCCTTGTCCTCCGCACCGCCTACGGCGATCAGCTTGCCCTTGGGTGTCATTCCATGCGTTTAGCCCCCGCCCCCCGGGCCACCCCAGGCTCCGCAAGGATGCCTGAGCCCGACCCTCCAAGTGCTAAAGTAGGGGGAGCTTGAAGTCCGTGTGGCCCCTGTTTGAAGTTTTGATGAACAACGACCTGTCCCTATCTTCCCCACGGTGGCCGGGAAATCCCCTGCCAGCTGGAACTTACCATCCGACCATACCCATGCGCATCCTCGAGCTCAAGGCCATGCGTGGCCCCAACTACTGGTCCGTCAAAAGGCACCACCTCATCGTCATGCGTCTCGACATCGAGGACCTTGAGGAGAAGCCGACCGACAAGATCCCAGGTTTCTACGAGCGCATCCAGGCACTCCTTCCCAGCATGTACAGCCACCGCTGCAGCGAGGAACATGAAGGGGGCTTCTGGGAGCGGGTGAAGCGTGGCACCTGGATGGGCCATGTGATCGAACACATCGCCCTGGAGATCCAGACCCTGGCCGGCATGGATACGGGCTTCGGGCGGACCCGGAGCACGCGCGACAGCGGGGTGTACAATGTCGTATTCAGCTATGTCGAGGAGCCCGTCGGCCTCTTCGCCGCAAAGGCGGCGGTGCGGATCGCGCAGGCCCTGATCGATGCGACACCGTACGACCTCGAGGCCGACATCCAGCAGATGCGGGAGCTCCGCGAGGACAGCCGCCTGGGTCCAAGTACCGGCAGTATCGTGCAGAAGACCTTATCGCGCGGTATTCCCTATCTGCGGCTCAACGGGCAGAGCCTCGTGCAGCTCGGACATGGTGTGCATCAGAAGCGGATCCGCGCCACCATCACCAGCAATACGAGCAATATCGGCGTGGAGATCGCCTGCGATAAAGAGGAGACCAAACAGTTGCTGGAGAGCTATGAGATTCCGGTTCCGAAGGGCCGCGTGGTGCGCACCGAGGAAGGCTTGAAGGATGCGCTGGAAGTGGTGGGCTATCCCTGCGTGATCAAGCCCATCGGTGGGAACCATGGACGCGGTGCCACCATCGGTATCAAGACCTGGGAAGAGGCCCTGGCCGGTCTGGCCAAGGCGAAGGAGATCAGCCGGAGCGTGATCGTGGAGCGTTACATCACCGGGCTCGACCATCGGCTGCTGGTGATCAACCATCGTTTCGTGGCAGCTGCCAAGCGCACACCGGCTTGTGTGGTGGGGGATGGCCAGCACACCATCGCCCAGCTCGTGGAAGAGGTGAACAAGGACCCGCGCCGGGGCTACGGACATGAGAAGGTGCTCACCCGCATCGACATCGATGACCACACCGAGAAGCTGCTTGCGCGCCAGAACTACACCGCCGACACTGTCCCGAAGAAGGACGAGGTGGTCTACCTGAAGGCCACGGCCAACCTGAGCACCGGCGGCACCGCTGATGATGTCACCGAGATCGTGCATCCCTTCAACATCTTCCTCGCCGAGCGCGTCAGCCGCATCATCGACCTGGACATCTGCGGCATCGACATCATGACGGACGACATCACGCAGCCCTTGAAGGAGAGCGGTGGTGCGGTGCTGGAGGTGAACGCGGCGCCGGGCTTCCGCATGCACCTGGACCCCACCGGTGGCCTGGGCCGCAACGTGGCCGAACCGGTGGTGGACATGCTCTTCCCGCCGGGAGCGCCGAGCCGCATCCCCATCGTGGCCATCACCGGCACCAACGGCAAGACCACCACCACGCGTCTCACGGCGCACATCATGCGCAGCGTGGGCCACAAGGTGGGCATGACCTGCAGCGATGGTGTCTACATCATGAACCGCATGCTCATGAAGGGCGACTGCACCGGTCCCGCGAGCGCGCAGTTCGTGCTGAAGGATCCGCTGGTGGACATGGCCGTGCTGGAAACGGCGCGCGGCGGCCTCGTGCGCAGCGGACTCGGCTTCGAGCATTGCGACGTGGCCATCGTCACCAACGTGGCGGCGGACCACCTCGGCTTGAAGGACATCCATACGCTCGAGGAACTGGCCCACGTGAAGAGTACCGTGCCGCGCAGCGTGCGCCAGGATGGTTATGCCATCCTCAACGCGGACGATGAACTGGTGATGGCCATGCGCAAGCAGTGCACCAGCAGGATCGCCCTCTTCAGCCTGGACGAGAACAACCGCCTGGTCCGGCAGCACTGCAAGCTCGGTGGCCTGGCGGCGATCTACGAGAACGGTTTCATCACCATCAGCAAGGGGGAGTGGAAACTGCGGATCGAGAAGGCCGTGAACGTGCCCTTGACATACGGGGGCAAGGCGGTCTTCAACATCCAGAACGTACTACCTGCCGTGTTGGCCGCCTTCGTGCGCGGGGTGAAGATCGAAGAGCTGCGCGAGGGGCTGATGACCTTCGTGCCGAGCGCCACGCAGACGCCGGGCCGCATGAACCTCTTCCAGTTCCGGAACTTCCAGGTGATGGTGGACTATGCTCACAACCCGCACGGCTTCGAGGCGCTGGGCAGGTTCCTGAGCAAGGTGCCGGACAGCCCGAAGATCGGCGTGATCGCTGGGGTGGGGGACCGCCGCGACGAGGACACCGTGAACCTGGGCCGCCTCAGCGCGCAGATGTTCGATGAGATCATCATCCGCCAGGACCGCAATCTGCGGGGCAAGAGCGACGACGAGATCATCGCCCTCATGGTGAAGGGTATCAAGGAAGTGGACCCGAACAAGAAGTACATCATCATCAAGAAGGAGGACGAGGCCATCCGCCACGCCATCGGCAAGGCGCCCAAGGGAAGCTTCGTCACCCTGTGCAGCGATGTGGTGCCGGACGCGCTCGCGCTGGTGTTGAAGCTGAAAGAGGAGGACGAGAAGGTGGACTTCAACAAGGAGGATATCCCGAACAGGAACAAGGAGCTGGTGGGGTGATGGCAAGAGCTGGCATGGGATCTGACCTATATGGGCGACCTACTACAATTCGTGGAACATGGCTCTGATAGCATGTGGAGAATGCAACAACGAAGTTTCTGACAAGGCTTCCAGTTGTCCGAAATGCGGTGCCCCTGTGTTGGCTGCAAGTCCAGTTGCACATGGAAGGAGTTGTGGACATTGTAGAACGATCAATCATATGGAAGCGACGCGCTGCACAGGATGCGGAGCGTTCTATGGTTATAAGGGCAATGTGGATCCGGATGGTCGCATTGCAATTGGTGTGATCGGTCTACTTCCTACGATTCCATGGGCTGTATTCGCTACCGGTTTCTCGCGATACTGGGGAGTGTTGTTCGTCTTCTTCTTCGGAGTGTTGCTCCTTGATGGCCTATCGAGAAAGTCAGGAGGTAAAAAGTGGTGGCGGTAGACCAGATCCTGATGTCCACCTGTACAACCCATCGGACTTCCAACCCATGGATCCCTGAGCAGTCAAGTTATACCCACACAGGATCGCCCACCTAGACCTCCGCACCGATATGTCCGCTGTTCCCGGCCTTGGCCCGGATGAACGGAAGATCTTGCGGCATGAAACTGCGCAACGGGTCGTTGTGAGCAAGCGTGATCCCCCACTGCGCGTAGCCTGTGCAACGGCAGCGCAAGCTGAGCGTAGCCTGCGGCTACGCTCGACAAGATCAGATCCACGCAGCCTGTGGCTGCCTCAGAATGCCCGATTTCCATTGCGGAGCCCAAGGCAGCGGCTACAGTTCCAGCGCTATGCCCACTTTCTCCAGCACCTTTTCGGTCGACGGTGGCTGCGTTCAATCAGACCCAATTTCGTGAACATGCAACGAATTTGGTCAGGAGCGTCACTCGATCGTTGGCCTGTGTCAACATCGCCATCTTTGTGAACGATGACCCAGGGCTCTTCAACACCGTTCTCCCGCCTTCGCGTGCAACCGACGCTGAAAGGGATCTGGTGCTTGGTATTCCCCGTTCTGATCGGATCCGCTGCACAGGCGCAAGATCAAGGCGACTTCCGCTTGAGGAAGCTCATTGGCTCAACGGTCCAGTTCGATCGTAACACACTTCCTCCGGTGTACGACTACAAGCACCTGGGCATCTTCTGCAAGCTGGATGTACAACTCGAGAAGCATCTGCTCTTCCCCGTGCGCTTCAGGCTCGGTGATCCCCTGCGCGTGGAGGAGTGGGAAGGCAAGGGACCACTGGGCGTGCTCATGAAGAAGCATTAGCGGTCGGCCGTTGAGCGTAGCCTGCGGCTACGCTCAGCCTGAATGGCTCATGGTAGCCTTGGGCTACCGCCGATCCAGTTGATCGTTGTGCTCTTCTGCCAGGCCCTGGCCGGAGACCATCTTGAACGGAGAAGCCTCGCCGGTGCTTTGCGCTGGCGAGGCTTCTCCGTTCGACCCCATTACTGCTTCACGAAGGGAGCCCGCGCGATGCGCTTGCCATTGCGGTCGCGCACCATCACGGTGTACAGGCCGTTGGACAGGCTGCTCACATCGAGCGGTCCTATCAGACGATCCTCCATCACGACACGACCAGTGGCATCCATCAAAGTGGCAACATAGGCATCGTAACCATCCAGTCGGATGTTCAGGAAATCGGCGGTCGGGTTCGGGTGGATCTTCAGTTCGTGCTGGGCATGGCCTTCGTCCAGGCCAACGACACCGGCCATCACCCGGATGTTATCGATCGCCCACCACCAATCCCAAGTGGCGAAGTAGTGGAAGCGCACCTGTGCTGCTGCCGATCCACCAGCTGCCGTGGTGATGTCGAAGCTCTCCTGCACCGGTGGGTTCGGGTAGCCCACGTTGTCCTCCCAGAATGCGATCTCCGTCCAAGTGCTGCCGTTGTACACCTCCACAGCTGCCGTGCTGCCTGTGAAATCCTTGAATTGGTGGTCGAAGGTCAACGTGAGTGTCGCGCCCCCGCTGGCATCGAAAGCAGGGGAGACCAGGTAGGCATCCACGGTGTTGGAGGTGGTGCCGGTGCACGCGTCGCTATCAATGAATACGAAGTACTCATCGAAGTTGCCGCCGTTCGGCACCGTGTCGGTGTAATCCTGATTGAAGGTGACTGAATCGACCGCATCGGGTGCGAAGACCCAGTCGCAATCGGAGGTGGGACCGCCCTCGGTTGTGAACGCGGTGGTGAACATACCACCGGTGAAGGTCTCCTCAAGCAGGACCGACTGCGCCTGTGTCGTTCCGCACAGGACCAAGGAGGAGAGTACCATGGAAAGTGTAGAGCGTTTATTCATGATCGAGGGCTGTTTGGTTGGTGACGTACGAAGTGAAGGTATGGAATGCATGGGGCGCATGGCTCACCGGATGAGCATATCAGCAGTGCCATGTGGAAGGCAACGCCGATCCACCGGATCACCCCGAACTTCGCCGGATGCGTCCCGTCCTCATCCTCCCAATTCTACTGCTTGCCATGAACAGCTCCGCCCAGGATCTCCACACGGTGGCCTATACCGATGGTGATCAGAATCTCAACGGACTGGTCACCGGGAACACCGGAACGCAGCGGCCCGGTGTACTGATCCTCCCCGCATGGATGGGCATCGATGACGAAGCACGTTCCGCCGCGGTCCGCCTCGCAGGGGAAGGCTACACCGCTTTCATCGCCGACATATACGGAGAGGGGAACATCCCGACGGACTTCGCATCGGCGCGCCAGGCCTCCTCCCGTTACAAAGCCGACTTCAAGGCTTACCAGCATCGGATCGCACTGGCGTTGGAGCAGCTCAAGGCGTCAGGTGCTGACCCGGACAGGATCGCGGTCATCGGCTATTGTTTCGGTGGGACTGGTGCCTTGGAGGCGGCGCGGGCGCAGCTACCCGTGAAGGGGGGCGTGAGCATCCATGGTGGTCTGGGCAAGGGCGAACGTCCCAACGGGCCCATCACCACCAGCGTCCTGATCCAACACCCCGAAGCCGATCAGAGCGTGAGCGCTGCGGACATGGCGAGCATCATCGACGAGTTGAACGCTGCGCAGGCGGACTGGCAGATGATCACCTACGCCCATTGCGGGCACACCTTCACCAACCCGGCGGGCAAGGAGTACGATAAGCGCATGGCGGATCGGGCCTGGCAACACCTGCTGGTCTTTCTGAAGGAGATCCAATAAAGCGTGATCGTCTCAGCTACGTTGGCGTACAGCCCACGGAGCAGGGCGGAAGCTTTCATTCCTGGGGACGGAACGCCACGGTCCGGAGTTCACGGGTAGTACACCAGGCATCTGGTGCTAGGCACCGTGCTGTATGGCAGAGGCCATGGTGGCAACTTCGGGTCACCCACCCATGCTCGTCAAGGTCATCAGTTCCCTGGCCGATCTGCTCGTTCCGTCAATGGCCTGGTGGCTGGGCACGACTGAGCAGTGGCCATGCTCCTCGGGCTGACATTCCGGGACAGGGTTCGTGCGCAGACCCCTGACCAAGCTGTGCTCACCGCAGAGCGGGTTCCCTCAGAAGGCGAACCCGATGGCGATACCACCTCGGATCAACGGGAACAGCTCCCCATTGATGTCAGCCCATGCGGAACTTTCGTTGGATCCAGCCACGAGACCATCGAGCGTGTTCCCGAGGAACATCACCCGGACATCCGCGGTTTCGGCGTTGTCCTCGATGTTCTTCTTGATCTTCTGGTAATCCACCGCGTCCAGGTTCGGGTCGCTCGTCTCCACGTGCAGATCGCCACTGCCCACACCGAATCCCGTGTTGATGTCCAGATAGATCCGCGGTCCCAGCTCCAACTGGACGCCGAGCCCGAGCCCACCTCCCATACCGGTCGCCGTGCCGTCCAACGCGGCCTTGATGATGCCGCCATTCTTGTTGTAGTCGTAGGGTACCTCGTAGGTGTAGTTGTAATACCGTGTGAAGGCCTCCAGGTAGAATCCTTTCATGGCCTTGCCGGTATAGAACCGGAAGTACGGGTTCAGGAACAGGCCTTCAGGTGTGATCTCCCCGGTATAGGTCATGGTCTCGTCGTCCAGGTCGCCGATCGCGTTGAGGGTGAATGTGCTCGGTATCTTATAGCCACCGAGCAGACCCACGCTGGTCTTGGGGCCGACCTTGTATTCGTAGTTCGCGTTGATCGACAGCATGGAGTAACCGACCAGGTTGATCTTCACGATGCTCTTCGGGGAGAATGCAGCATCCAATGCCTTGGTCACATCCTGTGCTTGGGTCGAAGGGATGAGGACGAGCAACTAACAATTCAAGAGGAGCGTTCTCATGGCCATGATGTGTGGTGGTTGGTCATGGAAAAATACTATTCGGACGACCGGAAGGCAATGGTGGACGTCATTTTTTCTGTTATCGGTCGAAATGGGAGGTGGCTCACCCATCCATCACGGGTGAGCGGAAGCTTCCATTCCTGGGGAAGGAATGCCACGGTCCGGCGCAGGTGGCTGGAGCGTCCGTTCACGGGAAAGGCCCGGTGGACGTGGCGAACAGACCGTGTGGGATGTGGCCGGAACAGCCTTTGCCCGGATATCGGCATGAGCACCGATGAACATTACAACGAATCCGGAGGACTGCCCGAGCCCCTGCAGGACCATGAACCAACGGACATGCCAGCCACGCGTGGGATCTTCTTCGCCGTGGTGATCGTAGGGCTGATCGGACTTGTGGCCTTGGTGGTCTTTGAGCTCTTCTGGTGAGCCGTTCTTCCAAGGGATCCAGACCACCGATCGGACCACCCTTAAGTGGGAGGGTAGCTGACATGGTGGGTCCAGGACGGATCCTCCGGAGGAAGTCCATCACCGACCCGGCTGAAAAGAAAAAGCCCCGGAGACCGGGGCTTTTCAGATGTTCTTGTCGGCTTACTTCGCTCCAGCCGGCTCGGTGACCAACTGGCGCTTTTCCGTGATCCGGGCGCTCTTACCGCGACGCTCGCGCAGGTAGAAGATCCGGGCGCGACGCACACGACCCACCTTGTTCACATCGATCTTATCGATGAAGGGGGAAGCGACCGGGAAGATCCGTTCCACCCCGATGTTGTTGCTGATCTTCCGCACGGTGAAGGTGGCGGTGCTTCCGCTGCCCTTGCGCTGGATGACCACACCCTGGTACTGCTGGACGCGCTCCTTGTTACCCTCTACGATCTTGTAGTGCACCGTGATGGTATCCCCGGCCTTGAAGTCGGGAAGTTGTTTCACCGGTGAGATCTCTTTCTCGAGCTGCTTGATGCGGTCCATGACCTTTTGGTTTTGAGGGAGTTCCCAGCGCCTACGACAGGTCGGAGGATTCGGATCCCGTGGATTTGGGGCCGCAATATTACGGAACTTTCACCGATCCTGATCCTCGAGCAAGCCGGGGCGGCGCTTGCGCGTCCGGTCCAGCGCCTGTTCCTGGCGCCAGGCATCGATATGCGCCTGATGGCCACTGAGCAGCACTTCGGGCACCTTCCAGCCTTTATACTCCGCCGGGCGGGTGTAATCCGGTGGGGCCACCAACCCATCCTGGTAGCTGTCGCTCAAGGCCGAACTCTCATCACCCAGGACCCCGGGCAGCAGTCGGATCACGGCGTCGCTTACGACGGCGGCTGCCAATTCACCCCCGCTCAGGACATAATCGCCGATGCTCACCTCCCGGGTGATCAAGTGCTGGCGCACACGCTCGTCAACACCCTTGTAATGGCCGCAGAGCAGGATCAAATTACCCTTGAGGCTCAGTTCATTGGCCAGCGGTTGGTCAAGCAATTGGCCATCCGGGCAGAGGTAGATCACCTCGCCGTAGGCACGTTCCGACATCAGGCTTCGGATGGCGCGATCGATGGGTTCCACCGTCATGACCATGCCGGCACCACCACCGAACGGATAATCGTCCAACCGGCGGTGCTTGTCCGTGCTCCAGGCACGCAAGTCGTGCACATGCACTTCCGCCAGGCCCTTCCTTCGGGCGCGTTCCAGGATGCTCTCGTTGAACCAGCTCTCCAGGAGCTTGGGCACGGCGCTGAGGATGTCGATACGGACCACGGCGCGAAGGTCGGAAATGCCGCACCATCATGGCGGTATGTGGCTGAGGTGTGATCCTTTCAATTCCCGCCTTCGTAAGAAAGGATACCTTCGGCATGTTACTTGCCAACGAGCCGATCATGACCATGAAGCCAATCATTACCGCGATCTCCTTCCTGGCAGCCTTTTCCCTTCAGGCCCAGAAGCATGTGTACGAGGACCTCCTTGTGCTCTATGTGGACGAGAAGTACGAGAAGTGCATGGAGAAGGCCCTTTCGTACACCGAGAACGACGATACCAAGAAGGATGCGCTGCCCTTCCTCTACGTGAGCATGTGCAACTACGAGATGTCCAAGCTCGAGAAGTACGCGGTGGACTATCCGAAGGCCGGTCGGGATGCCCTGAAATGGGCCGAGAAGTACCGCAAGAAGGACAAGGAGAAGGAGTTCTTCGGGAACTACGAGGACTACTGGTCCAGCTTGAACACCATGGCCGCGGAGACGGGCGAGAACCTGATCGACGACCCCAAGGGCCTGAGCAAGGCCAAGGCCAACTTCGATGCCATGACGGGCTATTACCCGGAGAATCCCGGTCCGTGGATGATGCTGGCCATTGTGCAATACAAGAGCAACCTGACCAAGGAGGGTGACCTGAGCATGGCGGGATTCGACAAGGCCATCGCAGAGGCGGGTGACATCAAGACCCTGCCGAAGGACCAGCAGAAGCTCCTGAAGAACGCCCTGATCCGATACGCGGACTTCATGGTCTCCAAGGGCGATCGTACCAAGGCACGTAAGTACGCCGAGATCGGCAAGGAGGCCTTCATGGAGGAGCCCGACTTCAAGGGGATGTGGGAGTCACTGTAGGGCTCGATTTGCGTCGGGGAGAGAGTTGTTCTGCGCTACGGCTTGGGGATAATTCGGCAGTTAGCAGTAGGCAGTCAGCAGTTTCAGGAGCAGGGGCAAGTGGTTGTTCTGCGCTACGGCGTTGGGTGGAGGAGTAGGCAGTAGGCAGATAGCAGTAGGCAGTTGCCTGAAGCCAAGTGGTTGTTCTGCGCTACGGCTTCGAGGAAGGTCGGCGTGGAGCGACAGGACGGGCAGGCTTCCATCCCTTCAGGAGCAGCATCACCAGCGCAGGTAGCAGCAATAGTTCGGCAACGAACGCGAAGGCGAGCGTGAGCGTGATGAGCACGCCCATGTAGTACACGCTGGCGAAGTCCGAGAAGATGAGCGTGACGAATCCGGACAGGAGCATCAGTCCGGTGACCGTGACCGCCTTGCCGGTGCGCAGATAGGTGCGCTTGAGCGCATAGGCGGGCGAAAGGCCCTGGGCGAGATGATGGCGCAGGGCGGCCAGCATGTGGATGGTGTCATCCTCGGCGATCCCAAAGGCGATACTGAAGATGATGGCCGTGCTCACCTTCAGGTCCACGCCGAAGAAGCCCATCACCCCCGCGATGAAGACGAGCGGCACCAGGTTCGGCAACAGGGCCACCAGCACCATGCGCTTATCACGGAAGAACCAGAGCATGATCAAGGCGGTGAGGGCGATCGCCAGTCCCATGCCGCGAATGAGCTGGGTGCTGAGCGTGGCGTTGTTCCGGTCGATCAGGTACGCCATGCCTGTCGGGGCCATGTGCAGGTCGTCTCCCGCGTTCGCATCGATCACGTGCTGCAGTGCGGCGTTCTTCTGCTGGTGGTAGTAGCCACCCTCGTCCACCATGCGGCCGGTCATCCGGGCTGACCGACCATCGGTGCTCACGATACCGCCCAGCACGTTTCCTCCGACCAGCCGCATGCGTCGGGCCATCCGGGCACATTCCGCGCTGTCGGTCGGCAGTCGGAAGAAGGTCGGATCACCACCGTTGAAGGCCTTGTTCAGGCTGTACATCAAGGTGACCGGCGAAAGCATCGCATCCACACCGTATACGGTATCGGCATGTTGTTGCACCCGTTCGATCCGGCGCAGCACGTCAAGGTCCCAGATCGATCGCCCATCGCCGCTCACGGTGATCTCCAGTTCGAAGGGTCGGACACCGCCGAAGGTCTCCTCGAACCACACGAAGCCCTGTTTCATCGGGTCGTTGGCCGGCAGGTCCTCCAGCAACTGGTTGTTCACCCGGATGCGGGTGGCGCCGAAGCCGGCTACCAGAACGATGACGACGGTACCGGCAAGGATCCAGCGTCGCCTGCTGATGGTCCATTTGAACAAGGCCGGGAGCCGGTCATCCCACGGCGAATCGGGAAGCCCGTTCGGTAGCAATTTGCGCGGGTCGATGAGGACGAGCAGGGCCGGCAGCAGGCAGAAGGCGAGCACGAAGGTGAGGAGTACGCCCAGCGCGGTGTAAAGCCCGAATTCCTGCAGGGGAGGGATGTTCGCCGTGCCGAGGGTGGCGAAGCCGATGGCGCTTGTGATGGCCGTGAGCAGCGTGGGCAGGCCCACCTCCGCATAGGCCTTCGCGATGGCACGGGTATTCGGCATGCCGGCGCGCAGTTCATCGAGGTAGCACTCGAGGTAGTGCACCACATCGCTCATGCCCACGATGAAGAGGATCGTCGGGAGGAGCATCGTGAGGATGCTGATGGGCTTGCCCAGAGCGGTCATGAAGCCGATCTGCCAGAGGATCGCAAGTCCGACCACACCGATGGGCACGAGCACCCCATAGGGCGTGCGGAAGGCGAACCAGAGGAAGACCGCCAGCAGGACGATGGATGCCGAGAGGAAGAAGATCATCTCCCGGACCATGGTATTGATGTAGTGGTCCTGCCCCACGATGCGCCCCACGATGCGCGTGTCCGCCATATCACACGCCTGGAGCGTGGCCCGGACCTGCTTCAGCAGTGTATCACACCTGGCCTTCGACAGGTTGGGTTCCGCGTTGAGGATCACGAGCATCGCGCGTCCGTCATCCGAGAAGAAGTGGTCCTTGATCCGCGGGTCGCGCCAGATACGGGCAGAGTCGATGGCGATGAGCTCATCGTCCCAATAGCGGAGATAGGGGGTCTCGAAGGCACCGACGGGTGTGATCACGGGTTCGGTGAGGCGCGTGGGCGAGAGCACCTTGGTCACCCGAGGAACGCGTGCAAGGCGGGCGGCGAGGCTGTCCACGTGGGTCAGCAGCTCGCGGTCGAAGACCCCTTCTTCCCGTTCGATCCCGAAGAGCAGGAAGTCGTTGTCGTGTCCGAACCGTTCGCGGAAGGAGAGGTATCGGTCCAGCTCAGGGTCGTCATTCGGGAAGAACTTCTCGAAGTCATAGTCCACCCGTACGTTCCTCAACGCGAACCCGGCGGCCAGGCTCACCGCGGCGATCAGGACCAGCAATACCCTGGCATTGCGCCGGGTGAGCAGCCGTTCGATGCGGTCGGCGGTGGTGTCCATCAACAAGCTGCGGTCGATCGTGGTGCGCAAAGTTGGGCAAGGCCGCCTCATGCCGCCGCTACTTTTGGTGCGTGGGAATGCGAATGATGATGCGGGTGGCGCTCGTGCCATTGATGCTGTTGACGATGACATCGGTGCGGGCCGGCCGTCTGGAAAAGGCGTTCAAGGCCCTCGAGGTCCACGATTACTTCAAGGCCCGGGAGCTCTTCCGTAAGGAGGTGAAGAAGCATCCTGCTGCGGCCTGGTATGGACTGAGCGTGATCAGCGGACGCGCGGACAACCCCTTCTATGAACTGGATTCCGCCTATCAGTTCATCGTTCGGTCCGACCTCGCCTTCACTGCTGCGCCGGACAAGGAACGGATGAGGATCGGAGCATTGGGGGTCAGTCACACGAGCATCATCGCTCAGCGTGACCATGTGTACGAAAGGGCCTGGGAGATCGCGCGCGGTCAGAACACGGTGATCGCGTATCAGCGTTACCTGGACCGCTATCCATCGGGTCCGCGGGCCGAAGAGGTGCGCGCCGCCATGCACCACCTGGCCTTTCAGGAGGCGCGCACCGCGAACACCGCCTCGGCCTACGCATCCTTCGTGGAGCGCTATCCATCGTCCCGCGAGGTGTATGAGGCCAGGACCCGCTTGAACGATGCCTTGTACGCGGAAGCCACCGCGGCTCAGGACATCACGTCATACAAGGCCTTCATCGCGGCGTACCCGGACAACCCGAACGTACGCAAGGCGGAGGACGCCATCTATCGGCTGAGCACTCCGGGCCGTACCATCGCACAGTACAAGGCGTTCATCGCCGCCCATCCGGACAACCATCGCGTGCCTGATGCATGGCGCAGCCTGTACGAGACCTACACCAAGGACCTCAACGTCGGCACCATCACACGCTTCGTGGCCGAGTTCCCGGATTACCCGTTCATGGACGATCTGGTGGACGACTACCGGATGGCAAGCGTGGAACTGCTGCCGTTCAGGCGCGATGGCAAGTGGGGCTTCATCGATACCGAAGGCACGGAACGGATCAAGGCGCAGTACGATTGGGTGGAGAGCTTCCTTCATGGCCAGGCCCTGGTAGGGGTCGGCGATCGGGTGGGCACCATCAATCGGTCAGGACGCGCGGTGGTTCCTGTGGAATACGACGAGGTGCGTGAGTTCGCCGAAGGGACCGCAGTGGTGGAGCGATCGGGCAGGGTCGGGGCCGTGGATCGCAACGGTGAGCTGGTGGTCCCCATGGTATTCACCGATCTGGGCGACTTCTCCGAAGGATTGGCGTACGCGGAGGACCACGGCAAGTACGGTTATGTGAACGCACGTGGTCAGATGATGATCACCCCGGTCTATGACGTGGCGGCGAACTTCCACCAAGGTCTTGCGGTGGTCGGTGTGGATGGTCGATCGGGGGTCATCGGTCGATCCGGGCAATTGGTGGTGCCGTTGGAGTATGAATGGATCGAAGGGTTCGAGCGCGGCTTTTCCCGTGTTCGCCGCAATGGACGCATGGGCTTGATCGGTCCGCAGGGTACCGTTCTCCTCGAGCCGAAGTATGACCATGTCGGGGACCCGCACGATGGACTGGCGTTGGTGGTGGAAGGTGACCGTTGCGGCTATGTGGATACCACGGGTCGATTCGTGATCCCGAAGGACTATGAGGCCGCCCAGGATGTAGCGGCATGGGGCGACTTCGGTCAAGGGCGCGCGGAGGTGCAGTCCGCCGGAAAGCGGGGGATCATCAACATGCGGAACGAACGCATCGTTCCGTTCCAATATGCTGATATCGGTGGTACGCGGGGTCCC
>Ga0116143_10002500_pt1 | contig 19909 bp, 14 predicted proteins | sample AD_UKC034_MetaG_FD_89745 | JGI IMG/M metagenome (GOLD analysis project Ga0116143, IMG submission 89745) | Active sludge microbial communities of municipal wastewater-treating anaerobic digesters from USA - AD_UKC034_MetaG | ecosystem: Engineered > Bioreactor > Anaerobic > Digestate | place: USA...
TCCTCCCCGGTCCGGACGAACCCCTTGCCGTCCAGCGCTACCCCGGCCTCTTCCAGCCCGAGGCCGGCGGTCACCGGCTGGCGGCCGATGGCCACCAGCACCAGCTGGAACCGGTCCAGTTCGGCCCGCTCGGCTGGCCGGCCGGTCTGGACGGCGATGCCCCGTTTCTTGAAGGCGCGTTCGATGGTGCGGCCGACCTCGGGATCCTCCAGCGGGAGCAGGCGCGGCAGCATCTCGTAAACGGCCACCCGAGTTCCGAAAGAGGCGAAGATGGAGGCGAACTCGACCCCGATCGCGCCGCCGCCGACGACGGCCAGCGATTCCGGCAGGCGGTCAAGGGCCAGGAGCTCGTCCGAGGTCAGGTAGCGGCCGTCGCCGACCGGCAGGAAGCCGGGCCGGGCCGGCACCGAGCCGGTGGCCAGAATGATATGGCCGGCCTGGAGCCGGGCCTCGCCCGCCTGGATGGCATCGGCGGCGGCCAGGCGTCCCTCGGCATTCACCACGGTTACGCCGTGGCTCTTCAGGAGATAGCCGATGCCGGAGCGCAGTCCGGCCACCACCCGGTCCTTCCAGCCGATCAGCCGGGGTAGGTCCACGGCCGGGGTCCCGAAATCAACGCCCTGGGCCGCCGCCCGCCGGGCCTTCTCCATGGTATGGGCGACATCGGCCAGGCACTTGGTCGGGATGCAGCCCCAGTTGAGGCAGGTGCCGCCCAGGTACTTCTTCTCGACCAGGGCGGTCTTCAGTCCGCGCTGGGCGGCCCGGATGGCCGACAGGTAGCCGCCGGGGCCGCCGCCCAGGATGACCAGGTCATACTTTTCCATAGGTTTGATCCTTAACCGGTTGGGAACCGCGACCGAGGTCGGGCCATTATCTAAAAAAGATTTAACTACTTAATAAAGGGGAACCCCGGATATTATAACGCGGCGGCCGCCGGCCGGCCAAGACCGGCCGGCCGCCGGGGCCCGGGTTTCAGAGTTCGTGTTCGCCCAGGAAGGCCGGGGTGATAACCTCGGCGCCGGGTTTTCTTTCCTTGAGCAGCTTGCCGAAATCGGCGGTGGACTCCTCTTCGCCGTGGACGAGGAAGATCCGGTCCGGGCCTTTCTGGAAGCCGTCCAGCCACCTCAGGAGCTCCTCCCGGTCGGCATGGGCCGATAACCCGTCGAGCTGCTCCACCTTCGCCCTGACCTGGTAATTCTGCCCCAGGATCCTTACCGAGCCGGGCCGCTCGAGTATTTGCCGGCCGAGCGTGCCCCGGGCCTGGTAGCCGACGAAGACGATGGTCGATTCCGGCCGTTCGATGTTGGAGACCAGGTGGTGCTTGATCCGGCCGCCGTTGCACATGCCCGAACCGGCCATGATGATGGCCGACCCCCGGATGTGATTGATTGCTTTCGAGGCGGCCGCCGTCCGGGTCTGGTTCAGCAGCGGGAAATCAAAAGGCGAATGGCCGGTCCGGATGATTTTTTTGGTCGCCTCGTCGAAGTACTCGGGATACTTCTTGAAGATCCCGGTCACGCTTATCGCCATCGGGCTGTCCAGGAAGGTGACCAGGTGCGGTATCCGGTCTTCCCTCAAAAACTGGCCGAGTCCGTACAGGAGCTCCTGGGTCCGTTCGATGGCGAAGGTCGGGATGACGATATTGCCTTTCCGCGCGGCTGTTTCGGTGATGATCCCGGCCAGCTTGAGGCCGGCCTCCGCCTGGTTGCCGTGGCTCTTGTTTCCGTAGGTGGTCTCCATGACCACGGCGTCGGCCGAGTCAAAGAGGGTCGGATCGCAGAGGATCGGCTTGTCCCAGCGGCCGATGTCACCCGAAAAGATCACGGTTTTATTCGAGCGGCCCTCCCGGACCCGGACCCGGACCATCGCGGCGCCCAGGATGTGGCCCGCTTCGTGGAGGGAGGCCGTGATCCCCGGTCCGACCTGGAACTCCCTTTCGTAGTGGTAGGTTTCGAAGAGGGGCGTGACCCGCTCGGCATCCAGGGCCGTGTAGAGCGCCTCTTCCGGGTGCGGTCCCTTCCGCCCCTCCCGCTTGTGGCGCAGGCCCTTCTTTTCGGCATCCTCTTCCTGGATCCGGCCCGAATCCTGCAGGGATATCCCGGTTATCTCGGCGGTCGGGGGGGTGCAGAAGATCCGCCCCTGGAATCCCTCCATGACCAGTTTGGGCAGGTATCCGCTGTGGTCGAGGTGGGCATGGGTGAGGATCACCGCGTCTATCCGGGCGGGTGGAAAGGGGAAGGGGTTCCAGTTCCGCTCCGCGAAATCCCGTTCCTGGTAAAGGCCGCAATCGACCAGTATATGCTGGCCGTTGGACTCCAGCAGGAACCTCGAACCGGTGACGTTTCTGGTCGCGCCCAGGAACCTGATTTTCATGGCGGCTTCTCCGTAGTTTGTCCCGGCGCCCGGAGGCGTGTCCATGCTTCCGGCGGTCGGCGTGGATGGGCGTCCGGCTGAATCAATTATAATGACCGTCCGTCCGGCCGTCAACCGGCCGCTTCCCGGCCGGTGCCGGTCTTACTCCGACTCCTTCCGCAGCGCCTCCAGGAACTCCCCGGGCACCGGGAAACCGATCTTTTCCAGGTACCGGACCGCCTCCCAGGCGTTCTGATAATCCCGGTTAAGATAGTAAATCAGGGCCAGGTTGAAGCCGGCCTCGCCGAAGTCCGGCTGGCGCCGCAGGGCCTCCTGCCAGTCGGCGATGGCCGCCCCGGTCTGACCGGCGCCGGCCAGGGCGATGGCCCGCTGGTTATAGGTGATGGCGCTGCCCGGATCGTGGGCCAGCATCCGGTTGAAGTCCTGGATGGCCGGTTCGAACTCCCGTTTCCGGATCCGGACCCGGCCCCGGTGGAAGTAGGTCTCCGCGTAATGCGGGGCCAGCGCCGCGGCCCGGTCCAGGTCGGCCAGGGCGCTGTCGAGGGCCCCCTGGTCCAGGTAAACCATTCCCCGCCAGGCCAGGGTTGGGGGGTCCTTGGGGTTCTTTTCCAGGGCCCGGCTCAGGTCGGCCAGGGCCAGGTCGTGACGGCCCAGCTGGTGATAGACCAGGCCCCGGTTGCAGTAGGCGTAGTAGTTCCGGGGTTCCAGCTTGATGGCCAGTTCCAGTTGTTCCAGGGCCCGGTCCAGCTGGTTCAGGTGCTTGTAGGCCAGCCCCAGGAAGACCCGGGGGCGGGCCTTGTTGGGTGCCCGGGCGACATTGTCGCTCCAGAGGGAGAGCTCGGTCCGCCAGACCCGGTTGCGGGCGAAGGCCAGGCCGCCAAAAACCAGGCAGACCAGGAGCAGGAAGCCGGCGGCCGTCCGGAGGCCGGCCGGCCGCTTCCCGGCCAGCCGGAAGAAGAGCGCTGGCAGGAGCAGGGCGAAGCCGGCCATCGGCAGGTAGAGGCGGTGCTCGAAGATGACATCCTGCAGCGGGATGAAGCTGGACTCCACCGAGAGGGCCAGCAGGAAGAAGAGAATCGCGAAGGCCGGCAGCCGCTCGCGCCGGAAGAGGCCCCCGGCGGCCAGCAGCATCAGCAGCAGGGCCGACCAGCCGGACAGGGCCGCCGGCGCCAGGGCCCGGCGCACGACCGGGTAGTCGTAGTCGAGCACCTGCCTTACCGGCAGGACCAGGAGGCGGAGGTAGGTAAGCAGGACGCGGGCCTGGGTGTAGAGGTAATGGCGCCAGGCCAGCGGGGTGGCGCCGGAGGTGAGCCGGTCGATGTCCTCGACGGTGGGCGGCCGGCCCAGCCAGAGGGTGAGCGGGACCACCACCAGCAGGGCCAGGAAGGGTGCCAGCCGCCGCCAGGGCAGGCGGCGCCAGCCGGCCTCGAAGAAGCAGAGCTCGGCCAGGAGCAGGGCCAGGGGCAGGGTGAAGGCGATCTCCTTGCTGAACATGGCCAGCAGCCCGGCGGCCAGGGCGCCCAGGTAACAGGCGCCGGCGCGGCGGCCGGCCGGGTCCAGGCGCCAGCGCAGGTAGAGGACCAGGGCCAGCAGGTAGAGGGCGGCGGCCAGGAGGGTGGACCGCTGGTAGATGTAGGTGACCGCCTGGGTCTGGACCGGGTGGCTGACGAAGATGAGGCCGGCGAAGAGGCCGACCGCGGCCCGGTGTCGGGCCGCCGGGGTGCCGGCCAGCCGGGGGGCGGCCAGCGCCAGCAGGGCCAGCTGGCGGACCAGCAGGGCGGCGGCCAGGTGCAGCAGCAGGTTGACCAGGTGGTAGCCCGGCAGCCGGAGCCCGTGCAGCTGGCGGTTCAGGGCGAAGGTGAAGAAGGCCAGGGCCCGGGTGGGCCAGTACCGCAAAAGCTCCGGCAGCCGCCGGAAGCCCTGCAGGGCCGGGTTCTCCACCAGGTGATACATGTCGTCGAAGTGGAAGGCGGCGTTGAAGGTGCCGGCGTAGACCAGCAGGCCCAGCAGGATGATGGCCGCCGCCGGCAGGAAGGGGTTCTTCAGCCAGTTTTGGCCCGGACTCTTGGCTTCCGGCATGTTGCCTTTCCTTTCTTGCCCGGCGCGGCCTTCCGGCCGCCGGTTGATTTCCCGTCCGCGACGATCAGGGCGTGGAAGTCCTGGTAAAGCCGGTAGTCGTCCGGCAGGGACGATTCGAAGAGTGCCTGGAGATGCCGGTACTCGAACTTCCGGGCCCAGCCCAGCTCCCGGACCCGGCGCCGGGTGTACTCGTCGATCACGAAGACCGGCCGTTCAAAGGCGTAGAGCAGGATGTCGTCGGCCGTCTCCGGCCCGACGCCGTTCAGCGCCAGCAGGCGCCGCCGCAGCTCCGGCGTCTCCAGCCGGCCGGCGCCGGCCAGGCCGCCGCACTCCTTCAGCAGGCAGCCGGCCAGCGCCTGGAGGCGGGCCGTCTTCTGCCGGTAGAAGCCGGAGGGGCGGACAAGTCCGGCCAGTCGTTCCGGCTCCATTTCGAGCACGGCCGCCAGCCCCAGGCTGCCGGCCGCCCGGAGATTTGCAACCGCCTGCTGGACATTCTTCCAGTTGGCCCGCTGGGTCAGGATGGATTCCAGGATGACCCGTTCCCGCTCCCCGCGGCTCTTGGGCCGCCGGCACCAGGACTCCCATTGGCCGGCCGGCGCGCCCAGCCGCCGGCGCAGGCCGCGGTAGAGGTCCCGGACCCGGTTTTTCCCTGGCGCCATCCGGTCTCCCGCCGTTCTTATTCCCCGGTCCGGAAACGTTCCGGCAGCTCGACCAGGACCATGTGGTTGTCGGACTTTCCGGTGTTATGGGCCAGGACCACGAAATCCTCGTTGGGCGAGATCCACGGGTGCGGGTGGAAGGGCCGGTCCCAGGTATGGTTGGTCGGAAGCAGGGGCCAGTTCTCGGTCTCCTGCGTCTCGAAGTTGTTCCGGATCAGGCTGATCCAGCCATTGTCGAGGCGTCCGTCCGGCCTGGCCCAGCCGTCGCCGACCCAGAGGCCGCCGGCGGTCTGGCAGTGGACGTGGGTGGGCTTGCCGCTGCCCGGGAACTTCGCCTTGCGCTTGTGGTAGCCGTCGGGGTCGATGACCAGGTTGAACATGGCCGTGTCGGTGAAGTTCATCTTCGCGTCGAGGTTGCCGTACTCGCAGTACTGCGCGGCAACTTGACCGTCCCGGGTGAAGAAGCTGTGGCCGATGTAGTCGAGTGTCCGGCCCCGGTAATCTCCGCCGGGCGCGGCCAGCACCGGCCAGGCCCGCTTGTCCTCGCAGAAGCTCCGGCGCACCAGGTATACCTCCTGCTGGCGCCGTTCCCAGCTCTGGTCGCAGAACATGACCAGGTCGTCGTCGACCGGGGAGAGCTCGACGTGGCAAAGGCAACTGTAATCGCCCCAGACCTCGGCGGCGTCGCCGGTGCGCAGGTCGATTGCCACGATGATCGAACGCGGCCGGTGGGAAAGGGCCGGATATCCCGAAAAATGCCTGCCCTCGGGCAGCCGCCCCCGGGCGACGTGTTCGAAGTAGGGGAAGGCCAGGTAGTTGCCGCGCGCGGAGATGGTGGTGATGAAATTGCCCGCCGGCGCCTCAAAGAGGCGGAGCACCGAGGCGTCTTCGATATTGGCGGCATAGGCGCTCCGGCGGTCGATGAAGAAGATCTGGTTTTTTTCGGGCAGGTAGCAGTGGGGGTCGCCGACCGGAACGCCGCCCTCAATATTTGACAGCTGGATGGAGACCTTCTCGCGGCGGTCGATGACATGGATCTGCCAGGCGCCCGAGACATTGCTGCAGCAGGGGATGTAGCGGCCGTCGTCCGAGATGGCCGGGCTGCAGTAGTAGAAGATCTGCTCCTGGGACGGCTCCTCGTGGATGAAGTAATGGGCCCGGGCGCCCGTCTCCACCTCCCGGATCTGTTCGGTCAGCTTGAAGCGCCGTCCGCTCGACAGGTTCTTATCCGAAAATCCCTTTTCCATTGCGGCTCCGATGTTTTGGCGTAACGGGCGATTCTTCAGCCCTTCCCTGGAATTAATTACCGGCCGTTCTGAAGCGGTTCCTTTCTGTTTTCGAGCTCCGCCGCCCGCCCGGCCGTGATATAGGCGTACTCCAGCGGCGTGATTCCCTTGAAATTGGGGAATCGGTTCCGTTCCTCGACCAGCGCCCATTTCAAGAAGCCCCAGAGGACTTCGTAGGTCAGCTTTACGCCGGGCCGGATCTCCTCCTCCCCGAGCGGCCAGTCATGGTGGCCGAAGAACATGGGGCGGCCGCCGGGGTTCGCGTAGAAGACGCGGAAACTGCTCTTGAGGGCCTCGATGCCTTCCTCGGCCGAGTCGAACATGTAGGCGCTGGAGAGGTCGTTCCGCGTGTGCCAGGAGACGAACTTGCCCGGGTCGTGGTAAGGCGGGGCGAGGAAGTCGGGGTTGAAACTGCGGGGCCAGTCATAGGGAATGTCGGTGGCCAGGCCCCATTCGACGGCCAGTTCGCGGCTCCGTTCCCCCGCCATCTTCGTCTTTTCGCGCGGCCGGAAGCCGCTGCCGCCGGACCAGAAGGCGTAGACCCGCTCCAGACCCGGGATTCGGTCGCGGAGCCAGCTCTGGCACTGCCTGAACTCGGCCTCCATCTCGTGCTCCGGCAGCCGCAGGTAGTCGAAGCCGTCGTTGTTGTGGGTGAAGGTGTGGTTGCCGATTTCACAGCCCCGGTCGTAGAGGCGTTTCAGCAGGACGGCCAGGTAGTCCTGGTCGAAGCGCGAGGCCGGCGCCACCATCAGGCGGAAGACCAGCCGGCGGTCCTGGCGGTCGCAGAACTCGCACATGGCCAGGACCCGTTCCATCGCGTCGATCGTGGAGCTGTCATCCAGGTTGATCATGACATAGCGGGGTTCGGTGTCGGCCGCGGTTGTGTCCGCTTCCGCCGGGAGAAATACCGGGGCCGGTCCGGCCGCGGCCGGCAGCCCCCGGGCCGCGGCGGCCCGGCGCAGCACCAGGGCCGTGTAGGGTTCGGTTTCGGCCGCGGCCGCTTCGGCCAGGGCGGCGCCGACCTCCGCCGGCAGGCGGTTGTCCGGGAGGGCCACGGCGCGCTTGGCGGCCTCGCGTCGCACCGACGCGTCGCCGTCGCGCAGGAAGGCGGCCAGTTCCCCGGCGGCGGCCGCCTCACCGAGCGCCAGCCGCGTTCCGGCCGCGTTGACCGCCAGGATCCGGGTCTGGACGACGGGCTTGCCGCCGTTCTCGGCCGGCAGGTCGGCGATGAACTTCTTGAGCGGCTCGATGGCCCGCGGGTCACCGATCTCCGCCAGAGTCCGGATATGCTCGGTGAAGATCCGGAAGTGGGTCGGGTAGAGCCCGCGCGGCCGGAGGGCCAGCTTCAGCGCCTCCAGGACCGGTTCGACCGAGGCGGGGTTCTTCAGCCGGGCCAGGCCCCGGGTGGCCGGGAGCTGGGTCTCGACCCACTGACCGCCGACCCAGCCGTGCAGGGTGTCGAGGTCGCCGGCCTCCCCGAAGTTCCCGATGATCCGGGCCAGCTCGACCCGCATGAACGGGCTGATGGTCGCGGTCTTGGCCCGGGCCGCCTTGAGCGCCTGCGGCCGGGCGGAAGGATGGCGTTCGGCTATCCGGTTCAGCGCCCGCAGGGCGAAGGTGTCCCGGCTGTTCTCGCCGCCGTTCTCCTCGGCCATCGCTATGGCGGCCAGGGTCTCGGCCGCTTCCTCCATCCGGTTCGCGCCGGCGATGTAACAGGCCATCAGGACCGATTCGCGGTCGTGCGATTTCAGGGCGGTCAGCACCTCGGCGCGCGCGGCGGCGTGATCGCCGGCGCGCAGGAGGCGTTCCGCGGCCGCCAGGCGGTTGATCTCGGCGGCATCCTTCAGGGCGGCCTCGAGCACGGCCCGGGCCTCCGGCGTGCCGAGGCGGCTGGCGGCCTCGATGAGGCAGCGCCTCACGAAGGTTGATTTTTCGGCCTGGAGCGCGGTCTTGATGGGACCGAGCGCCTCCGGCGCGTTGACGAAGATCAGCTGGGAGGCGGCCGCCTTCCGGACCGCCAGGTCGCGGTCGGTGAGCGCCTGCAGGAAGACGGGGATGTCGGCCGGGTTGGCGGCCAGGCCAAGCTGGTAGAGCCGGTCGGCCGGCCCGGCGAAGGCGGCGGCGGCCGAGGCCGCCAGGAGCAGGAGCGCCAGTATCCGCCGGGTCGTCGTAATGGCGATGTCACGCATGGAAGCTTCCTTTCGAGTTTCGCGGGTGCTTATCCCTTGCGCGGGAAAGGCCGGTCCCGGTACTTTTATAATCTTTAGTATAGCACAGAAAACCGGCTGTTTTGCTCCGTTTAGCCGGTCAGCCCATAGTTTAGGTTAGTTTGGGGTCAACTCTTGAAACTTGACACATAGGGTTGGTTCTGTTAAAGTTTTGGTCATGGCCAGACAAATTCGAATAGAATTTCCCGGTGCTATCTATCATGTGACGGCACGTGGCAACGAGTGGCAGGCAATATTCCGGAACAACTTAGACCGGCAGACTTTTTTGGTTTTACTTGGACAGATATCGGAGCAATATGGAGTCAAGGTGCGCGCCTACTGTCTGATGCCGAATCATTACCATCTTATCCTCGAAACACCAAGAGGCAATCTTTCTCAAGCCGTCGGTTGGCTTCAATTGACTTACACGGTTCGATTTAACCGACAACACAAAAGATCTGGGCATCTTTTTCAAGGAAGATTCAAGGCTTTTTTGGTGGATGCGGATGAATATGCCCAAGTACTGACTTTATACGTGCATCTTAACCCCGTTAGGCCTGAAGATAAAAATGCAGCCATTCCGGCCGGGCGCATTAAAACTCTGGGCAATTACCGATGGAGCAGTCACCTGGCGTATGCTGGCAAGGTTGGAAAACCCGACTGGTTGGATATATCGTGGTTGCAATACTGGGGTGAAACAGAGGACCGCGCGCGTAAGGAATACCAGGAAGCAATACGAGGGTTGTTTGGCAAGGTTATTGTTAATCCGCAGGGAAATGTTCAAGATAGTCTGGTATTGGGCGGTGATGCTTTGCGTGAACAGGTTGAAAATGCCATTAAAAACAAATCCGGGAAAGAAGAAAAACACTGGATAATAGAAAAAAGTCATTTAGATATTCGCCGGCAACTTGAAGCAATATTAAAGGAAGAATTAGATCAAGGTGTCCGGTTATGGGCGCGGGTGCGCTTGGGTGGGGAACGGATGATTGATTTAAGTAGAGAGTTTGGATACAAGGATGGATCCGGGGTTTTACATGCGGTTAAACGAATCGAACGTAGGGCCGAGAAAGATCAGGGAATACAAAGAAAGTTGCTGGATTTAAAATCCCGCCTTCTGTCAAGTTTCAAGAGTTGACCCCACCTAGGGTGTCCGGCCAAAAAAAGGGGCGGCCGTCGGGCCGCCCCTTATGGTATTCGATCTCCCGGTTCTTCTATGGAGCCGAGATCTGGAGGTCCATGATGATGCGCTGGATGCCGCGGGTGCCGCCGCCGGGATAGGCGCTGATGGTGTAGTTGGCCTCCAGCAGGGCCTGTCCGTCGGAGGTCCGCCAGCGGAAGCCGGTCTTGGGCGTGAAGCCGCCCTGGCCGGTGGCCCCGGAGAGGTAGTAGTCGCCGAAGCCCTTGAGGCTGACCGTGCTGGCGTCCGGGTGCAGGGCTGCCGGCGCCGGCAGGGCGGCCGCCGGGGTCAGTTGTCCGTAATCCTCGCGCAGCAGGCCGGCGATCACCTTCGGCCCCTCCTGGATGACGATCTCCCGTCCCGCTCCCTCGTTGGGGATGCGGAAGCGAAGCACCTGTTTCACCTCGGCCCGTTCGGTGTTGTCCTGGCGCCAGCGCATGGTTACTCCCTGCTCGGAGACGGTGAGCGAGAGATAACGCTTGCTGTCGAAGGCCAGGGTCGCCTTGGCCTCCAGGCGGCCGTCCGCTACCTCGACGGCCGGCTTGGGCAGCTCCGGCTGGCCGACCAGGCCGTCGATCAGGGTCCGTTCCCTGCCCCCTTCCTTGACCATCAGCCGCAGGTAGCCGGGCCGGTCCGGGTTGATCTCCAGGGTGTACTTGCCGACCGCCAGCTGCCGGGCGCCGGTTGAGGCGGCCGGTTCGGCCTTCATCTCCTTGAAGTTCGCCAGCGCCGCCGGCAGGTCCGCGGCGGCCAGGCCGGTGAAGAGCACCGGCAGCTGGGGGACCAGCAGCGTCCCGTCGGCGGCCGGCTTCAATGGCTGGCCGTAGATGTCGGCGGGCCGGTACCGATTGAAGTCGAGGCCGGAGAGCTTCCAGTGGCAGTCGAAGTCCTGGGAGTTATTGTCGGTCCCATTCACGGTGGTCAGGACCACCACCGTCTTCTCCCGGTTCCGGAAGGGATAGACGAAGAGGCGCTCGTGGCCGGTCGGCTCGCCGTTGAGCGAGTAGGCCTGCTTCGGGTCGCGCGCCGGCCGCATCCCGCTCAGCCAGTACTTCTGCATCGCCATCCACTGCATGCCCAGGGTCGGCGAGTTATCATACTCGATCCCGGTCTTGCCGCCCAGGGGCAGGTAAACCGACTGGCCCAGGGTGCGCAGGTCGTAGAAGCCGGCGCTCACCAGCGGGCCGTCCTTGGGGTCCTCGGTGCCGTAGGGGCGCGAAAGCCAGGCATGCATCATCAGCTGCCAGGCGAAGATGCCCGGCGGGTTACCGCTGGAGGAGGCGCCGTCCAGGATCAGCGAAGTGCCCCGCAGCTGGCTCCGCTGGCCGACCCCGACCGTGTAGAAGTATTCCGGGTAGGCCCCTTTCTGGCGCATGATGTTCAGCGTCTCGGCCGACCAGCCCGGCCGCAGCAGGGTGTTCTGGCTTACGTAATCAAGCTGCTTCCGGTCGACCAGGTCGAGGAAGTCGGACCACCAGGCGGGCCGGGTGGAGTTGATACCGACCGATATGGTCGTGCCGGCCTCCCGGGCCGCCCGCTTGGCCGCCGCGTAAGCGGCCGCGTAAACGCGCATCAAAAGCGAATCCTTGACCGGGCCGCCGTAGGAGCCGCCGATCTCATCCTCGAGGGTGATTCGCGTGATGCGGCCGGCGTAGTGCTTCACGAAGGCATAGACATAATCGGCGTAGGCCTTGATGAAGCCGGCCTCATCGACCACCTGGCCGTCCTTCATGTACTTGGCGACCACCCAGGCCGGCGGGTACTTGAGACCGAGGAAGCCGACCACTTCGACGCCGCCCTGCTTGCGCACCGCGTCCACCGCCGGTTCCTGCTGCCAGTTGTACTCTCCCTCGGCCGGATTGACGCCCGTCCAGCGGCCCACTCCGCCGCCCGGGCTGAGCGTGTTGGCGACTTTCATGCCGATCCGTTTCAGGAAGCGGCCGGTGAAATCTTTGGAAGCCAGGTTGACGGCCGCGTCGCCCCCGTACTGCGGGAAGGCCTCCTGGTCGATCCGGGGGACGAGGGTCAGCAGGGCGTCACCCAGCACCGGCTCACCCTCCACCGAGCAGGCCAGCCGGTAGCCGCCCCAGGGCAGGTCGGCCAGCGGCAGCTTCCGCCGTAGCGTGGCCGCGGCCGGCAGGTTTTCGTTCAGCGCGTCCTGTTTTACCAGCTTGTTCTGCCAGTCGTAGACCTCCCAGCGCACCCGGGCCGGCCGGGCCGCGCCGTTGTTCCGAATGACCAGTTCGACCACCCGCTCCTCGCCGTCCACGTAGATGCCGGTCTCCTCCGGGATCCAGAAGCCGGCCTCCACGGCCGCGGCCGCCGGCAGCTTCTCCGGCAGCTCGGTCCCCCGGGTCAGGCTCACCCCGTCCAGCAGGATGCCCGGGCCGACATTCTCGGCCGGACCGATCTCGACGTGAAAGTAGTTGCGGACCGGCCCCTGGATCTCGATGCTCCAGCCCACCCGCTGCCAGCCCTCGCCGGCTGCCACCGGGAAGACCTTGCCGTACTCGTTCCGCTGCTTGTCGTCGTAATAATTGAGGTTGGTCAGGAGAAGGCGCAGCGCGAAATTCTGGTTTGGGTCGGCCGCCTCCGGCCCCCGCTTCACCCAGGCGCCGAGGGTATAGGTCCCCTCCTCCAGCCAGTAGATGCGGCTGGCGATCCGGGAGTTCAGCTTGATCACGCCGTTTGACCACATGTCGCGCCGGTTGGGGCCGTAATTGCCGTTCGGCGCGCCCCAGAAGTTGTTGCCGTAGCCGATCTCGAAGCCGCCGTCCCAGAGGATGTTCTTCCCGGCGCCGGCCGCCTGGCCGAAGGCCGCGTTCCCCAGGGCAAGAAGAGCGAAAAAGAATGTCAAGCCAGCCGCTGATCTTTTCATGCCTTCTCCTTTTTGGGATCGCGAGAGCTCTTTCTTAAATATAGTTTCGGTCCTGGTGCGGACCGTTTAGTCCGGGTCAACCGTGGCAGCAGCTCCTGGAAGAACTTCCGGTCGCGGGGATGGGTGAGCAGTCCGGCTACCGCCTCGATGGCCACCCAGCGGGCCTCCGGGTTGTCCGGGTCGCGCGGGGCCAGCCGCTCCTCCCGGGCGCGGAAGAGGAAGAGGGTAATGCACTTCAGCTCCGAAGTGTCGTCGCCGCCCTCGGCATCCAGGCGGAAACGCCGGTACCCGCCCAGCTCGCCGAGGTGGCGCAGGTTCTTTAGACCGGTCTCCTCGTGGATCTCGCGCCGGGCGGCCGCCAGCGGTTCCTCGCCGGGCTCCAGATGCCCCTTGGGCAGGGACCAGGCCCGGCCGCGCTGGTTGACCACCAGCACCTGGTTGCGCCGGTTGAGGACCACCCCGCCGGCGCTGAAGGTCTTCTTCATCGGTTCAGAAGGGCCGGTAATCGCGGTCGGTGCCGAAGAAGTCGTCGTGGTAGAAGTCGATGGTCGGCAGGATGTCCTGCCCCGACTCCTCCAGCCGGGCCAGCAACTCCCGGTAGCGGGCGAGGTAGCGGCCGAAAGTCTCGTTTTCGTGGCGCATCGGCTCCAGCACGAAGGGCGCGTGGTAGGCGGCCCGCCGGCCGGCGATCTCGTCCATCAGCGCCCGGTGTCCGGCCAGCGCCTCTTCCAGCCGGCCGGCCTGGCGGGCCATCTCGGCCAGGCAGGTCCGCCGTTCGGCCCTGCCCTGGCGCAGGTAGCCGTAGTGGCGGTTGAAGTCCATGGCGTGGTAAGCCAGCCGGACGGTGGTCAGCAGCCGGCGCAGGTCCTGGCCGGCGCGGTCGGCCACCGCGGCCCGGTAATCGCCCTCCGGCAGTCCGGCGATCAGCCGCTGCAGTTCCCGGTCGGCCTTCTCGCCGGCGGCGATGAAGGCCCGCCACTGGGCCGGCGTGAGCGGGCAGCGGTCGGCGAAGGCCGAGACCACCTGGCCGACCCGGGCCGGCGGCCGGGCCCCGTAGCGGAAGGAAGCGTGGATCGGTTCGGTCAGGGCGCCGAAGGTGTCCAGGAGGCGCCGGTAGACATCGCGGATCTTTTCGTAACGGGCGGCCCGGCGGCCGAAGAGGAAGGCGACGAACCGGTCGTCGAACTCCTTCACGCCGGCCCCCTCCTGGTTCCAGCTGAACTCGGAGAGGCAGCAGTACTGGTCCCAGCGGTGCGGGTCGTCGTGCGAATAGCTCAGCACCCCGTAGGAGCCGGCCCGTTTGCCCAGGCTGTTCAGCCGGGCCAGGCTGTCGGTGTGGCTGGAGACCGGCGGCAGCTCCCGTTCCGGGGTCAGGTGGTTGAGGCAGAGGCTCGGGTTGACGAGCGAGGCCAGCCGCCGGTCCACCTTCCAGAAGAAGAGCCACTTCCGGGGCGAGAGGTCCGGCGCCCGGTCCGGGTTCTCGTAGCACCACCAGCCGACCGCCAGGTGGCGCCGCAGCCCCTCCTTCTCCAGGATCTCCATCAGCCGGTCGTTGAAGTTGCCCTGCCGGTAGAGGATGTCGTACCAGAAGATGATCCGCTTGATCCCGCGGCTCTTCAGGTGGCCGGCGCAGCGGACCAGGTGCTCGATGAAGAAGTCCGCCATGCCCCGGCCCGGCCGCTTCTGGCACTCCGGACAGCGGCAGCGGGCGTAGACCTCGTCCAGGCCGAGGCCGAAATCGGTTATCCCGTACGGCTTCAAGGTCTCCAGTATCTCGTCGTAGAGGGCGAAGAGCAGCTCGTAGGTCTTCCGGTTTTCGGTGCAGAAGCCGTAGCCGGTCGGCCGGCCGGCCTCGTCCTTCATTGAGACCTCCGGGAAGGCCTTCGGCAGGTAGGTGTTGTGGCCCAGCGAACTGAAGTAGGGGATGAAATTCAGGCCCAGCTCCCGGGCGTAGCGAACCAGCTCGGCCAGGAAGTCCTCCTCGTACATCCGGGGATAATGTTTCCGCACCCGGCCCTCGGCGTGGTCGTAGTACTGGTTAAGGGTCTTCAGTTCCGGGAACTTGCGGGAGCGGAAGAGGAGGAACTCCAGGTCCGCGCTCCGCCGCCAGCAGTTGTAAAGCGAGACCGAGACGCTGTTCATCTTCAGCAGGTAGAGTTTCTCCAGCGCCCGCTTCCAGTCCTCCAGCCCCATCAGGTTGGTGCCGAAGATCGACTCGTAGAAGGGGCCGCGCTCGCGGAAGTCCGGCCAGTCGACCACCTCGACCGGCGGCAGCAGGGTCCGGCCGTTTTCACGCCGGAAGAGCTGGGCCAGGGTTTTGATCCCATTGGCCAGGCCCGTCTCCGACTCCGAGACGACCAGAATCAGGTGGCGGCGGGACTGGACCTCGAGCCGGTAGCCCTGTTCGCGCTGGTAGCGCTCGAGGCGTTCGGCCGGGAGCTTCTCCGTGGTCCAGGCCTCCCGGCGCGTCTCCAGGCGCCAGGCAGCGGCGGCCGGATGGCCGGCGGCCAGTTCCGGCACGGATGAACCGTGGCGGCCGGCGATCTCGAAGACGCGGGCCACCTCCTTCGGCTTTATCCCGCCGGGGAGCACGAAGAGGCGGTTGACCGGGGTCAAACGGCCCGGCCGCCGCAGGATGGACTTCGGTTTGGGAAAGACCAGCACCGCTTCTCGCACGGACATGTTTTTTCTCCGCGGTAAGTTTTAAGGTTTGCGGCCTGACGGCGCTTTTGGCTGGAATTACCCACTATTATAGACCGGAAAAGGGGTTTCTGCAACTGGGGCCGCCCCCGGGCCGGCCGGAACGGTCAAAAAGGCGCGGCGGCCGCGCCGGCCCGTGCTATAATACAACGGGGAAGCCGTCCATCCGGGCGGCTCCCGGGGAGAAAGATGAAAAGGGGCAATCCGAATACCTGGCTGAAGGCCCGGGCCGCCGAAGAGATTGAATGGTACCTCAGTTCGGCCGACGTGATCGTGGTCGAGCGGAAGCGGTCGATCCGGCTGCTGGGGGAGCTCTTTGCCCACCACTTTTCAGAGCCGGCCGGCCTCCGCGTGCTCGACCTGGGCGGCGGCGACGGCCTCGTGACCGAATACTTTTCCAACCAGTACCCCCGGAACGACTTCTGCCTCATGGACGGCTCGGTCGCGATGCTCGACCAGGCAAAGGCGCGCCTGAAGGGGCGGCCGATCCGGTTCGTCGAGAAGAGTTTCGAGGCTTACGCCCAAAAGGGGCTCGATCCTGACGGGTACGACTTCATCTTCTCCTCCATGGCCATCCACCACCTGCCCCTGAAGGATAAGGGCGCCCTCTACGCGCGGATCCACCGGGAGTTGCGGGGAAACGGTCTTTTCCTGGTTTTCGATGTCGTGGCGCCGGTCTCCCCGAAATCGGAGCGGCTCCAGTTCCGGATGTGGGTGGACTGGATGAACGAAGCCCTGCGGAGGAGCAACTTTGCCGGGGAGGTCGGGAAGTTTGACGGTTTTCCGGCCGTTTACAAGGCCAAGGCGGAGAACCATCCGAGCCGCCTGCTGGACCAGCTGGACCAGCTGAAGAAGGCGGGCTTCAAGAATGTCGACTGCTTCTTCAAGTACGGAATTTTTTCACTCTTCGGCGGGACGAAGTAAAGCGCCGGCCTGCATAAAACCTGCCCCCAGCTTCCCAATACGACTGCGCGGGAAAAGTCCTTTTCCCGCACCCTTTGAGGTTCGAATCCTGTTGCGTTTTATGACAGGATTTGATGGGAGCGAAGTCAGGCAAGGCGACTGATTAAGGAGCGTTGCCAGCGGGTGGCCGACCCGAGGCTTAGTGGGAGCCGAGCGGCGCCGAATTCTATACTTCAGGTGGGTTTAAAAGTGGGTTTACCCGCCGAAGCTCGTTCTTCGAGCGTAGGTGGGCGGTATAGGATTACGAACCAACTTCGCTTCGGAAACAGGTCTTTGGCCTGGCGGCTGACAAGACCTTTGCGTTCCCTCCGCTCGTTTTCGAGAAGGGGGCTTCCCCTCTCGAATGACTCACCCCCAATACGACTGCGCGGGAAAAGTCCTTTTCCCGCACCCTTTGAGGTTCGAATCCTATACTTCAGGTGGGTTTAAAAGTGGGTTTACCCGCCGAAGCTCGTTCTTCGAGCGTAGGTGGGCGGTATAGGATTCGAACCTATGACCTCTACCGTGTGAAGGTAGCGCTCTCACCAGCTGAGCCAACCGCCCGATTATGATGCCTTACGGTTAATTATACCCCAAACCGCCGGCCTTGCTCAAAGGACTACCCCGCCTCCTCTCCTGCCGCGGCCGGTTGACCGCATCGGCGGGCGGGCCGGAAACCGGGCGTGCCTCTCACCCCGCCCCTCTTTTGCGGCCGCTTCGATTCAGAAACAACCGCACCGCCACCGCCGACTGCCGACTGCGGCAGCCCCCCCATTTTATTTCTGCAGTTTGAAAGCAAACCGCCAACTGCCAGGTTTCATCAGCAGCGTTGAGTGACAACAAAGATATAAATTACGCCTTTGCTTCTTTGACCCACCAACTACCCGGCGGTCTCTCATTCTTCGTTCCCACCGCACCAAAACCACAAAAACCCTTCCCCCCCCCACTCCATTTTTGATTTACACGCAGTTATCTGATGCTGAAAACTCGGCTTGAACGGCGCAATGCATGTTCATGATCATTCGGGTAAGGCAACAGCGTAACGTGATGTCGTTTTTAATGACACGTAAATAAAGCTGCAGCCCGTCGCTACCCCGTCGTTCCGTCAAGGTAAAGTGAAAGACGGCTTGATCTTTGCGTTCCCCCCAACCCCAACTACAAACGCTAACCCCTAACTACCTCGTCGGGCACTATGGTCGGGTGCATAAGCGCGTTTCCATATCTCTAAAAACAACCCCCAAAAACAACCACAAACAACCACTTACTGCGACTGCATGATACCACCACACTTAAGGAGGTGAAATGAAGAAGAACGATGATTTTCTGTAATGTTACAGAAGTATTACATCAACTGTATATTTCATGTTTATGTATTTAATTATAACTACAATACGCGCGGAAATTCAGAATCCGGAAACCGTATGGAGGAGAGAATGGAAGAGACAAGAAAGTTCAGCATCGGCAGCATCAGCAAAGAGGAAGGCAAACAGCAGGAAGTCGTCTTCAGGAAGATCGTCAGCAATGTCGAGTCCGTCGGGGAAGGACCGGTGATCAACAGCCTGGATTGCCTGCTCCGTTTCTTCGGCACCATTTCCAGGCGGGACACCGAGACCTTCTACGTCTTTTACCTGGACGTGAATTTCAACTGCCTGGGTTACACGGAGTACACCCAGGGGGCTGTCGATATCTGCTCGGTTAACGGCCGGGACATACTGAAGAATATCTGCCTGAACGGAGCGCAGAACATTATCATTACCCACAACCACCCGTCCGGAAATGTCACGCCCTCGCTGCGCGATATCGAGAGTTTCCAGGGGCTGCGTCGGATGATTTTTTCTATCGAGGGCCTGACGCTTATCGATTTCGTCATCGTCAGCGGGGACCGGTACCTGAGCTTTGCCGGGCAGGAGAACATGGACGATTTGCTGAACCGGTATGCCGTCTGCCTGAAGAAGGGGGTGGCGGAAGAGGTTGACCGCAGCGTTGTCTTTGTCCCGTATGTCATGAAGAAGCGGTTCACCCTGGCCAATGTCTGCTACGACCTGCATTCCCACTTTGCCAGGTTCAGGCAGGCGGTGGCCGGGAAGGTGCCGTTTCTGCACCGGGGGGCGTCTGCCGGTAAGGTCAACGGGACCGAAGGTTAACCTTATGCCGGGATGGGTGACCGGGAGATCCTGGCTGGTCGGGGCAAAGCCCGGCCGGCCAGGGTTTTTTCATCCGGGAATCCACGCTGAAATTGATCAACACCATCAGAATGGAGTATGGCCCGGCAGGATTGATGCGGCATCGGCAATTTACAGGCTGATGCGGAATAGATTTCGGCCCCGGGCCGGGTTTTATGCCGTCGGGGTGGCGGTAAGGCCCGCAAAACAAAACGGGACGGGTAATCCCGGCCTTCACCGCGGACTGCGGGGCAACCTGAAGAAGCTTCTTCTCTCGCTTATTTCTTCTTCTTGGCGTCTTTCTTCGCCTTGTCCTGCTTGGATTTCTTGTTGATGTCCTTTTTGCCCTTGTCACCCATGTCCTGATCCCCCTTTTTAAAAAGATTGAAAGCCCGGCGCCGGTTTCCGCTCAGCCGCCGGTGGAGAACGCCCGGTTCCCTTTACTTGCCGGCCTTCTTGGCCTTCTTCTCGAGGCGCTTCTCCTTCAGCGTTTTGACCGGCTTCTTCTTCGCCTCTTTCTTGATGTCGTGGCTTTTACTCATTATAACCCTCCTTCTCTTTGAAAGTTATAACGTGCCGTGGAGCTTCAATCAAAATCTTATCACCTTGCCGGAGTCCGGTCAAGGTCAGCCAGGCGGCCATTGGCAAGGGTCGCGGAGGCTTGGCCAAAGGAGGATGAGCCAGGCGGGGAATTCACTCATCTCCCGTCCGGGGGCCCGCAGCACCGGTTTGGCCCGCTTCGCCGAGGGCGGTCAGCGCCGGGTGCTGCGCCGAGGCGGCGGCCGGCGGCGCACCGGCTGATTGTAGTCCGGCTGACTCTGGATGATCAGGCCGCTGTTCTCGCCGGGCAGCACGATGACATCCATCGGGCCGCCGATGACCATGCCGCCCCGGTTGTCCGGCAGGACGATCTCCTTGAGGTTCCCGCCGATGACCATGCCGCCGTTGGCGCCGGGCAGGAGGACGGCCTCGATATCTCCCTCGATGATCATCCGGCCTTCGGCGCCGGGCAGAAGGATGACGTTCATCGGTCCGCCGACGATCGTCCCGCCCGATTTCTTGAGGGGCAGCGGCACGGTGCCCAGGTAGCCGCCCGGTACCATGCCGGCCGGCTCGCCGCGCAGGATGGGCGCGTAGATTATCTCACCGGCCCCGGCGGCGTTGCCCAGGAGCAGCAGGATCAGCAGGAATAATGCCGAAACCGCGCGCCGGTTTGTTTTAATTGACAGGTTTCCGTTCATTTTGGCCTCCTCTTTTTCCATAAATATTAGAGGTGGGACGGCCGGCGGGTGTTTACCCGGCCGGGCCGGAGAAGCTCTTTTTCGCTTGCAGTTTGCGCCGTTCTGTTCTAATATACCCGGAGCCGGCGGGGCCGGTTAACACTGAAAAAGGAGAGAGCATGCGGCGGGTGGATTTCGAGGGAATCGCGGAGCGCGTCTTTTTCAA
>Ga0116143_10002503_pt1 | contig 19890 bp, 22 predicted proteins | sample AD_UKC034_MetaG_FD_89745 | JGI IMG/M metagenome (GOLD analysis project Ga0116143, IMG submission 89745) | Active sludge microbial communities of municipal wastewater-treating anaerobic digesters from USA - AD_UKC034_MetaG | ecosystem: Engineered > Bioreactor > Anaerobic > Digestate | place: USA...
AAAGTGCTTTATCAGCGGCATGCCAAAAAACGTTTTCGTCTGATTGTCAATATGGTCCGCAACCCGACGGAGGCAAAAGAAGTCTATGACCGCTTGAGCAATGCTACGGATCAATTCTTAAATTTAACTATTGAGTATTTAGGCTATGTGTTGTTAGATGAAAAAGTAAAACAGGCTGTATTGCAGCAAAAGGCGGTTGCTGAAATTTACCCGAATTCCTCCGCTGCCCAATGTCTGGTCAGAATTGCAAAAGAAATATGCAGCGAAGAGATTTTATTCAGCGATGAAGACAGTACAATAAAATTATTCTGGGAAAATATCATTGGTCAGAACTGTGGATAAGAAAAAACGAGAAAAACTGATAATGCAGTATGCGCCCCTCGTCAAGAATATAGTCGGGCGTCTGGCTGCGAAACTGCCCATAGATTCTGCAGACAAGGAAGATTTGGTCAATGTGGGTATCATGGGTTTAATGTCTGCTCTGGAAAAGTATGATAAAAACAGAAATGTTCAATTTGAAACATATGCCAGTTTCCGGATCAGAGGCGCAGTGCTTGATGAATTGAGAGCCAAAGACTGGGTGCCCCGTGCGACTCGCAGCAAAGACAATAAACTGGAAAATGCGATGGTGGTTCTCGAAAAGAAATTGGGAAGAGCGCCGACCGAGGATGAGATTGCACAACAACTGAACATTCCGCTGGAAGAATATTTCAAGCTGCTGGACGAAGCCAGATGTATTTCCCTGATATCCACGGAAGACCTGCCTCCCGATTATCTGGAACGTTACAGCCGGGAAGACATCGTTGAAGAAATCAGCGCAGGAAACCCGCTGAACCTGCTCGTCAATATGGAGATAAAAGACAAGCTGAAGAAAGCGGTGGACAGGTTGCCGGAAAAAGAGAGGCTGGTTTTATCGCTTTATTACTTTGAAGAAATGACCATGAAAGAAACCGGACGCGTCATGTCCTTAACCGAATCAAGGGTCTGTCAACTTCATGCGCAGGCGGTTTTAAGATTAAGAAGCATGGTCAAGTTTTATCAATAGCAATCTGCTGGATTCAACATGGTAGAAAAAGCAAAATTGGATCTTCTGGAAAACCCGTCTGAAATAGAGATAACAGATGCGGTGCTTCAGACGGAGGATACGCCGGGCCCGCCGGTTGTGGCGACGAAGGGGAGATGGGCGTTCAACAAGCTTGTTCTGGTCGTTGCACCTGTTCTGATCGTTGTTCTTGTGATTACCGGAACAGTACTTTTCTACCTTATACGGAGAAATAATAATGCCTCCGTACTTAAAACAAATACTGCCAAGGTTACCGTGGCGCTTACACCGGCGACGGTAATCGACAATAAGAGTCTCGAAGGCGCCGCTTCCGCCGCCGCAGGTGCAGCAGCCGGACAGGCGAAAACAAACGGCATTTATTTTAATGATTTTATCATTGATCTGAAAGATAAAACGGGAAAAACTAGGATTCTGATGTGTGACGTTGCCTTCGATATCGGTGAGGCGGGAAGCATAGCGGAATTGCAAAAAAGAGAGGATATCAGGGCCCTGATTTATCAGACTCTAACGGGAAGAAATGCAGTGGTTTTAAGATCGCTGGAAGAACGTAAACAGTTAAAGAAGGAATTGATGCAGCAGGCGGATAATGTTCTCGGTGCCGGCATTGTTAAAAATATATATTTTACCAGGTACGTTATAATGTAATATTTACCGTACGGGAAATCTGTTTCGTCGTTAATATTCTGTTGTTGTGGAGTGAAAGGTTGATTGGAATGACCAAAGCAAATGTATCAATAGCTAAAAATGAGATTTACGGAGCGTTGGAAAAAGATTTTGCGGCGACTTTTATTGAGGAGCTCATACCGGGTATTCTGCATAACTTTGCCAATCCTTTAAACGGTATAATGGGCAGATCGAAATTGCTGCAAAGAAGGATTGAGGAAAGTTTAAGAAAGATCGAAGAAATGTCTCCGGAGACGGCGACAAAAATGGCGGATGAACTGCAGCGCATCAGAACGGATATTCGCGCCGTCAACCAGGAATCGGAATCTTTCTTCGATATGTATAAGGACGTCGCCGGAAAGTTTTATGCGCTGGCGGCTAAAAATGAAGATAGAATCAATATTTCTTCATTGCTGGCGGCGGAGATGCGGTTCGTAAATTTTTATTTGGATTTTAAGCACGAGATAAAAAAAGATGTCCAGTGGGATAAGGACATTCCGGATTTCAAAGGTAACACCGCAGATCTATCATTGGCTTTCTGGAGGGTTATTCGTTTTGCCATGAGCAGAGCTTTAAGTAGTCCCCTCAAGGAATTCTATATTAAGACGGAACACGACAATGAATATGCAACCGTGGTAATAAAAAGCTCCGGTGCGGCTATGCCTTTCATGGATCTGGAAACGTTAAAAGAAAAATTCAACACAGCTTCTTTGAATCTACCCGGCGATACGGACAAAGGATTGCTGCTGGCGCTGCTTCTTTTTGATAAGTATCAAGCGAAAATTCGTATCTCCAGTGAAGAAAAATTTAGTACTGTTTCCGTCGGTTTTCCCTATCGCAAAGAAAGAATTCTGAGAAAAAAATTTAAGCAGTTATGATGCCTTGACGATGTGCATAGTTATAAATCCTGTTTCACGAGAAATAGGAAAAGGAGGTGCGGGCCGTGGTCAGGGCAATAGATGCACAACAGTCAATTATTCAGTCAGGAATGGTGGAAAAGATCCAGCAGGTCCAGCAGCAGAATCCGGATGTCCAGCAGCGGAATATCGCCTTAAATTTATCCGAAGAGGGTCGTCTTTTAAAAGCAACGGTAAAGCAATCGGAACAAACGGAAAAGGCTGAAATAAGGGATAAAGAGGAAAGAGAAAGCGGCCGGCAGAGCAGGGAGCAGAACTCCAAAGACCGCGCTCCTGTAAATGAAGAGGGTGAATTCGAAGGAGAAGGTGAACATATCAATATCAAGGTTTAAAAATGAACTTCTTTAATCCTGTGTTTATGCAAATTGTTCTTGACCTGCTCTTATTCGCGGCGATCATTATTTTGCTTTGGCGTGTAAATGTCGGCGTTAAAAATCCGCCTCTCGAACCGCTGCGCGAAATGACAACCGAATTAAAATCTCTGATTGTTGAATCACAGGCCAACGCCGACAGGTTTCTGCAGGCAATGGAGCAAAGTCGGCTGGCGTTGAAGGAAATAGCTTTGGAGCTGGAGCTGAAAGAAAAAAGAGTCAGATCAGTTTTAGAAAAATCACGGCAGGAGGTTCAAAATACAGATGCAACCAGATCAAACAGAACTGCTGACTTCTCCCGGAGTAAATATACGGAAGTAATGAATATGATTAATAGCGGTCATACGGAGGAGGAAACAGCGCGGGTCACCGGTTTTACCCAGGCGGAAATTGGATTGATTATCGATCTTTCCCGCATCAACAATGAGAATGCCTGATGTCTTTTGTCCCAACAATATCTTCAATCAACAATATAAACAATAACGGCCTAGAACCCCGCTCCTCCCAGACGCCCCTGGAAAGTGTTGTTCTGGGAGAGACTCTGGAGGCAACTGTTCTGGGAAAATTGGCCGGCAACAAATACACGGTGGCTCTGAAAAATGGGCATATTCCGGCAACCAGCAACTCCCCTTTAAATATCGGTGAAAAACTCACAGTAAAAGTCAACAGCCTGCATCCGCAGATTGTTTTAAACGTTATAGGAAGCAATAGTTCAAGCGGTAACGCCGCTGTTCACGAAAACCTGCTGCAGTGGCGGGCAAATCCCGAGGCTCTGGTGCAGGTGGCTGGTAAATTTGCCGGAATCGCCAGGCTTTTGAAAAACATCGATCTTTCGGAAACTTTTTTGGAAGGCGATGTCAAGAAATTAATAAAACTGTTCGATGACATAATCCTTTCCCGGCAGACCAAAGCTAATCGCTTGTTTCTAAAAGATTTCACTTCCCGCACAGGCCTCTTGCCGGAAAGTTCGTTAAAACAAACCGTCAAAGATTCCTCACCAAAAGGCATTTCCAAACCGTTCGATGACAATTTAAAAGCGCTGTTGTTAAAACTGACGGCGGCGGCAAACGACATTCTCCGGGGAGATCCGCAGCCCGATTTGGAGTTGAAATTAAAGCTTAACAATATAATGGCCTTTGCCGGTGAAGCTCTCAAGGCTATTGAAGTAATCCAGGTAATAAATTCGGTTTTCCAGGAGAGCGACAACGGACTTGTATTGCAGATTCCGGTGGCTTTGGCCGATGGCTTCCGTTTAGCCGATATATTTATTACACCGGACGGAAGGGACGAACAGGGGAAAAAGAATTTTTCATCATGCTCTGTCGCCTTGTTTCTGGACCTGGATATTCTGGGAAAAATTGCCGCCAATGCCAATTTCCGGACAGAAAGCATCAGTTGTGTAATCAGATGTGAAAGAGAAGAAATCAGAAATCTGATCGCCGATAATCTGGATGAACTGAAAAATGCACTGACCCAGACCGGCTATCGGATAGGTTATATAGATTGCGTGCAGGAAGAAGGATTAACGGAGGCAAGAAAAGAATTTTTAGCAAGGCAATCTTTTTTTGTCGATCAGTTGGTCAATTTTTTTGCGTAGGGACATATTAAAATGAAAAAAGAACAAGAACAGGAACGCATCCAGGCTGCCGCGATAAAGTACGACAGTGCAACGGACGCCGCGCCGAAAGTGACCGCCAGTGGACAGGGCATGGTCGCTGAAAGAATAATCGCCATTGCCGGCGAAAACGGCGTTCCCATCAAGAGTGATCCCGATTTGATTCAAGTACTCAGCAAGCTGAAAGTCGGCGCTGAAATTCCCGAGGAATTGTACCGGGCCGTGGCCGAAATTCTCGCCTTTGTCTATTCACTCAATGAAAATCAAAGACAGCAAAATATTTCTGAATGACATAAATAAGTTTCTTTTCCGTAAAAGGAAAAATTTTCCTTTCGGTCAATTATTTCCCGTCAATATTTTTTTCAAAAAAATATAGGAACCACTAATTATAATCATCGGCTCATACTCGGGATGAGGGAGGAAGCGGTGTAAGTAGTTGATAAATGATTTTAATAGACAACGCGGACAGCGCTTTCGAAATTCCATCCTTTTGAACTTTTCCCCCTGAGTATCGATTTACAGCTTATGGCATGTCCATTGCAGTATGCTGAGGCAAATGGGGGAGAGAGGTAAAAATGGGATACAACATAAATGAAGTTGCTGTCGCGGGCGCCAGAAAACTGACTCAACTGGATTTTATAGCTAACAATCTTGCCAATGCCTCCACCAGCGGATTCAAGTCGGAACATCTGTACTATGCAATGACCGGAAGAGATGCCCAGGAAGGAGCCCGCTCTGATCTGGGAGCAACCTCTACGGGAATTGATTTTGCTCAGGGGACACTGCTGGCCACCGGCAATCGGCTGGATGCGGGAATTGAGGGCGATGGTTTTTTCACCGTCGAAGAAAACGGCGGTACAACCTATACGCGCAACGGCAGCTTCGTTCTTAATAAAAATAAGGAATTGGTCACCAAGGACGGGGCGAAAGTTCTGGGGGACGCAGGACCGTTGATTATTGACGGGGCTGAAGTAAATATTGATGCCGACGGTACTATTATGGTCGACGGCACTATGGCGGGGAAATTAAAAATAGTTTCTTTTGGCAGACCGGATCAGTTGACCCGCGGGGCAGGCGGCCGGTTCATCGATGAAGGGAATGCAGAACTGAAAAAAAATGAAACTTGTCGGGTGTCTGGAGGATACCTGGAAGCATCGAATGTCAACGCCGTCAAGGAAATGGTGGAGATGATAGATGTGAACCGCTCTTTTGAAGCGTATCAGAAAATTATTCAGACTATGAGTGAAATGGATAAAATATCCACGAATAGATTAGGCAAACTGGCTTAAGGAGGAAGAGATGATTAGAGCCATGTACACGTCGGCAACAGGTATGGCCGCTCAGCAGCTGGAGCAGGATGTTGTCGCCAACAATCTGGCTAATGTGAACACGGTTGGTTTCAAGAAGTCCAGGGCTGATTTTATGGATCTCATGTATCAGGTGACCAGCAAGTCAGGATCTCAAACCACCCAGGGAACACAGTTGCCGGTCGGTATTGAAGTAGGTATGGGTGTCAAGCCCATGTCCACACAAAAAATATTTACGCAGGGCGATTATCAGCAAACCGGCAATAAATTTGATTTTGCAATTGAAAATGAAGGTTTTTTTCAATTCGACAATAACGGCACCACCGTTTACAGCCGCGCCGGCAGCCTTAAAGTCAATTCATCGGGTGTTCTGGTCAATTCGGAGGGGCTGCAGCTTGTTCCCTCTATTACCATTCCTACGGGGACCGTGTCTTTTACTGTTGATTCCGGCGGAACCTGGAGCGCTCTGGATCAATCCGGTGTGGCATTAGCAACCGGCCGGCTCCAGCTGGCCACTTTTATCAATCCGGCTGGATTGTCCAGCATCGGCAGAAATCTGTATGTCAAGACGGAGTCTTCCGGCGAGCCCACCGTAGGCAATCCGGGTGAGAATGGTATCGGAACGATTTCTCAGAACTTTCTGGAAATGTCCAATGTTAATGTGGTCGATGAAATGGTTCGGATGATCGTCGGTCAGCGGGCTTATGAGATTAACTCGAAGTCGATTCAAACGGCGGACAGTATGCTGTCGATCATCAATAATCTCAAGAGGTAAAGAATGTCGAAGCGGGCTGTCGGTCAGGTAATAATTATCAGCGTCATTGCCGGGTTGCTTTTTTTCGGGGGAACGGCAAAGGCTGCGGCGGAGAAAGTAATCGACCAGGAAAAGTTAAACAGAGCCGTCGGTTTGCATATTGAAAAAAATATGCCCTGGGTAAAAGGTTCTATGCGCTTTGAGATCCTCACCGCGCTGCCGCAGCTCGCAATACCTGAGGGAAAGGTTACCTGGAAAGTCGAGTCGAGAGGAAATGAGGATTATCTGGGAGAAACAAATTTTGTATTGAAATTATATAATAACGGCGTTCTGTTCCGGGAGGAACCGGTTAGGGCGAGAATCGAAGTGCTCCGGGAATTTGTCGTCAGTACAAAAAACATGGGAAGGAACCATGTCGTCGCTGCGGAAGACATCTCGCTGCAAAAACGATGGGTGCGTTCTATTCCCCTGAATTCAATTTCCGATATGAATGATGTCATTGGCAAATCACTGTGCCTCGCTGTTCGCCCGAATACCGAAATTACCGGTAATATGCTCAAAGCAGTCAATGCCGTCACGAGAGGCAGAATTGTTCAGGTTGTTTTAGACAGCGGCGCAATAAATATAACAACAATGGGCATGGCGGAAGAAGACGGCGTTGAAGGATCCTTTGTCCGGGTGCGCAATATCTCCTCCAATAAAATTATCTATGCCCGGGTTGTCGGAGAATCAAAGGTAAAAGTCGATTTTTAAATTAAGATGGGGATCGCTCATGTTTATAATTAAAAAGATCTGTTTGCTGTCGGGATCAATGGCGCTTATTTTTCTGCTTGCCGGATGTCTGGCGCCGAAAACGGAAAACATCCGCGCGGACAATATTATCGCTCCTCCCGCAGCAAAGCCGGAGCCCGTCCCCGGTTCCATATGGTCGGGGGAAAGTACGCATAATCTTATCTGCTCCGACAAAAAAGCACGTTATGTCAATGATATTGTTACTATTATCATATCAGAAACAGCTGTGGGCGGCAACACAGCCTCAACCAATACCAGCCGGGATACCAACACATCAGCCGCTATTACGGCGCTTCTGGGTATTGATAATTCCATTCTAGCCAGCAATCCCAATATGGGGGGTGAAATCAGCATAGGCGGGACGTCTGCAAATTCTCTTAAAGGAGCAGGCGACACCACCCGAAGTTCAAAATTGTCGGCAAGCATCAGCGCCCGCGTTTTGAAGGTTTTAGACAACGGAAATTTATTAATAGAGGGGAGAAGGCAGCTAACGGTCAATGCCGAAGACCAATACCTCATTATCACCGGTATCGTCCGCCCGGAAGATATAACGGCCACCAATACAGTGGCGTCACAATATATTGCCGATGCGCGGATACTTTACACAGGCGACGGTGTGATCAATGACAAGATGAGGCCGGGATGGCTGACGAGAGTTGTGGATTGGGTCTGGCCGTTTTAAAAATGAAGATGATTTCAAGGGTTTCGGTAAAACAGCAGGAGCAGGATCAATGGTGAAAAGAGAGAAGACCGCAATCTGCCTGGTCATGCTGGCGGCAACGCTGATATTTACAAGCACCGTTTATGCCGCCAGAATAAAGGATATAGCGGCCATCAGCGGAGTAAGAGATAATCAACTTATCGGTTACGGCATAGTTGTTGGTCTGGCCGGAACGGGAGATGATCTGACCAAGAATCTTTTCACAACGGAATCACTGGTGAATATGATGAGCCGCCAGGGTCTGTATATGAAAGACAAATATGCGACCATGAAAGCCGATAACGTAGCTGCCGTCATGGTCACGGCCGCCTTGCCCCCGTTTGCCAAAATAGGCACGAAAATAGACGTTGTTGTTTCTTCCCTGGGGTCGGCGAAGAGTCTTTCCGGCGGTACGCTTCTTTTGACACCGCTGCGCGGCGTCGACGGTGAAGTTTATGCCGTTGCCCAGGGACCGGTAACGCTGGGAGGATTTTCCGCTCGCGGCACCGGCGGCGGCGTAGCTAAAAATCATACAACGGCGGGTAATATTTCCAACGGAGCCTTTGTCGAAAAAGAACTCAAATATGATTTTGATCAGAAAAGAACGTTCGTCGTTAATTTACAACATCCTGATTTTACAACTGCTTCCAGAATGGCGGCAACGATCAACAAAATGGTCTCCTTTGTGGAAGCGAGGCAGATAGATTCTTTTTCCGTTGCTGTAAGAGCCAGAGACTCATTTCGGGGATCGCTGTCGGAGCTTGTTTATTTTATTGAATCACTGGATGTTCCGGTAGACTCCGCTGCGGTGGTGATGCTCAATGAGAAAACCGGCACGGTTGTTATGGGAGATAATGTGCGCATATCAACTGTGGCAATTGCCCACGGAAATTTAAGCATTCAAATCAGGGAAGATGCCAAAGTGTCGCAGCCGCTGCCCTTTGCACCTGCAGCGCCTGCCGGCAGTACGTCTCCTGCCCGGGGGCCGGGGAGCACGGCTATTGCTCCCGGCGGGCAGACGGTCGTCATTCCACAAACAATTGTCAGTGCTACCGAAGATAAGAAATACCTAATGACGGTTCCGCAGGGAGTGACGATTTATGATGTGGTTCGAGCACTTAATGCTCTGGGTGTTTCTCCGCGTGATTTAATTACTATTTTGCAGTCAATCAAGGCCGCCGGTGCTCTGCAGGCGGATTTAAAAATAATTTAAAGCAGTTGGTAGACGGAATGGATGCAATTAAATTAAATACAGCAGTTACCGGCGGCGGGAATAACATTACGGAAGCGACATTCAGGCAAAGGCAAGCCGAACTGCAAAAAATTAAAAAGGCATGCCAGGATTTTGAGTCAATTTTTACCTATTACCTTTTGAAAACGATGCGCCAGACGGTCCCCAAAAATTCCGGGTTTGGCAGTTTATCCGGCAAAGATACGTATAATATGATCATGGATCAAAAAATAGCCGAAGATTTATCCAGGAGAGGGAATGGATTAGGTCTGCAGAAAGTGCTTTTTGAGCAATTAACCAAAAACTATTTAAAGGAGGGGCCACAAGGAGAAATTAAATAAGATTAAAGTTATTTATTGATTTTGCCGATTGGTGGGGTAATAATCAAGAAAAAACAAGGAGTGAGTTTAATGAAAATTTCGGACGTTAAGGATTTAAGTTCGCAAATGGTTCAGCAGTATCAGAAAAACGATAATTATATCGCTAATTCTGACAAACAAGTCGCCAATGCGAAGACGATAACGGAAGAAAAGGTTAATCTCTCCACCGAGGCGAAAGATATCCAACAGGCAAAAAATGTATTAGACCAGACACCTGATATACGAGAAGAAAAAATACAGGAAATAAAAAAACAGATAGAGAATGGTGAATACAACGTCAGTGGAGAAAAGATTGCCGAAAAAATGGTGGGAGAATCGATAGTTGACCTTTTTGCTTAGAAGAAGCTCAAAAAATCGAATTGATAAGTAGCCCCCATCTTTAATTCTTCGCTTCGGTCGAATCTGCAAATTTCTTTTCCCCAACCCGCCTTCGGGCGGGTTCACCTGCGTTAGATTTAATCAATCATATAATATTAGGAATAACGAAATGTTAGAGCAGAATATGAGTTTAATGAACTCTCCGCTGGAGAGCTGCTGCAAAAATATCTTCGCCTCTCTGGTGGAAATATTGCGAAAAGAATTAGCCATCTATGAGGAATTGAAAAGTGCGATCGTCAACGAGATAAAAATGTTACAGAAACCGACGCTTGGCGAACTCAATCACAACAATGCCTGCAAGGAAAATATCATTCTGAAAGCGCGGATGTTGACGGAAGCGAGGACCAACATCTTAAAGAAAATAGCCCGAAAGCTCGATCTAAATTCAAAAAGCGTCAAGCTTAGTTCAATAACCGGTCATGCCGATGACCGGCACCGGGCGGAAATTGAGAACCTCAGAGATGCTTTGATATCAATATCACATGAAATAATAGAGCTGAATGAAACCAACAAGATTTTACTCAACGTTTCCGTGAATAACATTCGAAGTTCACTGGATTTTATAAATTCAATGTTGGCTTCAGGACCGGTCTATCAGCAGTGCGGCAAAATTAAGCCATCGGATAAAAACGGAATTTATCTGCATAAGGAAGGATAAATCATGTCTCTCGGCAGCGTTTTAAATACGGCAAAACAAGCAATTCTAAGTAATCTGACGGCGATAAATGTTACCGGTTCAAATATTGCCAATGTCAATACGCCCGGATATACCAGGCTTAATCCTGTTTTTAATCCTGTCGGACCAAACAACGCCGGGTCCGGTCAGGAACAGGTGGGCGTGGAAATTTCTGATATCCAGAGAATTTATGATAAATATCTGGAAAATCAAATAGTTACGCAGAATGCCGCTGTAGGCAGCGCTGCAGCGCGTAATAACTTGTTAACTCAGATAGAAGGTGTGCTGAATGAAAGTACCGGCAATGGAGTCAATGACGCCTTAAGCCGGTTCTGGAGCGCCTGGGATAATCTCTCCGCCAACCCCTCAGGCGAGGCGGAAAGAAGCGAAATCGTATCGGCTGCCCAGAATCTGACTTATGTTTTTAATCAAAGAGCGGAAGAACTATTTACTTTACAGCAGAATATAGATGAAACAATAGCCGGCGATATTGAAAAATTAAACGGATATTTAAGTGACATGTCTGCTCTTAATGCAGAAATAGTTCGTATAGAAAGCTCCGGCGGTTCGGCATCAGCTCTCAGAGATACCCGTGCGGCTCTGCTGAGTCAAATAAGTTCAACAATTGACATTAATTACGTGGAGCACAGTGACGGGTCCTTGTATATTTATCTTCCCGAAAACGGCAAAACTCTTGTTGAAGGAAGCAATAACTGGCAGTTAACCGTGCAGCCGAATTCTTCCAACTCCAATTTATATGATATTGTTTTCACCGATGATGTTAATAATCCCCTGAACGAGTATATTCAAGGCGGCGAATTGGACGGGCTTCTGGAAATTAGAGATGCTACGCTGCCCGCTTACATCGATAAATTAAACCAGACTGCATCCGGTATTATAAACAAAGTGAATGCACAACACATGGCCGGCTACGATCAGGACGGAAATATCGGGGGCGTATTTTTTACTCCGACCGAAGATTACGCGGCAGCAAGGATGGGTAAAGATGCACAATATATGGAAGTAAGTGCAGCGATAGTGGCCGATCTGAGAAAAATAGCCGCGTCCGCCACGGTCAATGCCGACGGCGACAATGCGACCGCTATGACTGCCATCAAAGATGACAAAATGTATGCGTCCCTGGTGACAATTTCCTTCACTGGCGGTAGTTCTGTAGTTGGTCAAATTAATAATATTGGTCAGACCTATAAAAATACAACTTCACCAATAGTGATTACTCGTGTCGCCGGTTCTTGGTCAATAGCAACAACAGCTGACAATGGGGGGTATAACGATACTGTTGTTCTAACATCCAGTAACGACAGCAAGGTGATGCTAGACTTAAACAATGATCTCGTTGCAGATATTACATTAAATTTATCCGGCTCCTGGTCGAATGGTAATAAACTTATGTTCTCACTTTCCAAACAAGATAGCACAACAACTATCGGCGGTTATTATAGTGCATTCATGGCTAGGGTGGGGCAGGATGTTGCGGGATCGGCAACAGCTTTGGCGCGTGAACAAACGATTGCTGCTCAGAACAGCACCCAAAGGGAAGCGCTCTCCGGTGTTTCCCTGGATGAAGAAATGTTGAACCTGATTAAATATCAAATGGCTTATAATGCCGCCGGCCGAGTAACCAGCATTGTTTCGGAACTGATGGATACTTTGATGTCCATAGGGAAATAGAAAGGGGAATTTATTTATGATTTTCAGAGTTACGGAAAGCATGAAATACGGCTCTCTTACCAATAGCTTATCTAATATTCAGGTAAAATCCACCAGCCTGATGGAGAAGATATCGACGCAAAAGAATATCAACAGACCGTCGGATGATCCGGTCGGCGCCAGGAAAATATTAAATTATAATTCGACTCTGGCCTCCATAGATCAATATCAAACCAATATAACCAATGCCCAAACATGGTTGTCTTTAACGGATACAAATCTTGAAGCCATTAAAGACATTATTGCCGAGGCGGAATCTGCTGCCATGGGAGCGACGGATGATACAATGAATGCTAATGCGGCAATTCTATCTTCGTTAATAGATGAAGCCCTATCCATAATGAATGCCAAACACGGAGATAGTTACATATTCGGTGGCTCGAGGACAGATGTTGCACCGTTTTCTTTAAATTCAACAAACACAATTATTGGAACTACTGCAGGAACAGCATCTAATACGTTTAAAGGTACAGTAACATCTGATGGTACCTATACTGCAGCAGAGAACAATACTTATGCTATAAAGATTGTTGATGGTGGAGCTTTATATGCAGCAACTTATCAAGTATCCACAGATGGTGGTAAAACCTGGGGAATAGAACAATATCTACCGCCTAAGATGGTCGAGGGAAGCAAAGCAAATACGGTTAGTGGGACAGCCATAACTGCAACAACCGCGTGGAACGCGATTGATGGGGCTGGTGTTGTAAGTAACGATACTATAACTATATCGGGAAAAACGCACGATGGGACATCAATATCGGGAACATATACAGTAACCAACGCTTCGACAGGAACCGTGCAGGATTTACTCGATGAGATAGAAAATACATTTGCTGCCTTTGGCAGCACTGTAACTGCGTCGATTAACACGGCAGGAAAAATTATTGTTACTGATGGTGTGTCCGGCGATAGTCAGATGGAAATAACCCTAGTTGGCAATAATGAATCAGGCGGTAATCTTGATTTCGGTACAATTGATACAAAGACGACTACATCCATTACTCTGGGTGATGGAATAAGTATGACATTTGATGATTTGGGAACACAGATTTTTGCCACCAATGATTTATTCACAGTCAATGCTTCTGTTGAGCCTGGTATCGGTGCCGCCTCCGCAGCGACAGCAAATGCATTTAACGGCAAGGTTACATCCGACGGCACTTATACGGGAACGGAAAACAAGACATATGCTGTGAAAGTTATTGCTGGCGGAGCTTTGGGGACGGCTACCTGCAGGCTTTCAAGCGATGGAGGAAAAACATGGTCTGACCCTCCGGTAATTATTCCTGATAGCAGTGGATCATTAGCCTTGGGTGACGACGGAGTAACCATGAAATTCGATGATTCGGCCGCAACCCAGAAGAATCTAGCCGCCGGTGATTTGTTTACTGTTAACGCATATGCAGCCGGCTATTACCGGGGCAATGATAATGATTTGACAGTGCAAATCGGCAAGAACAATAATTTCGTTTACAACATTACCGGTTCCGACGCCTTTACCGCTGCTAATGGGCCTACTGCCACGGCTGCAATTAACCCAAGTGCTTCTTTGCCCGTTGAAGATACGATCACCCTTACACGGGGAGATTCTGCCGGAAGCTGGACTATAACAAGCCACAATCAATATCCGAATATGGTTATTACTTCAATTAGTGATACACAAATCACTATTGATGCCGATAATGATACAACTCCTGATATAACGCTAACCCTTTCCGATGGTAAATGGCAAAAAGGTAACACAGTTTCATTTACAATTATGGAAGGAGGAACACCTCTTTCTCCGGTATTAAGCTCTGTTGAAGTGAAAGGACCGGGCACCGTTGATCTGCTGAGAACCCTGAAGGCATTGAAAGCGGCGTTGGAAGCACACGATGAAAATGTGGTTGCGGTGCAAATTGATGATTTGGAAAATATTCAGACACAAGTATTACAGGCACAAACGAAAGCCGGCGCCAAAGCAAGTTATCTGGAACTTTCGGCCGCTAATCTAACAGTCCTGAACGAACGAATAACATCAATGAAATCGAATATCGAAGATGCAGATCTGGATAAATTAATTGTATCCTACCAAATGGAGCAAGTGGCTTTGGAGGCCTCGTATAATCTTGCTGCCCAAATTGGAAAAATGACGATTATGGATTATCTGAGATAAAAAATTCCCAAAATCATATTTGACCATCTGATCAAATCAAATTCGGTTACTCAAAAATATAGCACGCCGGCATGCAAAATTCGGCCTGCTGTCTTTCCAAAAACCTGAAAAAAGCATAAATATTTCTGCCTATTGTTTAAATGGGCATATTTTTGTGAAGTCCCATAGAAGTTTTTAAAATAAAACATTAAAGAATTGCCGGGTTGATGCCGAAATAAGTGTTGGGAAAGTAAAATGAAATATTTGATACCCGAAAATAACCATACTAAGAAAGCAAGTCATGTTAATGACATTGAATAGAAAAGGGGTGATTTTAATTGGCAATTTCATCAATTAAGGCAAATCAAGCCAATACAACGCCTCATGTGCAAATTGCTCAAATGACCTCCTCCGCAGAAAAAGCTGATAAAAGTATTCAAAAAGCCAATGCTGACAAGAAAAAAAACGATATAGTGACTTTTTCCCGGGATGTTCAAAAAGCCGGGGTACAAACTGCCCAAGAAGTAAAAGATGCGGCAGCAGACAGGGCGGCTGCCGCCGCACAGGCCGCCGCCGCCGCTTTGTCTGCTGCCGCCAAAGATGATACAAGTGCCGCCAAAGCTCAAGCTGCCTCTCTTGCTGTCGCCCAAAAGCAAAATGCCAATGCTGCTCTTGCTATAGCCGCCGCACAGGCTGTCAATGCAAAACACAACGCAGCCAATAAATAACACAATTTTAAAATCAAAGTTCTGATTTTATGCTACACCGGAAAAACTACTGTATTCGTCGGCTGATTTATCCATTGACTTGCCGTAAGCATCGATGCCGTAAAACTTGAATACTATATGCTCCGGGTCGATGGTGGCGTTGGCCTGGTCATTCTGGGAGATCCGGAATCGGATAGTGGCCTTGTTGGTTGTCGTATCATAAGTGACCGACTCCGGTGAGGGAAAGATAAAGGCTTCCGTTTTTGGCGGTTTCAATCCTCCATTGTAAACACCACCGTTTGCCTGAATGGATGCTCGGGTAATACTCCAGTTGTATTTGTTTTGAACAGATGTCGCGTCCATGTCTTTGGAAAATGCGAAACTCATGGAAAAAAGTTGCGAACTGTCGGCCCGTATCAGACCGGGAGACAAAGAAGAAACACGGGTTGCCCGGCCCAGCTCGGTGTTGAATCCATCGGAACTCAGGGCGGCGAGTATTTTGGGTTGTTGAGCATTCGTGATGTAAGCTTCCACTGTTGTTGCTGACGATGCTCCCTTTGCGGAAAGGATGTCGGCCTCTTCCGACGCCTTTTGAAAAATTCCCATATCCGCATAGGTATAGGCCAGCTCGACGTAAGCCTTTTCAAAATCTTTATTCACCCGGATCGCTTTGGTGAGCTGCAAAACCGCTTCTTGATAATTTCCCTCTTTGCGTGCTGTTTGCCCAAGACCATAATAACCGGCTGCACTTGAGGGTGAAAGATGGACGCAGGCAACAAACTGCTCGCGGGCGGCATCCGTTTGACCGGCTGTCAAGTAGCACTGCCCCAGAGAATATCTGCTTTCGGCATCTGTTGAATCCAACCGAACAGCGGCCCCATAGGCTTTCAGCGCCTCTTCCTGCTGATTTTCTGTTAAATAAATATCGCCCAAGGCGCGTTGAAATTCGGCACGTGTCGGGTAAATCCGGACGGCCTCTTTATAAACTTTAATGGCCGCGTCCGTATCTTCCATGTTTAAATAGGCCTTACCCAGATAATCATAGGCTTTGGCCGTATTGTCGGAGAAGGGGGAAAGGGCGGCGGACCTCTTGAAAGCCATTATTGCACTTTTGTAATTGCCTTTCTGATAATAATCGATTCCTTGTCCCAGGATAGTTCCGGCCAGGGCGTCAAGATTAGCCTGGTTAGTCAATGTTGAAGAAAATAAATAATCTATCGTATCTGTTGATATGCCTACTGATGCAACTGTCATAAAGTGCTTTCTTAAAAAGCTTCCGTATTAATAATTCATTTAGAGCTTTTATCGGTCGATAATGGAAGAGGCTTAATTAAAAAAGTAAACAGTATCAAGGTTAAACTTTGATGATGTTTTGGATGTGGGCTTAAAACGTATTATTCATTTTTAAATGGTCTGCGCTGTTATTTAAAGCCCTCAGTCTTCAGCTGATCTGCCTTAGCTTTTCCTTTGTTGTGAATTCTTCGCCTGCTGCTAAAGTTTTATGATGAAATTCCGATTATCAAATTAACCAAAATTAACAAAAATAAAAGAAAGGGGGAACCGCTAGCAAAGAAAATCGAACGTCTATAGAAAAGGGCATCACATTCGTTAGAACAAATACTACGGCAAGAATTGCCGGAAACAAAACCTAGAAAAGGAGAAATAAATTATGTCTATTAACGATATATCATTGACCTCCGGAATGAGGTCCAACCTTTTAAGTCTTCAAAATACCGTCGATCTTTTAAACCGCACCCAAAACCGCCTGGCTACAGGCAAAAAAGTTAATACCGCCATCGACAACCCGGTTAACTTCTTCGCTTCATAGTCTTTGAATTCCCGCGCATCTAAGATTGATAGCTTGAAGGATTCGATGGGGCAGGCGATTCAGACGATTAATGCCGCCGACAAGGGAATTACCTCAATTACCTCCATGATTGAACAAGCAAAGGCCATTGCCCAGTCAGCCATGAGTGCGGATAACAGCGAAGGCGTGACCAGAGTCTCTTTAGCGGTGAATAAGGATGTGACAGCTTTCCAAGCCGGTACGGCGTCTTTACAATTGACAGCTGTGGTAACTACCGATGCATTCACAATAAAAGATGGCGCCACAACCATAGGGACATTGACAGTTGATACTGACTTTGCTCTTGGCTCCTCACAGGCTGAGACCGCCCAAAACTTGGCAGATGCGATCAACAAATCAGGCAGCGTTTATCAGAAAGCCGGATATTCAGCAATCGTAACAGGTGATACAGTAAAAATTTCGAAGGTAGGGGAAACTGTAGCATCTGCGGACATTACGGGAACCGGTGTCGCCCACTGCACGGCCACGCAAGTTGCGGCAACAGCTGGTGATACAGTTGTTCTCGGCAGTGTAACACTAACGGCTGGTACCGATTTTGATGTCAGCGGCAGCACTGATGCTGCAAAAAACAAAGCTTTGGCTGACGCAATCAATAACAACACAACATTGACGGATGCCGGCTATTCAGCAACTGTGGAAAATGATAAGGTGATTGTGGGGTATGCCCCGGACGGTCTACCGACAGGCATTAGCACTGCTGATGTGAGTGAAACTGTGACAAATGCTGGCGCTATTGCTGAAGCAGACGTTGCTGCGGAGACAACCGAACTTACCAATCTCCAGGGACAGTATAACGAACTGCGCAATCAGATTACAGCTTTGGCAGGTGATTCCGGGTACAAGGGCAAAAACCTTCTGAATGGCGATAATCTTACTGTTAAGTTCGAAGGCGCTGATCTGACGGTTGAAGGCTTTAGCGCCTCTGCAGCTGATATGAAAATTACCACGGCAACGTGGACAACTGGTGGCCAAAGCGCCATTGAAAGCGACCTCAATGTGCTGGATAAGGCTATGGACACCTTGAGTCAGAATGCATCCACACTGTCCGGCAACTTGAGCATCATCACCACTCGTCAGGAATTTTCGACAAACATGATCAACACGCTCACCACAGGCTCGGATAAATTGACACTGGCCGATACCAATGAGGAAGGTGCCAACATGCTGATGCTGCAGACACGCCAGTCACTGGCCACCACGGCGCTCAGTCTGTCATCGCAGGCGTCCCAGTCGGTTCTGAGGTTATTCCAGTAAAATTATAATCTGTTGGATGGAGAGGAAGAACTCCTTTCCATCCAACCACAACCTTGGAAACTAGACAATGCTGAAAATAATTCTCAAGCCCCATGAAAAATTCATTATCGGCGGCGCAGTCATCGCCAACGGCGACGCAAGGAGTACTTTTGTAGTAGAAAATGATGTGCCGATCTTGCGGGGGAAAGACATTATGAGCTTGGCGGCGGCAGATACGCCCTGCAAGAAAATTTATTTTGCCATACAATTGATGTACGTCGATAATAAAAATCTGCCGGAGCATCATAAAACATACTGGGAACTGGTTAAAGACGTGGCCGAGGCGGCACCAAGCACCAAGCCACTGTTGCAGGAAATCAGCAATGAAATTCTCAATGATCATTATTATCAAGCATTGAAGTTGACGAAAAGACTCATAGATTATGAACTGGAGGTTATCAACCGTGTACGTAACACAACTGGAAACTTATAAAAGAGCTCAGAGCAACAATATGTCCGGAAGAGAGATAGAGGCTGCGGCTCTTACACGGTGTGCACTGCTGTTATCCGATTGTCAGAAGAACTGGAATGCTCCCAACCGCGTTCATAATCTGAGTGAAGCACTGAGAATAAACCAGCGGGTGTGGAGTATTTTGCAGGCGGAATTGACGCGGGACGATAATCCTCTCCCCATACAGATTCGCCAGGATATTCTTTCTTTGAGTATATTCATTGATAAAAGGATTATTGAAGTTATGGCATATCCAGCACCGGAAAAACTCAAAATTCTGATCGATATAAATATGAATCTGGCTGCCGGACTGCGCAGCAACTCAACGGAATAACCATGTCTATTTTACCTGATAGGGGGTGAAATTAACTATCAAAAAGACCTATAAAAAATCTCTTCCCGTTCCTCGTCCTTTTCTTTGTAACATTTTTATGATGCAACTGCCTGCTTAACATCAGAAGATGAAAATTACCGGTTCATCAGTTAATTTTTACGTTTTTTTATAGTCAAAAAATACCGATTTAATGAGCATGACAATGTAATAAAAATATATGCTGTAAAATTAGATAAATACAGGCCGTGTGTTTTGCGGGATGTCCTGTGCTAAATATGGCATATGTATTGCTTTCCAATAAGGAAGAATTTTGAGAAAAAGTGAAAAAAATAAAACACAGACTCAGGTATCAGCAGAAAGCAACGACAGAGGCTGAATTGAGCTAATAAAAAGAAGAGGTATTTTGTGAGTGTAGTGATACTTTTTTACATGATAGTTTATTTCATTTTGGCGCTGATATTTGTATTTATCGTCAGAAAGATAACTAAGTTAGGAATTATCAGATGGCTGGCAGTGGCTTTTG
>Ga0116143_10002504_pt1 | contig 19885 bp, 16 predicted proteins | sample AD_UKC034_MetaG_FD_89745 | JGI IMG/M metagenome (GOLD analysis project Ga0116143, IMG submission 89745) | Active sludge microbial communities of municipal wastewater-treating anaerobic digesters from USA - AD_UKC034_MetaG | ecosystem: Engineered > Bioreactor > Anaerobic > Digestate | place: USA...
CGGAAGGCCACGGTGGCGGGCAAGCTGATCCCGGTGCTCGCCGGGGCCGCGTTCCGCAACAAGGGGATCCGCCGGCTCCTCGATGCGGTGGTGGACTTCCTTCCCTCCCCGGCCGACCTCCCGCCGGCCCGCGGAACGTGGGACGGGGCGGAGGATGGGCGCCGCCCGCTCGACAGCGAGCCCCTGTCGGCGCTCGCATTCAAGGTCCAGGCTGACCGCCACGTGGGCAAGCTCACCTACCTCCGCGTCTACTCAGGGGTTCTGCGGGGAGGGGAGTTCGTCCTCAACGCCAGCCGCAGCAAGCGGCAGCGCATCGGCCGCCTGTTCCGGATGCATGCCGACCACCGCGAGCCGGTGGATGAACTGCGGGCCGGCGAGGTGGGCGCCGCGGTGGGCCTCAGCGAGACCTACACCGGCGACACCCTCACACGCGAGGACAGCCCAATCGTCCTCGCCCCGATCGAGTTCCCAGCGCCGGTGGTAGACCTCGCCATTGCCCCCGCCCGGCGGACCGACAGCGATCGGCTGAGCCGCGGCCTGTCCGACCTGTCCGCGGAGGACCCGACGTTCGTCGTGCGCCCCAACGCCGAGACCGGCGATGTGGTGATCTCGGGGATGGGCGAGCTGCACCTCGAGATCATCGTAGACAGGCTCCGGCGCGAGTTCGGGGTCGAGGTCACGGTTGGCCAACCGCAGGTCGCCTACCGGGAGACCGTCATCGGGGCGGTCGAGCACGAGGGAAAGCTCGTGAAGCAGACCGGCGGCCATGGTCAGTACGCCCACGTCGTCCTCCGCGTCGAGCCCGCCAGGGCGGGCGCGGGGTTCGAGTTCGAGAGCCGCGTCGTGGGGGGGAGGGTGCCACGGGAGTACATCCCAGCCGTGGAACGGGGGATCGTCGAGGCGATGGCCGCAGGGCCCTACGCCCGGTTCCCGATGGTGGACGTCCGCGTGGTCCTCCTCGACGGATCGGCCCACGAGGTGGACTCCTCAGAGCAGGCGTTCCGCACCTGTGCGGCCGCCGCGTTCCGCGAGGCGTGCCGCAAGGCGGGGATCCGGCTCCTCGAACCGATGATGGACGTCGAGGTCACCGCACCGGAGGCGGACCTGGGGGCCGTGCTGGGGAGCCTGGCCGCGCGGCGGGGGAGGATCGTGGCCCTCGAGCCTCGGGGCCGGGTCCCGATCGTCCACGCCGAGGTCCCCCTGGCGGCGATGTTCGGGTACACGACCGAGCTCCGTGGCCTGACGAGCGGTCGGGGCCAGGTTTCGATGCGGTTCGCCCGCTACGAGGCCGTCCCCACCGCCCTGGCCGAGGAGATCATCGCCGGCCGGACCGTGAAGAGTGCGTGTTGAGGTGAGGGCACAGCGTCCCCTCCCGGCCTCGGCGGATCCGCATCGGCTCGCCGGGGCGGCGGGGACCCAGTACGATCCACGTAAGGAGGGACGAACATGGACCCATGGAGGATCCTGCTCATCGGGGCGATCGTAGCGGGCGTGGTGATGCTCCTCGTGCCCGGTGCGGAGGAGATCCCGGGGCTGGAGGGAGGGGTGCAGATCGAGGAGGGCACGTACGCCTGGGAACGGGCCGGCCAATGGGCAGGGGATGAGGCGTTCACGCTGTGGCTCGTCGACTCCGGCTACCGGGTCGACTCCACGGCACAGGGGGGGAACGGGGAGGTCACGGCGAGCCTCGTCCTCGACCCAGGTTGGAACCCGATCTACTACCGGGAGAAGGGGGAGGCGCAGGTCTCCGTCCGCATCACAGAGGGGAAACCCCGCATCACCCTCGGGTCCGGCCTGTTCCAGCAGGAGACCATCCTGGCCGCGCTCCCCCCGTTCGCCATCCTCGGGGCCGACGCGGTGGGGCCGTGGCTCGCTGTCTACCGGTACCTTCAGGCCCACGCCCGTACCGCGCAGGCGGAGGTGACCGCAGTTCGGTCGGGGCGGCGGACGGTGGCTCCCTTGATCGGCTACCCACCGGAGGAGGTGGGCCTCCTCGTCGGGGAGAGGACGCTCCCCGCGGAGCGGTACCGGGTACAGCTTGGGGAGAGCGAGGTCTGGCTGTACGGCCAGGGCGAGCTCCTCCTGGCGATTGACTCCCCGAGCGAAGGGCTCGTGGTCTACCTGAAGGAGGTCCTCCCCGACGGGCTCCGCATCGCCCCCTAGCCCTCTAGGGTGCGGTCTCGGACCCTACGGATGACGGTCGTTGCGGAGCTGCTCGCCGTTCAGCTCGGCCCGTGTCCCGTCGGGCCACTGCACGGTGAACGTCCCCTGGAACGCGTTGAGGCCGACGACCTTCCCGGTGCGTCCCTCCACCTCGATCCGCGCCCCCATCTTGGGGAGCCCGTCGAGCGCCTCGCGGTACTGCTCGTGCTCGTAGGCGAGACAGCACATCAGCCGGCCGCAGACCCCGGTGAGCCGCTCTGGGCTCAGGAAGAGCTGCTGCTCGAACGCAAGCTCAAGTGGGATTGGACGCAGCTTGTGGAGGAACGTCCGGCAGCACAGGGGCCGCCCGCACGGCCCCACCTCCCCCAGGATCCGCGCCGCGTCGCGGGGCCCGATCTGGTGGAGCTCGAGCCGCAGCCGGAACGCCGCCCCCAGCTCGCGGAGGAACTCCCGGAAGTCCACCCGCTCGGGGGCGGTGAAGTAGAGGCGGAGGAAGGTCCGCTCGAGGTCGAGCTCCGCCCCCAAAAACCGCATCGGGAGCGAGAGGTCGGATGCCCGTTCCTGGGCCAACCGGCGCAGCTCCTCCGCCTCCGCGCTGCGGGCCTCAAACGTCGCCCGGTCCTCCGGCGAAGCGGGGCGGACGAGGCGCGTCCGCGGGGCGGGGGGGTTGCAGAGGGGGGACTGGAGGACCCGGGCTAGCCAGCTGGTGTGGCCCTCCTCCTCCACCCACAGCTGGCCCGGATCGCCCACTGCCCCGTCCCACACGGCGAGGTGGATGTCACAGAGCGGCCCCCGCCGCCGGACAAGCGCCCCTAGCTTCTCCGCGGCCACAGGACCACCACCTCCGCCAGAAGCCGCGGGTTCGCGTTGTCGTCGAGCTCCCCCCGGGAGAGCGAGGCCTTGCGCGCCCAGGACAGGAGCACATCGGGCGGGAGGGTCGGCCACGCCGTGGGCGCCTCCACCGCCAGGAAGCGGGCCAGCTCGCCGAGGAACGCGGCCACGATCCCCTTCCCATCCCTGGCCAGCTGGTCCGCGGCAGAGAGGACCTCATCCGCAGTAGCGCGGGAGAGGGTCTGGATGAGGTGGCGTCCGAATGCCCGTCGGCGAAGGGGGTCCGCAGCGTGGGACGCAAACTGCGCCACCAGCTCGGCCAGGGGGAGGCCCCTCGCCATAGCCTCCGCCTCCTGCCATTCCTGGAGCGGATCGCGGCGCTCAGCGAGGAACGCCGCGGCCTCCTCGACCCGGTCATCGAGGAGCGAGGCGATGAACGCAATCTCCTCTTCCGTGTACCCCGCCGTGCGGAGCGCAGCCTGGATTTGGGAAAGTGCGCCCGGACACCATCCGAGCGCGCACCGCGAGCGCACCGTGGGGAGGACACGGTCGAGCGCCTCCGCGAACAGGATCGCCCCAAGATGGGGGGGCATCTCCTCCAAGAGCTTGAGGAGCGCGTTGGCCGCCTCACGGGTCAACCTTTCCGCCGGCCCGATCACCGCCACCTTGCGGGCCGCCCGCACCGGGCCGTACCGCGCCCACAGGATGAGCTCCCGGACCCGGTCGATCCCCAGTTCCCCCGCCTCGGCGACCCCCCACCACGTATCGGGGTGCCCCGCGGGCGAGCCCCCCAACTCGGAAGCCGCCTGAGCGAGGGCGGCGGCGCGGGCTCCCGGTCCGACGTAGAGCTGAGGGATCATGCTATCGGAAGGGTACGGGCCCGCTCCCGTCGGGACAAGGGCCACCCGGCGAGGTTGACGGACGAGCCAAGCGCGGTAGAGTTCCGTTGGCGACGAGCTTACAGCGGGGCGTGGCGCAGCTCGGAAGCGCACCTGCTTTGGGAGCAGGGGGTCGCTGGTTCAAATCCAGTCGCCCCGACCAACAAGGCGTGCGAGGCGCTTCGTCCCGCCGTGTGCGGTCCCGACCCGCACCCTCGTATCACCTCAGGGCCTCCTGGCCTGCGAACGCGCGATAGGGGGACAGGATCTTCAGGACCTCGCCATCGGTGGGAAGGGGCGCCCCGGTGATCATGCGGGCGAGGAGCTCGCCCAGGCCCGGCCCGAGCATCACCCCTTGCCCGCACATTCCGATCGCCATCGCGTACCCCTCGACCTCCTGCGCCCAGCCAACGAGGGGGGATCCGTCCGGGGTCATCGGGTAGAGGCCGCGCCACGTCCGGCGGACACGCAGGTTCCCCAACCGCGGCATGAGGTCCACCATCCGCCGGGCGACCAGGGGCAGGAACGCGCTCGTCTCCCGGCAGTCCTCGCCCAGGATCGGCGGTTGCGGGGTGATGCAGAACGTGAACTGCCCCGAGGCGAGCTGGTGGAAGTAGTAGTTGGACGAGCCGGGCGCGGGCCGGGTGTCCACGACCATCGGGGCGAGGAAGTGGGCCACCGGCTCCGTGACCCCCGCCTCATGGAAGTCCGGCTGGACGGGATGGTCGAGCCCGACGAGCTTCCCCACCGCGCGGGCCCATGGCCCGGCGGCGTTGAGGACCACCGGCGTACCGTAGCGGCCCTTGTTCGTTCGCACCGCCCGCACACGTCCCTCCCGGACCTCGATCTCCGTCACCTCCTCCCCGAACTGGAACGTGGCCCCCAATCGCCGCGCCTCGTCGTAGAACGCGTGGCAAGCGAGGAGCGGCGAGCAATGGCCGTCACCGGGGGAGTACGTCCCCCCGATGAGCCCGCGGCGGTTGAGGTCGGGGACGATGTCAAGCAGGGCCTTCGCATCGAGCCACTCGATCCCCAGCCCGTAGGCGTGCTGGATCACGAGGAGGTCCTGGAGGAGCTTCTCCTCGCGGGGCGTGTAGGCCACGAACACGTACCCGCCGCTCCGCCACTCGATCTCCTGTCCGTGGGCCTCTTCCCAGCCGGACAGGATCTCGATCGTGCGCTGGCAAAGGCGAATCTTGGCTGGGTCGGAGTGGGTGGCGCGGATTCCCCCGATCGCCGCCTTGTTCGACCCCTGTCCAACGCTGGGCAGGGAATCCACCACGAGGACGTCGAGGCCAGCCTGGGCAAGGGAGAGAACCGCTGGGGCACCAACGCTCCCCGCCCCGATGACTACGACATCGTACACACTGCCCCTCATCGCGCGTCCCCGTCGTGTTCGGCCCCGGCGAAAAGGCGGAGCGGGGTCTCCACGAACAGGGGGCGGGGCACATAGTCCCGCACCTCGCTCAGGGGGACCCCCTCCTCGCGGAACAACCGCTTCATCAGGGAGCCGCACGTCTTTCCCCCGCACGCCCCCATCCCGGCGCGGGTGACGGCCTTGATCTCGTTCATGTCGCGTACTCCCTGGCGGATGAGGGCCCGCACCTCCCCCACCGTCACCCGCTCGCAGCGGCACAGGATCTCATCGTCATCGAACCGCATCACGGCCTCGGGGAGGGCGTCCGTGCTCCAGCCGGATCCCACCCGGATCCCGGCGACGCGCGTCGCAACCGCGGCGGGGACGGAGAGCTTCACGAGGACCGTGCGGTCGTTCCGCGCGATCGCCCGCACCCCCGTCACCACAACCTCGGCCAACGCCTCGCCGGAGATGCCCACCGCCGTCACCCGCTCCCCCTCCCGCACGGACTCCCCACCGAACTCGAATGGGACCGTGACCGTGGGGGCCCCCCGATCACGGCGGAAGTCGACCAGGGTGATCGCGAGCCCCGGGCAGACGACAACGCACCGCTCGCACCCCAGGCACGCCTTCCCCTCTGCCACGTACTCCGGCCTCCTCCGGATATCGTGGGGGTCGATCCGGATCAGCCCCTGGGGGCACACCGACGCGCAGGGGTTACAGGGGATCTCCTCCTGGCAGTGCAGTACAGGGAACACGTCCCCCAAGGGCGGAAGCGAGGGGGTGCCCCGCGCGCCTGGCTTGGACTTGAGAATCTGCGCCATCCGCTCCCACTCCGGCGGGATCTCCACGTCGGGCTTCCCCAAGGCCTGTGCGATCCGACGCCCCGCGATCTTCCCGGAGAAGATCGCCGCCGACGCCTCAGCGATCTCCTCGGCATCGCCGGCCGCGACCGTCGGCATCCCGAACGCGCGGGCCTTGTGGTAGAACTCGTCCACCGGGTCGAGGCCGACTGCCACGAGCACCGTGTCGCAGGGGAATGTCTTCTCCGTCCCCTCGATCGGCCGGAACGAGGGGTCCACCTGGGCGATCGTCACCGATTCCACCTGATCGCGGCCGTTGGCGGACAGGATCGTGTGCGAGGTGTAGATGGGGACTCCCAGGCGGGCGAGCTTGTCCCGATGAACCTTGTACCCCCCGCACTCCGGCAGCGCCTCGACGAGGCCCACGACCTCGATCCCCGCCTGGAGCGCGTGGTAGCCGGCGATAAGCCCCACGTTCCCGCCCCCAACGATGAACAGCCGGTCCGCGGCCCGGACGAGGTCGCGGTTGACGAGGGTCTGGAACGCCCCCGCCCCGTACACGCCGGGAAGGGTGTTCCCCTTGAACAGGAGCGATCTCTCGCGCGCCCCGGCTGCGACGAGGAGCACGTCTGGGACGACGAGCGCGTACGCCCGTCCCTCGCGGAGGATCCCCACCGCGCGGTCGCTGTACACGGCCAGGGCGACCGAGTCCAGCCACACCTCGACCGACGGATGGCGGCGGACCTCCGCCTCGAGCCGCGTTGCGATGTCCGTCCCCCGCGTCCCGGCGTACACGGCGTCCGTGGACCCGAAGAACCGGTGCGTCTGGAGGACGAGCTTCCCGCCCAGTCGGCGCTTGTCATCAACAACGAGGGTTTGGATCCCGTGGGCTCCGAGCTCGATCGCCGCCGACATCCCGGCGGGGCCGCCGCCGATCACGAGGACGGGCACGCGGAGTCGCTCGATCTCGTTCATCCGTGGAGGGGCGGGGACGGGCGGCAGTACAGGGAGGCCATCGGCGGGCTCGACCCTCATCCCAGGTCGGACGAGGGTCATGCACGCCTTCACCGGCATCCCGTCCGCAATCACCAGGCACTGTGCGCACTGGCCGTTCGCGCAGAAGATCCCCTGGGGCGAGGCGTCCTTCGCGTGGTGACCGAAGATCCTGATCCCATGGGCGAACAGGGCGGCGGCGATCGTCTCGCCGGGGAACGCCGGGAGCTCCCTCCCGTGGAACGTGAACGGGAACGGCTCGCCCCGCTCCAGGGGGAGGATGGGGTGGTGTTCGATCCTCATCGGAACGGTCCTCGGAGGATCCGGGCGGAGGAAGAGCACGGCACGGGCAACATCGAACGGATTCTACCGAACCGAAACCACCACGCCCACCAGAGCCCGAGGTTCCGCCGGAGGGAGAGCAAGATCCCAAGGAAGAGAAGGAGTGCGGCCACGATGATAGCGAACCCGACCGCGCGGCGGGCGGCGCGCGCCCGCACCACATGGCCAATCTGCTCGGCATTGAAGTCACAGCAGATGATCGAGAGTCTGCAATTCGGCTTCGTCGGCCGACTGAAAATGGGGACCGCCCACACCGGCTCAGAGATGGACGGCCGTCCCCTCCCCGTAGACCAGCGCCCGGTACGCACGCTGGGTCTTGCCCAGGTAGTCCCCTCCTCGGTCAAGGGCGAGGCCACGGCCCATCGCGGTCACAATCATGCCCGTACCAATCTTAGCCATCTCCTGGCCCAGCTCGCGTACCAGCTGCGGTGCCGTCCCAGGAATTGTGCTTCGGCCATCCGTAATGAGATGTACATAAACCCGCAGAACGTTCTCCCGTCTGGCGAACTCGAGGAGTTCGACAACATAGTCTATCGAACCGTGCGAGCTCTGGTGAGAAAGAAGTCCGATGAGATGAAGCGAGCTGTCCCGCTCGTTCACAGTGGCGACTGCCTGCTGGAGCGCAGGGGCACTGGTGAATGTCCCTGCTGCGATGGCTTGCTCGATCCGGACTTCGTCCTGAGGCACCACCCGACCTGCCCCGATGTTCAGGTGCCCCGCCTCGGAATTTCCCTTCCGGCCTGGTAGAAGACCCACAGCTTCCCCGGACGCATCCAGCTGTGCCATAGGCCCGCGCTGCAGCGCGTCCCAGCACGGCGTGTCGGCCAGAGCCACGGGGTTCACCCGTCCTTCGACCGGCAGACCCCACCCATCGAGAATGACCAACAAGACGGGCTGCTCAGCCGCGCGGCGATCTAGCAGAAGTGAGAGGCCCGTCATCGCTTCCGGGACAGCCAAGCCTATCAGCGAGAGGATGGTCGGCGCAACATTCGCCAGCGCCCCCCGCAATCGAAGGCGTGGCCGCTCACCCCGCGGTCCAACCACAACCATCGGAACGAGATTGGTGGTGTGTGCATTGTTCGGAGGTCCACCCGGGGGACCGTGGTCCTCCAAGAGACCGTGGTCGGCAGTAATCACCGACCAACCGCCCCTCTGGGACGCGAAATCGAGCAATCCCTCTAGTGCCACATCAACAGCTTCTGCACATGCGATCTTCGGTTCAATCGCGGAAGCATGGCCGGAGATATCGCCGGTAGCGATGTTGACCGCTACCCATGCGGGATCATGCGCCGCCCACTCGGAGCAGAGCTCACGTCCCAGGCCGGGGAGTGCCCGGGGGGGGTCGCTGAGGAACGACGGGACGCGTATATCCCTCTCTCCTGGGAAGGCCTCCGCTCGCCCCCCGCTCAAGAAGTATGTGATGTGTGTGTATTTCTCTTCTTCGGCTGCTCTCAATTGGCCCAGGCCCTCACGGGAGACGACTTCTCCAACCGTATCGGTGATGTCCTGGGGGGCAAAGGCCGCTGGCAAGTACCATAGGTCAGGGTGGTAGCGGGTCAGAGGTACGAACAGTAGCGGGGCGAGGTCCGCACGAGGGAAATACCCAAACGATGGATCCGCGAATGCGCGCGTGAGTTGAATTTCTCGTTCTCCACGCCGACAACAAAAGACGACGACATCTCCCGCCTGTACCCGCCCTACCGGCCCGTGGGAATCGGCGACGACGAGGGGAGAAAGCCAGTAATCCGTTTCGCCTTGCCGGTACTTGTCCACGATGGCTTCGGCGAGCTGCTTCGCCTCATGCTTGATGGGCTCAACCATGGGGGGAACGCTTGGCGTGGATTGCCTCTTCCGCTAGGCTAAGCAGGCATGCGTCGAGCTTGGCCATGTCCGCGGACACGGGTTCGACATCCACGAACACCGCGCGGCGGCCACTGGCGAGCGCGGATCGGGCACCGACATCCACCCCGGCCGCCTTGAGCTCGGTCAGCAAGACATCGTAGTCGGGTGCCACCTTGAGATCTTGGCGGAGGAGGGGCCGGTTTGAGAGATGGGGTGATATCCCGACCACGCGGCATCCATAGTGTTCTTCGAGGTGCGCCGCGAGCCGCGGCAGCACGCTGGGAGGCGCCGTGACGGCCAAGAAGACCCGTGCCCCGTCCACTGGCTCCACTGGTCGCAGACGGAACACTGTGCGGAACACGGGAATTCGGGGGGCGATCGCCGTGACGGCCTCAACCATCGCCTCCACCTTCTCGTCGCTCGCCAAGGGGGATTCGCACCCTGTGATGACCACAGCGTGGCTCCGTAGGACCCGAAATGGCCCGAAGTATCCCCTAACGTAGTCAACGGGTTGGTGGGCCCCGATGATCAACACCTGCCGGTCCACCCGTACTGGGGGGGCTGTGGCTCCGCTCCCATCGAACACAACGAGGTCCAATCCTCTGCTGTCTGCAATCCGCGCTCCCTCCAGGACGTTGCTGAAGAACGGCTCCCCGCCGCTCAGGCCGCCTCCGCAGCGGCGACAACCGATGGTCAGAACACGCGTCATGAAGGCGTGCCCGAAACAACCTGACGCCGCATGGAAGCCACGATCCGCATAGTCAAGCAACTCGGTGACACCGAGATCGAGCGTTTCGCCATCCAAGATCTCCGGCTCGGGGGGGCCCCCCCGTCCCATGGTGACGATCGCGATCCTGTACCTGTCACGCAACACACGTGCCGCGTGCCCGGCGATGGCAGTCTTACCGGTGCGCTTGCCTGTTCCAACGACACTCAGTGCAGGAGTCGTAATGGAAGCGAGGTGCGGCGGAGAGAACGTGAAGTCCTCGCCGATGTACTTCACCCCTAGGTGGAGCAGCATGCTCGCCATCTCAAACCTTTCGCGATAACCGACTACCGGCTCATCGGAGAGATCCACAGCCACCTCGGGCGAAAACCGTGACACTGCCTCACGAAGCGACGAACAGATGTCCACACTGTGGACCACGGGGATCCCCAGCTCCTCAAGATCCCGGTCAGAACCCACCTTCTCCGTGCCCCCCAGGAACGCAGCGCCGACAAGATCGTAATCCGCTGCCAGAGCAGAGAGAGCCCACTTCACCACGGGAAGGTAGTGCTCGCCATCGACAAGGGCGATGGCCTTCGGTTTAGAATTGTGCGCTTGTACCATGCTCCTCTCCTTGCAACTCAAAGAAGACAGCTCGTCCGACCTTCAATCCTACGTGATCCCCCTCCCGAACCTGCGTTTCTGCAGGAACCTCCGCTCTCCATTCTGCTCCATACGCCCGCACACGCACGTCGAGCTTCGCCCCAAGGAATGTGGCTCGCACCACTTCCCCCACGATATGGCTCTCTCCTGCAGCAACAAGCGCCACCTCTTCCGGTCGCACGAATAGCTTGCCGGTCCTGGGGAGAGCTCTCGAGGGACCACCCGGAACCAGACACGACACACGAGGGCCGTCTCCCCCAAGAGCCACGCTCCCGATGGTTCCCGATACTTGCTCCAACTGTGCCGGGACGAAGTTCGCCAACCCAATGAAGTCAGCCACGAATGGATTCACCGGCTCCCGATAGATCTCCCATGGCGATCCTATCTGCACGACTATGCCCTGGTTCATGACGACCACTCGGTCCGCAAGAACCATGGCTTCGGCTTGATCGTGGGTCACGTACACGAGAGTCATCCCCAGTCGGCGGTGAAGATCCATGATCTCGAAGCGCATCTTCTCCCGCAGTTTGGCGTCGAGGTTGGAAAGAGGCTCATCCAAGAGGAGGGCATCGGGCTCGACCACGAGGGCACGGGCTAGGGCTACGCGCTGCTGCTGCCCACCCGACAGCTGCTCGGGGTAGCGCTTTTCGAGTCCCGCCAGACCCACCAACGCAATCGTCCCCATCACCTTGGCCCGAGCGGCAGAGCGGGGGACCTTTCGCAACTTGAGGGGATAGCGCACGTTCTCGTACACCGTCATGTGGGGCCAGACGGCATAGTTCTGGAAGACCATCCCCAGGTTCCGCTGTTCGGGGGGAATCATCGTTCGCTCCGAGGAGACAACGCGTCCTCCGATGCACACTTCCCCGGATGTGGGCCGCTCGAACCCCGCGATCATGCGCAGCGTAGTGGTCTTCCCACATCCTGATGGCCCCAAGAGACACAAGATCTCTCCATCAGTGACCTCGAGGGAGACATCATTGACCGCCTTGACGGTGCCAAACGCCTTTGTAACGTGATGAAGCGAGATGGTCGCCATGATCCCTCCTCACACCGTGCCTCGACCCCCGACGATTCGCCGCATGATAAGGTTAATCACGAATACCACAGCTACCACGACTGATCCCAGTGCGGCAGCGATGTGGTAGTAGCCCGCATCCTGGAGTTCAAATACCGCCACTCCAATCGTTGGCGTACGCGGACCGTAGAGGAGAATCGAGATGTTGAGTTCCCGCAGTGCAGGCATGAACACGAGAAGCCATCCGGCAACCAGCCCAGGCCGGATGAGGGGCACAACGACATCACGGAGGTTCTGGAACCATCCTGCTCCGGAAACCCGCGCGGCTTCCTCTAGCGATGAATGGATCTGAACAAGGGAGGCGGAAGTGTTGCGGAAGGCGTAGAACGTGTAATGGGCAACATACGCTACTACAAGGATGGCGAAAGTGTTGTAGATGTTGATCCCAAACTGCCCCGACCAGGCGAGGATCATCGCCAGGGCGACTACAGTCCCCGGGATGGCATTGGGCAACGTGCAGAGAATGTCCACCAGTTTGCGCCCCCGAAGGCGGGTCTTGGCGGAGATGTAGGCGAGGAAGGAGCCGAGGACAACGGCGAGGGTGGCGGTGATCAGGGCGAGAGAGAGACTGTTCAGGATGGCAGACTTCGTGAGGCTATAGTCGAACAGAATATAGAGGTAGTTGCGGATCGTGAAGTTCTGCCATGCCAGCGGAAGGCCCCATGCTTTCAAGAACGAAGTCAGCACGAGCGCCACGAGTGGGGCAATGATCGCTAGTCCCATAAAGAGATAAACGCCCACAGCAGCGACGTGCTTCCACGGGCCCAGTTCGACAAGCGTCGGTCGCACGCTCTTCCCTGAGATGATCGCAGCGCCGTGCTGTTTACGGAGGAGCAGCTGGTTTGCGAGGAGGAGGACAACGGCAAGCCCCATCAACAGCACGGACAACGCCGCTGCAAGCTGGATCCCCGTGAAGTCGCCACGATGGACGTAAGTATAAATACGCGTTGTCAGGACGGGGATTCGTGCCCTCATCCCCAGCAGGGCAGGAATGCCAAAGTTAGCCACTGTGTAGAGGAAAGCGAGCATCATCCCCGAAGCAATGCTGGGCACCACCAACGGGATCGTGACATCACGCAACACTTGAAGCCTCCGCGCACCCGCAATCCGGGCCGCCTCTTCAAGCGAGGGGTTCATCCGTTCCAATGCGCCGCGGACGGCGATGAATACAAATGGGAAGGAGTAGATCCCCATCACCCACACCATCCCCCCGAAAGAGTAGATGTTGAACAAGGGGGTTGTTGCGCCCACGAGAGATGTCCAGAGCCTATTGACGTAACCAACGCGAGGAGCGAGCAGTTGGACCCAGGCAATTGCCCCTATGAACGGAGGGACCATGTATGGGAGCAGAGACAGGTTCTCGATGATCCATCGCCCTGGCAGGTCCGTGCGTGCCACCAGCCATGCCAAGGGGACACCGATGCCCGCTGCCAGCAGGACGGTCCACAAACCAAGTTGGAGCGTGTTCCAGAGCGGGAGATAGTTGAGCGGTTCCGCGAAGACCTGTATGTAGTTGTCAATTGAGAGCTGCCCGTCCCGGCTGAAACTGCGAACGAACATAACCCCCAACGGAAACGCCGCCAGGGCGACGAGCGCCACGATGGCGAGACCTAAGGCAAGAACCTGCGTAATCCGGGATTTCATTGGCAAGAAGAGCGGGGGGCGAGACCCGAAGTCCCGCCCCCCGGCCAGCTACATCCCCAGCAGGATCTTGACGAACTGGTCAGTATAGAACTTGATATTGGCCACGATTGCATCTACCGAGGCGGGCATGGCCTTCGCCACAAGTTCCGCCAGGCTAGGAGCACCAGCCGGTCCCTCAACATCCAATCGCGCTGGAATGTAAGCTCCGATCCGGACAAGGGCGCTCTGCCCTTCGGCAGAGAGGACGTAGTCCACGAACTTCTGGGCAGCCTCTACATGTTCGCTGGACGCGAAGATCGCGATCGGGCTAGGAAGGAAGACCGGTCCGTCCTCGGGGTAAACGAGGTCGATGGGGCTACCTTGGAGCTGAAGTCCACGTACCATGTTGTCAAGCGTCAGGCCCACCGCAAACGCGCCGGCTGCGACCTCGGTCACAGATTGGCTGTTACCCTGGACCACTGTAGTCTTGTTCTCAGCCAACCCACGGAAATAGTCGAGGCCATATTCCATACCAAGGACAGCCGCTGCGATGGCATTGGACCCTGAGTACTCAGGGTTCGCCGTGACGATCTCTCCCTTCCACTTCGGGTCGAGAAGCTCGGTCCAGGTGCGAGGCGGATCCTGGACGAGCGTTGTGTTGTAAGCGATTACCAACGCGAAGATCCGGGCCCCATAGTAGTATCCATCCTGGTCGATCAAGAGCTGAGGGATGTTCGCCGCTTCCGGAGATGCGTACTGCAGAAGGAGGCCTTGCGCCTTAAGCTCTTCCAGGTATGTGTACTCAGCAACCCAGATTAGGTCGGCTTGGATCTTTCCCGCTTCCCGTTCGGCAGCGAGCTTCGCAGCGATGGTACCAGTTCCCGACCGAAAGACCTCGAGGTCGATCCCCGGATAAGCCGCCTCAAAAGCCTTCTCAAGTTCAGTCATGATCTCGATCGGAGTAGAGGTGTAGAGCAGTAGAGTCTCTTTGGCCCCTCCGCCAATCCCCAGCAATAGCACGACGCTCAATACCCGACACAGTTTGCGCATCGCCCCTCCTTAGGCATAGCATAGGCCAACTGACGGTGCCCACCACGACTTCTCTCGCGACTTCACCTCCTTCCGAACCAACGCCAGCGTTTCGCCCTGGCGATCTGCGGCCCGTAGTTTGGTCTGACCAAGGCACAGCTTGGCCCCACTCATGCGGATGCGAACCTGGTTTCGAACCGTGGTGTGGTTACCCCTCACCGAAGATTTCCTCCCGAATCCGCTCGAAGTGCTCCTCCATGACCCGCCGGGCGGACGCCGTATCACGACTCACAAACGCTGCGACCAGCCGCCGGTGGTCACTCAGGGATCGGGCCACGTACTCGCTCTGACTGCGAATGAAATACCCTTTGACACGGCGCCAGAGAGGGCGATCCATTTCTTCAATGAGATACTGCACTTGGCACTCGAGCAATCGATTGCCAGTCGCTCGGCTGACACCACGATGGAAGCGGCGGTCGGCAGCGAAGTAGGCGTCGATATCGCCAGCCCGCACCGCCTCCTCCATCTCCCCTAGCGCGGCCTTGACTTCAGCGATTTGAGCAGTGGTCATCGTCCGTGCCGCAATCTCTGCCATTCCCACTTCAAGGATGCGTTGGAGCTCGAAGACATCGTTCAAGGATGGCTCGCCGCGGATGAGCTCCAGCGTCAGAGAAAGTACGCGCTCATCGCAGTTACTGACATATGTCCCGTCGCCCACGCGGCGATCCACGATATCCAAGGCGCTGAGGATGCTCAACGCCTCTCGAACAGAGGATCGGCTGACCCCGCAGTAGTCGGCGAGCTCGCGTTCGGTGGGAAGCCGGGACCCCTCCTGGTGCTCGCCAGAGCGAATGGAATTGATAACCCAATCCAGTACCCGGAGTGATCGCTTCCCTTCGCCCGCCAGCACCGCTAGGGTATCCATTGGTCTGACCAAAAACATCATAGCCCTCCACCTTGGCCAATGCAAGGGCTGGCCTTGGTGCGCCAGGAGATCGTTGGGGTTGGTGACGGGATGGTTGAAAGAAGGCGGTGCCCCTCCTAAGAAAGCTTGGCGACCAAGGAAAAGAGGAGCACCGGCAGTGGATCTTGCCTACAAGGAAGCGCATGCCATGAAGGGGGGAGGCGGCAAGGATGAGGCTGGTCGAGACGTACATGGAGACGGGGAGCATCGCGGAGACCGCCCGGACTGAAGCCCAGATCGAGGCTGCCGCGGTGGAGGCTAAGAAGACCCCAGGCTACGGCCGGGAGAGGCTCGCCTCGTACCTATGGCAGGAGAAGGGGCTGGTTCTGTCCCCGCACCACGATCCGCCACATCCTTCGCCGGGACGGGTTCACGGGGCGCAAGACGAAGGGGAAGACGTTCTCCCCCGCCCACTGGGCAGGGGAGGAGAAACAGCCGTTCACCCTCGCCCAGGTAGACGTGAAGGAGGTGCTCGACAAGGGGGAGCTGGGAACCAAGCTCTGGGACCACCTGACGAAGCGAAAGCTTCCCCGGTACCAGTGGACGTTCCTTGAGGGGAGGGCGAGGGTTCGGTTCCTGGCCTGGGGCCACGAGATCAGTCTCACCAACGGGCTATAGTTTCATGGCGTTGGTGTGCTGTGGCTGCGGGGGCATGGGATCGAGGGAGAGGTGGTATGGCAGACGGGCTGGGGGGAGTAACCCCAGAAGCTCCACCAACTCCAGGAGAGGCACTGCGCTCCCCTGGGGGCGAGGCTGGCGCGGATCCCACTGGGGAGAAAGGAACACAACGGTCGGGTGGAGCGGTCCCACCGTCCGGACGGCGAGGAGTTCTAGCTGCCGTTCTTGGGCAAGGTGCGGACGGAAGGGGTTTCTCCACAAGGCGGCGGGGAGTGTACTACTACAACCTGGAGCGGCCGCACTACGAAGAGGGGATGGTCGGGAGACCGCTGTTCCAGGCGCTGCGGGAGCTGGGGTACCATTTGCCCCAAAAGTTCGCGCTCTTCCTGCTTCACGTGCTCAATCGGATCAGTGCCGACTGGGCCCTCAGGGGTGGTAACGATCTCTCGACCCACTAACTAGCGATGCTCATTAGTCAGACAAGGGGGAATCTACGACAACGGTCATCACGACCCAAGAAACGCCCTCATGCCCAACAACAGCTAGGGGCCAACGACCGGGCCTCTAGAGATGAACCCTACGGCAACGGAAGCAGTCTCCCCTCGTGTTTCCTGAACTGGAGGCCGGGGCAAAGCTAGCGGAGGTGGACTCCCAGGTAGTACGGCCAGACCACGAGGGCGAGGATCGCCTGCCACCACAGGAGCTTCGTGAAGGCGAGGGTGAAGAGCCATCCTGCGAACCAGAACATCCACGCCCACTCCCCTCTCACCCGAATGTCGCGATGTGACATGTCCCCTCCTTTTCGCTCATTGTAGCCATCCGCCCCCGATCGCCAAATTGTGGAGGGAAGCCTCCCCCTCGCTCCCTCCCGGCCTGCCCTTCACCGATCCAGGTGGCCGATCGCGAGGGCTCGGGGTTCGCTACAATCGAGGGTGATGCGCCGATTTCTGCTGGCCGCTGCGGTGTGGATCGTCGCCGTCGTTCCGGCGGGGTGCGAGGTGGTGCGCCTGTCCCTCGACGGGACGGTCAACCCGGCCACGAGCTCCTACGTCGTGCGGGGGCTCCGCGAGGCGAGCCGTTCGGGGGCTGAGCTCGTCGTCCTCGTCCTCGACACGCCAGGCGGGCTCGACACGGCGATGAAGGAGATCATGGAGGCAATCCTCTCCTCCCCGGTCCCGGTCGTGGTGTGGGTTGGACCGGCGGGGGCACGGGCCGCCTCCGCGGGCACGTTCATCCTCATCTCCGCCGACGTGGCGGCGATGGCCCCCGGGACGAGCACCGGCGCTGCTCACCCCGTGGCGATCACGGGGGAGACGGCTCCGGAGGACGATCCGACGATTCAGAAGGCGCTGAACGACGCTGTGTCCCGGATCCGGTCTGTGGCCGAGCTGCGGGGGCGCAACGCCGACTGGGCGGAGCGGGCGGTGCGCGAGTCGGCAACCGCCACCGCCACCGAGGCCCTCGATCTCGGGGTGATCGAGCTCATTGCCGATTCGTTCCCTTCCCTCCTCGCGGCGCTCGATAGCTACGCCCTCCCGGATGGGCGCGTGCTGCATACCGCGGGCCTGCCGGTGCGGGAGATCGGGATGACCCTCAAGGAGAAGTTCTTCTCCTACCTCGCGGACCCCAACCTCGTCTACATCCTCCTCCTCCTCGGGCTGTACGGGCTCATCTACGAGTTCTTCACCCCCGGGATCGGGATCGGCCTCGTCGGAGGGGGGATCTCGCTCTTCCTCGCCATCCTTGGCCTCCAGATCCTCCCCATGAGCTTCGTCGGGATCGGGTTGGTCCTGTTCGGGGTTTTGCTCATGGTGCTCGATGCCTTCACCCCCACCAATGGGATCCTCACCGTGGGGGGCGTGGTGAGCCTCCTCATCGGGTCCTTCTCCCTGTTCGAGCTCGAGGGCACGCCGCTACGGCTGTCGTGGGGCACGGTCGCTGCCACGGTGGGGACCCTGACCCTGGTGTTCCTGTTCATCGCCTCGAAGGGGCTCCTGGCCCAGCGGCGGAGGCCGCGGCCGCTCACGACGATGGTCGGCCTGACCGGGATCGCCAAGGACGATCTCGCGCCCGAGGGTTGGGTCCTCGTGAAGGGCGAGCACTGGCGGGCCCGGGCCGAAGGGCACCCGATCCGCAAGGGCGATCGGGTGAGGGTTGTGGATCAGGAACGATCGCGGCTCATCGTGCGCCGGGAGGAGTAGCTTCGCAATAAACCCGGCGGCCGACCGGAGCTCACCCTGTTCTCTATAGAGGGAGAGGGAACCCGGGGAACGAGGGAGTCCGAGGCCCACGGTCCGATTCTTCCTCCCCCCAGCGGTGAGGGTACGGCGTCAGTGGGTATCCTCGGCAAGCCACTCCTTGAGGCGGGACTTGATCTTCTTCTCGATCCTCTCACCGAGCTCGTCCCAGTCTATGTCCTCCTCTGTACCCACCCAGTGAGCGAAGCCGCGCTTGATCCTGTGCTCGATCTCGCGGCCGAAGTCCTCGCTACGGCGCTCACCCCACCACCACGACCGGACCCCCCCCATGCCGATCCCCGTCCAGGCGAGGAAGAGGGTGATCATGAACCACAGCCCACAGGTCTGAAGGTAGGAGAGGGGCTTCGTCAGCTCGAGGTGTCCGACGATGATGCTGTTCCAGAGCATCATGATGACCCAGGCAAAGAAGAAGAACGCTGCTACTCCGCCGCTGGTCACGATCCTCCGCAATAACCTCATTCGATCCACCTCCCAAGAGTGCTCGTATCATTCTACCCCGCAGACAGCGTCGCGATCCGGCAAGCCCGTTCAACCTCTCCCGCGAACCACCGCCGCACCGCCACCCGATAGACCAGCCCAAACGGCCGTCGGGCATGAAGCCCGACGCTACCGGCGCCGGGGCCAGGCGATCCGCACCCCGCCAAGGTACTCCAGGAACTGCTCGAGCCCGTCCCGGATCGCGGCGTGCCGCAGGGGAAGCCCATCCGGCTCCATCCAGTACCCGAGGACGTGGAGGGTCTGCGCGGTGGTGTCGTATCTGCCATCGAACCGTCCCACGAACCGGTCCCCTTGGAGCATGGGGAGCACGTAGTAGCCGTAGGTACGCTGGTCGGGCTTCTTGTACACCTCCCACGCATAGGAGAACCCCCACACCTTGGCCAGGGCATCCCGGCACCACAGGAGGGGGTCGAGGGGGGCAATCATCCGCACCTGCCCGTCGAGCGGGACCTCCTCCGCTGCGCGCAGGACCAGCTCCGCGTCGGGACGGGCGTAGAACGGAGTACGCACCCCCGCCACCTCGACCCGCGCCAGTTCCCCCTCGTCCACCATCCGCTGGGGTAGCCCATCCGTGCGGGCCTGCTGGAGCGACATCCACGTCTCGGCGGCCCCACCCGTGGGGAGCAACCCCACCATGTCCACCCGTTTCCGGAGGAGGTAGCGCAGGAACTCTTCCCCGCGCGGGGTGGGGCAGGCAAGGATCGTCGGTGGAACGACCCGTTCCGTGAGATCGAAGTAGCGCCGGTAGTTTGTGCGGTGGGAAACCGAGAGCAGACCCCGGTTCCACAGGACCTCGAGCGCGGCCCCGGCGGCCTGGGTCGTCTTCCAGCCCCGATAGGCTCCCTGCGCGACCGAGAGCTCCTTCAGTTCCACTGTGGAGAGGGGACCTCTCTTTTGCACCGCCTCCAGGACAGCGCCCTTCGCCCCCGGATGATCGTGATCGAGCTGCGCCTCGCGCCGCTTTTCCCACTGCTCCCCGCCCGCCTCCATGAGCGCCCGAAAGTATGGGAACTCGGCGATGGGGATCGCGCATAGCATCTTGTCCCAGTACTCAAACCCCAGCCGCTTGTGGTGCAGGAGGTCGAGGAACATCCCCGGATGCGTCCCCCCGACGCGGGACTGGAGGACGAGGTCGTGGTTGCGGCCCAGGATCGGGAGCGGATCGAGCTGCACCGCCCGGAGGTCCCGGAACGCCTCGCGGATCCCGTCCCCGCCCTCGGGGTAGCGCTTTCCGTGCAG
>Ga0116143_10002506_pt1 | contig 19884 bp, 22 predicted proteins | sample AD_UKC034_MetaG_FD_89745 | JGI IMG/M metagenome (GOLD analysis project Ga0116143, IMG submission 89745) | Active sludge microbial communities of municipal wastewater-treating anaerobic digesters from USA - AD_UKC034_MetaG | ecosystem: Engineered > Bioreactor > Anaerobic > Digestate | place: USA...
GTGGCTCATCGCGCGCCACCTCGCACGCGCGCACGGGGCGCTACATGCCTTCGCCGTGGCGCTGGTCGCGGTACTGCTGCTCGATCCGCTCGCGCCGCTCGCGAGCGGCTTCTGGCTCTCTTTCGGCGCCGTGGCGGCGATTCTCCTCGCCACCGGCGCGCGCCTCGGCCGCGCCCACTGGCTGCATGAGGCCGTGCGCGTGCAGTGCGCGGTGACGATTGCCCTCGTACCCGTCACGCTGGCGGCATTCGGCAGCGTGTCGCTCGCGAGCCTCGTGGTAAATGCCGCCGCGATTCCGCTGTTCACGCTGCTGCTCGTGCCCCTCGTCCTCGCGGCCACGGCTGCGATGGCCCTTTGGCCCGCGCTCGCCACCCTGCTGCTGCAGCTTGCGGCCTGGCTGCATGCGCAGCTGTGGCCGTGGCTCGAAGCCGCGGCCGACTGGCCGCATGCGCTCGTGCAGCTCGCGCCACCGGCATGGGCCTACCTGCTGGTCGTGCCCGCCGCAGGCATGGCGGTGCTGCCCTGGCCACGCGGCCTGCGCGCCACCGCGGCGGCGGCAATTCTGCCGCTCGGCTTCGCGCGCGCGCTCGTGCCCGCTGCCGACGAGATCACGGTTGCGGTGTTCGATGTCGGGCGCGGCCAGGCCGTCGCGATCCGCACGGCCGATGGCGTGCTCGTGCATGGCACCGGCGACAGCTTCGGGACGGAGGGACGGCGCATGGCGCGAGTGGTCGTGCCATGGCTACGCACGCAGCGCGTGGCCCGCGTCGATGACCTCGTGCTGCCGCACCTGTACCGCGATTACGCGGTCGGCGCCGCCGAGCTCGATATCACATTGGGCATCGACCGCATCCTGGTGGCGCGACCCTGGCCCGGCGGTCCGCAGCGCGCGGTGACCTGCGATGCGCACGCGGGCTGGACCCGCGCAGCGGCGCACTTCGCACTGACTGCAACTTGCGACATGACGGTGACGGTCGGTGCGAACCGGCTCGAGGTCACCGGCAAGGAGGTGTTCCTGGACACAGGCGCGGGTCGCCAGCACCTCGACAGCGAGGTCCGCGGCGCGATCATCCTGACCCTGGGCAAGGCGGCCGGTGCGGTTCGGCGCCGCGATGCCCGCGACGGCTATCCATGGCCATGGCGTGCTCCGGTATGATGCGCACGGGTCGCAAAACAGCGAGGATCGAGCGGATGTGGGAAATCGTGCGCGCCGGCGGGCCACTCATGTGGCCGATCATCCTGTGTTCCATAGGCGCTGCGGCGATCATCCTGGAGCGCTTCTGGACCCTGCAGGACAAAAGGGTCATTCCGCCCGACCTCACCCGCAAGGTCTCGCAGCTCATCGAGGGCAACCAGATCAACGACAAGGTGATCGCCGCGCTCGAACAGAATTCGCCGCTCGGCCGCATCCTCGCCGCGGGGCTCGCCAACCGCCACCGGCCGCGCGAGATCATGGTGGAACGTCTGCAGGACACGGGCCGCCACGTCATCTATGAGCTCGAGCGCTTCCTCAATTCGCTCAACATGATCGCGGGCGTCAGCCCCTTGCTCGGCCTGCTGGGCACCGTGACCGGCATCATCAAGGCGTTCAACGCCATCCAGGCGGGCGGCATGGGTGACCCGCGCATGCTCTCCGGCGGCATCGCCGAGGCACTGATCACGACCGCCGCGGGCCTGTCCGTCGCGATTCCCTCGCTGATCGGTTTTCGGCTGCTGCGCGGCAAGGTGGACCGCATCGTGATCCAGATGGAGAAGGACGCATTGCGCCTCGCCGACGAAGTCGATGCGGCGGCCGGTCGTGGCAGGGCGGGCGCCGCGTGAACTTCAAGCCGCGCCGCACGGACGAGCCCGAGCTCAACATGACGCCACTCATCGACGTGGTGCTGCTGCTCGTCGTCTTCTTCATGCTGTCGTCGACCTTCGTGCAGGAAGGGCGCCTGCGCGTGCGCCTGCCCGAGGCGCGCGACGTGCCGGTGACCCGTCCCGCGCAGGAGCCCATCGTCGTGAGCGTGACCGAGGGGGGTGGCTATCGCGTCAATGAGCGCGATCTCGTCAACGCAGGCGCCGATACCCTGAGGGCGGCGCTGCTCGCGGTGGCAGGGGAGGAGCGTGGCATTCCGGTCACGCTGCGTGCCGACGCGCGTGCGAGCCACCAGGCCGTGGTCACCGCGATGGACGTGCTCGGCAAGCTCGGTTTCGCCGAGATCAACATCGCGACGGTGAACGACGCGGACGCCGCCGGCCCGTGACCGCATCGCCGCCCGTCGTCGCGAATCCCGGGCAGGTCTATCGCCGCCTGCTCGGCTATGCCCGGCCCTACCTCGGGACTTTCCTGATCGGCGTGTGCGGCATGGTCCTGTTTGCCTCCACCGATGCGCTGCTCGCCTGGCTCGTCAAGATCTTCCTCGGCGGTGCGTTCATCGAACGCGATCCGCGCATCATCTGGATCGTGCCGCTCGGCGCCGTGACCCTCTTCCTGCTGCGCGGCCTCGGCGACTATGTCTCGACCTATTTCCCGGCCTGGGTCGGGAGGCAGATCATCAAGGCGTTGCGTCGCGAGCTGTTCGCCAAGTATCTGCGCCTGCCGGTGTCGTGGTTCGATGCGACCTCGACCGGCGAGGCGCTCTCGCGGCTCACCTTCAACATCGAGCTGGTGGCCGAGGCGACCACCAACGCCGTCACGGTGATGATCCGCGACACGTTGACGATCATGGCGCTGCTCGGCTGGCTGTTCTGGCTCAACTGGCAACTGGCCGCGTTCGCACTGGTGCTCGCGCCGCTCATCTCGTGGCTGATCCGGGCCATCAACCGCTCCTTCCGCCGCTACAGTACGCGCATCCAGAATTCGATGGCGGACGTGAACCGCGTTGCGAAGGAGTCGCTCGACGGCCAGCGCGTCATCAGGGTGTTCAATGCGCAGCGCCAGCTCGAACAGAGTTTCGAGGTGGCGAACGAGCTGAACCGCCACAGCAACATGCGCCTGGTCAATGCGCGCGCGATGAGCAATCCGGTAGTACAGTTCGTGGCGGCGCTCGGGCTCGCCGGCGTGCTGTACTTCGCCATCAGCCAGGTGCAGGCGCATGCCATGCGGGTCGACGACTTCATGTCGTTCCTGACCGCGCTGCTGCTGATCACGGCGCCGCTGCGCCGCCTCGTGAATATCTTCGTACCGCTGCAACAGGGCATCGCGGCCGGTGCGAGCATCTTCGCGGTGCTCGACAGCCCGGACGAGGACCAGGGTGGGACGCTGCGGGTCGAGCGCGCGCGCGGCGACATCGCCTACCGCGACGTGAGCTTCGCGTACCGGACGGACAAGGGACAGGTGCTCGAGCACGTCGATCTCGAGGTGCGCGCCGGACGCACGCTCGCCATCGTCGGGCGCTCGGGCAGCGGCAAGTCGACGCTGGTCGCGCTGCTGCCGCGCTTCTACGACGTCGACTCGGGCAGTGTGCAGCTCGACGGCCGCGACGTGCGCGAGTACGCGCTCGATTCGTTGCGTGACCAGGTCGCGGTAGTGAGCCAGGACGTCGTGCTGTTCAACGACACGATCCGGGCGAACATCGCCTTCGGCCAGCCTGGCGCCACCGCGGCGCAGGTCGAGGCGGCGGCGGAGGCCGCGTTCGTGATGGACTTCGTGGCCGACCTGCCGCAGGGCCTCGATACGCTGGTGGGCGATCGCGGCGCGCTGCTCTCCGGCGGCCAGCGCCAGCGCATCTCGATTGCACGCGCGATCCTGAAGGACGCACCGGTGCTCGTGCTCGATGAGGCCACCTCGGCGCTCGACACCGAATCCGAGCGTCACATCCAGGCGGCGCTCGGCCGCCTGCGCTCGGGGCGCACCACGCTGGTCATCGCGCACCGGCTGTCGACCGTCGAGCAGGCCGACGAAATCGTCGTGATGGACGAGGGTCGCATCGTCGAGCGCGGCACCCATGCCGCGCTGCTCGCGCAGGATGGCATCTACGCGCAGCTGCGTCGCCTGCAGTTCAACGCCTGAGGCCGGACGGGCGCCATGGAGCAGTGGGTCAACTCGATCTGGTATGGGCGCTCATTCGTGGCCGTGCTGCTGCGCCCGCTGTCGTGGCTCTATGCCCTGGTCGTCGGAGCGCGACGCAGGGCCTACGCATGGGGGCTGTTCAGCACCACGAAGTTGCCGGTGCCGGTCGTGGTCGTCGGCAACCTGACTGTCGGCGGCACCGGAAAAACGCCGTTTGTCGTATGGCTGGTCGCGCAACTCGCGGCCGCGGGGCACAAGCCGGGGGTGATCTCGCGCGGCTATGGTCGCCGCGGCTCCGCCCCGCGGCTCGTCGACGTGGACTCGAGCGCCGGCGAGGCCGGGGATGAGCCGCTGCTGATCCGCCGGCGCACCGAGCGGCCGGTCGCCGTCGGCAGCGATCGTGTGGTGGCGGGCCGGCTGCTCGGCACGCAGTCGGTGGACATCATCGTGGCAGATGACGGCCTGCAGCACCTGGCCCTGGCGCGCGACTGCGAGTTCGTGCTGATCGATGGTGCGCGCGGCTTCGGCAACGGACTGATGCTGCCGGCCGGTCCCTTGCGCGAGCCCGCCGGGAGGCTGCGCCACGTCGACGCCGTAGTCATGGTCGATGGCTCGAACGAGCGCAGTCTGGCCGGGCGGCCCGTGTTCCAGATGCGGCTCGTCGCCGAGCACATCGTGCCGCTCGCGGGCCCGCAGGATGCGAAGCTCGCGCTCGCGAGCCTCGCCGGCCAGCGCGTGCATGCGGTTGCCGGCATCGGCCATCCCGAGCGGTTCTTCCGCACGCTGCGCGCCGCCGGGCTCGATGTGGTCCCGCATGCTTTCCCCGATCACCACGACTACACGTCGGCGGACCTCGCCTTCGACGACGACCTGCCGATCCTCATGACCGAGAAGGATGCCGTAAAATGCACGGCGTTCGCGTCATCGAGGACCGGGTATGTGCCGGTCAGTGCCGCGTTCAGCGAGGCAGACGCCAGCGCGCTGCTGGCGCTGATCTCGACCAGGGCTTTCGCCTCTTCACGCTGAGGATCCGCATTGGACACCCGATTGCTCGATATCATCGCCTGCCCGCTCTGCAAAGGACCCGTCGTGCATCGCCGCGCGGAAGCAGTACTCGTGTGCCGCGGCGACCGGCTCGCCTATCCGATCCGTGACGGCGTGCCGATCATGCTGGTCGAGGAGGCGAAGCCGCTCGCGGTCGACGACCCGCTGCTCGAACGCTGAAGCCGGCATGTTCCGCGTCGTCATCCCGGCCCGCTACCAGTCGTCGCGCTTTCCGGGCAAGGCGCTCGCGCTGATCGACGGACAGCCGATGATCGTGCGCGTGCACGAGCGCGCCCGGCTGACCGGCGCCGCCGAGGTGATCGTCGCGACGGATGACGAGCGCATCGCGGCCGCGGTGCGCGCGGCGGGTGCCGACGTCTGCATGACCGCGGCGTCCCATGCGTCGGGTACCGATCGCATTGCCGAGGTCGCACGCCTGCGGGGCTTTGCCGGTGAGGACATCATCGTGAACCTGCAGGGTGACGAACCGCGCATGCCCGCGGCGATCGTCGACCAGGTTGCCGCCGCGCTGGTGGAGCATGCGGGCGCGGATATTGCCACCGCGGCGTACCCGGTGCAGGGTCGCGCGGACTATCTCGATCCGAATGTCGTGAAGGTCGTCACGGACGGCGCGGGCAGGGCGCTCTATTTCAGTCGCGCGCCGATTCCGTGGAATCGCGACGCGGCGGGAGCCGCCGATGCCCATCGCGGTGCACGGCGCCATATCGGCCTCTATGCCTACCGCACGGCCGCGCTGCTGCGCCTCGCGGCGCTGCCGCCGACACCGCTCGAGCGGCTCGAGCAGCTCGAGCAACTGCGTGCACTGGAGCACGGCATGGAGATCCGCGTGGTCGACGCGGCGGAACCGCCGGGTGCCGACGTCAATACACCGGAGGATCTCCTGCGGACATAAAGCTCCCTGGCGGGCAGGGTGTGCCGCCGCAAGAGGCACCGGCCGCGTCCAGGTCGTCCATCGACCGTCGCGGACTCGCCGCGGCAATCGGTGCGTACGCCATGTGGGGCCTGTTCCCGCTCTACTGGTATCAGCTGAAGACGGTACCGGCGGTGCAGACCGTCGCCCACCGGGTGGTGTGGTGCGCCGTCTTCGTCCTCGGCTGGGTCGCGCTGCGCCACGAGCGTGGCTGGTTGCGACGTGCGCTCGCCGCGCCGCGCGTGCTGCCGCTGCTCGCCGCGAGCAGCGCGCTGATCAGCCTCAACTGGGGCATCTATATCTGGGCGGTGACGCATGGCCGCGTGCTCGATACGAGCCTCGGCTACTTCATCAACCCACTGGCGAACGTGCTGGTCGGCGTACTGCTGCTGCGCGAGCGCCTGCGCGCGACGCAATGGGCCGCGGTGGGCCTCGGCGCACTCGGCGTGCTGTGGCTCACCTTCCGTCATGGCGAGTTGCCCTGGGTGGCACTCGCGCTGGCGGCGACTTTCTGCCTCTATGGGCTCATTCGCAAGGTCGTCGCAGTCGGCGCGATTCCGGGGCTCGCCATCGAGAATCTGATCCTGCTGTTGCCCGCGCTCGTCTGGCTCGGCTGGAGCGATCTGCGAGGCGAGGGGGTCTTCGGTCATGGCGGCGGGCCGCCCGAGCTGCTGTTGATCGTCGGGGGCGCTCTGACCGCGGTGCCACTGATCGGCTTCGCCTATGGCGCGCGCCGGCTGTCCTATTCGCTGGTCGGTCTGCTGCTGTATGTTTCCCCGACACTGCAACTCGCGTGCGGGCTGCTGCTGGGAGAGGCGTTCACGCAGGACAAGATGATCGGCTTCGCGTGCATCTGGCTCGGCCTCGCGGTCTATGCGGTGGACGGATGGCGCGGCAGCCGCAATCGTGCGCCGCTCGCGACTGCGGCCCGCCGCGATCCGGGTGACAACCGGGCGTGATGCCGGCGCCTACTCGATCATGCGCACCGTATCGACGGGCGCGTAGTCGAACCGGCCGGAGCCGCTGTTCCAGGTGATCGCGCGCTGGCAGAAGGACTCGCTCGCGAAGTCCGGTGCGGGCGGTTGCCCGCAGTTGTCGCCGGCCACGACGAGCCACAGCGTGGCCGGATCACCTTCGAACTGCGCGTCGTAGGTCCAGTCCGAAAAGGATTCGGCCGCGCCGCCCCGGCCATCGCCCGCGAAAATGGCGAGACGCTTGGCGCGATCGCCATAGACGCTCACGGCGTTCTCGCACATCACCCAGCCCGTATGCAGCACGTAGTCGTCGCGGCCGTCGCCATTCAGGTCGATGCGCCGAACCGCATCCCGGGTGTGCGGCGTGCCACCGACGTCACTGCATTCCGCGGCGATCTCCGCCAGTGCGGCGGCGACGACCGCAGGCAATGCGGCGTCATCCGCCGCGGGGGCCGCAGCTTCCGGCACGGATCCGGTCGGTCCCCTGTCGCAAGCCGCCAGCGTGAGCAGAACACCGCAGGCCGCAAGTCGCATGACTGTGTGCATGAACGCCCCCTTTGCAGTCGCTCAGGCGCCGAGCTTTGCGTTCATGTTCATGCGGGCCTTCGACTGTCACGATACCGGGCAGTTCCGGGGAGCATACACCTGCGCGTCAGGCGTTGGCGGCGAGCAGCCTGCCGGTGGACGGGCGGGCAGTACCGCCCGGGGCGTAGGTCGCGGCGCTGCGCGGAGCGCCGCCCGTGAGCGCGTCGAGCCGGCCGGAGACGCTGCGCAGCTGCGCGGTAGCAAGTGCACCGTTGCGATCGTTGAGCTTGCGGCAACGCCGCGTCATTTCGGTACATGACTGCCAGCGGGTCGCGAGGCGACCGCTCGCGTCGCAGGAGGCCAGGAGCTTCTGCATGCCGGCGGGATCGGCGGCATGGCCGAACATGCGGCATAGTGCGGCACGCTCACTGTCGATCCGCAGCAGCGCACCGACGCAGGCCTGCCGGTCGCGTCCTGCAGCCGCGAGCTGTTCGACATCACGATCGACCAGCAGCGCGTGCTCGCGTTCCAGCAGTTCCTCGAGTCGCGTGAGCGTCGCCAGCTGTTCGCCGACGAGTCGTTCCAGGCTGTCGCGGGTCAATGCCGGATCCATGCGCTCGTCAGTCCCTTGCGACGGAGCGCGCGAGGCTCTCGAGATCATGCTCGAAGACCATCAGCTTGGTCGCGGTAGCCTCGGCGTCGACGGTGTAGCTGCCGTCCTCGATCGCCTTGCGGATCCTGGCGACCCGGGCCTCGTCCACCTGGGGGAGCCTGCGGATCGTGGCTTCGAGTGCCGCGAGCTGGCGCGCACCCTCGGTGATCTGGATGCCGGCGGTGCCTGCCTGCGCGCGCGCACCGGCATCGCCGTGGCCTGCAGCGCGCGCACCCCTCGCGGCACCAACCTCAGATGGCTTGGGAACAAGGGGGTCCACTCCATTGATTTTGCTAGCCATCTTGGGCTCTCCCATGCGTGTCTTGCCTTATAACGGCCCGCCGGACGGAAACTTTAGGCCCGCGAGGCCCCGGGGCGACAGGGTCAATCATGGCGTCACGCGTACTTCGGTGGCGTTCTCGACCACGCCCTCGACGATTTTCGCCGACGACAGGTTCTGTACCCGCACCCGCTCACGGGCGGCACCGTCGCTCAGGGCACGCCCCGGTGCGCGAATCCGGATGCCGTCGGCGAGCGCCACCAGCGTGACCTGTTGGCCGCGCTTCACCAGTTTGTCGGCGGTGAACCACGCGGCCTGCAGGGGCGCGCCGGCGGGGGCGGGTCGGGCGAGGTGCTTTCCGGCGATCTCCGCCGGGCCTCTTATATAGGAGTGCGACAGGCCGTCGACTTCGACGTTGCGGGTGGCGACATCCGTGGCCGCGAGCGTGCGTCCGCGCGCCGCCGCCGCGGTGAGCACGAGCACGTCGAGCCGGCTGCGCAATGTCAGCGGCACGTTCACGCGCCAAGGCTTGCCCTGCGGACAGGCGACGAAAACGTTGGTGCGCGCGGCCGGTTGCGAGCCCGGCGCCCACGTGGCCTGCAGCGGTACGCCGCATTTGGGGAGCCTGAGGCGCGGGTCGAGGTGCGCGGCGTGGATCACGGTCGTGACGCCCGGACTCGCAGGGACTTGTGCGCGCAGGAAGGCGGAGGCCGCCGCGCCGATGTCCGCGGGGTCCTCGATGGCCTGCGCCTGGGCGACGAGCGGTACGGCGGCGAGCAGTACCGCGTAGCGCGCATGGCGCAGCAAGCCGCGAGTGATCCGGGTCCTCATGCTGCAGGGGACTGCAGATTGCATGCCAGCGCGGGCCTGCGCGCAGCGGAGCCAGCCGTTGCCGCCGGCGCGGCAAGGCTTTGCCGCCGCAGCGTGACGCGTGTCACATCGGGCGGGCGATGGCGATCGCACATCGCCCGTGAAGTGCCAATGGCTGCCACGTGGCACAGGGTTTGCTGTGCTCCTGAGCAGTCAGGTTTCTGACGGTGGGAACGACATGCGATTCAATCTTGACGCTTACCTCGGTGTGCATCAGCAGGCGCTGCGGCTGGGTGCGAAGCGCACCGAAGTGATTGCGAACAATCTCGCCAACGCCGACACGCCGGGCTTCAAGGCCCGTGATGTCGATTTTCGCGCGGCGCTGGCCGCGGCCGGCGACGGCGGATCGCTCCCGATGGCGCAGACGCGACCCGCACATCTCCCGACCGGCGCCGCGGACGGCGATGTGGCCGGGGCACTTCGTTATCGCACGCCCCTCGCCCCGTCCCTCGACGGCAACACGGTCGACCCGCAGCTTGAGCAGGCGGCGTTCGCCGAGAACGCGGTCCGCTACCAGGCCACGCTCGCTTTTCTCAATGCGCGCTTTCGCGGCCTGATGACCGCGATCACGGGCCAGTGATCGCGGCGCACTGAAACAGGAGACGCACGATGTCCTCGTTCAAGACTTTCGATATCGCCGGATCGGGCATGGCCGCCCAGTCCGTGCGCCTGAACACCGTGGCGAGCAACCTCGCCAACGCCGACAGCGTCAGCGGCGATGCGGCGGCCGTGTACAAGGCCCGCCATCCGCTGTTCGAAGCCGTCCGCCAGCAACTCGCCGGCGCGAGCCCGGCCGCGCAGGGCGGGTCCGCGGTGCGAGTCACCGGCATCGTCGAAAGCGAAGCCGCGCCGGTCGCGCGTTACGAGCCCGGCAATCCGCTTGCGAATGCCGACGGCTACGTCTTCGCCCCGAACGTCAACGTCGTCGAGGAAATGGTCGACATGATCTCGGCGTCCCGCTCCTACCAGAACAACGTCGAAGTGATGGATACGGCCAAGGGCATGATGCTCGCGACGCTGAGGCTCGGGCAGTCATGAGCATCGTAAGCAACGATGCCGCCAATCCATATGCGGGCCTCGGCTTCAGCACCACCGCCTCGGGCATCGCCGCCGCCGGCGGCGATGCGCTCGACCAGCAGGACTTTCTGATGCTGCTGACGACCCAGCTGAAGAACCAGGATCCGCTGAAACCGCTCGACTCGACGCAGTTCGTGAGCCAGCTCGCGCAGTTCAGCCAGGTGTCCGGCGTGCAGGAAATGAATGCGTCGCTGCACTCGCTCACGAGCAGCATGAAGAGTTCCGCGGTGCTCGACGGCGCGGCGCTGGTCGGCCGTTACGTGCTGCTCGAGGGCGATACCGCGACGCTCGCGGCGGGCAGCTCGATCGTCGGCGGCATCGCGACGCCGGCCGGCGCGACTGCCATCACCGTGAATGTGCGGAGTGCTGGCGGCGAACTCGTGCAATCGATGCAGGTCGCGCCGACCGAAGGCACGACACTGTTCAGCTGGGATGGCGTGCAGCGTGACGGCACGATCGCCGCGCCCGGCATCTATCGCTTCGATGCGATGGCCTCGAACGGCAGCCGGACGGAGGCTGCGCCGGTCATGGTCGCGGACCTGGTCGCGAGCGTCAGCATCGACGCGGCGACCTACGCATTGCAGCTGAACACGGCGACCAGCGGCCCGGTGACACTGGCCGAAGTCCGCCAGGTGTTCTGAACCCGAATCCGAATCGCGAAGGAGTACACGCAACATGCCATTTACCATCGCCCTCAGCGGCCTGAATGCCGCCTCGGCCGATCTCGCCGTGACCGCGAACAACATCGCGAACGGCTCGACCACCGGCTTCAAGAGCTCGCGCACGGAGTTCGCGGACCTGTTCGCCGTCACGCCTTTCGGCGTGGCGAGCACGGCCACCGGCAATGGTGTGAAGGTCTCGTCGGTGACCCAGCAGTTCACGCAGGGCAATATCGACTTCACCGACAGCAACCTCGATCTGGCGCTCTCGGGCGACGGTTTCTTCACGCTGAGCGACGGTGGTGCGCTCGCCTACACGCGCTCCGGTGCGTTCAAGGTGGACAACCAGGGTTACGTCGTGAGTCCGACGGGCTCGCGGCTGCAGGTCTATCCGCCGCTGGCAAACGGCGGCTTCAACACCGGCGGCCTGTCGGACCTCCAGCTCGTGACCAACGAGAGCGCGCCGCAGGCGACCTCGGAGATCCGCATGGCGCTCAACCTGCCGGCCGATGCCACCGCGCCGGTGAGTGCGTTCGATCCGGCGGATGCGACCAGCTACAACCGCCAGACGTCGATGACGGTCTACGACTCGCTGGGCGCGGCGCACACCAACAGCTTCTATTTCGTCAAGGGTGCCGCGGCCAACGAATGGACCGTGCAGGCCTACACCGATGGCGCGCCGGTCGGCACGCCGCAGCCGCTCACCTTCGACAGCAACGGTGCGCTCGTGACTCCGGCAGGTGGCTCGATCGCCTTCCCCCCGCACGTGCCGGCGACCGGCGCGCAGCCGCTCGCGATCACGCTCGACGTGCGTGGTGCGACCCAGTACGGCAGTAATTTCGGCGTGCAGTACACCCAGGACGGATACACCACCGGTGCGCTCAGCGGTATCGACGTCGATGCGACCGGAGTGGTCAGCGCACGCTACACCAATGGACGCTCGATCCCGCTCGGCCAGGTGGCCGTGACGAACTTCGCGAACGTCCAGGGTCTGCAGAAGCTCGGCGACACGCAGTGGGGCGAGACCTTCGGGTCCGGTGCCGCGCAGCGTGGCACTGCGGGCAGCTCGGGTTTCGGCGTGATTCAGTCTGGCGCCCTCGAGGCGTCGAACGTCGAGCTCACCGAACAGCTCGTGAACATGATCATCGCGCAGCGCAATTTCCAGGCAAACGCACAGATGATCTCCACCGCGGACCAGGTCACGCAGACCGTGATCAATATCCGCTGAGCGCAGGTGTAGCGGCAGATGGACAAGTACCTGTACGTGGCGATGTCCGGCGCGAAGGAAACCCTGCGCGCGCAGGCCGTCAACAGCCACAACCTGGCCAATGCGGGCACGACTGGCTTTCGCGCGGACCTCGCCGCGTTCCAGACGCGCATCGTGGAGGGCAGCGGGCACGCCTCGCGTGCCTATGCCACGCATGCGGCGGTCGGCTGGAACGGCGCGAGCGGCGCGCTGCTCGGCACGGGCCGCGACCTCGACGTGGCCGTGCAGGGCGAGGGCTGGATCGCGGTGCAGGCGGCCGATGGCAGCGAGGCCTATACGCGCGCCGGCGACCTGCGTGTCGACACCACGGGCCTGCTGCGCAACGGCGCTGGCGACGTGGTGCTCGGCGATGGCGGGCCCCTCACGGTGCCGCAGCACAGTTCCATCTCGGTGGCGGCGGATGGTTCGGTCTCGATCGTGCCGATCGGGCAGGGACCGGAAACGACTGCCATCGTCGGGCGCATCAAGCTCGTCAATCCTGCGCCGGACACGCTGGTACGCGGCGGCGACGGTCTCTTCAGGCTCGATGACGGTGGCGCGGCGCCTGCCGACGCGGCGGTGCAGCTCGCCTCCGGCGTGCTCGAGTCGAGCAATGTGAACGCAGCGAGCGCGATGGTCGAGATGATCGAGCTCGCGCGACGCTTCGAGTTGCAGGTCAAGGCGATCCGCACGGCGCAGGAGGACGGCGCTGCCGCCGCCCGGCTGCTGCGGATGGGCTGACGCAACACAGCAGCAATTACCGAGGAAAGCACATGAACACAGCACTGTGGGCCGCAAAAACCGGACTCGATGCGCAGCAGACGCGGATGGCGGTCACGTCGAACAACCTCGCGAACGTCGCGACCACCGGCTTCAAGAAGGGGCGGGCAGTCTTCGAGGACCTGCTGTACCAGAACGTCCGCCAGGTCGGCGCATCGACCTCGCAGGACACCGAGGCGCCGACGGGCCTGTCGCTCGGTACCGGAGTGCGGGTCGTCGCGACCGAGAAACTCTATACGCAGGGCAGCCTGGCCAATACCGGCAATGCGCTCGATGTCGCGATCAGCGGCCGCGGCTTCTTCCAGGTGGAACTGCCCGACGGTACGACGGGCTATACGCGCGACGGCGCATTCCAGCTGAATGCGCAGGGCGAACTCGTGACCGCGAGCGGTTACCGCCTGCAGCCCGGCATCACGATACCCGACGGCACGCAGTCGATCACGATCGGCACCGACGGCGTGGTCTCGGCGCTGACCGCCGGACAGACCGCCCCGGTGCAGGTCGGCTCGCTGCAGCTGGTCGATTTCGTCAACAACGCCGGCCTGCAGCCGCGCGGCGAGAACCTGCTCGTCGAGTCGGTCGCCAGCGGACCGCCGCAGACCGGCACACCGGGGCTGAATGGCCTCGGCAGCCTGGTGCAGGGTTCGCTCGAAGGTTCGAACGTCAATGTCGTCGAGGAACTCGTCAACATGATCGAGACGCAGCGCGCCTACGAGATGAACTCCAAGGCGATCGCGACGACCGACGACATGCTCGCCTACATCACCAACCAGCTGTAATGGACATGTCCGCACGCCAGACACTCACCGCCGCCCTCGTCGCCGTACTGCTCACCGGCTGCGCCGGCTCGCCCCCCCTGGACGACAACTGGGAGGTCGAGGACCTGACTGTGGCGCCGGCCGGGAATGGCGCGATCTACCAGCCCGGGCGCGATGTGGCGCTGTTCGAGAATGCGGTGGCGCGCAATGTGGGCGATCTCGTCGTGATCCGCCTCGCGGAACAGACCCAGGCAAGCAAGAGCGCCACCACGTCGACGAAGAAGTCGACGTCGGCCGACCTGCCCGGACCGACCATCGCGGGCCGGCCGGTGACCGTCAACGGTACGGAAGTGCTGCAGATGGGCATGGAAAACGAAACCGAATTCAGCGGTTCGGGCAGCAGCGCGCAGAGCAACCGCCTGCGGGGCGAGATCAGCGCGACGGTCGTGCGACGCCTCTCGAACGGCAACCTGGTGGTGCGCGGGCAGAAATGGCTCACGTTGAACCAGGGCAGCGAGTACGTGCGGATCGAAGGGGTCATCCGTCCGATCGACATCCAGCCCGACAACACGATCGAGTCGTGGAAGGTCGCGAACGCCCGCATCGGCTACGGCGGCAAGGGCTCGCTGGCCGACGCCAACAGGCCCGGGCTGCTCGCCCGGTTCTTCAATTCCCCACTGATGCCGTTCTGACCATGCGAATCCCGACAGCCCTCCTGCTCACCGCATTGCTCGCGCTGCCGGCGCATGCCGAGCGCGTCAAGGACCTGGCTTCCGTCGCCGGCGTGCGCACCAACCAGCTGATCGGCTACGGCCTGGTCGTGGGCCTCGATGGCACCGGCGACCAGACGAGCCAGGCGCCGTTCACGATCCAGAGCATCCGCACGATGCTTGCGAAGTTCGGCGTCACGATCCCGGCCAACGTCAACCCGCAGCTGAAGAACGTCGCGGCCGTGACCGTCACGGCGGAACTGGCGCCGTTCGCCAAGGCGGGCCAGACGATGGACGTCACCGTGGCGTCGATCGGCAACGCCCAGAGCCTGCGCGGCGGCACGTTGATCATGACGCCGCTGCGCGGCGCGGACGGCGAGGTCTATGCGATCGCGCAGGGTTCCATGCTGGTCAGCGGTTTCGGTGCCGCCGGCCGGGACGGCTCGCGCATCGCGGTGAACGTACCGAGCGGCGGCCGGATACCCAACGGGGCCACGGTCGAGCGCGAGGTCGGCCACAACTTCGGCGCCGAGCCCTACGTGATGCTGAATCTGCACACCCCCGATTTCTCCACTGCCGCACGCCTTGCCGAGGGCATCAATACGCTGCTCGGCGCCGGGACGGCCGAGGCGATCGACGCTGTCTCCGTGCGGGTCCTCGCGCCACAGGACCCCGGCCAGCGAACGCCGTATCTCGCCGCGCTCGAGGAAATCGAGGTGCGGCCCGGGGATGCGCCGGCACGCGTGATCGTCAATTCGCGCACCGGCACGGTGGTCATCGGCAATCGCGTGCAGGTGCGCGCGGCGGCCGTCGCACATGGTTCGCTGTCGGTGACGATCACGGAGCGTTTCGACGTCAGCCAGCCTGAACCTTTCGGGCGCGGCGAGACGGTGGTTGTGCCGCGCAGCTCGATCGATGTGTCCCAGCCCGAATCGCGCATGTTCAAGTTCGATGCCGGCGTGAATCTCGACGAGATCGTGGCTGCCGTGAACCAGGTCGGGGCGGCACCGGGCGACATAGTAGCCATCCTCGAGGCACTGAAGGCGGCCGGCGCACTGCGTGCCGAGCTGATCGTCATCTGATGGGCGTGCAGGCCACGCCGCCGGCCTCATACGGTGACGCGGCGACGCTCGCTTCGCTGAAACGCGCCGATCGGTCGCAGACCCCCGAGGCGTTGCGCGAGACGGCGCGGCAGTTCGAGAGCCTGTTCACGCGCATGCTGCTGAAATCGATGCGTGCCACCTCGTTCGACGATTCGATGACGGGGCAGGGCGAACTCTTCTATCGCGACATGTTCGATGACCAGCTGGCCATCGAGCTCTCGCGCGGCAAGGGGCTCGGCCTCGCGGATGTGCTGGTCGAGCAGTTGCGGCGCGCGGGCCTCGCGGGCGCGGCGGCCGACCCGGAGAAGGCGGTCGAGGCCGGCGCTTCCGTGGCAGGGGGAGCGCGCGCGCCGCTCTCGCGCAAGCAGTTTGTGCAGGACCTGTGGCCGCATGCGCAGGCGGCGGGCGCCGAGCTCGGCGTCGACCCACGCACACTGATCGCCCACGCCGCACTCGAGACCGGCTGGGGTCGGCACTTGCCGGTGGACGCCGCAGGCAGCACGAGCCACAACCTGTTCGGCATCAAAGCGACGGGCGCCTGGCGCGGCGGGCGCGTGGCCGCCGCGACGCTCGAGTATTCGGACGGCGTGGCGCAGCCACGTACCGAACCGTTCCGGACGTACGGCAGTGTCGGCGAGAGCTTCAGTGACTATGTCGCATTGCTGCGCGGAAGCACGCGCTACGCGGCCGCCCGCGACACGGGCGCCGACGCGGCGGCGTTTGCCCGTGCCCTGCAGGCGGGCGGTTACGCGACCGATCCGCAGTACGCCGAGAAGCTCGAGCGGGTCGCACGCGAAGTGCAGGGCCTGGCCGCCGGGCCGGACCTCAAGTTTGCCGCCCGCGCGCCGATAACGGGCGACGACGGGCATGCCACCGGCCCCGTGGCCGCCCATCTGGAGACCTGATCGATCATGGCAGACGTCATGTCAACGGCGGTCTCGGGCCTGCTCGCTTTCCAGCGCGCGCTCGATACGACCAGTCAGAACATCGCCAATGCGGCCACCCCGGGCTACAGCCGCCAGCGAGTCGAACTCACGACGCGACCCGCGCAGCCCTATGGCAGCGGCTGGATCGGCTCGGGCGTGCAGATCTCGACCGTGGCGCGCGTCTACGACAGCTTCCTCGCTGCACAGGTGCGCTCGAGCGCGAGCAGCCTCGCGCGCTACGACACGGTCGCGACGGCCGCAGGGCGCCTTGACAATGTGCTCGGCGAATCGTCGAACGGCATTGCGGCCGCCTTCCGCAACTTCGTCAATGCCTTCCACGATGTCGCGAGCGATCCGTCGTCCGCGACCGCGCGCCAGGCGCTGCTCTCGCAGGCCGAGGTGTTCGTCGCCCAGATGGCCGGCTACGACAGCCGCATGCGCAGCTTCGCGTCGGACATCAACCAGCAGCTGCAGGCCGGTGCGTCGGCGGTATCGGCACTCGCGAGCAGTCTCGCCGAACTGAACGGGCAGATCACTGAGGCCTACGGTCGCACCGGCCAGCCGCCGAATGACCTGCTGGACCAGCGCGACGGGCTCATCGACGAGCTGTCGACCCATGTCGACGTCTCGGTCGTCACGCAGGATGACGGCGCGGCGAACATATTCATCGGCACGGGCCAGCCGCTCGTCGTGGGGCGCAGCGCCACGACGCTGGGTGTGGCAGCCGATCCGTTCGATCCGACGCGGCTCATGCTCGCGGTGCGCAACAACGGTGCGGCGATCGATATTTCCTCGCAGGTCAGCGGCGGGAGCCTCGGCGGCCTGCTCGAATTCCGGGCGCAGATCCTCGATCCGGCCCGTGACGCCCTTGGCAGGGTCGCGGCGGGTATCGTCGAGGTGATCAATGGCCAGCATGCGCGCGGCATGACCCTTAGCGGGGCGATGGGCGGCGAGTTCTTCGCCATCGGCGCACCGACCGTGCTCGCTTCCACCAGCAACGGCGGCGGCGCGACGGTGACCGCGCAGATCGGTGCGGCCTCGGGCCTGACGGGCAGCGACTACGTGCTCGAGTACACCGGCAGCTGGGAACTGCGCAATGCCACCTCGGGCGCGCTCGTCCCGCTGTCGGGATCCGGGACCCCCGCCGATCCCTTCACTGCCGACGGGCTGCGTCTCGTGGTCGCGGGTGCGCCTGCGATGGGCGACAAGTACCGCATCGAGCCGACGCGTGACCTGATCGACGGGCTCGCGCTGCGGATCAGCGACCCGGCGGCGATCGCCGCCGCGTCCCCGGTGAGGAGTGCGGCGGCAGCGGGCAACATGGGCAGCGGCGAGCTCACCGCGCCGGTCGTGACCGACGCCGCCCATGCCGCGTTGCGCAGCACGGTCACGATCGAGTTCACCAGCGATTCGACCTATATGGTGAACGGCTCGGGGCCGTTCACCTATGTGCCGGGCGCGTCTGTCGACGTGAACGGCTGGCGGGCGCAGCTGAACGGCGCACCCGCTGCCGGCGACCGCTTCACGGTGGCCGATAACACGGGCGGGGTCGGCGACAATGCCAACCTGATGGCGATCATCGGCGCGCTCGAGGCGCCGGCGCTCGGCGGTGGCACGACCGCGATCGCAGACGCCGCGACCCAGCTCGTGTCGCGGATCGGGACACAGACCGCCCAGGCGCAGGCGAACCGCGATGCCTTCGACGTGGTGCATCAGCAGGACATGGCCGCGCAGCAATCGGTGTCCGGGGTCAACCTCGATGAGGAAGCCGCCAACCTGATCATGTTGCAGCAGGCCTACCAGGCCGCCGCGCAACTCATTGCCGTGGCGCAGTCGATGTTCGACTCGCTGCTCGATGCGACGAGGAGATAGCGATGCGCATGTCGACGCTCGGTTCGCACTACAGCCTGGTCAACCAGATGCTGCGCCAGCAGTCCGAGATGGCGAGGACGCAGATGCAGGTCTCGACCCAGCGTCGAGTGCTGACACCCGCGGATGATCCGATTGCGGCAGGCCGCATCCTATCCCTGGAGACCCAGATTTCCGCCTATGCGCAGTACGAGCGCAACACCAACGCCGTGCAGACCCGTCTGTCGATCGAGGAGCAGGCGCTCGCCGATGCGGGCACCGTGCTGCGCCGGGTGCGCGACCTGACGCTGCAGGCCAACAGCGGCGCGCTCGACGACGTCTCGCGCGCGGCCATTGCGACCGAACTCGATGAGCGCATCCGGGAACTGCAGGCCATCGGCAATCGCCGCGACGCCTCGGGAGAGTTCCTGTTCGCGGGCCACAGTACCGGCACGCAACCATTCGTGCGCACGGCCGCCGGCATGGCCTACGCCGGCGACCAGGGCGTGCGCGAAGTCCAGGTCAGTCCCACCCAGTCCGTCAGGACCGGGCACGACGGCTTCGACGTGTTCATGGATGTCGCGGCCGGCAACGGCAGCTTCATCGTGGACGCGGGTGCGCTCAATGCCGGCAGCGGCTGGATTGCGCCACTGACGGTCGTCGATGAGGCCGCCTGGACGGGAGGCAGCTACACGCTGCGCTTCGTCGACGCGGCAGGCTACGAGATCCTCGATACCTCGGGCGTGCAGGTCGCCACGGGCAGCTTCGCCTCGGGCGACGCGATCGACTTTGCCGGTGTGCGCTTCTCGATCACCGGCGCGCCCGCGGCGGGCGACACGTTCACGATCGCCGCTGCGGGGCGGCAGGACCTGTTCACCTCCCTCGACCGGCTGGCCGCGACCCTGCGACTGCCCACCGGCACCGAACGGGAGCGCGCGCACTTCAGTACCGGCATCACCACGTCGCTCGGCGCGATCGACGCCGGGCTCGATCACCTGCTCGACGTGCGCGCGCAGGTCGGTGCGCGGCTCAACGTGATCGACAATGTCAACGCGGCGCGCGACGGGCTCGAGCTCGAACTGCAGTCGGCGGTTTCGACGCTGCGCGACGTCGACCCCGTCGAGGCGATCAGCCGCCTGGTCATGCAGCAGAACGCGCTGACGGCGGCCCAGAAGTCGTTCGCGCAGTTCTCCCAGCTGTCGCTGTTCGACTATCTGTGATGGCCGTCACGAATCGCGCGCGGCCGGCACTCAAGCTTTGCCCGCGGGCTCCGATACAGGGCACGTAACGGCCAAAGGCGAATGCCTCGTCGTACCGGAACAGCGCTCCGGGCAGGTGCCCGAAGCCAGGCAACTACAGCTACAGGAGTATTTGTAATGGCACTTGTCATCAACACCAACGTGATGTCGCTGAATGCCCAGCGCAATCTCACGACCTCGGGCAACCAGCTCGCCACGTCGCTGCAGCGCCTGTCCTCGGGTCTGCGCATCAACAGCGCGAAGGA
>Ga0116143_10002511_pt1 | contig 19876 bp, 18 predicted proteins | sample AD_UKC034_MetaG_FD_89745 | JGI IMG/M metagenome (GOLD analysis project Ga0116143, IMG submission 89745) | Active sludge microbial communities of municipal wastewater-treating anaerobic digesters from USA - AD_UKC034_MetaG | ecosystem: Engineered > Bioreactor > Anaerobic > Digestate | place: USA...
CTACCTGCGCGGCGACGAGGTCCTGTGGCGCAATCGCGCACAGGTCGGCACGCCCTACCGAGAAACCCCGGAGTACCGCTCCGAACTCACCTATCTCGTGTTCAATCCCACATGGACCGTGCCGCCCACCATCATCCGCAATGACATCCTGCCCGCCGCGCGCCGCGATCCCTACTCGATTACGCGCCGCGGGCTCAAGGTGCTCGATTCAAGCGGCGCCGTGATCGATCCAGGCAGCGTCGACTGGTCGCGGTTCAGGACCGGCCACATCCCGTATACGCTGCGTCAGGATCCGGGGCCGGACAACGCGCTCGGACGCGTCAAATTCATGTTCCCGAACCCGTACAACGTCTACCTGCACGACACGCCGTCGAAATCGCTGTTCGACAGGGACACGCGCACCACCAGCTCGGGCTGCGTGCGCATCGAACAGCCGCTCGAACTCGCCAGGCTGCTGCTCGACGACCCGGTGAACTGGAACGACGAGGCGATCGCCGCGACAATCGAGCGGGGCGAGATACAGAACGTCACGTTGCGACGGCGCGTCCCGATCATCCTGGCCTACTGGACGGCCTGGGTGGATCCGCTGGGCGTGGTGAATTTCCGGCGCGACGTCTATGGCCGCGACGCGGCCTGGGCGAAGGCGCTGGATGCCCCGTTCAGCTTCCGCCGCCAGCCGCTCGTCGGCGGGCCCTGAGCCACGCGCCGCACTCCGGCGGCGCCGTTCACCGATACCCCTTCGCCTGCAGCGCGAACAGGTGCGCGTACCTGCCGCCGAGCGCAACCAGCTCCGCGTGGCTGCCGCGCTCGATGATGCGCCCGCGCTCGAGCACGACGATCTGGTCGGCCATGCGCACGGTGGAGAAGCGGTGCGAGATGAGGATCGTGATCCGCCCTTCGGCGAGCTTGCGGAAGTGCTCGAAGACGTCGGCCTCGGCCTGCGCGTCCATGGCGGCAGTCGGCTCATCGAGCACCAGGATATCGGCGCGCGTACGCATGAACGCGCGTGACAGCGCGATCTTCTGCCACTGCCCGCCCGAGAGGTCCCGACCGCCGCGGAACCACTTGCCGAGCTGGGTCTGGTAGCCTGCGGGAAGCATCTCGATGAACTCGTCGGCCTGCCCGCGCCCGGCGGCCACGCGCCAGCGTTCCTCGTCCTCGAAATACTCCTCGTCGCCCGCGCCGATGTTCTCCCCGACCTGCATCTGGTAGCGCACGAAGTCCTGAAAGATGACCCCGATGCGCCCGCGCAGCGCATCGCCGTCCCATTGTTCGAGATCGAGCCCGTCGAGAAGGATCCGGCCACGGGTCGGCCGATACAGGCGTGTCAGCAGCTTGATGAGCGTGGTCTTGCCCGAGCCGTTCTCGCCGACCAGCGCGACGCTCGCCCCGGGCGGCAGATGCAGGTTGATGCCGCTCACCGCCGGTTCGGTTGCATCCGGATAGCGGAACTCGACGTCCTCGAAACGCACGCCGTCCTCGGGGTGCGGGCCGTAGACCAGCTCGCCGCCCTCGCCCGGCAGCTCGGTCTCGAGGTACTCGTACAGGGTCGACAGGTACAGGTTGTCCTCGTACATGCCGCCAATCGCCGTGAGGCTCGCCGATACGGCGGACTGGCCCTGGCGGAACAGCATCAGGTACATGGTCATCTCGCCGAGCGTGATGACCGCGCGCACCGCCTCGATCGCGATCCAGGCGTAGGCGCCATAGAGCGTCAGCGTCGCGATCAAGCCGAGACCGAGCCCCCACGCGTCGCGGCGGATCGCGAGCGCGCGGTCCTCCTTGTAGAGGCGCCGGAAGATGTCGCGATAGCGCTCGAGGAAACGCTCGCCGAGGCCGTAGAGCTTGACCTCCTTGGCGTAGTCCTCGCGCGCGAGCACCGTCTCGAGGTAGGCCTGCATGCGCGTCTCGGGCGAGCGCCAGCGAAAGAGGCGAAACGCATCACCGGAGAACTTGGTCTCGGCCACGAACGCGGGCAGGCCGGCGATGATCAGCACGACGACCGCCCATGGCGAGAACTGCGCGAGCAGCACGGCGAAGCTGACGATCGAGACCGCGTTCTGCGCGAGCCCGAAGGTGCGCATGACGAGCGACAGCGGGCGGCTCGATGCCTCGCGACGGGCGCGCGTCAGCTTGTCGTAGAACTCGGAATCCTCGAAATGGGCGAGATCGAGCGTCAGCGCCTTCTCGAGGATCATCACGTTGACGCGCTGGCCGAGCTGCGCGCGCAGCAACGACTGGCACAGCGACAGCATGCGCTGCGCGGCCGCCACCGCGGCGACCAGCACGCCCTCGACGACGACGAAGCGCAACGCGACCGACGGGTCGTGGGTGCTCGACACCGCGGTCACCACGGCATCGACGATGCGCGCGCCGACCCAGGCCACCGCGGCCGGCAGCACCCCGGCCAGCCCGGTGAGCACCCCGATCGCGATCGTCAGCCGCCGATTGGTCGTCCAGACGAGCGACAGCGCCCGGCGGCTGTACAGGAACACACCGAAGAAACCCTGCAATGACGCGTCGTTCGGCCCGGGCGGCAGGCTGTCCCGCGCGCGGCGGGCGGATGGCTTGTCGGCCGACGGGCTCATTGCCCATAGTCTGAAGCAAACGGCTAATCTTGGCGGCGTGTTTCGTCCCGGCTGCCCGTTGCTGCTGTCGCTCCTGCTCGCACCCGCCGCAGCGCTGGCGCAGGGCGATACACGCGCAGAGCAGCAATTTGCGAACTATGCGTTCGCCCACGAACTCGGCTCGGGCCTCTACCAGGCGGGCGAGCAGCTCCTGCAGATCTACCGCTTGCCGCTGCGCTGGGAATACCGCGAGGCGACCCGCGACACGCCCGGCATCTCGCTGCTGCTGCCGGCCACCATCGGTTTTCTCGACTTCGAGCCCGGCCAGATCCTCGAGCACGACCTGCCCGATCGCATCGATTCGATCAGCTTCGTGCCGGGCATCGGCCTCGAGTTCCTGAGCGGCAACTGGAGCCTGCGCCCGTTCGCCAGGATGGGCGTCGAGATCGCCGACCAGTCGAAGCTGGAGAGCACCCTGTTCAGCGTCGGTGTCTACAACGAATACCGGCGGCAGTTCGCCGACGGCTGGCGGCTGCGCTTTCGCGACGACCTGCTGTACTCGGGCGTGAACTACCGCGGCGAGCTGCCGAGCGACACCTTCCTGCGCTGGCGCAACGCCATCGAGGGCAGCAATGCCGCGCAAGGCGGCGCGGCGACACGCGCCCTGGAAACGGGCTTCTTCGCCGTGCTCGACTGGTATATCGAACCCCCGACCGGGCTCGCCACCGGCATCGACATCCCGGAGCTGCAATTCGAAGTCGGCATGATGCTCGGCACCCGCCCCGCACTGCGCTGGGGGCGGGTGCCGATACCCCGGATCGGACTCAGCTACCGCTTTGCAGGCGACGTGTCCGCCTGGCGCCTGGTGCTCGGCGCGCCATTCTAGGCCGCGGCGCTGCTGCCTATTTCCTGGCCGCCTCGTACAGCGGCAACACCTTGGGAATATTGGCCTCGAGGTCGGTGATGCGCGTCGCGCCCGAGGGGTGCGTGCTCAGGAACTCGGGTGGCGCGCTGCCCGACTGTGCGGCAGCCATCTTCCGCCACACGCTGGGCGCCGCACGCGGATCGTAGCCGCCCCGCGCCATCAGCTCGAGGCCGATGATGTCCGCCTCGACTTCCTGTTCGCGGCTGTGTGGCAACTGGAAAGTGACTTCGCCGATCGCGCTCACGAGATCGACGGTGCCCTGGCCGAGTCCGGCCACCGCCGCCACGCCCGTTATCGCCAGCTGCTGCGCGTAGGCGCGCGAGACGCGCTCGCGGCTGTGTTCGCGCAACGCGTGGGCCATCTCGTGCCCGATGACCGAAGCGAGCTCGGCGTCGGTGAGCGAGAGCTTGTGCACCAGGCCCGAATAGACCATGATTTTGCCGCCCGGCATGCAGTAGGCATTCAATTTGTCGGAGGTCTCGACGTTGACCGCCCAGTCCCACTGCGCCGCGTCCGGTCTGAATACCCCGGTCTGCGGAATGAGCCGGTCGGTGATGGCGCGCACGCGCGCAAGCAGTCTGGTGTCCGTGTTGAGCGCATTGTTCGCGCGCGCCTTGTCGAGTTCCTGCGCATAGGACTGCGCGGCGGCCTGCGCGATCTGCTCTTCGGAAACGAGCATTCTCTGTTTGCGATCGACGCCCACCGTACCGGGCGCGGTCGTGGCAACGGTCTGGCAGGCCATGAGGCCGGCGAGCAGCAGCGGCGCGAATCCTGCAATGCGCCATGACATCGATGCGGACATGGGCAGCAATACCTCGCGAGACTGTGAACCGGCACAGCATACCCCCAAGTTTCGGCCCCGGCATATGTCAACTGCGGCACGACGTCCGCCGCGGTCGGGGAGTACATTGGCTGCATGAATGAGCCGGCCACAGGCCCGGGGCGGTGGCGCCTCGGAATCGCCAGCCGTCTGGTCATCGGCTTCGGCGCGATCGCGCTCGTGCTGCTTGCGGGCAACTGGTACGCAGCTCGCAGCGCGCGCTTCGCGATCGACACCCTGCATGACACCAAAGTCGAGCACATCCCGCTCGAACAGGCCGCCTCGGCCATCATCGACTACCTGCTCGCCTACGACCGGGCGGTGTTCGACCAGCTGCGCCGCAATGATGAGATCACGCGCGACGCGGCCGCGCAGACGGCGCGCCGGCTCGCCGCTGCCGTCAACACCTACGTCGCGCAGCGCACGGCGGGCGCCACCGCCAGTGACCGGCTGCTCGACGACATCATGGACCATGTCGACACCGGCACGCGGCTGACTGACGCCGCGGCCGAGCGCGCGGTCGCGCTCACCCGCTATGGTGAGGTCCTCGCGGCGCTCGCACAGCGCATATCGCGGACCTGGGACGCGAATGCACGCCTCGAGGTCGGCGGCAGCGCACGCCGTTCCTTCCAGGAACTCGAGCTCGCGGTGGGTCAGTTGCGTGCGGCCTTCAACGGCTACCTGATCGGTGCCAGCGCCGAATCGGCCGCGCGTGTACTGCGAGCCCAGCGCACTGTCAGCCGCACGCTGGACCGCCACAGGGGCGAGCTCAGCGCATCGCCCGGCCGCGCCTGGATCGACCTCATGGACGAGGATCTCGATTCGGTGGCGCGACTGCTCGCGGCGATCACGACCGGTGACCGGCGGATCGATGCAATCAGCGGCGAGTTCGCCTCCTCGGGCGCGGCGATCCCCGCGCTGCTCAACGAACGCATCGCGCAACCCGCCAGCGCCGCAGTCATCGACTCCACCGGCGCCGCGGCCGCCGCGACGCTCGAAGCCCAGCAGACCTATCGCAATCTCACCTTCGTGGTCATCGGCCTCACGCTGCTGGTCTCGCTGCTCGCCACGCTGTCGATCACGGCGCCCGTGCGGCGGCTGATTCGCGCCACCCGCTCACTCGCCCGCGGTGCCTGGCGCACGCGCGCTCCGCGCGGCGGACCGCGCGAGCTCGACGAGCTGGCCAGCGCGTTCAATTCGATGGCCGCGCAGCTCGCCACGGCGAACGAAACCGTGGCGCAGCACCAGCTCGAGCTCGAGGGCCGGGTGCGCGCACGCACGCGCAAGCTGACCTACCTCGCCCACCACGACACGCTCACCGGCCTGCCGAACCGGCGCTACGGCTTCACGCACCTGCGCCGCATCACGCGCCGCGCACTCGCCGAACACCGCAGCGTCGGCATGCTCGCGCTCGACGTCGACAACTTCAAGGCCATCAACGATCACCTCGGCCATGCCCTCGGCGACGATCTGCTGCGGGCGATCGCCGAGCGGCTGCGCACGGCCATCGGCCAGCGCGCCTTCGCGGCGCGGCTCGGCGGCGACGAATTCATCGTCCTCGTCGACCACGCCGAAAGCCTCGAGCAGCTCGAGACGCTGGCCGACCACATCGTCGCGGCGTTTCGCCGCCCGCTCGCCGTCGAGGACCGCGAGCTGCTGGTCAGTGTCAGCATCGGGGTCGGCGTCCTGCCCGGTCACGCAGGCGATGCAACCTCGCTGGCGCGCGCCGCCGACGCGGCACTGTTTCGCGCGAAATCGCTCGGGCGCAATCGCGTCAGCGTGTTTACGCCGGAGCTGCTCGCGGGCAGCGCCGCGCGCTTTCGCATGGAGCAGGCGCTGCGCCGCGCGATCCAGGCGCACGAGCTGGTGCTCGAATACCAGCCGCAGGTTGCACTCAACGGCGGGGAAACCACCGCGGTCGAGGCGCTGGTGCGGTGGCGTCGCGAAGACGGGTCACTGGTCACCGCCGGCGACTTCATCGGGATCGCCGAACAGTCGGGCCTCATCATCGCGCTCGGCGACTGGGTGCTGGAGAACGCGATCCGGACCGCCCGTGAGTGGCGCAGCGCAGGCATCGAGCATCCACGCATCGCCATCAACGTGTCGATGCCGCAGCTGCTCGACAAGAGCTTCGTCGAGCGTGCGGGCGAGCTGCTTGCCCGCAACGACCTGCCGCCCGCGACGCTCGAGCTCGAACTCACCGAAACCGCATTCCAGACCGGGGCCGCGACCATCGACGCGCTGCAGCGGGCGCGCCAGCTCGGCCTGCCGATTGCGCTCGATGATTTCGGCACCGGCTACTCCTCGCTGACGTCGCTGTCGCAACTGCCGCTGCGACGCGTGAAGCTCGATCGCAGCCTGATCGCCGACCTCGACAGCAACATGCGTTCGGTGGCGATCGCGCGCGCGATCATCTCCGTATGCCACAGCCTCGGACTCGAGGTGACGGTCGAGGGTATCGAGCGCGTCGAACAGTTGCGCCTGCTCTCCCGCAGCGGCGCCATCTCGGTCCAGGGGCACCTGTTGTCGCGGCCCCTTGCGGCCGAGGACGTGCCGGTGTTCGCACGCAACAGCGCAAGACAACTCGCGGCGCTGCTGGCCGGCACCGAGGCCGAGAGCGGCGGCGACGCGGTCGTGCCCTTCCGGACGCGCAACTAGAACGCGACGGCGAGACCCAGCAGCGCCTGGAACTGCAGTACCGTGCTGCCGCTCGCGCGGATCAGGCAGGCGCCACCGAGCGAACCCGACGAGCAGAAGAATGCCGTGTCGGTATCGACGAAACTGAGATAGCCGCGCCCTTCGAGGCGTATCGCGACGTGTTCGCCCAGGGGGAAGCGCATGCCGAGACCCAGCGAAATCGAGAAATCGGTGCTGTCCTCGAGGCCCGCGCCGGAGGGCTTGAAGCGGGTCACGCCGAGACCCCCGACCACATACGGCGCGTAGTCGCGCCGCGTCGGAAAATACGTGCCTCCGAACTGCAGGTACTCCACATCGAGCGCCACGCGCGGCGTGCCGCCGCTCGCGCTCCCGCCTTCGATATCGGTGTCCTGGCGCGAATAGAGGATTTCCCACTCCTGTTCCGCGCCACGCCGCATGCGCAGTGACAGCGCGAACACCCGGCTTTCTTCGATGTCGACCTTCTCGTCCGTCGTGGAATTCTCGAACGAGCCGCCGAGGCCGTAGCCGATCGCCGGCATGACCTCGAACGTCGGCCGGCCTGCATCGTCACGCGCCAGGGCAAGCGCGGGTGCAAGCAGGATGAGGGCCAGCAGCAGACGCATGGTTGCGCTCCGGTTCGGCGTTCAGGTACGTGCATTTGGCACCGCGCCGCACGGGCGCGCAAGACACGTCACGTTCTGCAACAATCATGCGATGCGCAGGCGAATCCATGTGGGCGTGCTGGTGCTCGCAATTGCGGGCGCAGTGGCGGCCGAGCCGCCGAAGACCATGGGGGAACTCCTCGCCGTCTCGGCACCGGACGACTGGCGCACGCCGGACCCTGCCGACACGCTCTACCTGGAGCTCGCCACCGGCCGCGTGATCATCGAGCTGGCCCCGCGCTACGCACCCCGCCACATCGCCAACATCAGGACCCTGGCGCGCGAGGGCCATTACGACGGCCTCGCCATCACGCGCGTACAGGACAACTTCGTCGTGCAGTGGGGCGACCCCGACAAGCCGGTCGGCACCGCCGCACGCACCCTGCCCGCCGAATTCACGCAGCCGGTCGATCCCTCGGCGCCGTTCTCGCCGCTGGCCAGTGTCGACGGTTACGCCCCGCAGGTCGGCTTCGCGGACGGCATGCCGGCGGCGCGTGATGCCATGGGGCGCATCGGCTGGCTCGCACACTGCTATGGCACGCTGGGGGTCGGGCGCGACAACGACGCCGATTCAGGCAACGGCGCGGAACTCTACGTGGTGATCGGCCATGCGCCGCGCCAGCTGGACCGCAACGTCACGGTGGCGGGCCGGGTCCTGCACGGCATCGAGCTGCTGGCAGCGTTGCCACGCGGCACGGGCCCAATGGGATTCCACGAGCCGCCGGCTGCCGCGACAAGGATCGAGCGCGTGCGCCTGGCGGCAGATACCCCTGCCGCCGAGCGCACGCAGATCGAAGTGTTGCGCACCGATACGCCGCTGTTCGCGCAGCTGGTTGAACTGCGCCGCAATCGCGCCGACGAGTGGTACAAGGTCCCCGCCGGCTACATCGACCTGTGCAGCGTACCGCTGCCCGTGCGCGTCAGCGCACCTTCCCTTTCCGGACCAGATTGACGATCGCGAGCAGGATGACTGCCCCGAGCAGCGACAGCAGCAGGCCGCCGAGACTGAAGTCACTGGAATTGATAGTCCCGATGCCCAGCCTGGGCGACAGAAAACCCGCAAGCAACGCGCCGACCACGCCCACGACCACGTTCAGGAACAAGCCCTGCTGTGCGTCCGTCTTCATGATCTTGCTGGCGATCCAGCCGATGATGCCGCCGACAACAATCCAGATGATGAAGTTCATCGCGGTTCTCCTCCCTCGGAATCGGTATCGGCAGCGGACGACGACTGCGAACCGGCTGCGGATTCCTGCGTGAATTCTGCGGTGCGGTCGGCCGCACGCTCGAGCGCCGCGGCACCCGCCTCGACACCGCGAATGACGACGCCCTCGACCTTGCGGGTCGCCTCCTGGACTCCGACGGAGCCCTCATGGATGACGGGCTTCGCGCGGCGGCGCGTACGGCGCGCAGCGCGGCTGGTGCTGAGGGCGGCCTGATGGACGCCGGCCTTGGCCTTGCGCGCAAGGCGGCGCGCGCGGCGCGCGACTTTGGGCTTGGCGACCGCCAGCTTGCGCTTGGCAACGGCGACGTTGCGCTTGGCGGCGCGCTTGGCGCCGGCGACCTCGCGCCTTGCCGTGCGCTTGGCGCTGGCGACCTTGCGCCGGGCCGTGCGCTTGGCGCTGGCGACCTTGCGCTTGGCCGTGCGCTTGGCGCCGGCAACGCTGCGCTTCACTTTGCGCGCCGTCTTGCGGGTCGCCGAGGCGGCTCTGCGCCCGGCGGCGGCTACGCTGCGTCCGGCGTTGGTGACCTTGCGCCGGGCTACTGCGACCTTGCGTTTGCGGGCGACGGTGCGGCGCGCCTCCGCGACCTTCCTGCCCACCTTGCTCATGCGCGTGCTGCGCTTCCTGGCTGCCATGATCCGCGTCTCCCTGATGGCCGGTCGCACCACATTGCGGTATGGCGCCGGTGGCGTCAATGCCACCGGCACGAATGATGGGCGAGCGGTGCCGGTAACCGCCGCGGCGGCCGACAACGTCCCGCAATGCACTGTTTTTGTTTTGCTTTCGGCCCGACGTTATTTGATCTTCCCGAAGTGACGACACAAAACGCGGCGCATCAGCTGCGCCCGCAGGCCGCGCGTCAAGTGGCTGCCGGCCGATCGCGCGCAGGAGTCAGAGTGAAGCCTCGCGCTCCAGGATCTCCTCGACCCGCAATCCGACTTCGGGTACACCGCCGAAGGCCGTGCCCAACTTCCCGCCGGTGAAATTCTCCCAGGCCTTCGCATAGGCCTCGGATGACAGAGGCAGGTAGTAGACTTCTTCGATCAGCGGGACACCCTGCTTGAGCGCGTACTCCACGAATTCCCGCACTTCCGCCCGCTCCGCCGCCTTCTCGCTTACGTAGAGAAAGAGGGGGCGGGACAGTGGTTGATAGCTGCCGTTCGTCACATTCTCGAGGCTCGGCAGCACCGCCTGCTCACCGCTGCTGATCGCCAGCGCCTTCAGCCGCGCGGTGTGCGGCGCGTAATAGGAGAATGGGAGGTATCCGAGCGCGTTCCGGTTCGTCTCGATCCCCTGGACGAGCACGTTGTCGTCTTCGCTGGCGGTGTAGTCGCCGCGGCTGGCCCGCGCCTTGCCCGCGATCGCTTCGGTGAAGTAGTCGAACGTGCCCGAATCCGAACCCGCGCCGAACAGCGCGAACTCCTCGTCCGGCCACGCCGGATCGACCTGGTTCCAGCGAGTGATAGTCCCCTGTGCGTCCGGGGACCACATCGTCCGCAGCTGGTCCACGGTGATGCTCGAGAGCCACTCGTTCGCAGGGCTGATCGCGACCGTGATGGCATCGAATGCGATCGGCAGCTCGAAATACCTGATGCCGGCGGCGGCGCACAGCGCCATCTCCCCGGTCACGATGGGTCGCGAAGCATTCTGGATATCCGTCTCGCCGCGGCAGAATTTCTTGAAGCCGCCACCGGTGCCGGAAATGCCGACGGTGATCCGCACGGCGCGTCGCTTCTGGCGCTGGAATTCCTCGGCGAACGCCTCGCCGATCGGAAACACCGTGCTCGACCCGTCGATCCTGATTCGTGCCTGCGAATCGGCGGTGGACGACTCCCTTTGTCCACAGCCCGCCAGGGCGAAAGCCATCAGGAGTCCGCCTGCCATTGCTGCATGGATCTTTTTCATGCGCCGAGGCTAACCCTCGAGCGGAGAAAGTCCAGCGTGCTCACCAGGGTGGCGGCGGCTCCGCGACGGCTGTCGTGAGGTCGAACTCGACGCGAAAGAGGCGTCCGGTGCCCGGCCGGGCCAGCTCGTAGACGAAACGCCGGTCGGGTTCGATCTCCATGGCCCAGACGTTGGCGGTCGACGCCGCAAGCCCCGCCTCACCGAAGAGCGCGCTCGACTCGTCGTCCACCGGGAATTCCTGGCGCACGGCAGTACCGGCAGAGGTCGTGTCGCCGCCGTACATCGTGATCGCATCCGCGCTGCCATCCTCGTGTCGATGGTCATGCTTGAGGCGAATACCCGTCGCAGTGCGCGTCAGCACCCAGGTGCGGCTGCGATCCTCCCCGACATGAAACGGAATCCGCACGCTGTCGTCGCCACATTCGCTGATGTGCATCACCAGCGACTAGCCGGCAAAGGGGCTGTCCTGCGCGGCGGGTTCATCCACCGCGACCCGCCCCGCAAACGCCTGCCCGCAGTGCGCAGTGAGGGCCGCCATGAACGCGTCCGCCGGCGGAGCGTCGCGCGCAGCGTCGCCGCAGGCGGCGAGAGCCAGCGCGACGGCCGTGATTGTCAGCAGCGTATTCCTCATGACTCAGAACGAGTAGCCGAGCGAGGTGGTGATGCCGTAGTCGGCGCTTACGGCGTCCTCGGGCGGATCGCTGGTATAGGAATGAAACAGCGTCAGGTCTAAGAACAGGTTGTCGATGAACTCGTAGCGGAGCGTGAGGTCGCTCTCCGTACGAAATGAGCTGAAGTCCTCGAGCAACGGGAACACGTTGGCCGTGAAATTGATGGAGCGGTCCGGTTCGGTATTTCGATGGAGGTACTTGACCTGCAACAGGCCTTCCGCGTTGGTCGTCGATTCGCTTTCACCGGTGAAAGTCTCGCGCGTCGCAACCAGTCCCGCGGCAAGCGAGAGCTCGTTCGTGTTCGTCTGCACCGCGTAGCGCCCCAGCCCCGCACCGAACAGGACACGCGAATTGATGCCGAGTTCGTCGTTCGTCTCCCAGTTGGCAAACCAGCCGGTGAACCATCGATTCGAGCGGAAGCGCTGATATTGCAGGCCGACGTTCTGGCGCATGCTGACGTCTTCCTCGGTCTGGTCCGTGATCGCCGAATTGATGGTCAGTCCGGCAAGCCAGTTCAGCGTGCGGTAGCTGGCATCGAACGCCAGGTTCAGGGTGGTGACCTCGGTGCCCTTCTGCGCATTGAAACCGAAGCTCAGGGAGCCCTCCAGGCGTTGCCACCAGCGGTCGTCGCGCTCGATCGGCACGACTCGCACGATGCTCGCCAGCGACAACGCGACCGGCCCGGCGGTCGTCGCCACCGTCAGCTGCTGCTCCCCGCCCGGCGTCACGGTGCCGTAGTAACGGCGGCCGTCCACTACCTCGAACTGCAGGCTCTGATTGCTGACGAGCGACACGACGTCTTCCCAGTCGATCTGCACCGTTCCCATCGAGTCCGTGCTGTACCTGAGCGTGCCGAAATCCAGAGACTTCACTTCGCCCGTGATGGCGTCGCCGTTGACCAGGACCACGACGTCGGTCTTGGCCGCGCTCGCCTCCGCTCCGGCCAGCAACCCGACGAGCGCCAGGCAGCCCACGAAAGTGGACGCCGCGCGCGACCCAGTCCGGTCCTTCATGACTGTGCACCCCGTCTGCCGTGCGACTGCCGTCAATCTTCAAGATTATCAGTTCAGCTGCTCCAGTGAAGTCCGCGGACCGGACAAGCGTCCGGCGCGCTTCCTGTGGGTTCCAAGGTGGCGTACCATCGCCAACAGAAGGAGTCCGCAAGGGATGCTTGACTCAAACAAAGAACAATAAGGAAGGGGTCTCCGGGATTCCGGGGGTCATCAGGAGGAAAGGCCATGGATGTTCGCATGCGCGCACGACTCGCAGCGTTGACACTGGCTTTGCTTGCGACAGCGGTGACGCCCAACGCGTGCGCAGAGGACTGGTCGTGGGCGGTCGAACCTTATGTCTGGGCAGCGAGTATCAAGGCGGACGTTCGCACCGAGTCGCCGTTGATTGAAGGTTCCTCCGAATTGTCCTTCAAGGACATACTGGACAAGCTCGACGGCTCCGTGCAGCTGCATGTGGAAGGACATGCTGGCAGCCATGGGTTGTTCATGGATTTCACCTATATCGGCATATCGGAAGACAGGCGCGGGACATTTGCCGACACCGACACGGAACTCGAAAACATACTGATCGAGGCCGCATGGATTTGGAAATTGGGCGGTCAACCGGATTCCGGGCCGGAATTGTTTCTTGGTGCCCGGTATATCGATGCTGATCTCAAGGTCGATATTGTCCCGCTGAATCCCGTGTTCGAAGAGCGTGTCCTGCGCTCCGGGGAAAGCTATCTCGATGCGATGGTCGGTGGTCGGTACACGTGGAAACTTTCCGAGAAATGGTACGTGACCGCACGTGGCGATGCTTCGTTCGGCGATACGGAAGGCTCGTGGAATGCCAGCGTGATGGCGCAGTACCGCACTGCCAAAGGGGCGTGGCTATTCGGCTACCGGCACCTGGCGATGGAGATCGAGGCTGCCGGCGCAACCACCGAGATCACCATGACCGGGCCATCCTTCGGATATGCATTTCTATTTTGAGAACTCGATGCAAATCACCAACTACGTAGTGTCCATGTCTGCTGTGCGACAGCATGGATTCCGGGTGTGGCAAACGACGACAGATTGAAGAAGGCAACAAGGATTGGAGCCATGAACAAAGCTCGATGTGCAGATGGAAGATGGACAGCTGTCGGTTCCCTGCGGGCGGGAGCGCTGGCAGCATGGCTGCTGCTTTCGGTCCTTCTAATTGCTTCGTGCGGGAAAGGCCCGGTTGCGGACACTGCGGGCAGCGCAGATGCCGAGAGCACGGCAAGTGCAGACGAAGAGGCTCGCGGCATCTTCAAGGAAGCGTACATCTACGGCTTCCCGATGGTCGACAGCTACCGGATCCAGTATTCCTATTTTGTCGACCAGACCAATCCGGAGTTCAAGGGCGGGTGGAACGAGGTGCACAGCGTGGCACGCGTATTCACCCCCCAGGACAAGGCGATCCAGACCCCGAACTCGGATACGCCCTACAGTTTTCTCGGCGCAGATCTTCGCGCCGAGCCGCTGGTGGTCAGCGTGCCGGCGATCCGGGACCGCTACTACTCGCTGCAGTTCATCGACATGTACACCCACAACTTCGCATACGTGGGCAGTCGTGCGACCGGCAGCGATGCCGGCAGCTACCTGCTGGCCGGCCCCAGGTGGCAGGGCGAATTGCCGAAAGGGATAAAGTCGGTGATCCGCTCGGAAACGGACCTGGCTTTCGTCCTGTACCGCACCCAGCTGTTCGGTGACGACGACCTGGAGGCAGTCAGGGAGATCCAGGCCCAATACAGGGTCCAGCCACTGTCGCAGTTCACCGGCACCGCGCCGCCACCGCCGCCGCCACCGGTGGAGTTCATCAAGCCGTTGTCGGCCGAGGCGCAGAAGACCTCGCCGGAGTTCTTCGGCATCCTCGACTTCCTGTTCCAGTTCGCTCCGACCCATCCCAGCGAAACGGCATTGATGCAGCGGTTCGCCAAGGCCGGCCTTGGTGCGGACGGGCCGTTCGACGTCGCCGCGCTGTCGCCTGCGCAGCGCCGGGCCGCGGAAGCGGGCATGGCCGATGCCTGGACGACCTTTGCGCAGTACAAGGCCGAGATGATCGACACCGGCAGGAAGAGCAGCGCCGACGGATTCGGGACGCGCGAATTCCTCGGCAACGACTACATGATGCGCATGGCGTCGGCGGTGCTCGGCATCTATGGCAACTCCAAGGACGAGGCGAACTATCCGGCGTACTTCACCGATTCCGAAGGTAAGCCGCTGGACGGCGCATCCAATCGCTACACGGTGCGCTTCGAGCCCGGCAAGCTGCCGCCGGTCAACTCGTTCTGGTCACTGACCATGTACGAGTTGCCGTCCAGCCTGCTGACCGCGAACCCGATCAACCGCTACCTGATCAACTCGCCGATGGAGCCAGGCCTCGTCCGCGATACGGATGGCGGCATCACCCTGTACATCCAGCACGAATCGCCCGGCAGCGACAGGGAAGCCAACTGGCTGCCAGCACCCAAGGGGCCGTTCTTCATGGTCATGCGCGAATACTGGCCCAAGCCCGAAGCCCTGGATGGCACCTGGAAGACGCCGCCCGCAGTCCGCGCGACGCAGTGACGCAGCCGGCCCTTCCCTGCCTTCCAACTCGTGAATTCCAATTGAGGTTGCACCATGAGCAAGAGCACCCGGATCATCCGCCATAGCCTTTCCACCGCGCTGATCGTGGCGCTCGCCGGCTGCGGCGGCGCCGATCGCGCCGAACCGGCCGCCGCCACCGCCGCACCCGAAACGACGCCCTCGGTCGTTCCCGACCTGACCAGCCCGGATCGGTGGATCAAGACCGCCGACGGCAAGATCCTCGTCACCCCGGACAACTTCATCCGCGCAGAATCCGACGTCTACATGGCCGGACAGTTCAACGACGGCGCCTTCGGCCAGTTCAAACATACCCGTACCCCCGCCCCGGTCGACACGCAGCTGATCGTGCGGCTCAACCGCGACACGATCTATTCATCCGGCCTGTTCGACTTCGATGCCGGTCCGGTCACCGTCACCCTGCCCGACCCGGGCGAGCGGTTCCTGTCTGCCCTGGTCATCAACGAGGATCACTACAACCCACAGGTTTTCTACGGCGCCGGCACCCATACGCTCACCAGGGAGAGCGTGGGCACCCGTTATGCGATGGTGGCCGTGCGCATCCTGGCCGATCCAAACGACCCGGAGGACATGAAGCAGGCGAATGCACTGCAGGATGCCATCACGGTGAGCCAGCCCGGAGGCCCGGGCAGCTTCGAGATTCCCCAGTGGGATCCGGTCAGCCAGAAGAAGGTTCGCGAGGCGCTGATCGCCTTGTCCGATACCATTCCGGATCTGCGCCACGCCGCCGGCCCGAACAAGGAAGCCGTCGATCCGGTCAGGCGCATTGCCGCGGCGGCGTCGGGCTGGGGCCTGAATCCTGACAAGGACGCCATCTACCTGAACGTGTTCCCGGAGAAGAACGACGGCAAGACCCCATACCGGCTCACGGTCAATCAGGTCCCGGTGGATGGGTTCTGGTCGGTGACCACGTACAACGCCGACGGCTTTTTCGAGCCCAACGACCTGGACGCCTACTCGATCAACAGCGTCACCGGCAGGAAGGGCGAGGATGGATCGATCACCATCCAGTTCGGCGACTGCACGAAGGAAACGCCGAACTGCCTGCCGGTCACGCAAGGATGGAATTACATGGTGCGACTGTATCGTCCGCACCAAGAAATTCTGGACGGCAAGTGGTCGTTCCCCGTCGCAGAGCCGATCAGGTAGCCGCTATCGACGTGGAGGACTTACGAGAGACGCGGACCCGCGTCGGCAAAGTCGGCGAAGGAAGAAGGATTAGCACATGATCCTGCCTAACCCTTTGACAAGGTGGCGCGCCCGGAGGGAGAAACTTCGAACTCCGTTCTGGACACGCTAGCCGCCTGGAATACCTACCTTGAACAGCACGCCCCCACGTATCGGGAGCGGGCTGCATGTCGAGCCTAGGAGGCAATCTCCCGCCATATCAAGATCGTACCACCCGGACGCCCGAGGATGCCCCGGCTCCGTTCTCCCTGCGCCTGACATTCGAGGAACGGGCGTCTCTGGAGCAGGCTGCCGGGGATATGCCGCTCGGGGCCTATATCCGCTCCCAGGTCTTCAAGGACGGCAAGAGTCGGAAGCGGCGGCGCTACAAGCGTCCGGTCAAGGATCACCAGGCACTCGGACAGCTCCTTGGAGCGCTCGGCGAGGCACGGCTGGCGAACAACCTCAACCAGCTCGCCAAGGCCGTCCATACCGGCTCTCTGCCGGTTACGCCGGAAACCGAAAAAGCGCTCCGGGACGCCTGCGCCGAAATCCACCAGCTGCGAAGCCTCCTGATGCGGGCGCTCGGCTTCTCGCCGAAGGGCGGGCGCGCATGATTCTCAAGGGCAGCCAGCGCGCTGGCGGGCGGCAATTGGCGGCGCACCTACTCAATGAGAAGGACAACGAGCATGTCCGCGTCCACGAGCTGCGGGGATTCATGGCGGACGATCTTCACGGCGCTCTGGCCGAAGCCTATGCAGCCAGTAAGGGCACCCGCGCCAAGCAGTTCCTTTTCTCGCTGAGTCTCAACCCGCCGCCGAAAGAGCGAGTTCCCACGGAAGTCTTCGTCGAGGCCATCGACCGCGTTGAGCAGCGCCTCGGTCTTGTCGGACAGCCGCGCATCATCGCCTTTCATGAAAAAGACGGACGGCGGCACGCGCACGCCGTCTGGTCGCGGATCGACACGCAGAGTATGCGGGCCGTCAATCTCTCCCACTACAAGCTGAAGCTCCGGGACATCGCGCGGGAGCTTTACCTGGAGCATGGTTGGCAAATGCCGCGCGGCTTCGTGAACTCGAAGGAGCGCGACCCGTTGAATTGCACGCTCCAGCAATGGCAGCAAGTGCAACGTGCGGGGCAGGACCGCATAGCGATCCAGCAAATGTTCCGCGAGTGCTGGGCGATTTCGGATAGCGGCAAGGCGTTTGCGCAAGCGCTCAAAGCCCGAGGCTACACGCTCGCGCGCGGCGACCGCCGCGGCCACGTCGCTGTGGATTACCGCGGCGAGGTCTACGCCATCGCCAAATATGCAGGCATCCCCACCAAGCAGGTTCGTGACCGTCTCGGCGATCCGGCGCGGCTTCCCTCCGTCGAGGAGGCTTCGCGCGAAGTCGCATCCCGCATGTCCGCGATGCTCAAAGCCCATATCGAGCAAGCCGATAAAGCCAATCGCCTGCGCTCCGCGGCAACCAGATTCCAATACACCCAAGTCATCCAGCGCCAGCGCGATGAGCGTTCGCAGCTTCAGCAATCGCAGGAGCTGCGCTGGAACGCCGAGAACGCTGCTCGCGCCGCGCGGCTCTCGAAGGGGTTTCGCGGCATATGGGATCGCCTCACAGGAAAGCACGGCGAAATGAAGCGCCACAACGAGCGTGAGGCGCTGCTCGCGCTACAGCGCGACCGCAAGGAAATGGACGCGCTGATCTTCCGTCATATCGAGGAGCGGGAGCGCCTACAACAGCGCGTACGCGACGAGAGGAAGACCGCGGCCTTGGACGTGCAGCGCCTTCACCGCGAGATAGCGACAGTCATGGAGCGCGGTTCCGGCAAGCCGCCGAATGTGCGCGAGCACTTCCGAGCTGCCACCGATCAACGACCGGATTTCCGCGCCACACGTGACCGCTCACGAGACCGCGACTTCGAGCCCGAGCTCTAGGCAGAGCTATTCCCCCCGAGATCGCACGAACAAGAGCAAATTGAACTTCCCTCGCCTCGATTTGTAAGGCGAACCAGACTGTTGGAAGCCCTGTTCGACGAGGCGAGGATGAACTTTCGTGTTCTCCTCGCGAGTGGTCGCGAAAACGCCTTCGCTTCCGGCAAGGGCTAGCGTCCGCTCTATCAGCATCCGCCCAAAACCTTTCTTGCGCCGATCCTCTTCCACGTAGAGATAGCCAAACTCCAGCGGGTAGTCTGCGCGGCTCAGGCCGCTTTTTGATTTCTCGAACACGCCTTCCCAATAGCTTTTTCGAGGAACTTTTAGCGCGGCAACACCCGCCAAGCCCATTTCATCCTCTATCCAAAGGACGAAACGAGCCCGGTCAAATCCACTCTCCAAGTCGTTCTGATCGACTTCGTTACTCTTCCCAGCGCTGACGTCCCGGGAAGTGGTGTAAGAGCGAAGTTGATGGCCACCCTGGGCTCGGCTGCGAGGGCGTAGCCCGAGCAGTCGAGCCCGGCGCGATCGGTGGCCATCGTGGGTCTTGGTAATGTTGGGGTTACGACGCCTTCAACTTTTCCGGAGAACACCACGATGACCACCTGTTCCACTATCGCATTGGCCGAGCTTGCCGAGAAGGGCCCGGACGCCGAGCTGCTGCGCGAGATGATCCAGTACGTCGCCCAACGCATGATGGAGATGGATGCGGAGGGGCGCTGCGCCGCTGGCTACAACGAGCGCAGCCCCGATCGGGCCAACAGCCGCAACGGCTATCGGGAGCGGCTGTGGCAGACGCGCGCCGGCTCGATCGAGCTGAAGATCCCGAAGCTGCGCAAGGGCAGCTACTTCCCCGGGTTCCTCGAACCGCGCCGCACGGGCGAGAAGGCCCTCGCCGCCGTCATCCAGGAAGCCTACGTCCAGGGCGTCTCGACCCGCTCGGTGGACGAGTTGGTCAAGGCCATGGGCATGAGCGGGATCTCCAAGAGCCAGGTCTCGCGCCTGTGCGGGGAGATCGACGAGCGCGTGCACGCGTTCCTGAACCGCCCGCTCGAAGGAGACTGGCCGTACCTGTGGATCGATGCCACCTACGTGAAGGTGCGCGAGGCCGGGCGGATCGTCTCGGTCGCCGTGATAATCGCCGTGGCCGTGAACGCCGACGGGGTGCGCGAGGTACTGGGCATGGCGGTGGGCCCCTCGGAGGCCGAGCCGTTCTGGACGAGCTTCCTGCGCTCGCTGACCCGTCGAGGGCTGCGGGGCGTGAAGCTGGTGATCTCCGATGCCCACGAAGGGCTCAAGGCCGCAGCTGCCAAGGTCCTCAAGTCCACCTGGCAGCGCTGCCGTGTGCACTTTCTGCGCAACGCCCTGGCGCACGCCGGCAAGGGGCAGCGACAGATGGTACTGGCGATGATCAACACCGCCTTTGCCCAGGACACCCAGGAGGCGGCTATCGCCCAGTGGCGGGTGGTCGCCGATCAGCTACGCGCCAAGTTCCCCAGGCTCGCTGCGCTGATGGATGGGGCCGAATCCGACGTGCTTGCGTTCATGGGCTTCCCCAAGGCACATCGCACGCAGATCCACAGCACAAATCCGCTCGAGAGGGTCAACGCCGACATCAAGCGACGAACCGATGTCGTGGGCATCTTCCCCAACGAGGCGGCCATCGTGCGGCTGGTCGGCGCTCTATTGCTCGAGCAGAACGATGAGTGGCAACTGCAG